>Ga0136846_1237649_pt1 | contig 18088 bp, 11 predicted proteins | sample HopSoiMetagenom2_FD_96841 | JGI IMG/M metagenome (GOLD analysis project Ga0136846, IMG submission 96841) | Grasslands soil microbial communities from Hopland, California, USA - 2 Assembly 2016 (version 4) | ecosystem: Environmental > Terrestrial > Soil > Grasslands | place: USA: Hopland...
CCCTGGTCGCCCGCGTCGCTCGAGCGCGTCGAGGCTGCCGAGCGCGAGGTCCGCAACGTGCCGCACGTGTCGGCGTTCTCGGTGCTCGACGCCGTCCGGCGTGCGCGGCCCGGCGCGCCGGGGGAGACCCTGCGCAAGCTCGCCGATCTGCCCTTCTTCCGCGAGCAGGGCCTCCTGGGCGACCGCTTCCTCTCGGTGATGGCCGATCTCGACGTGAAAAGCCCGGGCGATCGCGACGGCGCGCTGCGCGGCATCGACGCGGCGCTCGAACGCGCAGGAGCCGGCCAGGTGCGCAAGGTGGGCTCGCCCTACGTCGAGGCCTGGCTGGAGCAGCAGTCGGGCGCGGCCTCCGCGCGCTACATGCCCTTCTTCGGCGCGCTGGTGGTGGCGGTGTCGCTGCTGCTCTACCGGTCGGTGCGCGCCCTCTTCGCCTTGATCCTCGCGCTCGGCGCCGCGGTGGCGTTGGGCGTCGCGGCCGGCGGGCTCTGCGGCTTCTCCTTCACCATCGTCTCGGTGCTGGTGCCCCTCACCATCCTGGTCACGACGCTCGCCAACCTCGTCTATCTCCACTCGCGTTTCGTCGACCGGCCTGCCGAGGTCCCCGTGGCCGAGCACCAGATCCACGCGCTGCGCAACAAGCTGTTGCCGGTGAGCGTATCCACCTTCGCCGCGGTGCTGGGGTTCGGGGCGTTGGCCATCTCTCCCATCAGGCCCGTCCGAGAGCTGGGCACCTGGACCGCGCTGGGGCTGGCCATCTCCTGGGTGGTTTCGTTCACACTCTTTCCGGCGCTGCAGTCGCTCTTGCGCACGCCCACCCGGCCCGCGCGCGAGGAGCAAATCCCCGCCTTCGCCGCCGCCATCCCCCGCTTCACCTTCCGCCACCGCAAGCTGTTGGTCGCGACCGCCCTCGTGCTCAGCGCGGCGGGGGCGGTGGCGACGTTCGGGATCCCCGGTCGGCTTCCGCCGATGTCGGTGGTCACGGACACGCTCTCGTACATCGACCCGTCGCTGCAGCTGCGCCAGGACCTGGTCTGGTTTCGCGAGCACGCCGGCGATCTGAACGTGGCGCACGTCTGGGTCCACCTCTCCTCGCCCTCCGCCACCGACCCGCGCGTGCTGCAGGCGGTGGACCGGTTCCAGGGCGCCGTGGAAGGGTTGCCCCGGGTGCGCAGCGTGGTAGGTCCCACCACCTTCCTGCACCTGCGGCGCCTGTTCGCGGGCCAGGACGATCGACTTCCTTCCGATCCGGCGCAGTTCGCCCGCGCCGCCGCCGATCTGGAGCAACTGCTCCTCGCGGAAACCGGACTGCGCGGCTACATCGACCCCAACGGGCTGGCCGATCTGCAGCTCACCGTCATCTTCGAGCAGGGCGACGCGGCCGGTTACGCCGCTCTCTCGCGGAGCATCGGCGAGGCGTGGACGGCCCAGCCGCTGCCCGGCGCCCAGATGAAGGTCGTAGGCCGGTCCCTGCTTCAGACCAAGGTCGGGGCGAGCCTCGTGCCCACGCTGGCACAGAGTTTCATGCTCACCGCCGTGCTCATCTTCGCCGTCTTCCTCTTCGTCTTCCGCAGCGGGACGGCGCGGGCCTTGGCGATGATTCCCTCGGTTTTTGCCATTCTGGTCACGTTTCTTTGCATGCGCCTCTTTGGCGCCTCCCTCAACCTCGCCACCGTGCTGATTGCCACCATCGTTTTGGGAACCACTGAGAACGATCAGATCCACTTCTTCCACCACCTGCACGAGCGGCACGGCGCGCCGCTGGGCCAGGCGATGGAGCACGCGCTGGCGGTGGCGGGGCGCGCGATGGCCTTTGCCACTCTCGTCAACATGGCGGGATTCCTGGCGCTTTCGTTCTCCAGCTTCCCGCCGTTGCGCCAGTTCGGGCTGGTGACCAGCGGCGCCTTCCTGCTGGCGCTGGCGGCCGATTTCACCGCGCTGCCGGCGGGGCTCTGGCTCCTGCGGCGGCAATTGCGGGGGGTCGGAGCCACCGCGGACATCGATCGGCAATGATTGCCATAGACCCGCGGGTTCGTGGTGTTGCCAAACGGAGATCGCTGGCCCGACCGGCCGCCCTTCCTGTACTGTTCAACTTTCGAACTCACGGAGGAGCGTACGGCAGTGGCGGCCGAAGAACCTCCGGATTCCACGCCGTTTGGACCACCCCCGGTGCTCGCGGACCGGTATGTGCTCGGCCCAGTCCTCGGCAGCGGTGGGATGGGGCAGGTCTATGTGGCGCGCGATCGCAAGCTCGAGCGCGAGGTGGCGGTCAAGCTGCTCACCTCGGCATCGCCGGAGCGCGAGGCGCTGCGAAGGTTCCAGCGCGAAGCGCTGGCGGCAGGGTCTTTGCAGCACCCCAACATCGTGGCCGTGTTCGATACGGGCGAGGAGGCCGGGCGACCCTTCCTCGTCACCGAGCTTTTGCGAGGCAAGACGCTGCGGCAGCGGCTGCTCGAAGGTGCGCTGCCCGTGCCGGAGGCGTTGCGCATCACCCGGCAGGTCGCCTCGGGCCTCGCGGCCGCCCACGACAAGGGCCTCACGCACCGCGACCTCAAGCCGGAGAACGTCTTCGTCACCGACGACGGCTGGGTGAAGATCCTCGACTTCGGCCTGGTCAAGTTGGCCGAGGCACTGCAGGCGCCCCAGGCGGCGGACGACGACAACCAGTCGGCGTCCACTGCGGCGGGCCGCATGCTCGGGACGGTGGGGTACATGGCGCCCGAGCAGGTGCGCGGCAAGCCCGTGGATCCGCGGGCCGATCTGTTCAACCTGGGCCTGCTCCTCCACGAGATGCTCTCGGGCAAGCGGGCGTTCCAGGGTGGGTCCGCCACCGAGATCGGCTACGCCACGCTCTTCCGCCCTCCCGACCCGCTGCCGTCGCACGTCCCGCGACAGGTGCGGCAGGTGCTGGGCCGCTGCCTGGAGAAGGATCGCGACCAGCGCATCGGATCGGCGCGCGAGCTCCTCACCACGCTGGAGACGCTGGACCTGAGGCCCCCCCGCCCTGCGCTTCCCCAACGGGGACGCAGGTTGCTGCTCGCGGCGCTTTCGCTCGCCGCAATCGTGGCGATTGCCGTCTTCGCGTGGCGCCTCCGTCCGCGACCGCCGCCCGACTTCCGGCGGCAGCCGCCGTCGGGAACGGTCGCCATCTTTCCCTTCAGCTCGCGGGACGCCACCCACTTCGCCTACCTCGGGGAGGGCGTGGTCGACTTGCTGGGCCGCGATCTCGAGGGCACCGAGCTGCGCGCATTGGACTCCGCGAGCGTGCTTCGCGCGCTCCGCGGCGACGCGACCGCCGACCTGGACAATGCCCGCCGAGCAGCGGCCCTGCTTGGCGCGAAGTACTTCATCTTCGGCCGCATCGAGGAGCGCCGCGGCAAGCTGGTGCTCGAGGCGGTGCTGCATACCGGAGAGGGAGGGATACCAGTGACGCAGGGTGTAGCCGAGGGGGATCCGCCGGAGCTGCTGAATCTGGTGCGGAAGCTGTCCGATCAGATCCAGGCCCGCGCGCTGCCGAGGCAGGAGTTCGAGAGCCGGGTGCTGCGCCTCGCCCGTCAAAGCAGCATGTCGCTGCCGGCGCTGCAGGCCTGGCTGGAGGGCGAGCAGCTCCTGCGCCGCGGCCACTGGACGGAGGTGCTGGGAGCGCTCCAGCGCGCCGTGTCCGCCGACCCCGGCTTCGCGCTCGCGCATTACCGGCTCGGGGTGGTGGCCAGCATCATCGAGCCGGGTCTCGCAGAGGACGCCCTGCAGCGCGCGCTGCGGAACAGCGATCGGCTGAGCCCACTGGAGCAAAATCTGGTGCAGGGTCGATTGGCCCTCCAGCAGGGCCGGTTTGCCGATGCAGAGCGCGCCTTCCAGGAAGCGACGCGGAAACATCCCGACGAAGCCGGGGCCTGGATGGAGCTGGGTGAGCTCTATTTCCATTCCAATCCGCTGCGGGGGCGTTCGCAGCAGGAGTCGGCCAATGCCTTCCAGCACGTGCTGGTGCTCGATACGGTCAACACGGAGGCGATGTCGCACCTCGCCGATCTGGCCCAGATGCGCGGGGAACGTTCGATGGTGGCGAAGCTCGCCGACCGGCTGTTGGCGCTGACGGATGACGCCCGCTGGACCACCGTCTACAGCCTCGCGCGCGCCTGGGCGCTGAACGATCGCGCGGAACGCGACAAGATCATCGCCGGGCTCCGGGCGCCCGGCCTCGACCCCTCGCTGGTGAAAGAGGCGTTCGTCCGCGCCCAGTGGGACGCGGAGGACTTCGCCGCCGCGCAGGCGATCGCCGATCAGATGTCGCAACGGCCGGCGCCGGCGGACCGATCGTCCGGGCTGTTTGAAGCGGGCCTTGTGGAACTGCGCCGCGGACGGCCCGATGCGGCGCGCGCGCTGATCATCCGAGCGGCGGAGGTCGATCCTTCCAGCCATGCGGCCTTTTTCGTCCCCTTCATCGACACTCTCGACTTCGTGGCGGTGACGCCGGCGCAGCTGCCCGCCGCCCGGGCGGCCGCAGCGGCGCTGGACCTGTCGCGGCAGCCCTCGCTCGAGGCGGCCAAGCAGTTTCTGATCGGCGCACTGGCGGTGCGGGCCGCCGACACGGCGGCAGCCACGGCCTCCGTGCGCGCGCTGGAGCGGATGCAGCCACTGGAGTCGTCGAGCATCACCACCGATCTTGCGCTGGCGCTGCGGGCGAGGATGCTCGCCGATCGCCATGACGCGGCCGGCGCGCTCGCGCTCCTCGACAAGCAGCAGCTTCGCGTGCCCGTCCGGTACGCCGCTGCCTACGCCCGCATCGCGGAGAGCAAGCTGAGGGCCGCGCTTCTCGAGCAGTCCGGCCGCCCGCGTGACGCGCTGCCTTTCCTCGACACCTTGAACATCTACAGCGGCACCGATCCGGTCCTTTTCGCGGCGTCCCAGCTCGCCAAGGGCAGGCTCTTCGACCAACTCGGCGAAGCGGAAGCGGCCATCGAGCATTACGAGCGCTTTGCCGCGCTATGGAAGGATTGCGAACCTGCGCAGCGCCCGGCAGTGGAACAAGCTCTTGCGCGGCTGGCGAAACTGAGGCACAGAAAGGCGTTTAAAGGCAAGTAAAACGGGGGGAACCAATGGCAAAGAAGAAGGCGGTTCGCAAGGGCAAAGCGACCGGGCGAAAGGGTCCGGCCCGGCGCAAGAGTTCGTCCACGCGCAAGGCTTCGTCCACCCGCAAGACTCCTCTGGCGGCTTTCTTGATGAAGCTCTGGAGTGATCCGGACCTGAAGGACCGGTTCAAGCAAGGCCGCGCGGCGCGCGAGCAGGTGGTCCGCGAAGCGAACCTCTCGGAGCACCATGGCAAGTTGGTGGTGGACGGATGCGTCACCCACATCATGGCCGAGCTCGCCGGCATGGACACCACGGCCAACACCAACGGCACCATCCAGATCGCCGACATGGTGGATTGCGGCCATCCCCAATGCCAGGCCTTCATGAACGCGCTCAAGCCGAGCTGATTCCCATGCCACGCCGCAAGGGCAGTCTCGTCGTGGTGGGGACCGGCATCGAAGCGCTCGGCCAGATGACCGAGGACGCGCGGAGGGAGATCCGTCGCGCGGAGCGGCTCTTCTTCATCGCCGACGCGCTGGGAGAGCGGACCATCCGCTCTCTCAACAAGCGGGGGCGCTCGCTGTTCGACCTCTACGCGGCGGGCAAGCACCGGCTCAAGACCTATGCGCAGATGGTGGAGCGCGTGCTCGCGGAAGTCCGCCTCGGGCATCGCGTCTGCCTGGCCCTGTACGGCCATCCCGGGGTGTTCGCGATGCCGGCGCACGCAGCGGTGAGAATCGCGCGGCAGGAAGGGTACCCGGCTGAAATGCTCCCTGGCGTCTCCGCCGATGCCTGCCTGATCGCCGATCTGGGCGTCGATCCCGGCGCCACGGGCTGGCAGAGTTACGAGGCCACCGACTACCTCCTGCGCCACCGGCGTGCCGATCCGGCGGTGGGGCTGGTCCTCTGGCAGGTGGGCGTGGTGGGGCGCCTCGATTTTGCCGAGGGGCCCGTCGACCGGGCCAAGCTCGAAGTGCTCACCGAAGCGCTGCTGGAGATCCATCCCCGCAACCACCTCGCCACGGTCTACGAGGCCTCTACCCTGCCGGGCTTCCCACCCTCCATCCACAAGATCCGCATCGGCTCCGTGCATCTCGCGGAGGTGTCGCGGGCGACTACCCTGTACGTGCCGCCGTCGAGGGAAACGCCCATCGATCCCGCCATGCTGGCGCGGCTCGGCATCCGACCCGAGGACCGGATTCACTGCCTGCGGTGAGCGCCGCTACCTGAACGTCGCCGGCTGGATGTGGTACCTGCGCATCCAGCGCTGCACCTGCACGCGCGCCTTGCCCAGCACGCGCGCCACCGCGGTGACGTTGCCGCGGTGCTCGCGCAAGAGCGCCAGCAGCTCTTCGCGGCGCTGCGCTTCCTCGGGCGGCAACTCTGGCGCCGGGCCCTGCGGAACGGCTGCCGGCGCCGCGGCGCGCACCTCGGGCGGGAGGTGGGGCAAGTCGACGAGCCCGTCGGTTGAGAGCGCCAGCGCCAGTGCCAGCGCCTTTTCCAACTCGCGCACGTTGAGCGGCCAGCGATGGCCGAACAGCGCCCGCGCCGCGGGCACGGTGAAACGGATGGAGCCCTTGCGCTCCGGCGCCAGCCTCTCCAGCAATGCGCTCACCAGCGTGCCCAGGTCCTCCATCCTCTCGCGCAAGGGCGGCAGCGTGATGGACAGGCCGCTCATTCGGGCGAGCAGGTCGGGGCGGAACTGGCCTGCCGCCACCATCCGCTCCAGATCGCGGTGCGTGGCCACCACCAGGCGGAAGTCCACCGGCAGCGCGCGGGTGCCGCCCACCGGCAGCACTTCCGATTCCTGCAGCACGCGCAAGAGCGCCCCCTGCGCCGGCAGCGGCAGGTCGCCGATCTCATCGAGGAAGAGCGTGCCCTTGTCGGCGCTGCGCACCAAGCCGGGCCGGTCCTCGATCGCTCCGGAAAACGCTCCCTTGCGATAGCCGAACAGCTCGGACTCGATCAGCGCTGGGGACAGCGCCGCGCAGTTGATGGCCTGGAACGCGCCCGTCCGGCCCGAGCGCCGGTGGACGGTGCGCGCGAGCACTTCCTTTCCGGTGCCCGTCTCGCCGCGGATGATCACCGGCAGCGAGGTGGCGGCGGCCCGCTCCAGCGCCCGCAGCTGGGCGGCGAAGGCGGGCTGCAGCGACCCCGGCCAGGCGTCGCCCGCAGCCACCGGCTGCTGGTCCAGCGGCGCGGACGCCCGGAAGACGAAGTAGCTGTGCCCGATCTCGAAGACGGCGCCGTCCTGCAACTCGTAGCGCTCGACGCGGGCGCCGTCGACATAGGTGCCGTTGCGGGAGCCCTGGTCCTCGAGCAGCCAGCGCCCGAGGATGCGCTGCAGCGAGGCGTGGGCCGAGGAGAGGAAGCGGTCCGGCAGCTCGATGCGCAGGTGCTGCTCGGAACCAGCGACCACGCGCTCCGCCCGGCCGGCGCCGCGGCCGCGGCCCAGCCACACCGCGTCGACGCCTGCGAGCAGCGCCCACACCGGCGCCTCGCAGGGCTGCTCGGCCTGGAACGCCGCCGTCAGAGCAGCCGAGTGGTTCTTGTCGGCGATCCGCGGCCCAGGCTCGTCGGCGGTGACGTCCGAAGGGTGGTTCCCGGGCGCCTGCATGAGGCGAGTATCGGCCACCGTCCTCCGGAGGTGCAACAGGAAGCGCTACAGGGGCAGCCCTGTTGCGCCTCCTGTCTCCCGGCGTGCCTCCAGCAGGGGAGGGGGCTGGCACGTTCCGTGCTCCTGGTCCGGCTCGATGAGGCTCTTCGCCGCCACTGTTGCCGTCGTCGTTTCCTGCGCAGCCCAGCCGGTCCTCGCGGGGGAGTGGACCGAGCGCTTTTTCGGGGTGGGCAGCGACGGCAACCGTGTTTCCGCTTGCGAGCAGGCGCGCGATCACGCGCAGGGCAACTCGTTCCATGCCTGCATGGAGAAGCGCGGCCGCAGGGGCGACACGTCGTACACCGACTGCGTCTGCACGCAAGCGAGCGAGGCGCTGCACATCTGCAACGTGAATCTCAAGGTTTCATGTTTCGGCACGATCGCTTCGTCCGGGGTGAGCGATTCGACGGGCCGAAGGGGGGCACCAAAGGGCCGGGCCGACCGCCGGCGCGCCACGTCTTCAGGAACGCGGCGTGCTGTTTACGATCGGCTCGGCCCCGAGGTCATGGCGGAGCGTCTGGCCGCAAACTGATCGCGTTCATCGACCTGCGGGGCTGCCCGCCGCAGGGGCGAGCTGCGAGAGGAGGAACGCGTAGTCGAAAGCGGTCTCGCGCAGGCGATCGTAACGGCCGGACGCTCCGCCATGTCCTGCGGGCTCCATGTTGATCTTGAAGAGCAAGGCGTTCGCGTCGGTCTTGCTGGCGCGCAGCCGCGCCACCCACTTGGCCGGCTCCCAGTACATCACCTGCGAGTCGTTGTACGACGACTTCACCAGCATGGCTGGGTACGCCTTGGCGGCGACGTTGTCGTAGGGCGAGTACTGCCGCATGTACTTGAACTCGGCGGCGTTCTTGGGGTTGCCCCACTCCTCGAACTCGCCGGTCGTCAACGGCAGCGACTCGTCGAGCATGGTGTTGAGCACGTCGACGAAAGGCACCCAGGCGACCACAGCGTGGAACAGATCGGGACGCAGGTTGGTGACCGCACCCATCAAGAGGCCGCCCGCGCTGCCGCCCCCGATGGCGAGCCGGTCCTTGCCGGTGTAGCCCTGCGCGACCAGGTGCTCGGCGCAGGCGATGAAGTCGGTGAAGGTGTTCATCTTGTTCATCATGCGGCCCTGGTCGTGCCACCTCTTGCCCAACTCGCCGCCGCCGCGGATGTGCGCGATGGCGAAGGTGACGCCGCGGTCGATCAAGCTGAACCGGCGCGAGTCGAAGGTGTCGGGATACGAGACCCCGTAGGAGCCGTAGGCGTAGAGGAAGAGCGGCGCGCTCCCGTCGCGCGGCGCTCCCTTGCGGTGGATCACCGCGACCGGCACCCGCACGCCGTCCCCCGCCGTGGCCTGGATGCGCTCCACCTCGTACTTCGCCGCGTCGTAGTTGGGCACCGGATCGCGCTTCACCAGCTTCCATTCGCCTGAGCCGAGATCGACGTCGTATTCGCTCCTCGGTGTGACCGGGGATTGGTAGGCGATGCGCAGCGCCGCCGGATCCCACTCCTCATTCTGCCCCGGCCTCACGTCGTAGTCCGACTCGGGAAAGGAGAGCCTGCGTGCCTTGCCCGTGCGCAGATCGGTGACGGCGATCTGCGGAAGCCCGCCTTCGCGCTCGGTCAGGACCAGGTTGTTGGCGAAGAGGTCGACGTCGAGCAGCATCACCTCCTCGCGGTGCGGCACCACCTCGGTCCAGTTCTCCTTGCGCGGCGCCCAGACCGGCGCGGTGACCAGCCGGAAGTTGCGGCCGCCCGAGTTGGTGCGGATGTAGAGCAGCCCGCCGCGGTGATCGACGTAGTACTCGTGGCCCGCCTCGCGCGGCTGCACCAGCATGGGCGTGGCGAAGGGATCGCTCGCGGCGAAGAAGCGCACCTCGCTGGTGGTGTGCGAGGAGGAGGTGACGAAGATGAAGTCGCGCGACCGGGAGCGGCGCACCTCCAGGTCGAACCTGTCGTCCTTTTCCTCCAGCATGAGGTCGTCCTTGGCCGCGCCCACCGCGTGTCGCCAGAGCTGGAAGGGGCGCTTGGCCACCGGATCCTCGACCACGTAGAAGAGCCAGCCGCCGCCGCGCGACCAGGCCACGCTGTCGACGCGGGCCACGTTGTCCGGTCCGTCGTTCCCGGTGCGCAGGTCGCGCAGGTGGAGGCCGTATTGCCGGAAGCCCGTCTCGTCGGTGGTGTAGGCCAGCAGGTTGCCGTCGTCGCTCACGTCCCAGGTGCCCAGCGCCATGAACTTCTTTCCCTGGGAGAGCTGGTTGAGATCGAGGAGAACCTGCTCGGGCCCCTCCATCGATCCCTTGCGGCGGCAGAGGATCACGTACTGCTTCCCCTGCTCGGTGCGGGTGTAATACCAGTACCCGTCCTTGCGGAAGGGGGCCGCGGCGTCGGTCTCCTGCACGCGCGAGAGCATCTCGCCGTAGAGCCGCTGCTGCAGCGGCTCGGTGGGCCTCATCATCGCGTCGGCGTAGGCAGCCTCCGCGCGCAGGTACTCCTCCACCTCCGGCGTGCCCTTCTGCCGCAGCCAGAAGTAGTCGTCCTCCAGCGTCTCGCCGTGCAGCGCGGTGGCGTGCGGGACCTTCCGGGCCACCGGCGGCTGCGGCTGGGGCGCAGCGGCGGGCTTCTGCGCGGAAGCGCACGCGACGAGGGCGAGGACGAGGGCGAGGCGCTTCATGCGGGGGCTCCGGCAATGCGCGCGAGGGCTGCGCGGATGGGTTCGGGAATGGGCACCGGCTTGCGGTTTTCGCGATCGACGAAGACGTGGACGAAGGATCCGAGCGCGCAGAGCAGCTCGCCGCGGAAGACCCCGATCTGGTACTGGACGCTGCTGTTGCCGAGCCTGGTCACGCGCAGCCCGGCGTGGACCACGTCGGGGAAGGCGAAGGAAGCCTTGAACGTGCACTGCGATTCGACGCAGACCCCGATGGCGGGACCGCGCGCGATGTCCAGGCCGGCGTCGATCAGATAGCGGTTGATGACCGTGTCGAAGTACGCGTAGTAGACCACGTTGTTGACGTGGCCGTAGACGTCGTTGTCGTGCCAGCGGGTCTGGATCTCGAGCAGGTGCGGAAAGTCCGCGCGCGTGGCCTCAGCGGCGGACCGTGCAGTCATAGGCCTTGGCGTCGACGGTGATCACGTCGGGCGATACCGATTCGGAGGTATAGGCGAAGTCGGTGGCGCCCGCGGCGGCGCACTTGGCCTTCGCCTCACCGCGCGCCTGGGCCAGGCCAGGGTCGCCCACCTGGGTGGAGGATCCCCTGAACTTCCCCAGCGGTTTGCACCCTTTCAGCGCGTCTTCCTCGTCGGCTTCGCGCATGGCGGCCAGCCGCTCGGGCGGCACCTTGGGTACGGTGGTGCAGCCGAGGAGCAGCAGCAGCGCGAGGCAACGCATGCGATGCCTGTACGTCATCGCCGCGCCGCCGTCCACGGGGGTGGATGTCGCGTCTAGTGGCGCTGGAACACAGCACCACCTGCTTGACGCATGTTCAGGAACTCGGTTAGACACTTTAGATCTTGAGCCGGCTGCCCATCTCGGCCCCCCCCAGCGACCCCGCTCCGACCATCGCCCGCGCCCTCCACCGGCGCCTTCCCGATCGCATTCGCGGGGCCGGCACCCTCTACCTCTGGCTGCGGCCGGGCCGCACGGCGCTGCTGGTGGCGAGGACCCTGCGCGAGGCGCACCGCGATCACGAGTTCATCGATGCCTGCGTGCGCATCCCGCTGCGTGAGAGCGAGGTGCAGCTCTGCACGGCCGAGCTGATCGACGCCATCTCCGAGTCGGAGGCGCTGGAGACGCGCGCTCTCTTCCTGCCCGGCGAGCAGCCGCCCCGGCTGCCGGACTTCGCGCGCATGACCACGCTGCACTCGCTCGACGTGCTGGCGCGGTCGGGCTGGCTGCTCGACCAGCTCGCCGAGGGCCGCTTCACCAGCTTCTTCCACCCCATCGTGCACGCCCGCGACACCACCCGCGTCTTCGCCCACGAGGCGCTCTTGCGCGGCGTGGAGCGGGACGGTTCCTTGGTGGCACCCCAGCCCATCCTCACCCTTGCGCGCGAGGCGGGGCTGCTCTTCGAGGTGGACTCGGCGGCCTGCCGCAGCGCCATCCGCGAGGCGGCGCGGCATTCGCCCGGGATGTGCGTGTTCATCAACTTCTCTCCGGCCGCCGTGCAGGATCCCGAGGCCAGCCTCAACGCCATCCTCGAGGCCATCGCCGAGGCGCGCCTGCCGCGCGACCGGGTGGTGTTCGAGGTGGTGGAGGCCGACCGCTTCGACGACACCGCGCTGCTGGAGGCGGTGCTGCGGACCTACCGCCGCGCCGGCTTCCGCGTCGCGCTCGACGACCTCGGCGCGGGCTGGTCCACGCTCAACCTGGTCCACCGCCTGCGCCCTGATTTCATCAAGCTGGACGGCGGGCTGATCCGCGGCGTGCATCAGGACCCGGTGAAGGGGCTGATCGCGGCCAAGCTGCTGGAGATCGGTCGCGGCATGGGCATCGGCACCATCGTCGAGGGGATCGAGGAGGAGGCCGAGCTCTCCTGGGTGCGCGAGCACGGCGCCGATTTCGTGCAGGGCTTCCTGATGGGGAAGCCTGCGCCGGCGGCAAGGAGCTGAAGCGTGCATCCGCGCCTCCGCCAGAAGATCGCTGCGCTGGGAGGGGAGCTCACGCCCGCGGTGCGCCAGCTGCTGGCCGCCGTGGACGCGGCCTACCGCGAGGTGGACGAGGAGCGGGAGGAGCTGGAGGAGTCCATCACCTCGCTCTCGGCGCTCCTGCACCGCACCCAGGAGAAGCTGCAGGAGGAGCGCAAGGGCAAGACCGGGCGGCGTGCCCGGGGCGACCGCGCGCGGGCGCGGCTGGCCAGGCTGCTGGAGAAGAGCCGGCTGGCGGTGTTCCAGCTCTCGCCTTCGCTGATGGTCCGCGGCGCCAACGCGGCGGCGGCGAAGCTGTGCGGCCAGCCGCTTGCGGCGCTCGCCGGGCAGCCGGTGTTCGAGCTGCTGCAGCCGCTGGACAGGGAAAAGCTGTCGGCGAAGTGGACGCGGCGGCTGGCGCGCGGCGAGCCGGTGGCGAAGACGCTGGCCTGCTCGGCCAAGGGCGGCCGGGCGCTGGCCTGCGACTGGGTGCTCCTGCCCCGGCTGCGGCGCGACGGCAAGGTCGCGCGCGTCACCGCGGTGGTGCGCGACCAGACCGAATCGGTGGAGAAAGAGGTGCAGCTGCGCGAGCGCGAGGATCGGCTGGCGCTGGCCGTGTCCGGGACCTCCGACGTGGTCTGGGACTGGGACCTGCGCGGCAACCGCCTCTACCTCTCCCCCAGCTGGCGCGCGCTGCTGGCCCTGGACGCGGAATTGACCGGGTTGTCCTCGGACTGGCTGGAGCGGGTGCATCCCGAGGACACCGCCCCGCTGCGCGCGGCGCTCGCCTCGCACCTGGAAGGCCGCACCCCCGTCTTCGATCACGAGCACCGCGTCCGGCACGGGGACGGCGAGTGGCGCTGGCTGCATGCGCGCGGCGCTGCCCAGCGTGGCACCGACGGCGCGCCGGTCCGCATCGCCGGATTGATGAGCGACGTGACCCGTCACCGCGCCATGGTGGAGCGGATGGCCCACGACGCGCGCCACGACGCCCTCACCGGCCTGCCCAACCGCACCCTCTTCCTCGACCTCTTGCGCCACTCGTTCTTCCGCACCCGCCGCCACGAGGACTACCGGTTCGCGGTCCTCTTCATCGACATCGACCGCTTCAAGATGGTCAACGACGCCTTCGGCCACGAGGCGGGCGACCAATTGTTGCAGCAGATCACCCGCCGCCTGGAGTCGTGCCTGCGCGAAGGCGACACGCTGGCGCGGCACGGCGGCGACGAGTTCACCATGTGGCTGGACGACGTGCGCGGCTCGACCGACGCGGTGCGGGTGGCGGAGCGCGTGCACGAGGTGATGCGCGAGCCGTTCGAGCTGGGCGACGGGCAGCGGGTGCAGTCGAGCGCCAGCATCGGCGTGGCGGTGGGCTCCTCGCGATACCAGAAGGGGGAGGATGTGCTGCGCGACGCGGACGTGGCCATGTACCGCGCCAAGGCGCTGGGCAAGGCGCGCACCGCCGTCTTCCAGCGCGAGACCGGCGAGGGATCGCCGGCCCACGTGCAGCTGGAGACCGATCTGCGCAGCGCGCTGCTGCGCAACGAGATGGTCATCCACTACATGCCCATCGTGGACATGCAGACGGGCAGGGTGCGCGCGCTGGAGGCGCTGGCCCGCTGGCAGCATCCGCGGCTGGGCCTGGTGACGCCCTCCCAGTTCCTGGCCATGGCGATGGAGACCGGGCTGATCGTCTCCATCGACCAGTGGGTGCTGCAGACCGCCTCGCACCAGATGCACGACTGGCGGCGCGAGATCGCCTCCGCCAACAAGCTGTCGCTCTCGGTCAACTTCTCGCAGAAGCTCCTGGAGCAGAGCGACCTGTGGCCGCAGATCGACCGCGTGCTGCGGGAGTGGAAGCTGGCCCCCGCCGACCTGAACCTGGACATCAACGAGAGCATGCTGCCCGCCGACAACGGCAGCGCCATGCTCACCGACCTGCACAAGCGCGGGCTCAAGCTGCACATGGACGACTTCGGCACCGGGCACGCCTGGCTGCGCCACCTCCACAAGATCGAGGTGGACACCATCAAGATCGACCGCTCGTTCATCTCCGGCGGGGCGGAGCGCGACCGCCAGGTGCTGGGACGCATCGTCTCCATCGCCCGCGACCTGGGCAAGACGGTGATCGCCGAGGGCGTCGAGACCAAGGAGCAGGCCCGGCTGGTGCGCGAGGTGGGGTGCGCCTTCGCGCAGGGATTCTTCTTCAGCCAGCCGCTCGACGTGATCAAGACCCGGTCGTTGCTGCAGGGCGGCGTCCTCGACGTGGTCTGAAGATGCAATGGGACCTGATCGCCTTCGACCTCTACGGGACGCTCCTCGACGTGGGCGGCCTCGCAAGCCAACTGGAGCCGTTCGCCGGGGCGGACGCGGCTCCGATCCTCGCCCGCTGGCGGAAAGCGCAGCTGGAGCGGAGCTGGCGGGAAAAGCCCTACCAGCCCTGGGACGTGGTCACCGCCCGCGCGCTGGAGGAGGTGGCGCCGCAGCTCGACGCCGGGACGCGGGCAAGCATGTGCGCCACCTGGCTGCGGCTGCCGCCCCATCCCGACGCGCGCCAGACGCTGGAGTCGCTGCACAGGGCCCGCGTCCGCACCGCCGTCCTCTCCAACGGAACACCTGCGATGATCCGCGCCGCGCTGGACGCGGCCGGCCTTTCGGTCGACGAGGTGCACAGCGCCGACGAGGTGCGCGCCTACAAGACCGACCCGCGCGTCTACGCTCTGGTGCCGCGGGAGACCACCCTCTTCGTCAGCGGCAACGGCTGGGACGCCGAAGGCGCCAAACGCTGTGGGCTGACGGTGGCCTTCGTCGACCGCGGCACGCCGCCGCCGGCAACCGCGCCGGATGTGCGCGTCGGGTCGCTGGCCGAGCTGGCCGCGCTGGTCTGGCGCGAGCAGGGCGTCCGGGTGGTGAAGGGCGCCGAGCTGGACCCGAACACGGCGCAGACGCCGGGCATGTCGCGCGCCGCTGCCGTCACCCACGCGCGCGCGGGCGCCGAGAAGCTGTGGGCGGGCACCGTGGTCATCCACCCCAACGCCAAGACCGGGGCGCACCACCATGGCCCGGTGGAATCGGTGATCTACGTGGTCAGCGGCCGCGCGCGCATGCGCTGGGGCGAGAAGCTCGAGTACACCGCGGAGGCCGGCCCCGGCGATTTCATCTACGTGCCACCCTACGTTCCGCACCAGGAGATCAACGCCAGCCGCGACCAGGAGCTCTCCTGCGTGCTGGTCCGCAGCGGCCAGGAGCCGGTGGTGGTGAACCTCGACATCGCGCCGGCGGAGCCACCCGAGGAAGTGAAGTGGATCGACGAGATCCACCGAACCTAGAAAACCGTAGGCCCCCACACTCGCACCAGCGCGGCTTTGGATCATTCTCCGCTCTGCTGGAGCAGCTTCGCCAGCAGCCCCGTCCATCCCGTCTGGTGGCTGGCGCCCAGGCCCGTCCCGTCTTCGCCGTCGAAGTACTCGTGGAAGAGCAGGCAGTCGGAGAAGTGCGGGTCCTCCTGCAGCTTCCGCACCGAGCCGAAGGCGGGCCGGCGGCCGTCGTCGTCGAGCAGGAAGAGCGACGACAGCCGGCGCGACAGCTCCGATGCCACCTGCGCCAGGTTGAGCTGCCGGCCCGATCCGGTGGGGCACTCCACGGTGTACGCGTCGCCCAGGTAGTGATGGAACTTCTGCAGCGACTCGATGAGCAGGTAGTTCACCGGGAACCAGACCGGCCCGCGCCAATTGGAATTGCCGCCGAAGAGATCGCTCGACGACTCGGCCGGCTCGTAGCGCACCGTGTATTGGGTGCCGCCCAGGCGGATGGCGTAGGGATTCTCCTTGTGCGCGCGAGAGACGGAACGGATGCCGTAGGGGGAGAGGAACTCGTCCTCGTCGAGCAGTCGCCCGAGGATGCGCCGCAGCTTGTCCGGATCGACCACCGCGAAGAGGCGGCGGTCCTGCGCTCCACGCGTGCGCATGCAGGCCACGCCCTCGGTCAAGTCGGGCCGGTTGTCGATGAACCACTCCAGCCGCCGCGCGAAGGAGGGGAAGCTGGCGATGATCTCGGCGGCGATGGGCTCGACCGCGAAGATGGGAATGATCCCCACCATCGAGCGGACCTTGAGCGCCATCTGCTCCCCGGTGCCCTCGCGATGGAGCATGTCGTAGAAGAACCCGTCCTCCGGGTCCCACATGCCCAGCGTGTTCATCGCCCGCGAGATGTGGACGAAGTGCTCCCAGAACTTCGAGGCCACGTCCTCGAACTCCTCCTCCTCGCGCGCCAGCTCCAGCGCGATGGTGAGCATGTTGAGGCAGTACATGGCCATCCAGCTGGTGCCGTCGCTCTGCTCCAGCCGGACGCCGTTGGGCAGGGCGATGTTGCGGTCGAAGAGGCCGATGTTGTCGAGCCCGAGGAAGCCGCCCTGGAAGACGTTGTTCCCGTCGGCGTCCTTGCGGTTCACCCACCAGGTGAAGTTGAGCATCAGCTTGAGGAAGACGCGCTTGAGGAACTTGCGGTCCGCTGTGCCGCGCCGCTTGCGCTCGATCTTGTAGACGCGCCAGGCAGCCCACGCCAGCACGGGCGGATTGACGTCGCCGAAGGCCCATTCGTACGCCGGGATCTGCCCGTTGGGGTGCATGTACCATTCGCGCAGGAGCAGGACGAGCTGCTCCTTGGCGAAGTCAGAGTCCACCAGCGCGAGCGGGATGCAGTGGAACGCCAGGTCCCAGGCGGCGAACCAGGGGTACTCCCACTTGTCGGGCATGGACAGCACGTCGGCGTTGTAGAGGTGCGTCCAGTCCCGGTTGCGGCCGCGCTTGCGCGCCCGCGGCGGCGGCGGTTGCGCCGGATCGCCGCGCAGCCAGTCGCGCACCACGTAATGGTAGAACTGCTTCGACCACAGCATTCCCGCGAGCGACTGCCGCATCACCTTCCTGGCGTCGGCGGAGAGCGACTTCGGAATCACGCCCGCGTAGAACTCGTCCGCCTCCTTGCGGCGCTCGGCCAGCACGGCGTCGGCAGCGTCCACCGGGTGCGGCTTGCGCGAAAGGCGGAGGCGCACCACCGCGGAGGCGCGGGCGGGCACGCTCAGCCGGTAGCGCGCCGCCATCTTGGTGCCCGCGAGATCGGGATTGACCGTCTCCTCCCCGCGCACCACGTGGTCGTTGATGCCGTCCTTGGGGTAGCGCGGTCCGGGCACCTTCCAGAGGAGGCTGGAGTTGCTCTCGTTGTCGCAGAAGAGCAGACCCGGGCTGCCCTCGAGGGCGAGCTGGTATCTCCCTTCCTGGGGATGCTCGGCCACGATCGATCCACCCTGCGCGCGAATGACGGGGCGCTTCTGTCCGTTGCGCCAGCTCCAGGTGTTGCGGAACCAGAGGGTGGGCAGGAGGTCGATCTCCGCCGCCTCCGGCCCGCGATTTGCCGCCTCGATGCGGATGCAGATGTCTTCCGGTCCGGCCTTGGCATACTCGACGAAGACGTCGAAGTAGCGGTCGTCATCGAAGACGCCGGTGTCGATCAGCTCCAGCTCGCGGCCGGCGCGGCCGCGGCTGCGGTTCTCCTCCACGAGCCGCGCGTAGGGAAACTCCGCCTGCGGGTACTTGTAGAGGAACTTCATGTACGAATGCGTGGGGGTGGAGTCGAGGTAGAAGTAGTACTCCTTGACGTCCTCGCCGTGGTTGCCCTCGCTGTTTGTCAGGCCGTAGAGCCGCTCCTTGAGGATCGGGTCGCGCCCGTTCCATAGCGCGAGCGCGAAACAGAGCC
>Ga0136846_1236098_pt1 | contig 18085 bp, 11 predicted proteins | sample HopSoiMetagenom2_FD_96841 | JGI IMG/M metagenome (GOLD analysis project Ga0136846, IMG submission 96841) | Grasslands soil microbial communities from Hopland, California, USA - 2 Assembly 2016 (version 4) | ecosystem: Environmental > Terrestrial > Soil > Grasslands | place: USA: Hopland...
ACGATCGCCACCCGTGCCAGAACACGACTTGTCTGTGGTTCAAGGTTCAGCCTTCGCCAAAACGAATGTTGTCCCCACGAACCGCCGGATTCTTCGAGCAAATCCCCCGAATTATTCCTCGCGTCCAGAAAAAGAAGCCTCGAACTCACCGCGTTCGTCGGGATCGATACTGATAGCGTATTTTCTTAGAAATTTGATGTTCGCCTCCAGACCTTAAAAATTTGTCTTTATTGGCGCGCGGAGCGGAACCGGCACTTGAAAGCTGAAGACGTTCGTAAACCCCGAATCCGGACTGAAATGGACCTGCACCTTCCAAACGCTGGAAGGGTCAGTAGTGCGAAAACCAGGATACAAAACAAACCGTTCGTGAACTCCTTGGACGCCCCCTGGAAGAGATAGTTCCCCGTCGCGTCCCTCACCTCAATTTGATGAGCAGCCCAGTTTGTGACGACCTGATTATTCGTGAAAAACCGAAATAGATAATCCACTCGCTAGTCCCAAATATCCCGCCACCGATGCAGTCCTTCTTTCAGCTGGTAAACCTTGACCGCGCTTAACTCTACCGCAAATCCATCCTTGGATCTAGGGATTGGGAATGCTTCAGCCGCCCACTCTTCTTCTTTCATTGGATTGGGATTTTCAACCGCGAACTCACCGAGACTCGTCCATGCTCCTTGCTCAGTCTGCCGTTGCTCAATCCTCAGATGAATGGTTTTGGATCGCCGGGAAAACGTCGATGTGTTCAGGTATGCAAAATATCCGTCCCGATACTTCCTGAACTCTCGCGGTTCTTCGAAATACTTGTAGCCGTCGTCGCCCCAATGAACAAACCGGCATTTCCGAGTTCGCTTCTCCCTTAGCCTTAGACTAACTGTTCGCGGCAATATTTGAGCGCGCGCGCGATTTCTGTCACCCGATCAGAACCGGCTGGAATTTTGTATTCGAATTCGATCGTGCCCTGAATGTTCCATTTGTTGTCACGAATGAGGCGAAGCACTTCGCCAATCGGTGTGTCGCCTTCGCCGAACGGGGTATTTGGGCCGTTATGCATTTTCCGGTCTTTAATGTGAACGTGGGTAATGCGGTCGTGGTGTTGTTTAATGAAGGGCACGGGTGAAGTGTTATTGCCCGCGACAAAATGACCGAGGTCGACGTTAGCGCCGTTGTATTTTGCCAAAGAGAAGGCTTTCTCCCAATGCTCGGGAACCGTGGTAGCATGGCCATGGTAACCGACCATGAACTGGTGTTTATCCGCGAACTGCCCGAGGCGTTTGAGGTCTTCTTCCCGATTGGAAATCTCTGTCGAAATGGCGCGTCCGCCAAGCGCTTTAGCAAGGGTAAAGACGTAATTCAATTCGTCATCGCTCATTTTGAAGATGCCATCAACTTTCACGATCTCGATCAGCACGCCAGCGTCTTCGTATTTCTTTCGAAATGCCTTTACGCGATCCATGGAAACGGATTTACGCCAGCGAGCGAATTCTTCGGCTTTGGCAGGCGCCGATTTCTTTGGATAGACAAGGCTTGCGGGCGCGCCGAGAAATGTCTCGACTGGCTGCGTTCGCAATTCCACCGCGCTGAAGCCGAGCTGAACGCAATTCTTCAGAATATCGTCGCCACTCATCTCGCCGTTGGCAAAGCTGTAAGGCACGTTGAGGCCAAGCTGAACGCCCGCAACTTTGGAATTGGGTTTGGAAGAAGTCTCGGCGGCATCAAGTGAACCCACCGTCGAAAAGAATCCCGCCGCGGATAACGAGCCGACGGAAAGTTTGGCGAATTCACGCCGAGTATAGGTTTTCATAGGTGTGTGTTTAGACGGTATCGGGCGTGGGATGTTTCCATGGACTTCGATAATCCCGTGTCAACCGCCGATTAGCTTCATCATCTCCAGTGATTTTGCTGCCATCGCCTTCCAGTCGGAATCCGCGGCCAAGCTCCATGGAAAGATTCGCCATGATGCAGCAGGCGGTCGAGATGTATCCCTCTTCGATATCCGCGACGGGACGTTTTCCCGTTCTGCGCGATTCGATAAAGTTGATCATGTTGGCGCGGTTAGCGGGCGCAGCGAATAATTCGGTTTCTTTGTGTTGCACGTCCTCGGGATATTTTTCCCGCTCCTCGAGAGCCGTGGCGTGAACAGGTGAACCGCCATCCTTCGGAATATAATCGTAGGACCAGACACTGAGCTTCAACGTGCCTTTGTCGCCATAGTAAGTGACGCCCCACGGATAATCCGGCTCCGGATTCATGCCCCAGTTCCGTTGGTTCCAAACGACTTTGACGTCGCCGTAATCGAACAACGCGGTCTGTGTGTCGTGGACATTCACGTTGGAGTTGGGACTGCGCATGAGAATACCACCGATGGAAGAAATGCTTTTCGGCCAGCGCAAATTCAGAAACATTCGAGTGACATCGAACAAATGAACGCAGAGGTCGCCGGTCTGGCCGTTGCTGAACTCGCGGCAATCGCGCCACCGGCGTGGATGAATGCCTTCGCTGTAGTCCCGCCAGGCCGCGGGTCCGACATACATTTCCCAATCCAAACCCGGCGGCGGCGCGCTCGGGGCCGGAAAACCTCTGCCGCTGCCGTAATAACTATGAATATCGACATAGGCAATCTTGCCCAAAACGCCGCTATTGATGTAGCGGTCGCGCGCTTCAAGAATATGCGGTGTGCTGCGCCGTTCGAGGCCGACCTGCACAGTGCGTTTATATTTTCGCGCCGCGGCGACCATCGCGCGGCCTTCGACCACGTCATAGCTGATCGGTTTCTGGACGTAAACATCGGCGCCGGACTTGCAGGCTTCAATCATCGTCAGGCAATGCCAATGATCGGGAGTGCCGACCAAAACGATTTCCGGACGCTGCTCTGACAAGAGTTTGCGATAATCCCCATAAACGGGCGGACGCTTTTTCGAACGATGACGTTGCGAGACCAAATCCGCCGCGGCTTCGACCATTTTTTTGTCTACATCGCAAAGTCCAACGACTTCGACCGGCGCGACCTGAATCAAGTGGAAAAGGTCCGTTTTGCCATACCAGCCGCAGCCAATGAGGGCCACCCGCAAGGTTTTATCCTCGTCGGCGGCGAAGGAAGGTTTGTCCGCGACCGCGAGAGCCAAAGTGCTCGCGCCTGTAGTCCGCAAGAAATCTCGTCTGTTCATATATCACTCCCTGCTGAAGTCCCATTACTTTCGCCTGAGAGAATTCTCTCAGCAATCGCAAAAAGCAGGAGGGCAACTCACACTTTTGGTAACTGCCATGGATCGCGTCGTGGACGATCGAGCATTCGATTGGCTTCCGCGTCACCCACGAATTGTTCGGCTTTGGGATCCCACTTCAGCTTGCGCCCAAGCCGCAGGCAGAGATTCGCCAAATGACACACCGTGCTGACACGGTGCCCGATCTCGACGGGGAAGTATGGATCTTTACGGCTGCGAACGCATTTTAGAAAATCGTCATGTTCGCCCGCCGGATTGGTGTAGAGGTGAATTTCCTCCGGGCCGATTTTTGACTCAAGAATTTTTGAGGAGCTGGCCTGGACGGGCGCGCGCCAGCCGGTGTTGCCGACCCAGCCCTCAGTGCCGATAAATTTGATGCTCGGATTGCCTGGCTTGCAGGTCATCACGACCCCATTCGCATAACGGTAGGTAACGTCGTAATCCTTCACGGTGTTGTAAAGACCGCCCGACCAGTGGGTGCCGGTTCCTTCGACTTCCAAAGGTCCGCTGTGCTCCGTGTCGTTTGCCCATTGCGCGGTGTCGAACAAGTGAGCGCCCCAGTCGCAAATAATTCCGCCCGAATAATCCCAAATCCAGCGGAAGTTGAAATGAACGCGGTCCTTGGTGTAAGGCGCGAAGGGCGCGGGGCCCAACCACATTTCGTAATCCAACGTTTTCGGGACCGGCTGGGGAGTCGGATCGCCCGGGCCGGCTGGTTGCTTCGGAAGAACCACCTCGATGCGTTGGAGTTTGCCGATCCGTCCATTCCGGACCAACTCAGCGATGCGATGATATTCGGGCACTGCCCGATCTTCGGTGCTGGTTTGAAAAACCTTTTTGTGTTTGCGAACCGCCTCAGAAAGCACCTGACCTTCGTGAACGGTCAGTGTCGGTTTTTCGCACTGCACGTCCTTCCCTGCCTTGATCGCAAGCAAGCTGATGATCGTGTGCCAATGATCCGGTGTCGAGATCATCACTGCATCGATGTCCTTGCGCGCGAGAATTTCGCGGAAATCTTTGGTCGTCGAACAATCCTCGTTGCCATAGCGTTCGTTCACTGTCTCTTTAGCGCGAAACATCCGATTCTCATCAACATCGCAAACCGCGACCACTTTGGCGGCATTATTCTTGAGGTAATACGAAAGATTCCAGCCTGTCCCATGGTCCCCGACGCCTATCATCCCGATGGTGATCTTGTTACTGGGAGCATCGGCTCCCAGGACTCTAGCAGGAATAATCGTCGGCGCGACGCCCAGCAAGGCTGCGGCACCCGCTGATCTTTTCAGGAATTGACGGCGATTGATCGTTTTGCGTGTGTTCATACAGGAGAATAGCTGAGGATTGAATCCAGTTATCTCGACGAGCTCACACCTTCAGGCGCTTGAGAAACGCCACGCTTTCTTTTGTGAGTTCCCAGCTTTGCTCCACAAAATAGTTTTTCACTCCGCCCACTTTCGCGGTGGTGAAAGTCTTGACCCAATCGATGCTGCCCTTTCCAACCGGAACCTGAGGCGGTCGTCCTTCTGGATCTGCAGTGGCTTTCATATCGATGTCTTGCAGATGCATGGAGTAGAAACGACCAGGATGTTTCGTGAAGTAATTGGCAGCGAGGAAACCGGCGGTGATGGTTGACATTTGGAACTGGAATTTAACGAGTTTCGGATCGAGCAGTTCGAGCAGGATGTCATAGGTCCGCTTGCCATCGACGGTCGAGAGTTCGAACCCTTCATTGTGCAGGCCCTGCTGCATGCCTGCCCTGGCAGCGACCTCGGCGATCTTGTTGTATTCGTCGGCTGCCTTTTTAACCTGGTCCAGTGTTGGATGACTGCCACCACCGAGCGTGGCCGTAATCATTTGCGTGATGCCGATTTCTCTCGCCCACTCAATGCTCTTTTCCTGCGATTTCCGCAGTTCCTCCATCGTGAAATGGGAACTCTCGGACTTCACGCCGTGGTCCGCCATAATGCGGACCACTTCTTTCGGGTTTGATAAGGACGAAAACTCCGCGCCGTAGCCAATGGGCGAACAGAGTTCGAGCCTGGTCACGCCAATATCGGCCATCATCTTCACGTAAGCAGGGAAGTCTTTGAGCATGGGACGCGTCGGCCAGACCTGGCTTCCGATTGGCAAGCCCAGCGGATTTCCAGAAGCCTTTACCGCGCTTGCGGCCAGCAAACCAGCCGCGCCTGTACTAACAACTGCTTTTTCCATAAATTTGCGTCTAGAGATCGGTGTCATAGCGTTTTTCTTTTTAGATTTCCCAGCCGGGGCGATATTCGCGCGTCAGGAATTTGTTCGCTTCCGGGAGATTGGTGATTTTGGCATTCTTTGAATCCCAAAGAACTCTCCTGCCGCCGAGTCTCAGCGAGATGGCAGCGAGATTTATTGTGTCGGAGATTGGTCCTGCCAATTGGAAGTCTCCATAACTCGCGGGGCCGCCCTTGAATGCGGCAACCCACGCCGCATTGCGATCCTGGCGACCGGCAGCGCCGCGATCGACCGGGGCTGGTTCAGGCAGATGCTTGTCCGCCAGATAGGCCCGCATTTTGGTTTCCGGGAGGAGGCGCGAGTTCTCCGCGCGGAAACCACCAACAATTTTTCCCTTATCGCCGACGAACATCATCCCTTCTTCAGCCAGCTCCTTGTTTTCGGACATGAGTTCCTCGGGCGCGGCCGGTTTGACGCCGCCATCGTACCAAAAGATGTCCAAAGCAGACCGTTCCCCTTTAGCCGCGAACCGCATGCGAACGGTGCAAGCAGCCGGGAACGAGTAATCATTATTGATGCGCTCGCAAATGTGGCCTGAAACCTGACAGATGTGGCTGGGCGTCGATTCAACGCTGATTGGCGAATCGAGTTCGAGCAGTTGAAAAATTGGCCAGAGGCTGTAATGGCCCATATCGGCAATCGACCCGCCACCAAATTCATACCAACCACGAAAATTTGTGTGGGTATAATTCGGGTGATAGGGACGATCCAGGGACGGTCCGAGCCAGAGGTTCCAATCAAAATCTGCCGGCACAGGAGGTCTTTCGGCGGGAAGGGTCGGATATTGCGGCCACATCGGTCGCATGGACCAATTGTGGATCTCGCGAAGCGTCCCAATCGCGCCGTTCCTGACCATTTCCACAGCTTGTTTCTGCGCGGCACCTTCACTGGCTGGCATAAAGTGCGTCGCTATTTTCGCCGCTCGCGCGTTTTCGATGACGGCGCGCGCTTCAAGCACCCGGTTCGCGAGAGGTTTGTGGATAATGACGTTCTTTCCCTTTTTGAGAGCGGCGATTGAGATCACACCATGAGTGTGATCGGGAGTCATTATTTTTACCGCGGTGACGTCCTTTTCCTTGTCCAGCAGTTCACGAAAATCGATGTAAGTGGTGCATCGCTTGAATTGGTCCTTTCCGCGCTGTTTTGCGTAATAGGCTTCCACCACTTCCTTGCCAACATCGCGTCCGCCCGGAGTGTGGTCTGATCCTTCACGCCAGGTGGGATTCTCAATGAGGCGGCGGATCGTGTTTCGGACATCGTTTTTGCTCCACTCCAAATAATTCTTTCCGTTTTTCTCGACATCACATACGGCGACGATTTGCACCTCGGGTCTGGCAAGAATGCCGCCGATTTCGCGGATCGCCTGCGTTCCAAAACCGATGCAAGCCAAGGTGATCTTTTCGCTCGGCGGAACGAACCCGGCGCCGCCCAGCACGTGACGCGGCACAATGCTGAAGGCCGTCGCTGCTGCCCCGCTACAGGCAATGAACTTGCGCCGCGAAAAGGAGGAGGGACGATCTTTATTAGTCCTCTTTGTGTTCTCGGAGGAAGCTTGGATTTTCATAAGGCACCTCAAATTTACACATGCCATCCTTTGCGATAAGACGAGTGAAGATAAGCACTGGCCTTTTTATTGTTGGCGAAGCGCATTCCTTTATGGTCCCACTGCAGAGTTTCGCCTGGGAATCGAATGGCGATCAGCCCGAGGAGAGCAAGCTCAGTGAGCGGGCCGCCGTAATCGAAGTTGGAACCGGCCTGCCGCCCGGTGCGGATTGCTTCAATCCAATCCCAGGCGTGTCCCTTAACGCGTGGGATTTTTTGCGCAGGCGCGTTCTTGCCGGAATACTGCTCCATCACGTTTTCCGGAAGAATGTGACAATTGGCCGCGCCGTGCGACCCGTGAACAATCATTCCCTTGTCGCCGAGAAGAATTGCGCCGGTTCCTGGGACTTTCTCGTCATCCGGAAATCCGTCCGGTTTCGGAATTGTATCGTTTCCGTCATGCCAAATCAGTTTAACGGGGCCGCGCTGATTTTTGGCTGGAAACTCAAAGGTGATTTTTGTTGCGGGCGGGTAGGTTAATCCGTGCTTCGCCAGATCATAGTCCTTGAATTCGGCGGTCACGGTGGAGGGGGCACCGAGGTCGAGCGCCCAGAACGAAGGATCGACTACATGGCAGATCCAATCGCCGATGGTACCGCCGCCAAAATGCATCCAGCCTCGCCAATTCCACGGCACCCAGAGCGGAGAATAAGGTTCGAATTCTACTGCGCCGACCCAGAGATCGTAGTCCAGTCCCTTCGGCACATCATGATGCTCCTGCAATTTCGCGAGATTCGGAATCTGGCAGTAAACATTCTTAAAAGCATCACAGCCGGCGTGGACGGTGTGGACCTGTCCAATAGCCCCGGCCCAAACCCATTCGCAAAGGCGCCGTATCGTGTCGCTGGAATGACCCTGATTCCCTAGTTGACTCACAACCTTGTATTTGTGTGAGGCGGCAACGAGCTTGCGCACTTCATCGACTGAATGGGCCAGCGGTTTTTCGCAATAGACATTTTTGCCACGTTTCATCGCTTCCATCGCAATCAACGAGTGCGTGTGGTCCGGGGTGCCAATGATAACGCCTTCGATTTCCTTTCCCATTTTGTCCAGCATCACGCGGTAGTCGGTGAACCGCCTGGCATTCGGATATTTTGCGAATTCCTTGGCCGCGTAATTCTCATCCACATCGCAAAGCGCGACTATGTTGTGCCCGAGCCCGGCGACCTCATCCACGTCAGCGCCTCCGCGGCTGCCGATTCCGATTGCGGCGACGTTAAGCTTGCTGTTGGGAGTTGGCGCTTCTGCGCCGTTCACAAATCGGCTCGGAAGAATATTGAAGAGAGCCACGCCAAGGCCGGCGCGACGAACAAACTGCCTCCGATTAATTCTGTTGGATTGCTGCTGTTTCATAAGTTTCAGAATGGCTCAAGAGATCCAGGCGGTTTCCGGGATAACCTCAGGATATTTTTGGATTCTCCGCTCGCGGTCAATCGTTGATTTTAAGAAATCTGATCCGGATCGTTTAGAATGCCTGACGTGGATCAGAAACGAAACGCGATGGAACAAAGCGAGACAATGTTCAAAGGAGGCTCAGCCGGATTGTGTAATGATTTCAACAGCTGGGTGTTTGATGCCCCGATCCATGGTAGCCAGCTTAAAGCCTTTCGAAGCGGCCAAATCGGCCAGATAAGTATCTGTCACAAAGTCCCGTTTGTTTGCGCGTGAATGAAGGGCGGGCAGGTCGGCCGGGACGCACTCAACAGCGTGCTTCGAAAGAAAGTCTTTCAGAAGCTCGCGCGCGCTTGCCATATCCGAATTCAGCGCCTTGGGATGTGTGCTGATCCGTAAAAAACCGAGATCAGTGACGGGGCACGCGGCCAGTTTCTTGTCTTTCACCCAGGAGTCAGCGTGTGCGTGATTCGTGTGCGTGCTCCAGATTGCCGCCAGCAGACAATTTACATCCAGGAGGTATTTCACAGTTCCTTAAGCAACTCACTAACCTGCTCGCTTGTTACTGGTTTCCCGTGGAACCGATCGCATGTGTTCCTTTGCGGTAAGTGATCCTGGCTTTTCGCGCGAGCGCCGACTTGGGGGGGCTCCAGTCGAATCAGCACGATTCGTCCATCTCCGTCGGGTTGAACTTCTACAACGTCTCCCTGGCTTATTTTTGCCTGTCGCCGAGCTTCGGCTGGAATCACCATCTGGCCCCGCCCGTAAATGGTTGCATGCATTTTCAAAAAGGTTAGGCGTAAGCATTGCTTCGTCAAGGAAGCGCCCCCCTTAATCGAGTTGCGGCGGCAAGGTCTCCACATACTTTTTCCAAAGCTCCAATTCGACATAGAGTTCGAAAAAGTGGCCGGGACGTAATTCGGTGAGTCCCGCCATGATCCATTTGCGGGCGGATTTTTCGTCCAGTTCGGCGTTGAATTTTGAGGAAACGATCATGATCGGTGAAAACGGATCGTCCGGGAGCTTGTCGTACCAACCGATGTTTTTGAAACGGCGAAAATACCAGGGCAGGGGCCAGTAATCGCCTTCAGGTGCGATCACTTTTACGATTGTTTGGAAACCGGTAGGGCTGACGCGTGCAAGACCTTCAACTCTGTGTATCAGATTCAGAATATCAGGAACAGTTTGAGCGTAGACGTAAGGATTACGGCGATCTGTAGAGTAAATATAGCTCGCGCGCCAGGATTGGATGGAGAGTTGGATGGCGAAGCCGAGGAGCACGGCGCCGGCCGCTATTTTCAACCGGCTTGAGCGGAAGCTTTCCACCAGCGTTGCGGCACCAGCACCGGCGAGTAGAATCATTCCGAAAAAGAAGTTGAGGAGGCACCACGGTGTTTTGTAGGAGATGGCTGAATAGAGGATCGTGAGAATAATGGTATAGAGCGCAATGAATCGGAGGAGTGGTGATCTTTTTTTAGAGAGAGACATGACGGCACCAATCATCGCCAGGACCAGGATCAATCCTTCGCTCCAGGTTGGACCTTTTACCGGATGAAACCAGGCAAGGCGCTGAAGGTAAAAATACCAGGGATGCAGATGCGGCGAGTGTCCGGACGCGCGCTTCAACCATGGAAAGTAGGTGCGAATCGAGTCGAGCAATCCGGCAAAGTTGGTAAAAAACGAACTGAAGAAGAGAAGCCAAACGATCAACATCGCCGCCAACGCCAAAGCGATGTCTTTCCATTTAATAAACGTCGCGAAAGCTTGCATCGAAATTGGTTTTGACGATGTCCAGAAGGCGGTGATAGTGGCGGCGATTCCCATTGCTGCAACACTGAGAACGAAAGTTTCCTTGGTCGCGAACATCAATCCCACCGCCGCACCCGCTGCAACTGCCCATCCGGGAGAGCGACTTTGTATGTAACGCCACCCGGCGCCCAAGGCCAGGGCGGTGAAAAACACCAGCAGCATTTCATGGATGAAATAGCGGCTGTAGAACACCATCGCGGGCGAGATCGATATAAAGAACGCGGACCAGAGGACGGCGTGCCAGCCTATGCCATCTGCGAACAGAAAGAGGAGGAGAATTAGACCTGCGCCAAAAAAGACTGGTGCGAGACGGAGCGTTCGGTCCGGAAGTTCATCAGCAGTGTGAGCGCCACTCAGCCAGAGGAAGGGCAGGGTGGCGTAGTGCAGCGTGGGCCCATGATATTCTTCCGGATCGTAAACGTAGCGGCCATGCTGCCACAGGTCTGTAACCTTGATAGCGTTGACCGCTTCATCGTTGTGAAGGGGGCGTGTGTCGAGCTTCGGGAGCCGGAGGGCGAGCGCGCCGGCGAAGGCCAGCAAGAGACCAAGCGCGCCCCATCGGTTCATTTAGCGGGAAGCGCGTACACTTCGAGTTCCTGCCAGCAATTGATTGCGCTGAGGCTGCTGCCTTTGGTGTAAGCGCGAACGTACCGCGCTTTCACACCTTTGGCGGGCACCACTCGGCCGAATTCCAGTTCAAAATATTCACGGTCAGTTCCAACTCCAAGCTTGGAGGAGTTGTCCGTGTCATTGTTGTACAGCGTGGTCACGCCGGACTTAAATTCCGGATCATCGGAAACCTGGACAATAACGTCATGGAAAGCCTGGATCAGGCGATGATCATGCCACATGGCGACGGCATAAATCTCGTGAGGCTTGCCCAAATCCACTTGCACCCAGAGCGTGCCTTTCTTGAATTCCACGGCGTCTTCATCAAACGGTTCTCTTTTTCCATCGGTGATCTGGGTCAACTCGCCTGTGTACGGGGCCACGCTGCTGGTGACAGGTTTGCCGAGGGCGACATTCACAACTCCGGGTGGCACTTGAAGGGGAGCGGGCGCCTTGTCAGGGGGTGGCTCGATATTCGGACCGGCGGGCAGATCTTCGGGTGTACCCTTTGCGGTATGCTTGGGCAGCTTTAGCACAAGCGGAACAGTGGACTCCGCCGCCGAAAGGCGACAGATCAATGAATCGGAGGTGATGAATGCAGACACCAGGATCAGCGAAAACTTGGACAAACTAGTCATACGGAAACTCAATGTTGCGCAGAATGAGAGTTGAGACAAATGCTTCTATTGATGGAATCCCGAAATGCACAGGCTCACTCCTTTCGAGAGTGAGCCTGTCGCGAGATTCGGACTATTAGATTTCCCACCCCTTACGAGGATTTCGCTTCACGAACTTAGCCGCGTCTGGCGCGTTCGTGGCACGCATGTTCGGACCGTCCCAATCGAGCTTGTGGCCGACTCCGGAACGGAGAGCGATACAGCCAAGCAGGATGATCTCAGTCAGATAAGCGGCAACGTCGAAATTAGAGTAGGCCGCAGGTCCGCCCTTCATCATGGCGAACCATTCCTTCTTCATAGCGAGATCCGTATCGCGTTCGGACAAGCGTGGAATCGTTTGAGGAACGGCGACGCAGGCCGGGTGTTTTGCGCCGCTCGAGTACTCCTTTTCGTCGCCCACCATGATCTGGAAGCTTGACCCGTAATCGTCGCCGGCGAAGAGCTTGCCCTTCTCACCGATGACAAGGCACCCGCTGTGAGGCAATTCGCCGCGTTCGGCGAGAATTTCCCTGGTCAGATCGGCGTGCGGACGCAGTGGCGTGATGAAGTTGCCCGACTTGAACATGGCGTGGCTCGCCACGGGGTTCCCGTCATACCACCAGAATTTGCACGGAGGAAGCCCTTCCCTTTCCGGGAAGTCCCATCGGATGCGCGAGGTCAGCGGGTAGGTTTCCGGGTAAATACGTGAAGCAACCTCGAGTTCCACCGCCGTCGGAAAACCAAGCTTGAGCGCGCGGAAGGGCATGTTGACCGTATGACAGGCCATATCGCCGAGAGCGCCCGTGCCGAAATCGTACCAGCCGCGCCAATTGAATGAATGATAAACACCGTTCTTGAAAGGCCGATATGGAGCCGGACCGAGCCAAAGATCCCAGTCCACATTCGAGGGGATGGGATCTTCGCCGGGAGGGCGGTCAATGCCTTGAGGCCAGATCGGCCGATTTGACCAGACATGGAGTTCCTTCGGATGCCCGATGACTCCGGCCTGAATCACTTCAACGGAACGACGAAGTCCGTCGCCAGCGCTGCCCTGGTTGCCCATTTGCGTGGCGAGTTTTTTCTCCTTGGCGAGTTTTCGCATCTCGCGCGCTTCCCAGACAGTCTGGGTCAGCGGCTTTTGGCAATAAACATGTTTGCCGAGGCGCATCGCAGTGATGGCGGCGGAGCCATGCACGTGGTCGGGCGTCGAAACCGTGACGGCGTCAATGGATTTGCCCATTTCATCGAACATTTTACGCCAATCGCGATAAAGCTTCGCGTCGTAGGTGCGACTTCCTTTTTCGGCCATTCCCTTGAGAGACTTGTCCTTGCCATTCAGAGTATTCGAGTCGATGTCGCAGATCGCGACGATGTCGCCTCCAGCGGTAAATGCGTGAGAGGAGTCGCTATCACCTTTTCCGCCAACTCCGACGCAGGCGACGCTGATGCGGTCATTAGCGCCGAGAACATTGCCGATAAACGGGAAGGAGAGGGTCGCGGCTCCGGCAGCCAGAGAGGTGCGGGTCAGAAAAGTGCGGCGATCCAAAACGTTTTTTTTCTGCTTATTTTCCATATGTATTCTGTTGTTGCTCACCGTGGCCTAATGCAAGGGTCGTGCATGATGCATCTCGTGACGCAGAGGCGACGGTGTTTAGATAGACGAATGCAACACGTCCGTTCTTCACGAATCAAGCAGATAATGCGGAGTTTTTTGATTCAACCGGCCAGCTATCGCCGATCAGGAGGCCATATCCAAACCACGCATGGTTCCCGTCGATGAGGCGAATTTGTCCGTCTCCAGGCCCATTCTTTGCAACATCGAAAGGAATAAGTTCGGAAGGGGATAATTGCGGTCGGTGTCGAAAGCGAGGTGCTGGCCGTGCTTGAACCCGCCGCCGGCAAAGATCGTCGGCAAGTTCGTCGTGACGTGAGTGTTGGCGTTGCCCAAATTGGAGCCGTACAGAATCATGCTGCGATCCAGAAGCGTTTCGCCGTCTTCCTTCACGGCTTTGAGTCCGGCAAAGAGATCGTTCAGCAGTTTCATGTGCCACTCGTCGATGGCCTCAAGCTGGCGCAGTTTCTCCGCTGATTTTCCGTGGTGCGAGAGATTGTGATAACCGTCCGTCGTTTTCACATCGCCGAATTCGATGGCCGGAGAGTTTACGCTGTCGAGCAGCAGAGAAATGGAACGTGTCGAATCGGTCTCAAAGGCCAGGCGCGCCATGTCGTACATCAGACGGACTTTGTCCATGTAAGCCCGGGGGCTTTCCGGATCGAGCGGCACGGAAGCGCTGACGATGGGTTTTGGTTTGTGCTCCCATTCACGGGACATGGCCATGCGCTTTTCGAGATCGCGGACGCTGGTGAAATATTGATCGAGACGGTCACGGTCATGCGCGCCAAGATTGCGCTGCAACTCTTTTGCTTCACCAGCGACTACATCCAAAATGCTTTCGCCTAACTCAAGACGGCGGACCTGGGTCTCGGTTTCTTCAGCAGTTCCTTGCATGAAGAGCCGGCGAAAGACATCGGCGGCTTTCTCTTCGCATGGGATCATCACTCCTGAGCCCGTCCAGGACAAACTGCGCTGGCCCTGTTGGATATTTACGCCGAGTGTCAGGCTCGGAAAGCGAGTCAGATGGCCAATTCGTTCGCCGATATATTGATCGAGGGAAATTGTGTTCCGAAAACTTCCGCGCCCGGGATGCGGCGCCGCGGTGAGGAAGCAGTTGTCGGCGGGATGGCCCCCGTCTACGTCAGGATGAGAGACGCCGCTAAAAACAGTGAGATCGTCGCGGTGATCCTTGAGAATTTCCAAATATGGAGAAAGGGGATAGTCGCGCCCGGCTTGTTTGGGAAAGAACTTATCGGGAAGCAACCCAAGATTATTGCAAATCGCGAACATGCGGCGCGGTTTGCCGCCGGGAGTGACTGCCGCGGAATCGGCCTTTTCGAGTGAGCCGAGTCCGGCGAACGACGGGCGCATCGCATCGAGCAGAGGCAACGAAAGCAGGACCCCGGCACCACGCAGAAAGCGGCGGCGGGAAAGGCTGTGCCGTGTCGAAATGAAAGGTGCGGCGCTAAACTTTGATTTTTTCTGCATTTTCTTTCCTTCGTTTATTTATTTATAAACAGGTCGCTCTGCACAAGTTCGTGGATGATGCTTCTGACACCATATCCGTTTTGACGCGTTTTGGCGAGTATCCTTTCAATCTTTAGCCGGTCCGAAAAGCGGATCGGCGCGCCCGTGGCGTAGATGGTCAACTGCTGGGCCAGGTTGCGAGCCAATTGTTCATCGTCTTTTAGAAGGCACTTTTTGAATTGTCGCACATCGGCAAAATGCTCACCGTCCGGCAATTCGCCGGATGAATCGACGGATGGCCCCAGACTAAAGTGAAAATTGTTTCCATTGTGGCCAATCCCTTTGACCCGTTCGCCTTCTCCAACGGAGCGGTACCGCTCGCGCCATGCGCCCATGACATCAAAGCTCTCGAGAGCGAATCCGGGAGGATCGATGTTACGGTGACAGGCATTGCACGATTCCTGGTTGCGATGTTTAGCGAGTTGTTCCCGAACCGTAGTCGCGCCACGTATATCCGGCTCAATCGCAGGCAGGTTGGGCGGAGGAGGGGTCGGCGGTTTGCCAAGTATGCGGGTCATAATCCAGGCGCCGCGTTTTACAGGGGAGGTGGTCGTCCCGTTAGCGGTCACCTTCAAAACGCTGGCCTGGGTGAGAAGTCCTCCGCGCAGGCTGTCCTTTGGCAACGACACTTTGCGCAATTGAACGCCTTTCACTCCGTCGATGCCGTAATGGCGGGCGAGCCGCTCGTTAAGGACAGCGAAATCGGAGGCGACGAGATTTGTCACGCCAAGATTGTTTTTGATCAACTCGCTGAAAAATCCCTGGGTTTCGCCGATCATCGATTCTGAGAGGAGATCATCCAGTTGGTAATCCGGATAAAGTTCCTCGTCTGGAGCCGTGCCGGCAATGAACCGCAAATCGAGCCAATAATCGAGAAAGGCGTTGATGAAGTTTTGCGAGCGGGGATCGTTCAAGAGCCGTTCGGTTTGGGCACGAAGAACTTTGGGGCGATGCAATTCGCCTTTTTTCGCGAGCTGCTGCAGTTCCTGATCCGGGCAGGTGTTCCAAAGGAAATATGAAAGCCGTTCGGCCAGAGCCCAATCATCGAGTCGACCGGGCGTTTCTTCGAAATAAAGAAATTGCGGAGAGCAGAGGACGCCGGTGTAAGCGGCCAGGATGGAGTCGGTGAAACCGTAGCCTTTCTTCAACGCGCGCTGGCTGATTCCAAGAAAGGTTTGGACATCACGCTCCCGCACCGGACGGCGATAGGCCTTCTGCATGAAACCGCGGAGCAATTTTTCCGCGTCGTGTTCAGGATCGCTCGAAAAAACCTCCACACCCGCGGCCATTTGGCGTTTGATCCCGGCACGATTCGTCATCACGGTTGGCGGAAGATCTTTCAGTGGAAGACTTCCGAAAAGCAACTGATGGCCCGCAGGCGGCCATTGATCGGTGATTGGCCCTTCTACCTCCATCCAGCCAAAGGCAACGCCGGGCATACCTTCGGAAGTGGCCAGCGGATTTTTATGATCCGGCGGCCGAGAACGAAACAGCCTCGCGGCATCAGGACGAATGGTTTCGCCCGCAAGGAGCCAGGCATCGATTTCATGGACGGAAGGCTCCGGAGTAAAATCGAAGCTGCCGAGTTTGCGCAGGCTGCGAGGCGGGGTTTCGGCATAGATGGTGACCGGCTCAGAGCGTTTGGCGCTGGAAACTTCAGTATATTTCGGCCCCATCGAGATGCTGTAACCGGAAAATCGGAGGCGGTACTTGCCTGCGACCGGCGCACGAAAGCCGCCGAAGCGAATCTCCGTGGGTTCGTAAGTACTCACGACGACGGCCATGGATTCTTTTTCTTTGCGTTCGGCGTCGGTCGTCTTCTGCATGCGGGGACGCTGTTCGGCCATGATGTTGGTCTGCAAATCGAGGCCGATGAGCGGAAAGGTTCGTCGATTAGGAGGGCCTTCGAGTTTGATCTTTCCCCAGAATTCGCGCTCCTCCCACGTGTAATAGCGTTTCGTTTGCGTTTCGGGCCGGGCGACCTGCGAGGCCATAGCCTGGCGCAAGGCAAATTCGGCCGCTGAGAGGTAGCGGGCCATTTGAACGTGCGAGACGTCAAGCGCGTCCCCGATTTTATTGAAGCCGTGAGATTCGCGGTCTTCAGGCAGGAAGGATTTTACTTCGAGATAAGGCAACGAGAGGAGATCGCGCAATGTCTCCTCGTATTCATAGCGGTTCAGACGGCGCTTGGTGGCCCGGCCCTCTTTGGCCACGTTCGCTTCATCAAAGGAGATGAGTGATTTGGCGAGTGAATTTGTGAAGGCGCGCAAGTCCGCCGGTTCGGGTCTGGCTTTCTTTCCAGGAGGCATTTCGCCCTTGGCGACACGGTCATGGATTTTGACCCATTCAGTAAAATTTCCAGAATCAAACTCGGAGTTCAACTTCTCGAGATCCAGACCGCCTTTTTTTGTGTCGGTATCATGGCATTCTAAACAATATTTTTCGATGAACGCGCGTGGGTTCGGTTGGGCGGACCGGGTCTCCGGGAAAAGAGTTGAAGCCACGGCAAAAAGCCAGATCACAGAATGCGCTTTCAAACGGCTCACTGGAATGAGTTTAGCAGGGATTGGGCAGCTTTTAAATGGAAAGATTTTGCGAGCGAAATGACCAATGAAGCATGCTCTAGGGCTTCGAGGTGGTCGTTGGTCGGCAAATTCTTTCAGGTGAAAATGAAAGAAAAAGGGTGAAATCAAGGACTTGTAAAAGAAAAACAACATTTTGGCGGCAACGGACAAACGGGCGACGCACGCTTTCCGGGTTGTTGCGAATATCCACACGACACCAGGAAAAGGCCTGAAAAATTCCCGGGATAAAGCGGGACGGACGCGGGATTGCAGGGGTGAAATGGTCCTTGTCGGATTGGCCGAAAGCGGAGCGAAAATAGAAAAGGAATTTCGCAGATAACGTTGGCCGAAGGATGAGATGACCGAAGAAACGTTTCTCGTGCGCGTTAGAATGTTTACGTTTGGGTGAGTCGATCGCGACGAAAGGAAGTGGGACGACGTGGAAGTCGTCCCTACCGGGTTTGTTCTGCGGGATAATGCGGTAATACTCGCCGTAGGGGCCACCGCACGGGATTGCAGGGGTTTTGTAACTGCGAAGAATGCGAAGGGACACAAATGGGAGCATCCCGGGAAAACTCTAGATTCCGAAATGGGATTTGGTGGAATGTGTGGAATTGCGGGCGTTTTTGATGAAATTCGCTCCGCGTGGGAGAGAAGCGGCCAAGCCCGGCAGAAGTCAACAATTGTGGTGTGGGGCGGCTGTTTCAGCGAATTTTTGTTTTTGGGTGAAAATTGACGTAAATCATTGGTAAATGAGGTTTTCGTCTCAGGTTGAGCTGAGAATCTCAGGTTTGTCTCAGCTTTTCTCAGCTTTTTCTCAGT
>Ga0136846_1219622_pt1 | contig 18079 bp, 18 predicted proteins | sample HopSoiMetagenom2_FD_96841 | JGI IMG/M metagenome (GOLD analysis project Ga0136846, IMG submission 96841) | Grasslands soil microbial communities from Hopland, California, USA - 2 Assembly 2016 (version 4) | ecosystem: Environmental > Terrestrial > Soil > Grasslands | place: USA: Hopland...
CAGCTCTGACAATCGAGTTGCAGTGTACAGGCGCAGCCGGTGCTCACGCGTCCCGTTTCTCGATCCGCGCCGCCAGGTCGAGCGTACGGTAAGGAATCCCGACAGAGGGTCGAAGTCCCGCTCCTGCGCGAACAGAGTACCGCCAGACTCCCACCAGTCGCGCGCGAGGAACCGAGCCATCACACCATCGCGGCTCCCGCCATGCCAGACGAGCACCCCACCCGGTCTGAGCACGCGCGCAAATTCACTAATGACTTTCCTGTCTTCCGCTGGATGGGCGAAGAACCCGAACGAAGTGAACAGATTGAGCACCGCATCGAACCGGCGTGACCATCTCGCCGGTAGCCTCCGCATGTCGCCCCGAACGTATCGGAGGTTGCTGCCGGTTCCACGCTTTCGCGCGACCGAAAGCAGCTCCTTTGAGTAATCGAGTCCGTCGACGTTGAATCCGTTCTCCGCCAGCAGATGAGCGTGACGGCCCTGGCCGCACGGCACGTCGAGGATGCGCGCGCCGATCGGCAAGCCGAGCAGCTCCACGAGTCTGGCTGCTTCCTGACGATCGCGTTCGGGTGTAAAGAGCGGCCCGTACTCCAGGAGATAGTGGGCGTCGAACGCAATCTCCCACCACTCTTTTGACTTCATCGCTTGAAATCCGGGTAAAGCTTCGAACGGTGTGCGAAGCTTCTCAGAAGAACACTGGCTCGCGGTAGGCGCCGAAAACGCTTTCCATCGCGGCGCGGATCTCGTAGAGCGTACAGTAAGCACGGGCGCAGTCGAGAATGAACGGCATCAGGTTCTGCGACGTCTTCGCGGCATCACCGAGCGCTTTCAGCCGTTGCTGCACAAGCGCGTCGTCGCGGCGCGCACGCATCTCGGCCATCCGCTGTTTCTGCTCGCGCTCTGTCTCCTCGGTCACCTTGAGGAGCTCGATCGCCAGCTCGGGCTCGTCTGTCACGAACTCGTTCACGCCGACAATGACACGTCGATGCTGCTCTATCTCCCACTGTTGTCGCGCCGCCGATTCATTGATCCGACGCTGCAGCCAGCCCGTCTCGAGCCCGCGCACTACGCCGCCTACTTCTTCGATCTGCTCAAACAGCGCCTCGGCTTCGCGCTCCAGCTCGGTGGTGAGCGTCTCGACGTAGTAGGATCCGCCGAGTGGATCGATGACATTCGGAACACCGGTCTCGTAGGCGAGAACCTGCTGGGTCCGCAAGGCGACCTGCACCGATTCCTCGGTCGGCAGCGCGAGAGTCTCATCCATGGAGTTCGTGTGAAGCGATTGCGTGCCACCGAGTGCGGCCGCCATCGCCTGGTAGGCGACGCGCACTACGTTGTTCATCGGCTGCTGCGCGGTCAGTGTCACGCCCGCGGTCTGCGAATGGAACCGCATCATCAGTGAACGCGGATCCTTTGCGCCGTAACGATCCCTCATGTGCCGAGCCCAGATGCGGCGAGCGGCGCGCAGCTTGGCGATCTCCTCGAAGAAATCGTTATGGATGTCCCAGAAGAAAGACAAACGGGGCGCGAACGTGTCGACGTTCAAGCCCCGCGCAATTCCCCGTTCCACATAGGTGAATCCGTCGGCAAGCGTAAATGCGAGCTCCTGCGCCGCGGTCGCACCCGCCTCTCTGATATGGTAGCCGCTGATCGAAATAGTATTCCACTGCGGAACGTGCTCGGCCGACCATTCGAAGCAATCCACGATAAGTCGAAGCGCTGGCTCAATTGGATAAACCCACGCGTGTTGGGCCATGTACTCCTTCAGAATGTCATTCTGAATGGTGCCGCGCAGCTTCTTGGAATCGACGCCCTGTTTCTCGGCCGCCGCGATGTAAAAACAATAGAGAATGACCGCCGGCCCGTTGATTGTCATCGACGTCGAGACCTGATCGAGCGGAATTCCGTCGAAGAGCATCTCCATGTCGGCGAGGCTGGAGATGGCAACGCCACACTTGCCGACTTCGCCTTCCGATCTCGGGTGATCGGAGTCGTAGCCCATCAACGTCGGGAAGTCGAACGCGACCGACAGGCCGGTCTGGCCGTGGGCGAGCAGGAACTTGTATCGCTCGTTGGTATCGCGAGCGCTGCCGAAGCCCGCAAACTGCCGCATCGTCCACAACCGACCACGGTAACCCGTCGCGTGAACGCCGCGCGTGTAGGGATAAACGCCGGGCATGCCGAGCGCCGCGGCGCTGGTCTCCGCCGCATCGAGCGGGGTGTAGATCGGCCGGACTTCTTTCTCCGAGTTAGTGAAGCCGATGTCTCTCAGCTCCCCGGCTTCATAGCGCTTCCGCCACTCGGCCACTTCCTGACGCAGCAAGCGCAGCTCCGCGCTCTGCTCCTCGATCGTTTCGACGAGTCCGTTCTCGGACGCGGCGCGGGCTTTTGGGCTTTTCAGTTTCGTCATTTGTCCTCTTCTCCACGTACGAGCTCACCGCGCTGGCGCAACAACTCGTCGGCAACGCCAAAGGGTGTCGCACTTCCTTCCTCGACAGCTGGCAGTTGAAGCTCCAGCCAGCTCATTGTGCCAGTGTCTTTCCACAGCCTGCCGCGGACTTTGTCCTCGACGACATCCATCACGCGCTCGCGCATTCGCTCACGCCTGCGTGTGCGGAGGGTCCCGCTCTGCTCAAGATAAGCGAAGTGCCGATCGAGCGCGGTGAGGATCTCGTCGATCCCCTCTTCCTTGATGGCGATAGCGCTCAGAACGGGCGGCGTCCACTCAATCGGATTGTCGGTCTTCGCCGCTTCACGCGCCAGTCGCGCCGGATTGAGGCGTTTCAAATCGACGCCGTGATGAGCCGGCGTGTTTCCGAACGAGACTCCCTTTCTTAGCCCCAGCATCAACTCCACATCGTTGCGCAAACGATCCGCGCCCGGCCGATCGGCTTTGTTCACGACGAAGATATCCGCGACTTCCATGACGCCCGCCTTCAGCGTTTGAATGGAATCACCAGACTCGGGGACGAGAATGAGTAGCGTCGTATCTGCGGTGCGGGCGACGTCGAGTTCCGACTGTCCGACACCAACCGTCTCGATGAGCAGCCGATCGAAGCCGAATGCATCGAGCACGTCAGCGACCTCGCGGGTGGCGGCCGCCAGTCCACCGAGAGACCCGCGCGTCGCCATCGACCGAATGAAAACTCCAGGATCGAGCGCGACGTTCTCCATCCTCACCCGGTCGCCAAGCAGGGCGCCTCCGGTGAACGGTGATGTTGGATCGACGGCGATCACGCCGACCTTGAGTCCTGCGTCGCGGAAACGCTTTACCAGCAGTGCCGTAATACTGCTTTTCCCCGCTCCAGGCGGACCAGTCAACCCGATGCGCCTCGCACCGCCCGTGCGTGAATGCAATGATGCAAGTATTTCCTCGAAGCCCGCACGATGGTTCTCGACGATGCTCACCACGCGCGCGAGCGCCGCCGGCTTCCCGGCATCGAAATCGTCGAGCAGGCGGTTAGAGGACACGTGCCAGAATCTTCTCCTGTCTGCGCCACATTCGTGAAGTCACGCGGCCGCTACCATCCGGATGATCGTGGCCAAGGACGTGGAGCGTCCCGTGCACGACGAGGCGGAGCAACTCTTCGCCGGAGCTGATGCCCTGGCGCTTTGCATTATCGCGGGCTACCTCGGCGCAAATATACACGTCGCCGATGACCGCTCCGCGCCGCCCGACCCGGGCGAGTCCGAAGGAGATGACGTCAGTGGGCCCGTGATGACCGAGGTAGCGCTTGTTCAGACGCGATATCGTCGCGCGTCCGACAAAAGTGATGGAAAGCATTGCGTCCTTCACGTTCTCCGAACGAAGCGTAGCCAGCGCCGCTTTTTGTATCAGGGCACGTGATACGCTGAGCCTCCGGACGCTGGACGAGATATCGATCGCGAGACCGCGCGGTTGACCCTTCATTCAGTCCACCACGCGAGGCCGATCAGGCCCCGGAATCCTCGGCGTAGGCCTTGATGATCTCGCGCACGAGTCGATGCCGCACGACATCCGCGTCGCTCAGATAATAGAATCCGATGCCATCGATGCCCGGCAGGATGCGCTCGATCTGAACCAGGCCTGACTCCTCGCGCCGCTGCAGATCGATCTGCGTCTTGTCGCCCGTGATCACCGCCTTCGAGTTAACGCCGAGTCGCGTCAGGAACATCTTCATCTGGGCGGTGGTGGCGTTCTGCGCTTCATCGAGAATGACGAACGCGTCCGCGAGAGTGCGTCCGCGCATGTAGGCCAGCGGTGCGATCTCGATCGTGCGCGTCTCCAGCGATTTCTGGACGCGCTCGTGGGGCATCATGTCTTCCAGCGCATCGTATAGCGGACGCAGATACGGATCGACTTTCGCCTGCATGTCGCCCGGGAGAAATCCGAGACTCTCACCCGCTTCGACGGCGGGACGCGCCAGCACGATCCGACGGACGCGTTTGCGTGCGAGTGCGTCGACCGCTGCCGCGACTGCGAGGTACGTCTTGCCGGTTCCGGCGGGGCCGATGCCCACCACGATGTCGTTCTCGGCCATCAACTTCATGTACTCGGCCTGACCAGCCGTCTTCGCCTGGATGATCTTCCGAACACCGGGCAGGACGATGCGGCTGTCGTCGGCACCGTTGCCGTTGCCATCGCGCGGACCTTCGATGCTCATACGAAGCACATCGTCAGCCGTGAGGGGCATTTGCTGTTTTGCGGTGTCGATCATCCGCTGCGCGATGGGGACCGCGCGTGTGACAGCGTCGGTATTTCCACTAATTGCCAGTGTCTCGCCGCGCAGTGCGATCTTGGCGCCCGTCTGCTTCGCCAGCTCGACGAGGTTCTCGTCGTTCACGCCCGCCAGCGTCAGCAGGTCTGCGCCTTCCGTATTGAGGCGCTGAATCGTTGTCTCTTCGCTCACGTCACTCTGTCATCGTCTGAAGATGAAGGTCTCTTAGGTCTTCGGGTGGAATGGCTGACGGCGCGTCCTCGAACAGCGCAGTCGCCGCGGTTGTCTTCGGAAATGCAATTACATCGCGCAGAGATGTCGCGCCGGCCAGCACCATCGCGAGGCGGTCGAAGCCGAATGCGATGCCACCGTGTGGCGGCGCGCCGGCGCTCAGCGCATCGAGCAGAAAACCAAATCGCGTCTGCGCATCTTCGTCGCCGATGCCGAGCAGCGACAGAACCTTTCTCTGTAACCCCGGATCGTTGATTCGGATGCTGCCCCCGCCCAGCTCCAGTCCGTTGAGCACGACATCGTAGGCGAGAGCGCGAACTTTTTCAGGTGCGGAATCGAGAAGCGCGATGTCGTCAGGATGCGGCGAGGTGAACGGGTGATGCACCGAGCTGAGCGTTCCGTTGGACTCGCGTGTGAACAGAGGGAAATCCGTGACCCACAGAAATGATCTCTTGTTCTCGGGCACGAGGGAGAGTCGCTGCGCAACATCCTGACGCACCCGGTCCAGCGCCGGGTTCGTCACCGTTTCGCTGCCGGCTACGAGCAGACAGAGCTCGCCTTCACCTACAGCAAGACGCTGCGCGCCGGCTTCACTCAGGAATTTCGCCGCGGGTCCCTCCAGCCCGGTCGCGCCTCGCTTGATTCGGATCAGACCACCCGCTCCCGCGGATTTGGCGATCGCTTCGAGCTCGTCGACCTGTTTCCGGGACAGTGCGGCGCCGCCTGGCACCTTCACGCCACGGACGCGGCCACCCGCTGCGAGAGCGGAGTTTGTAACCGTGAACTCCGATCCGCGAAATGCATCACTGGCGTCGAACAGCTCGAGACCGTATCGAATGTCTGGACGGTCGATGCCGAAGCGCTCCATGGCATCGGCGTAGGCCATGTGCTCGAACGTCGCCGGAATTTCTATCCCGGCATCTTTCCAGAGCGCGGCGAGAAGGCCTTCGGTAAGCGCGTAGATGTCGTCCGGCTTGATGAATGACGCCTCGATATCGATCTGGGTGAATTCCGGCTGACGATCGGCGCGCAGATCTTCGTCGCGGAAGCAGCGCGCGATCTGGAAGTAGCGATCGAAGCCGGAAATCATCAGCAGCTGCTTGTACACCTGCGGAGATTGCGGCAGCGCGTAGAATGCGCCCGGATGGATTCTGCTCGGCACGACGTAATCGCGTGCGCCGGACGGCGCCGGCTTCGACAGAATCGGAGTCTCGATTTCGAGATAACCTCGCTCGTCGAGATACCGCCTTGTGGTCTGCTGCAGCTTGTGTCGCAAGATCAGATTCTTTTGAAGATCGCTGCGACGCAGGTCGAGATTCCGGTATTTCAGTCGGAGCTCCTCGGCGGGAAGCTTCTCACCTTTTCCACGAGCCACGGGGATGGCGGGAGTCACCGCCGGTCCGACGATTTTGAAATCGCGCGCGCGAACTTCGATCTCGCCCGTTTCCATGTCTGCGTTCCGCATTTCCTGCGGACGCGCGCACACTTCACCTTCAAGCGTGATCACAGTCTCCAGGCCCAACCTGCCGGCGCGCTCGATGACATCTGACGAGGTCCACTTCGGATCGAAGGAAACCTGGACGAGGCCCGCGCGATCCCTCAGGTCGAGGAAGACGATTCCACCGAGGTTTCGAGTGCGATGCACCCAACCACCGAGCCTGACGTTGGAGCCGACGTGGGATACTCTGAGCTCGCCGCCGAGATGGGTGCGAGTGGCCGTCGCGAAACGCGAAGAAGGGGCGGTAGAGGTCAGCGCCGGAAGGTGTGGGTCCAATTAGCCATCTAGTGGGGTTAAATTTAGTAGTTGCATAGACTTGTTGGAAGCTCCGCGCTTCGCGCTTCGCATGGCTGGAGAGCTTTTCCCGCGCACGGCCAATGAAACAAAATCTTCTCAATCTACTGCCTTCAGAGGCCGAGACGCTGCTGCGAGCCTTCGCCGTTGAGCACGGCGAAAAGCCGTTTCGCGGGACCCAGGTAGCGCGACACCTCTGGCAAAGTCCGGTCGAGAGCTTCTCGGCGATGACGGATGTGCCCGCCGCGTTCCGTTCGTTGCTGGACGAACGCTTCACCATTCCGAGACTTACTCTCGCCATGCGTCAGAGCTCAAGCGATGGTACGGAGAAGTTTCTCTTCCGCCTCGACGACGGCGAATTCATCGAGACCGTAGGGATACCCGAAGGTTCACGCCTCACGCTCTGCATCTCCTCACAGGCCGGATGCGCACTGCAGTGCGCATTTTGCGCGACTGGTGCGATGGGGTTCACTCGCAATCTCCAGCTGTTCGAGATCGCCGGTCAGGTTCGTGAGATGCGGTTGCTCGCCCCCCCGAAGCAGGTGACCAACATTGTGTTCATGGGAATGGGTGAGCCGCTAATGAACTGGAAGGCAGTCGATCCGACTCTCACCGTTCTCAATTCACCGGCTGGCCTCGGCATTGGCGCGCGGCACATCACGGTCTCAACTGTCGGGGTGTTGCCAGGTATCGTCGCACTAGGCGAGCGGCCGGAACAATTCCGTCTGGCAATCTCCATTCACGCGCCGAGCGACGAGCTCCGACAGACGTTGATGCCGATCAACACCAAGTATCCGTTGGCCAGCGTGATCGAAGCGGCGAAGGTGTTCGACCGTCGTGTGACATTCGAGTACGTGATGCTAGGCGGGATCAATGACGGCGCGCAACAGGCGGCGGAGCTCGCGGCTCTGGCGCGCGAATGCAAGGCGTTCGTGAATCTCATCCCGCTTCATCCGGGCGGCGCCGGAAACTTCACGCCCAGCTCCGCGGAACAGATTCATTGGTTCTCGCGCCGGCTTAGAGCGGCCGGAGTCGAGGTGGCCATCCGAAAGAGCCGCGGCATGGACATCGCTGCCGCGTGCGACCAGTTACGGGTGGAACGGCAGCGGCGGCGGACGCCAGTCGGCGCCGATGGTGACGGTAACGTCCAGGTAGCGTGAGCTGTCGGGCCGCGCAACAACGGGCGCGGCCATGGCGCGACCTACCAGACGCGCCCAATCAGGGTGGCCGGAGCGATCATAGACAATGCTCTTGGCTCGCTGCTCGGTTACGTTCCCGGAACCCACGACATCGAACCCGCGATCCCGCAAGTAAAGCGTCGCCTTCCGCGCGAGCCCGCGGGTCTGCGTCGCATTAAGAACCTCCACCTTGATGCGCACGCCTTCAGGTGCCCGGGCATCATCCGGTATCGAAGGAGCGTTCTTCACAGGGCGCAACGCCAGCAGCTGCCACGCAATCCAGCCGATCCCGCACAGAATCAGCACGACGAGAATGATTCGGCCGTACCGCCTTCTTGGTCGGCGTTCGGCCTCGATCACCGGAGACTATTCCAGAGCTCGACGGTCTCGGGAAAGATGTGATTGCCTTCGCGGACTGACCACTCGAGGCGAAATCGCACGACTTGCCGAAAGACGCCGTCGAAGTTGTGGGGAACCTGACTCGCCAGAAACCCGCGATCCTCGGCGAGAAATTTCCGGCCAGGCTCGAGGTAGTCGGCCATGTAGAGGGCGCGCCCGGTTTGGCTCCAGTTCGCGTGACCTACGGTGTGATACCGAATCGCCTCTATCAAATCTTTTCTGCGCTCGCCCTCCGCTTCGAGTTTCTTCGCTACCGCGGGGCCGTGGATCAGACCGTCCGGAGATGTATAATCTCCAGTGATCTCCCTCAACTCGGCGAGAGGAGCATCGCGCAGCGCGTCGTGCCAGGTGCCGGCATCGATCCACGCATTCGCTTCTTCCGCCGGGATGCGCATCGCCGCGCCCCACGCGCGCAGCAACGACGTCACGCGCTGGATGTGAGCGAAGCGACGCTCGGAAACCTGCGCCCAGGTGGGCAGCCCTGACGCCTGCAGCTGAACCATCAGAAGATGATGTTGTCGATCAGTTTCGTTTCGCCGACGCGTATAGCGCCCACCGCTGCGTCGCCGTGACGCACGGAGTTGACGCGCTGAAACGTGTCGGCGTTCACGACCGCGAGATAGCGTGGCGTCAGCCCTACGACTCGCTCGAGCATCCGCCAGCCGATTGCCTCGAGCGCACTCGCCCGCCGTTCCCCTCTGACAAATGCGTCGCGCATGGCGAAGAGCGCTTTCGACAGCATCAGCGATAGCTCGCGCTCCTTTGGCGACAGATACCGGTTCCGGCTGGACATCGCGAGCCCGTCCGGATCACGTACTGTCGGAGCGACGAGAATTCCGACAGGAAAGTTGAGATCGCGGACCATCGCCTTCACGACTGCGACCTGCTGCAGATCCTTCTGCCCGAATACGGCAACGTCGGGCATGACTATGTGAAAGAGTTTCGCAACGACGGTTAGCACGCCCTCGAAATGGTGCGGCCGCACCGCGCCTTCCCATTCCTTGCCGATGCTGCCCGGGTGAATAAGAATCACCGGCGCGTGCTCGGGATACATGTCTGCCTGCGTCGGCGTAAACATGAGATCCACCCCGCGGTCTTCAGCGAGTTTTGCGTCCTGATCGAGCGTGCGTGGATAACGCGCGAAGTCCTCCGTCGGGCCGAATTGCAGTGGATTCACGAACACGCTCATCACGACAACTTCGGCTACGCGTTTGGCTTCATCGACGAGCGTAAGATGCCCTTCATGGAGGGCACCCATTGTCGGAACGAAAGCGATGCCCTTGCCCTTACTACGGGCATCGGCAACGGCGTGCCGCATCTCGGAAATTGTTTCGACCTGCTGCATGGCTAGAAGCTGTGTTCGGCATCCGGATAGGAGCCGCTGCGCACGTCTCGCGCCCATGCACCGACCGCGCTCCGAACCTCCTCAGCCATCTCCGCGTAGCGCTTGAGGAACTTTGGCTGGAAGGTGTCGTTCAGACCGAGAACATCCGGCAGCACCAGCACCTGTCCGTCGCATCTAGCTCCGGCCCCGATGCCTATCGTCGGGATCTCTACGGCGGCAGTGATCCGCTCTGAAACGCCGGTCGGCACGAGCTCGAGCACGATACCGAATGCGCCGGCCTGCTCGAGGCCTTTCGCTTCCGCGATCAGGCGCTCGGCGCCCTCTGCTTCTCTTCCCTGAACACGTGCTCCGCCGATCGTGTTTACTGACTGTGGTGTGAAGCCAATGTGCGCCATCACCGGTATTCCGGTCCGCACAAGCGCGTGGACCGTATCGAGCATCTCCGGACTCCCGCCCTCCACTTTCACCGCGGCGGAGCCGGTCTCCTGAATCGCGCGGCCACAATTGAGCACCGCACTCTCGATGCTCGCCTGATACGAAAGGAACGGCATGTCGATGATCACCAGCGCGCGTTTCACGCCGCGACGCACCGCCGATGCGTGGTAGATCATGTGATCGAGAGTTACCGGCAGCGTGGAGGGATATCCCATTATCGCTGTGCCCACCGAGTCACCAACGAGAATGGCGTCGACCCCCGACTCGTCGACGAGGCGGCCGAAGAGCGCGTCGTAGGCAGTCATGATCACCAGCTTCTCGCCCTTACGTTTGCGCTCGGCGAAATCGCGGACAGTGATCGGACGCTGCTGAGGCTTCCCGTTATCCAAGTTGTGTCGCCCTCAATTCGGCGAGCTCCCTCAACCAGAATGCGCGGTTCGACAATTCAGGGTGCGGCACGGTCAGGTCCGACTCCTGCACTCTCTGCTTCTCGAACAACACAATGTCGAGATCGAGTGTGCGCGGTCCCCAGCGCGTGGAGCGCACGCGCCCGGCGGCTACTTCGATTCGCTTGAGCGCGGCGAGCAGATCCTTCGGCGACAGCTCCGTTTCGATGGCGACCATCTGATTGAGAAAGGGTCCTTGCGCAACCGGGCCTACCGGCTCGGTCTCCTCGGCGTCGGTTTGCGCCAACACTCGGGTGTGATCGAGGTCGGCGATCGCGCGTCGCGCCTCCGCCAAAAATACTTCACGCTGGCCAAGATTGGAGCCAAGCGCTATGTAAGCGACATCTTTCACGCACGCGCTCGCTCGAGGGCGACTTCCGCGTACGCGAGCGGGCCTGGCAATGCTACGTTCGGTTTGCGGACCGCGATGCGAACTCTCTCCACCAGCGGCAGCTGCAGCGCGCGCTCGGCGATTCGCTCGCCGACTTCCTCGAGAAAATTGGTGTGACCCCCGGTCACCACCTCGGCCACCATCTCGTACACGCGTCGATAGTCGACGATGTCCCTCGACGTCGGACGCGCTGCGGGACGTCGTACCCACAGCGATGCGTCCACTTCTATGGATTGAGCGATCTCGGCCTCGTGCGGAAGCACGCCAATGCGGGCGTGAAAGCGCATGCTCTTGAGGGTGACCACATCGGTGTCGTTCGCGCTGTCGCTAGCCATCGAGACCCTCACGCAGACTGCGGGTGAGCTGTAACACTTCTTTCGGACCTGTGCCCGCTGCCTTGACCAGCGCGCTCCCCACGACCACTCCGTCGGCCAGCTTGCCGACCGTGCGCGCCTGCGCCGGCGTGGAGATGCCAAAACCAACGCAAATAGGAAGTTCCGTCGCCGCGCGAAGCCGCTGGATGACATCCGGCAGGCCCGCGGCCGTTGATTCCTGGATACCGGTGACGCCGAGCCGGCTGATAAGATAAACGAACCCGCTCCCGTGTCGGGCGATCTCGGCCATTCTGTCGGCGGGTGTCGTCGGCGCTACCAGCCGAATGAATGAGAGCGGACTATTGCCAAGCCACTCTTCGCGGGCCGGATCCGCGCCAACCGGAATATCGGTGACGAGAACTCCACTGACACCCGCGTCCGCCGCTCTCGTCAGCGCGTCGGGCCCGGCGGCGAGGATCGGATTCAGATAACTGAATAGCACCACCGGAACCTTGAGCCCCGCCCGCTCGACAAGCGACAACGCGCCGTCGTAGGTCATGCCATTTTCCAGCGCCTGTTGCGAGCTCGCCTGGATAATCGGACCGTCGGCAATCGGATCCGAGAACGGGACTCCGAGCTCGATGATGTCAGCGCCACCTTCTTCCAGCGCAGCCAGAGTTGCCAGCGAGCGGTCGACGTCCGGATGGCCCGCCGTCACGTAGCAGACCAGCGCGGTGCGTGATTTTTTTCGAAGCGCGTCGAAGCGACGGGCGATGGAGCTAGATGAGGTAGTCGCCAGGAGTGATGCCATAGCGTTCGGGATCAGCCGTCTTGATAATCGTACGGGCATATTGCCCTCCTGCCTCTGGGACGGCTAGGTCCACCTGCAACGGCGGCGCGATCCTGTTGCCTTGCGCATCGCTGATGATCTTGATGATCGGTCGCGAAAGTGACTCGGGATTTGGGTTCGCTGCCGAGACGATCGCCAGCTCGAATGTGTCGAGCACCACCACCGTTCCCACCGGATAAATCCCGAGCAGGTTGATGAACGCCTTCACCAGTACCTGATCGAGTCCGCGGCGGGGATTGTCGCGCATCTCCTCGAGCACTGCCGAGGGTGCGAGCGCTTCCGTTTTGTAAACGCGCCGGGAAGTTGCCGCGTCGTAACCATCGGCAATCGAAACGATCCTGCTGAGAAGACTCACCTGACGCGATCTGATCGATTTCGGATAGCCCGTGAGGTCGATCTTCATGTGGTGCTCCTGGCACACCGTCATCGCTCGATACGACAGTTCTTCCTGCTGCCGTCTGAACTGGAACAGCACCAGCACGCCGAGCCAGGGGTGCGCGGCCATCCACTTCCACTCTTCGTCGGTGAGCTCTCCGCTCTTCTGAAGCAGATCGAGTGGTACCCTCGACTTCCCGATGTCGTGCATCAGCGCCGCGAGTCCCAGCTCATATAATTGGAGCTTGTTCATCCCGAGACGGCGTCCGAGCGCGATCGAGAAGATGCAAACGTTGACCGAGTGGGTGAACGTGTACTCGTCGTAGTCGCGAATCGCCGTCAAGCCGATGAGGGAGGTCTCTTCGTTCAACACCTGATCGACGATCCCCTGTACCACGCGCTTGATCTTACGAATGTTGGGCGTCTTGCCGATGCGCACGGAGTTGATGACGTCTTTCGTGACCGCTACAGACTGGGAGTAGGTGCGATTGGCGGCGGCCTTTGCTTCCTCGTTGAACTCTTTGTCGCTCGCGGTTTCGGCGGGAGCATCGAGCTGGAACGTCTCGATCTTGGCTTCCCTGAGACGGCCGAGAATCTCCTTCAATCTCTCGGCGGGGGCCGCCTTGGTCTCGCCCCCCAACAGCGAGAGCAGCAAGCTCCAGTCGCGCGCAGTTCCGCTGGTGCCGACGTGGATCGTCCCGATGCCGGCGAGCTTGCACAAAGTGAGTATGTGCCCGAAGGTCGCGTAGTTGCTGAGATCGAGACGAAGCCTCGTCTCGTTCAGGAATATGAACTCGCCCGAAATGCGGAACTCGAGCTCACCTTCTTCGGCGCGCAATTCCTCCGCGACTTGCGCGAGCTCGTTGAGCGTCTTCTGCACCGCGCTGTGCTCCAGCGGGTAAAGCTTTATCGCGCGGAGCGCAGCGTAGAAGGAGATCATGAAATTCCTTCCGCCACGTCTTACGTTCGCCCCAGCCTGCTTCTCGCCCTCAGTGCGAATGGTCTTGGTTGCAGGAGCTGTCACGCGTTGCCTCCGCGAATCGCCTTGCTCACTGCATTCCGGACGATGACGTCTTTCTCACCGGTAGCCCTTTGAAGGGACTCGGTCGCTTTCGCCGTGTTGATCTTGCCGAGCGCCGTCGCCGCACAAGCGCGAAACTCGGAGTCGTCCTTCTTTCCCATGAAGCCCTTCGAGTTCAGGATGCTATCCAGTAACGGAATTCCCGCGGCGCCGCTGAGCGCGCCATATGCTTCGAAGAAGGCCATCTTCTCGGTCAGATTGCTGTCGCGAAGATCCTTGCCCTTGATTGCCGCTTCGATTCGTGGAAGCGCCGCACGGGCGTTGCGGGCACCGATCGCGCGCACCGAGATGATTCGCACCTCCCGATCTTCGTCGATGAGAGCGCGCTCCAGCATCTGCATTGCTCCCGTCGAACCGATGTCGTTGAGAGCGGTAACAGCGGCTACGCGCATCTCCGGCTCTCCGACTGTGAGCATTTTTCCGAGTGCGGGAACGGCAGCGGGCGATTTGAGGGCGGCGGCACGGCGGATCGCCTCGAGCACGACGGCTTCGTCATCGGATCCGATGAGCCGAATCAGCTCGGCGCTGTTGCTGGCGGCGAGGCGGCCGGCCGCGACCTCGAGTAGCATCTTGAGCTGGGGGTTCGCGCTTCTCCCAATCCAGCTGAGAATCGTCTCCAGCGCTCTCGGCTGCAGAATTCCGAATAGCTCGTCGAGCTCCATCTGAGGTGCACGCAAAGGCGAATCTTCCAGCGCCTGCAGGAGCTGTCCGAGGGGCTTCGGATCGCTCATGATCTCGTTGAGCTGTGTCAAACGCTGTTTTTGCGGTTCCAGAACTTCCGGCGCACGGCCAGCTGTAACACCCGCTTCGCGGAGCAGGTACGCAGCGTTTCTGTACTGCGCGGTGGAAAGCAGAATGAGCAGGAAATAATCGAGGAGCCCGCAGATCTCCTCGCGCACCGTCGGGTCCTTCTGGTTCTCGAAGGTGTCGAGCAGCGAAGCGATTACCGCTGGTCTGAGATCGGTCGAGAACTCGCGCTTGATCTCTGACTGGAGATACTCGACCTCGTGGTCGTCGAGGAAGTAAAGGGTCGAGTCGAAGTCGTCGAGTTTGGCGAGGGAGGACTGCGTCGATTCCACGCCCGCTTCGACCTGCGCGGGAGAGAGAATCTTTTCTTTCTGCTCCTGCCGCTCCATCGACTCAACGCCGGGCCCACTCTCCTGGGTGAGGTCGACGTAGCGGTACTGAAGATCAGCGAACTCGCGCTCCCACATGAGAGTAAGCAGGTCATCATCGTCGTCCGTCGCCTTCCGCACCCGCTGCAGAAGATTGAACAGCACGCCGAGCTCTTCCTGCTCGAAGCCCTTGAGCATAGTGAGCTCGCGGATACCGTCCTTGTAGAGCAGCCACGCCACATTGTCGCTGGTGCGGTCGCCTTCGTCGAGTACGGTGCGTCCTTCCCATTCCAGTCGCGTCTCCACGACCTGCAGAACGAGCTGATCGGTGTGTTGCCAGACGTGCGCGAACGCTTCCTTCACAGCCTCGAGAGAGCGCGCGTGCATAGGGTTGTTCGGCAGATACATCTGGGTCGCGCGAACAGCCTTGACGAACGCCTTCAGCAGGTCGGTGACGTGAATGATCGGGAACGACGGCTCGTCGAGCTCGTGTTCCACGGTCTTAGACGGAACCGAGGTTGTCATGTGGGAAGAAGTCCCATTTGTGTTATCTGCGCGAGATCCTTGTCGCCCCGACCGCTGATGCAGATCAGCACCGCGTCGCCTTTTTTCCACCGGCCTTTCTCTTTGACGACCCAGGCGACCGCATGTGACGTTTCCAGGGCGGGAATTATCCCCTCCAGACGGCTCAGGATACCGAGCCCTTCGACCGCCTCCTCGTCGGTAATCGAGACGTAGAGGGCGCGCCCGGTCTCCTTGAGGTAAGAGTGCTCCGGGCCGACGCCGGGATAATCAAGTCCTGCAGAGATGGAGTGTGCTGGGTGGACTTGCCCCTTCTCGTCCTGAAGCAGATAGCTAAGGGACCCGTGAAGGACACCCGGAACCCCTTTCTGCAGCGACGCCGCGTGCTCGGCGGTGTCAAGCCCGCGGCCAGCCGCCTCGACACCCACAAGCTCCACTGAGCGTTCGCCAACGAAGGCGTGAAAGATCCCCATGGCGTTGGATCCTCCGCCGACACAGGCGACGACTGTAGATGGCAGTTGCCCCGCCATCTCCATCATCTGAGCCTTCGCTTCCCGACCAATGATAGACTGGAAGTCGCGCACCATTCGAGGGTACGGCGCCGGACCGACTACCGAGCCGATGATGTAGTAGCTGTCATTGACGTTGGTCACCCAGTCGCGGATGGCTTCACTCGTCGCATCTTTGAGAGTGCGAGTGCCCGAAGTGACAGGAACTACCTTCGCGCCCATTAGCCGCATGCGGTAGACATTGAGTTCCTGTCGGCGCATGTCCTCTTCGCCCATATAGACCGTGCACTCGAGGCCGAAGCGCGCGCAGACCGTCGCGGTCGCAACGCCGTGTTGGCCGGCGCCCGTTTCAGCGATGATCCGCCGCTTGCCCATTCGCTGGGCAAGAAGCGCCTGCGCCAGGGCGCTGTTGATTTTATGAGCGCCGGTGTGGTTCAGATCTTCTCGCTTCAGATAGACGTCGCAGCCGATTTCCGCTGAGAGGCGCGGAGCGCTGCTTAAGGGCGATGGTCGGCCGACGTACTCCTTCAGCAGCCGGTCGAGATCTTTTTGAAATTCCGGATCTCGAATCGCTTCATCGAAGGCTGCGTCCAGCTCGTCTAGTGCCGGGATGAGCGTCTCGGGCACGTACCTGCCCCCAAACGCTCCAAAGCGATGTGCTGTATCCGACGCCAATCAGCGCGCCCTTTGACCGGAGGCCGCCGCGTAGAACTCGCGCATCAACCAGGGATCTTTGATCCCGGGGGAGCTTTCGATTCCCGAGGATACGTCGACCACATCAGGCCCAAGTGTGCGAATCGCAGTGGCTACGTTGCCGGGCTTGAGTCCACCGGCGAGTACTACCGCGGCACTTCCCCTGTCTCGCGCGAGATCGAGCGCAAGCTCGCCCCACGGAAGCGCTTGTCCGGTTCCACCGAGTTTCTTTCCGTTCCGCGCATCGAGCACGACGGCGTCGGCATCATCGAACAGGGGCTGCGCTTCGGCGCGAATGTGCGCCCCGGCGATACGGATCGCCGCCCAGATCTCGCCCGGGAAAGTGCGCCTGATGGCGTTCACGTCAGAGACCGATGGATCGGCGTGGAGCTGCACTACGTCGAGGTGGGCCAGTGCTGCGGTCTCCCCAACCTCCGTTGGATCGTTGGTCCCGAAGACACCGACGCGCTTGATCGCGCTACCTGCCGCATCGAGAATCTCTCGGCCAGCCTCGGCGTCGACGCGTCGGGGTCGGGCAGCGAGGACGACGCCGACATAGCTGGCGCCGATCTCGGCGGCGAGTGCTGCGTCCAAAGGGCGAGTCATGCCGCAGAACTTAACCTTTGCGAGCACCCACCACCCTCTTGAAGTGGGTCAGAGCTCGCACCGCGGATTCCGGGTCAGCCGATCCCGACAGCTCGGAGCCAACCAGCACCGCGTCGGCACCGATATCCGCGAGTTTTTTCACGTCATCTGCGGTCTTCACGCCGCTCTCAGCGATGGCGACCGCACTCGCCGGAATGAAGGGGATGATCCTCGCCGCGTTGCCGGGATCGATCTCCAGTGTCTCGAGATTTCTGTTGTTGACCCCGATCAATTCAGCCTGATAGATGAGCGCCAGCTCCAGCTCGGCTTCGTCGCGTACCTCGACAAGGATCTCGAGACCAACGTCGCGGCCGGCGTCGAGGAGATCCCGGAAACGGCTTGGGTCCACCGCCCGGACGATCACCAGCGCCGCGGAGGCGCCGAGGGCCTTGGCCTCGAAGATCTGGGAAGGGTCGACGTGAAAATCTTTTTTGAGCAGAGGCAGCCGGGTGGCGGCTCTTGCCTTCACAAGATCGTCGTTAGATCCGCCGAATCGGTTGGGCTCGGTAAGGATCGAGATCGCGGACGCGCCTCCGGATTCGTAGGCTCGGACTTGCTGTGCGACATCGATCGACTGGTTGATCACGCCTTTCGATGGCGACGAGCGCTTGACCTCCGCGATGATTCCCACTTGCGACTTCCGGAGGGCAACCGCGAAACCCGGCGCGGCAGGGGTGCTTTCGGCTCTCGCGCGAAGCTCTGCCACCGACGATCGCAGAGTTGCCGCGCGCGCTGCTGCCTCGTCCGTCAACTCACCGAGGGTACCGGTCGGCTTCGTCCAGGCAGGAAAAGCTTGCGCTTCGGTCGATCTTCGGCTAACGTAGGAATTCGGCAAATGTTCGGTAGGACCGGTGCGCCGGTCCATTCTCAAACCAGCCGCGGAAAAGGGATATGTCGCTCACGAAACGCCAGCGGGAGATTCTCACCTACCTCTCGACCTACTCGGAAGAGCACGGTTATGCGCCGAGCTTCGAGGAGATCGCGACCCAGTTTAACTATAACTCCCTCGCCACGGTCCACGAACATCTCACCAACCTCGAGCGCAAAGGCTACATCAAGCG
>Ga0136846_1234519_pt1 | contig 18078 bp, 17 predicted proteins | sample HopSoiMetagenom2_FD_96841 | JGI IMG/M metagenome (GOLD analysis project Ga0136846, IMG submission 96841) | Grasslands soil microbial communities from Hopland, California, USA - 2 Assembly 2016 (version 4) | ecosystem: Environmental > Terrestrial > Soil > Grasslands | place: USA: Hopland...
CAGAAGACAAGCCGTACTCATACGCATCGCACGCCGCAGCAGAGAGATCATTTCCTGATTCTCCTCTTGTAGATTGGCGGCCAGAGATCAACTCGGAATGTCTCGATTATAAACACACGCCGGGCGCCAACTCTCGCTCGAGTACCACCCTTGACACGAAGGGCAATACGGAGCGAGCCAGAGCAGGGTGTTGGCTGTTCAATCAATTCAGAGTTTAACTGCGAGCACAATGATCAGAACGACCGCAATGGCAATGACAATCAGGATCAAAAGGTGATCGGTGATTGCTCCCGCCGCAAAATCTTTTTGCGCCTTATCTGTGCGGGCCGCAATTTTGGACAGTTCCTCGTCGCTTAATTGCGAAACTGCAGCCTTTACCTGGGTCGCGTCGATGTGGTGATCCTGCAACGCCTTTTGAGCCAAGGCTGACGAAAAGAATTCATTGATCCTCTGGATGTTGTGTTGGCGAAGCTGGCTGGAAGCGACGACTTGCTGTTGCAACTCGCCCGAGCTTACAACATGATTCTGCGCCAGCATGTTCTGCGACGGAAAGGCGAACAGTGCAACTAGGAAACAGGCAATAAGTGTTCGGCAGGAATCCCACAAGCTCACGTGAATAGCTCCTTCGGCACTAGAGGTCCGTGCTTGGATTAGGCGTTGCAGAGCAGGGTTGTACTTTAGTGGCTTACTTTCGTAAGGACGCCGAGGATGGGGTTGTCGAGCGAGAAACGTATGCCATCAGAGTTCCTCAACGCGTTTCTGCAGCTCTCGTGCAATTTCTTCCGGATGTCTGCCCGGCGCAAATCTCACAGGCGGTCCAATCGTGACTTTAATCTTGCCCGGGGGTGCCATGCGTTTGCCAGCCTTCTTGACCTCGAAAAGCCCGTCTATGCGCATGGGAACGATCGGGATCTTCAACTCGTCTGCGAGAATGCCGATCCCGGCGCGAAACGGCTGCACTTCGCCTGTGGTGGTATGTCGGCCTTCAGGAAACACTAGCACGCTGTATGCACGATCAACCGCATCCCCTGCGTACTGAAAACTTTCGCGAAAACCGGCCTGACGCGGTAAAGGAAATATGTTCAGTAAAGCAGACCCTAAAATCCACTTGGTTCGGTCAACTATTTTGCCCATGAAACTTCGATCGACCGGCGGAGTTCGCAAGGCCTCCATCGACTCACCTCCCGCAGCCGCCGCCAAGCGGTGACGAAAACGTCGAGGCAGCGCCGTCAGCACAAAGCCGAGATCAACATCATCGATGTGATTGCAGACCACCAGCACCGGTGGGTTGAGGCGAACTAGATTCTATCGCCCGCGAATTCGCGGCCATCCCAGCAGGAAAACAGCCGGCCTCAGCAGAAGATAATGTGCGAACAGACGAATCCAAGTCACGGGCCAGCGTAGCGCCCAACGGGGATAATGGTAGTGAACGCGAACAGCGGCTTGTCCCCGCAGCATTCTTTCCAGATCACCCACGGCGCTCGCAGCCGAAAAGCTGGCTTCGCTTAGGTCGACCTGATACCGATCCTCCAGCGCGCTCATTAGTTCCACGCGTTCGAGCGAACTCAGGTTCAGATCCGATTCAAGGTTCGAGTCAGGGCGTAGCTCGGATGGTGCACGACCCGTAATGCGAGCGATCATCTGGCCAAGAGCGTTGTCTGGCGCTGAAGGGCTGCCGCCTCCAAGCTCATTTTCCACTCGGGCCTGAATCTCACCCGTTTTGGGTTTCTGCGTGGCCGTGCGCGGAAAATCCTCGTCCGGCCAGACACACCAATGTCTTATGCGCTGATACTCCGCGAGCGATGCGTTCGCTCGCCGCACCGCGGCTGCAGCATCTGCGCCGTCGGCACGAAGGATTACCACCGCACATGCCTCCGCATTTCCAGCCCGTTGCAATCCGATTACGACGCAATCCCGCACTTCCGGCTGCCGGTACAATGCACGCTCCAGATCTTCGGGATACACATTCATCCCCGCCGGAGTGACAATCACATCTTTCTTGCGGCCCTTGAAATAGAGGTTGCCCGTCGAGTCGAGTTCGCCAATGTCGCCGGTCCTGTACCAGCCCTCATCACCCGCAACGGGCGAGACTCCACCTTTGTCCCAATAGCCCGACGACACTCCTCCACCCCGTACCAGGATCTCTCCATGGGCATCTAGCTTGATCTCCCGTCCCGCCAGTACCTTCCCGACCGACCCCTTACCCAGTTTGAACGGATGATTGACGCTGATGAGTGATGTGGTCTCGGTCAATCCGTATCCCTGAATGACCGCATACCCCAGCCGACCCCAGAATTCTTCGGTCACTTGATCGAGCGCCGCGCCTCCACAAACGAATGCCCAAAATTTCCAGCCGAACTGTCTATGCACACGCCGAAATATCCACCAGCGTCGGAGGAAGTGTTTGCCTTCTGCGTCCTCCAACTTCCTCCGGAAATGTGCCAGATCTCCGCCTTGCTCCAAATCACGTTCCACCTTTCCTTTTAGGGACTGCAGTATCCGCGGGACTGCCACTAGCACCGAAACGCGTTCTCGCCTTATCGTCGTAACGATCTCTGACGGGCCAAGCGAATCCTGGAAGATAACCGTGCCTCCCATGAGTTGGGGCAAGAAGATTCCGAGGAACTGCCCGAAGACATGACTGAGCGGCAGCAGATTGAGCAAGCGTACTGGATGTACAAGGGGCTCGTATTTCAGATACTTCTGCATCTCGCTCTCGAGCGGTTCAAGGTTCGCGAGCACATTGCCATGGGTGATAACCACGCCCTTAGGCTCCGCTGTCGTGCCTGAAGTGAAAACGATTTCGAGCGAATCGCTGCGACTGAGAACCACGGGAACCACCGCTGACGAAGGGTGGGTCCGGAGAATTTCCGCCAAATCTGGCAATAGAATCCTCGGGACTGTACCAGCCTCTCCGGCATGCGCCCTCGAGCACACCAGCAATTTTGCCTCTACCTGCCGAAAGACGCGCGCCGCAAAGTCGGCGGCAGCTACATCATCCATCGGGACCACAATCACGCCTCGAACGGCGCAGCCTAGGAAAGCAACCACCCACTCGGCGCAGTTCTCACCCCAGAGCATGACTCGGTCGCCTTTGAAAATTTGCCGCGCATCGAGCTCACGTGCAAATTGATAAGCACAGCGAAGCACCTGCGCGTAGCTCCACCGCACTGCCCTGTAGCTTCGCCGAGTAACGTAGGCCACCCCTGGGCCGTTGCGCTCGAAGTTGTGCAGGTATTCCAAAAGCGAGGTCCGCGCCACGGTTCGCTGTCTCCTCGATTCAAGCTATCAGTACGACATCCACTTCCGCCAATCTGCGATCGGGAGTCAGAGCCACAACGCCACTCGTGCGATACTGCTAACTAAGCAACGCGCACCATCCGCCACGTGGAACCTCGTCCAGGTGGACAGGAAATGAAAAGATATTTCGTAAAGCTTCCCGTTCCAGGAACGGGCTGCAGCATGTCAGTGAAGCCCCCGCTCCGCGTGGCGCAAATGGTCATTCTTGCGCTCGCTACATCTGCCTTCATTGCCATTACGGGTTGTGAACACCCGCAGGGAACATCCTCTTCGGCCCACAGCGAGTCCGCGTCAACCAAGCTCGATACTCTGCCGCCTGCTGCGAGGGATCTCTCTCAGGATGATCAGGCGGGCGGCCACACTCTCCGTAAACATGTCGGGAAAAGCGACAACGAGCTTCGACAGCGACTCGCGCGCGAACACAACATCTCAGCTGCGTCCACGTACACAGACCGCGAAATCGCCGAGCGAGTCGTGGGCACAACTCTCAACCTTCAGAGAGACAAGATTCAACGATGGCTCGAGCGCGGCGGGGAACATCCGAACCTGGTGCTCGACTACGATGCCGATCAGCCCATTGGACGCACGATGCGGCGGGGTTCCAATACCTCAACGCCGTGCTCCAGGGCCGTAGTCGTTTTACGCTACGCTGGGGGCGGGCAATACTTTGTGCTCACCAGTTATCCTGAGTGTCGCGGATGAGCACGCCAAAGCATCGTCACACGAAATTTGAGTCAGCAGATTTCTCCCATCTACGGGAGTTTCTCCGCGGTTATCTGCATGAGGATTGGCCTGACGAATACGGATCTGTCGGCGAAGCCGTAGAACAGTTCTGGACGCATACTGGAACTGCCTCCATAGCGCGCGTCGCGGATGAGTGGGAAAAGCTTCAGCAGATTGCTGGGGGACAGTTCGAGACCACCGTCGAATTACTCGGCCAGCTAGGAGGCGCGTGGAACCCCACCTCTCAAGCTGACCTCGATCAGATGGGCGAGGCACTGGCCAAATATAAAGACCGAAGTGGCCGTAGGTAACCCCCGCCTCAGCCGTACAAGCAACCTTGATACTTGCTCGTGGGTCATGTTTTGCCTACAATTCTGCTCGTCCCTTAAGTTTGAGTCGGAGGACCGAATCTTCAGCGGTTGCCGGTCCTGATGCCCGACGCGTTCATTCGCGGTATCCCCCGTGCGGAGGATCGAGTCGATGAGTATCGTCATCTGGCAAGTTATGCGTCGGCTGCCTCGGCCACTTCTCCTGCTCATGGTGATTTTCGTTTTGACTTCCATTGCCCGCGCCTGACGTCGTTCCATCCCAAACAGACACTGTTTCCGTTGTCATGCCTGGCATATTCGAAGGAGCGCTGTCTTTTACCGGACATGAATGCCTGAATGCGTTCTCCTCCTGAGGAATTCAGAGCCGCTGGTAATCAGTGCTACAGGGGTCACTCCTGTGTTGGATCAGCCTCTGTAATGTCCCGCGAATCATGCGTTTGCTAGGAATTCAGCCCATTACCTCCGTAACCAAGCGCTTTCGAGTAACCGGATTACAATTGGCACTGTCGCAGGTCACCTTACCGCTTTTCTTCGGCGCGCGTGCCGATATATCCGGAAGTTGACCAGCCCGTTCCGCAGAGTCGCCTTTAGCAGGGCGTCCGTTGCCGACGGGGCGTAAGCGGAGTCCGCACCGATATGGCTTTTGGTCTAGGTTTTAACAAGGCGAAGGTTCTTAGTGCTGCGGAGAAATACGTCCAGCAAGGCAAGTTGCAGAACGCCATCGCTGAATACGAAAAGATCCTCAAGCACGATCCCAAAGACCTCACCGTCCTCAATACAGTGGGCGACCTTTACGCCCGCCTTGGACAAGTCGACGAGGCCTGCAACTGTTTCAAGAACGTTGGCGATGCCTATGCCCAACAGGGCTTCACCGTCAAAGCTATCGCCATGTACAAGAAGCTCAGCAAGCTCAAGAGCTCACTCGAAGGTGTGCTCAAGCTGGCCGAACTCTATACTCAGCAGGGCTTATTCAACGACGCGCGGCAGCAATATCTGCAGGTCGCTGAGGAGTTCCTCCGCAACGGCCAACTCGAGCAAGCAGTCCGCATTTTCCAGAAGACTTTGGAAATGGATCCCGAGAACGTGGCCATGAAGGTCCGTCTTGCCGAGGTTTATGTCCGACTCGGCAAGAAGAACGAGGCATGGCAGATCTTCTCCACCGCCGCCGAGCAATTGCGCTCGCGCGGACAACTGGCTCCCGCCGAAGATATCTTGCAGCGGATGCTGACCCTGGATCCAAACAACGCTCAGGCTCTGCTGCTGCGTGGACGGAACGCTATGGAAGCCGGCGATGCCGCTGCGGCCGTCGCTTACCTGCAGAAAGTACCCGATCTCGATTCGCAGCCCGAAGTTTTGAAGATGCTTTTCCAGGGCTACATCGCTTCCGATCGTCTGACCGAAGCCGGCGTGCTTGCTACCAAGCTGCTGAACGCCCACAACGATATCGAAAGTTTATCGTCTTTCGTGGCAGCGTTGATGAAAAATGGCCTCTTCCAGGATGCGCTCCAGATCTACCACGAGTACTTTGAGCGCTTCATGGCTGCCGACAAGGGCAAGGCCATGGAGAACCTGCACAGCATCATCGGACATGTACGCGACGAACCCGAATCACTGGAAGGTCTGCTAGAGCTCTTCCAGAAAGCCGGTGAGACGACCCACGTCAGTGAAGTTATCGAATTGCTGGCTCATGCCAGCGTGAAAAAGGGCGATCTCGACAAAGCACGTGGCCTCTACCAGCAGCTCATAACTATGGAGCCGCAGAACCCGATCCACGCGCAGAACTATCAACAAGTTTCCGCCAAACTGGGCGACGCTCCAAGATCGAACCTGATTACGCCGGAAGAGGGTGCGGTAATTGTCGACGAGTTGGAAGCGACGGCGCCAAGCATCGATCAGGATTATTCCGAAGAATTAGGGGCCGAAATACGCGGCGCTCTCACAGACGCCGAGCTGTTCATCTCCTACAACATGCCTGCCAAGGCGCTGGCGCCGCTGTTGGAGGTTTCCGCCAAGGCACCGCAGGATGTTCGCTTGAACCAGCGGCTGGCGGCGCTGCATACTCGCGCTGGGCGTTTCGCAGAGGCTGCAATTTCTTGTCGCGCTTTGGAAAGCGTGTACGGCGAGGCAGGCTACGCCGAGGAAGCGGGGCGCTATGCTGAACTGGCGAACCGTTATGAGGAGCGCGCCGGAACCTCAGCAGTTTCCGGAAGTTCCGCGCCAGCCAAGAGCTTCGCCGCCAAAACGCAAGCTGCGTCGCCGTGGCCCGCAGCCCCCGCGTTCGATATTCAGCCTGCCGCCGAGAGTGCGGACGACTACCAGGCCGAAGCACCGGTGGCGCTCCCGGCGCACCAGTCGGCCGCGACCAGCAACGAAATTGACCTCTCCGACGAATGGGAGGGGGACTTCACTCAAGAGGGTCCCGCGGCTGCCGCCGCTGCTGTGCCGTCCCCCGAGCCTATGCCGGCCCAGGATGATTTGGTTCCTGAGACCGTCGAGGAAATCCGGTTTTATCTGCAGCACGCCATGCGCCTGCAAGCTTTGGCGGCCATGGCCAAGCTGGAAGCGATCTCCAAAGACCAGAAGTTGATCGCGGAATTGCGTGCAGAGTACGAGGCTGCATTTGCTCCTGCGCCGGTTAGTGAACCAGAACCCGTGGCTGCTCCCGTACATGAAATACAGGCCGAAGAGACGGTCATTGAAGAAGAGCCTGAAACTGCGCCGGTTCACAAGCCTGCGGTTACACAGAGCGAACTGAATCAACTTGTCGCCGACCTGGAATCAGAAATCGGCGATGGCTTCGAGATCCCGGCTCCACCGGAGAAGAAAGAACGTACGCCAAAGCAGGCTGAGCCCACGCCTGCACAGGCGGCAGACGAAGATACCCTGGGCGAGTTTGTCGCCGATCTCGATGCATCGCTCGGAGACGAGTTCCTCTCCGAACCGGCGCCAGTTTCCACCAAAGTTGCCCCCGTGCGGCCCGTCTCCATTCCACGCAGCGAGCCCATGCCGGCAACCGTGGCAGCTGCTGCGGCTGCTCGCGCGCCAATTCCTACCGTGACAATCGCAGCCCAGGCCAGCGCTCCGGTTTCGCAACCAGCGCCGGCAACCTTGGCAACTGCTCAGAGCGAACCCGTGTTAGGCACTGATCTCTCGCAGCTTTTCAGCGACCTCAAGAGCGAACTGGAAGAAGATCAAGCGACGCGTTCAGCAGAAGAAGATCCAGAAACTCACTACAATCTGGGCGTTGCTTTCCGGGAAATGGGTCTGCTCGATGAAGCTATCGGAGAACTCCAGAAGGTTTGCCAGATCGTGGAGCGCGGCCATGTTTTTCCACAGTTGATGCAAACCTACACCTGGCTCGCTCAGTGTTTTCTCGATAAGGGTGTGCCCCAGGCTGCCATCCGCTGGTATGAGCAGGCACTCAAAATACCTGACATTAGCGGGGATACCCGGATTGCTCTCCATTACGAACTGGCCTCCGCCTACGAGGGAGCCGAGAATCGTCCTGCTGCTCTCAATCACTTCATGGAGGTTTATGGCACGAATATCGATTATCGTGACGTAGCCGAGCGCATTAAGGCCCTGAAGTCGTAAAATCCCTAAATGGACGTCACATTCACCAGGAGTACCCGCAGGTCCGGCAAACGTGTGCTCAGTTCGTGGACCTGCACTCGGGGGATGCCAAGGTGAATCCCAACCTGCCTCTGGGCAATAGCCCGGCCTCGAACGACAAATCTGCCGTGCCCGACGGGAACCCGCACCTGCTTCTTCTGGCCGACACTGCTTCCCCGGAGCGTATGCGGCTTTCAGGGATGCGCCTTTGGGCCCACCGTGTCGGCATGCTCTTATTTGTTTTTTTCTGCGCCGTCTTGGGTGTGGTCTTGGTCGTCTTTCCGTGGCGTGAAGAGTGGACCAGCAACAGCCTGCTGGTAGGCTATCCCGCCGTACAAGAGTTCCTGGCGAACGGATTCGTGCGGGGATTGTGCAGTGGCCTGGGGCTACTCGACATCTGGATCGGCTTCTCGGAGGCCATCCACTACCACGAGTGAAGCGTTCTAAAATTCCTGCGAGAGATCAACCCCTTATGAGTGATCACAAGCTAAAATCCGCGCCCGTCGCTTACCAGAACGAGCCCTTTCTCAATAGTCCTGACGGGCGAATCCTGCGCATACTCTCTGAGTACGTCGAGCCGCTCGCCCGTTTCCGCCGTGAACAAATCCAGGACACAGTTGTGTTTTTCGGCTCGGCCCGCTTTCATGATCGTGATCACGCTGAGAAAAGCCTGGCTGGCCTACGGGCAGGAGATGTTCCAAGATCAGAGCACGAACTTGAGACTCAGATGAAACGAACCCAAGCCTCGGTCGACATGGCTCGCTATTACGAGGACGCCCGCCGGCTCGCCTTCCTGTTGACCGAGTGGTCGATCAAGATTCCCGCCCGCCGCCGCCGGTTCGTAGTCACAACGGGCGGAGGCCCAGGCATCATGGAAGCCGCCAACCTGGGCGCGCACGAGGCCGGAGGCAAAACCATCGGCTTAAATATTAATTTGCCTTTCGAACAGTATCCGAACCCCTACATCACCCCGTCCCTGAATTTTGAGTTTCACTACTTCTTCATGCGTAAATTCTGGTTCGCCTACCTGGCCAAGGCGCTGGTGATCTTCCCCGGGGGGTTTGGCACTCTCGACGAACTTTTCGAAATACTAACCTTGGCGCAGACCCAAAAGCTTGCTAAGAAGATCCTGGTCCTGATTTACGGCCGCGAGTATTGGGACAAAGTGCTAAACCTGCAGACCATGGTCGAGGCCGGCACCATTTCTCCTCACGATCTTGATTTGTTTAAAGTTGTCGATTCCCCGGAAGAAGGATTTGAATACCTGCGGGAGAACCTGGTTAAGTACCACTTGGGCCCGCAACCAAAATCGCCGGCGCAGGCGGTACCTGAGATCGCAAAAACGAGACCTTAACAGCTCTCCATTGTTGTGTCTTCCGTAATCCGGCTGCGCTTGACGCAACCTAAGCCTGCGGCTAATGTTTGCCCACGTTACACGTCCAAATATCTGTCCCAAGTTCCAAGTCCCCTTCGCGAGGATGTCGTCATGCGCCGTTATCCGTGTCTTCCTGCTCTTTTGCTCATTTTGATCGTACCGGCTGCTTCCGCCTTCGGGCAGAACCCAGTCCCCGGAGCTTCCTCCGCGCTGGCTGGCACCGCGGAAGCATTTCTGTCTGGCTGCCGCAACGATCTGAAGGATACCAAGAAGCGCGTGCTCGATATTAAGGCGAGCAAGGCTCCCCGGGATGCCTACGCCACCTTGCAAGCGTTCGATACCGCCATCCTTCTCGCCTCCGACGCGGAGGCGCGCGCCGGGCTCGCTGAACAAGTGCATCCGGCGAAGGACTTCCGCGATGCCGCACAGACCTGCGAGCAGGAATCTGTGCAGGTCTTGACCAACATCACTCTCGATCGCCAGCTCTACGACAGCCTCAAATCTCTGGATCCATCCAAGCTCGACGAAGCGGGAGCATACTTTCTACGAACCACGCTTCGGGATTATCACCGCGCGGGAGTCGATCGTGACGAGGCCACCCGTAGCAAAATCCGGCAACTGCAAGACGAACTGGTGAAGATCACCCAGGAGTTTGATCGTAACATCGCCGACGATGTCGGTAAGCTGGAAGTCAATGCTGCCGAGCTTGACGGGCTTCCCGATGACTTCAAGCGCTCCCACCCGCCCGATGCATCGGGCAAGATCACACTTAAAACCGACAACACGGACTATGTTCCGGTCATGCAGTATGCCAACAGCGAAGTTCTGCGCAAGTCTTTTCAGACTTTGTATTACCAGCGTGCTTATCCGCAGAACATCGATGTGCTGACGCACATGCTGCAGAAGCGCCATGAGTTGGCTACCACGCTCGGCTACCCGGATTGGGCCGCCTACACCGCAGAAGACAAGATGGTGGGCACCAAGCAGAATGCAGCTGACTTCATCGACAAAATTTCCGCGGTGGCTCAGCCTCGCGCTGACCGCGATTATCAAACCCTGCTCGCGTTGAAGAAGCGCCAGGATCCCAACGCCACATCGGTTGGCTCCTGGGATTTCGGACATCTCTCTTACCTTGCTGTTCGTGAGAACTACGGTTACGACTCGCAAGTCGTTCGTCCCTATTTCGAGTACTCGCGCGTGCAGCGAGGCATTCTCGACCTCACCAGCAAGTTTTACGGAATTACATACAAGAAGGTAGACAAAGCCCAGGTCTGGCATCCCGACGTTCAGGTCTACGACGTCCTCGACGGAAATAAGCTGCTCGGACGCATTTACTTCGACATGTTCCCCCGCGAGAATAAGTACAAGCACTATGCTACGTTTAATCTCGCGACCGGCAAGAAAGGAGTACGAGTTCCGGAATACGTTCTCGTCTGCAACTTCCCGCAACCGAAAGGAAATGAGCCCGGCCTCATGGAACGTGAGGATGTCATTACCTTCTTCCATGAATACGGGCATCTGCTTCACGGGATTTTTCGTGGGAGCTCGGAGTTTCCCACCGGCGATCTGGAGTCCGATTTCATCGAGGCGCCTTCGCAACTGTTTGAAGAATGGCCGGTCGATCCTGCCACCGTTCAACTGTTCGCGCGTCATTACAAGACCAACGAGCCCATTCCGCTCGAACTAGCAAAGAAGGCTAAGGCTGCCGATGAATTCGGCCGCGGGCTGGATGTTCGTCTCCAGATGCTCTATGCCGCCATCAGCTTGAATTACTACAATCGCGATCCTCAGTCGATCGACACCACCCAGATCCTCGACCAGCTGCGCAAGAAATATTCGCCCTTCGAGTACCCACAAGGCACCCACATGCAGACCGCGTTCGGCCACCTCCAGGGATACTCTGCCGCCTACTACACCTACATGTGGTCGCTGGTCATCGCGAAAGACATGTTTACCGAGTTCAAGCACGACGGCATGATGAACCGTGCCGTGTTCGCTAAGTATCGCAACACGGTACTTGCGCCCAGTGGCACAATGCCTGCCACCGACATGATCACGAACTTTCTGGGGCGGCCGTATTCATTTATCGCGTACGGGCAATGGCTCAACGGGAACTGATACCATCGCCGCAATATGGCGAGGCCCCTGCTTTACTACATTACGGACCGGACTCAGTTTCCAGGTGACGAACTCGCGCGGCGCCTTCCCTTAATAAACAAGATTGCGGAAGCCGCGCGCAGCGGCGTGGACTACATCCAACTCCGCGAAAAAGATCTGTCCGCTCGTGAACTAGAGGAAGTTGGGCAAGAAGCGGTTCGCGTGCTTCGAGGGACGAACACTTCTTCAGCCGGGCAGAATCTTACGCCGACCCGCCTCTTAATCAATTCCCGGACAGATATAGCCCTGGCGGTCGGAGCGGACGGAGTTCACTTGCGATCGGACGACGTTTCTCCAACGCAAGCACGCGTGGTCGCGGAAACGGTCCTTGCCCAAAATTCGAAACTGGCAAGTCGAGACTCCCTTGCTCGAAGCCCAAGACCCGCCACTCGCGACTTTCTTGTCGCTGTGTCCTGCCATTCGGAAGAGGAAGTAATCTCACTCGGAAGGCAAAACGCAGACTTTGTCGTCTTTGCTCCGGTGTTCGAGAAAAGCGGCCTGCCACGTTCCCGCACCCTGGGCCTTGATCAACTCCGCCAGTCTTGCGGGCACAATGTTCCAGTGTTGGCTCTTGGAGGCGTGACCCTCGATAATGCCCAGTCATGTCTGGAAGCCGGGGCCGCAGGGATCGCGGGCATCCGCTTGTTCCAGCAAAATCCGATTTCCGATGTCGTTGGCGAGTTGTGGCGAGATTAACAGCCATGTCACAAATGACTACAGCCTAGTTGGTGCGAATCCGTCTGATTATGAATTTCTTCCCATAGCACGGTATTGTTCGGAGTTCATCTTTCCCTAATAGGAAAGCGTCCCAGTGCGGATTGTGTGCGAAGTTGCTTGAAAAGACCTCTAGCCCAACCACTCTTTTCCGAGGTCAGCACATCCATAACGTTGGCCAGCCTTCGGCGCCGTGTCTCCTCCTGCTTCGCATCGCGAATGGACATCGCAATCTCTTTCTGGTGCGTGTAGGAAAGCGTCTTCCACTTGTTGCGCGCCGTTTTACTTCCCGCCATGGCTTTCTTCAGTGCAGGGGGAACCTCTACCACTCGCGGAGCCTCGTCTCTTTCCAAAACCACCGAAACCGTATCCCCGGCCTTCACACCCGCTCGTTCGCGGATGCTTTTATTGACGACCATGCGATGGCAGCCCGCCATGGGCGACAGCGACGAACGAAACGGAAATCCGTTGATCGTGCCCCGCACCGGCACCCGAGCCTTCGTCCCAAAAACTTTCTCGACACTAAAGGGCGCACTCAGCGCCGCAACGGAGCTGCCCTCCCTCCCATCCAGTCTCACCTTGAATGCAAGCTTCGTCATAATGACTCGACGACCACCACTCGCCTGTTCAAGACAGGCACGCTGTTGCTAAACTCGAAACGCGTGATACTTGCTGTGCCACGCCTCGCCGCAAATGGTTACACAGGCCCCAATCGCCGATCAACCAAATACTCCGCACGAACCGGAACTCGCTCTGATTCCCGCAGGATGGTTTTTGATGGGATCGAAGCAAGGCCAGGAAAACGAGCAGCCCGTTCACCGCGTCTGGGTAGATGATTTCTACCTCGCGACTCGCCAGGTCACGAATTTCGAATACGGATTGTTTCTCGGCGGCACTGGAAATACTGCTCCGCCCTTCTGGAACGATCCAAATTTCAACCATCCAGAACAGCCAGTCGTCGCGGTCTCATGGTTTGAGGCACAGCGCTACTGCGAGTGGCTTAGTTCATTGACCGGCCGCAACTATCGCCTTCCAAGCGAAGCTGAGTGGGAACGCGCGTGCCGTGGTGATGTAGATGGCAAACTGTACCCATGGGGCGATGCTCCCCCTCAATCACGTCCCGATTACGACAATCTCTGGATTACCGGCCCCGAACCGGTGCGACGCTCGCAACCTAACCAGTTCGGCCTTTACGAAATGTGCGAGAACGTCCACGAGTGGTGCTCTGACTGGTTTGCCGCCGACTACTACGCCAATTCTCCGGCCCGCAATCCTCAGGGGCCAGAAACTGGAACTCGTCGCTCTTCCCGTGGCGGCTCCTGGCGTCATCACGTGAAAATATCGCGATGCTCCGCCCGTTCCAGCATTCCCCCGGAATTCCAATACGCCGACTATGGATTCCGCGTAGCGTGCGATGCTGCTGTATAGGTGTGTGGCGCGGGATCTTTGTACGCGCTCTCCATCGCATCCTGCAATGCTCGTTCGCGGACGGGCCACATACTCTGGCAGATGCATGACCAGGAGATCCTATGTTCCGTGCTGACCTGCTGCAAAACAAACGAATTCTGATTACGGGCGGTGGCACCGGCCTGGGCAAAGGTATGGCCCAGCGGTTTCTCTCTCTTGGAGCGACGGTTTACATCTGCGGCCGCCGTAAAGAAGTTCTCTCAGCCACGCAGCTAGAACTTCGTGAGACCACCGGCGGAAGTATCCACGCACTCCCTTGTGACGTCCGCAGCGCCGACGCCGTTGATGGGATGATTGAAGCAATTTGGAGAGATGGTCCACTGGACATCCTCATCAACAATGCGGCCGGCAACTTCTTGGCCCGCACCGAAGATCTGTCTCTTCGCGCCTTCGACGCAGTTATCGGGATCGTGCTTCTCGGCACCATCCACGTCACCATGGCGTGCGGCCGCCGCTGGCTCGCTGCAAATCATCCGGCGACAGTTTTGAATATCACGACCACCTATACCCGAACAGGCTCTGCCTATGTTGTGCCCTCCGCTACTGCGAAAGCGGGTGTGGAAGCCTTCACCCGCAGTCTTGCTGTCGAGTGGGGAAACCGCGGAATCCGCATGAATGCTATTGCACCGGGCCCGATCCCTACCGAAGGGGCATTTTCTCGCCTATTGCCCCGCCCCGAACTCGAACAACTCGCGAGACAACGCAATCCGATGGGGCGATTCGGAACAGTAGAGGAACTGTCAAATCTGGCCGCATTTCTGGTCAGCGACGGCTGTCCATATATCAATGGCGAGGTCGTCACCATGGATGGCGGAGAATGGTTGCAGGGTGCGGGAGAGTTCAGCCAGTTGGGTCGAATGCTATCGAATGCGGAGTGGGAAGCGATGAGACCGAAGAAGTCTCGACCCTAGTGCACTATGCCCGCTCCTTCGGCGTCGATACCAGCCATCGCAAGAACATATTCACCAGGCTCAACACGATTGCCCCGATGAAGGCTGCGAAGAAGCCATGAACCTGGAATCCGGACCCTACAATCGCCGAAGCGAGCTCCAGCATCGCGGCGTTCACCACGAACCAAAACAAGCCAAACGTGACTAGTGTTAACGGAAACGTGATCACTTTCAAAAAAAGCCCGAGCGTTTCGTTGATGAAGCCGATGACCAGGGCTGCTAGCAGCGCGGCCGTCACGCCGTGTACTTCGAACCCGGGCACAAACTGGGCTACGATCCAGACGGCAAGAGCGCTTAACACCCAGTTCAGCAGGAGTCTCATGATGATTTGACCGGCGCACGGTGACTATAAGGCTCCCGGTATGAAGATGGCAACCTGCTGCTCCCGCCAGTACACCAGCGATACCACCCATATGGCAGAATGAATATATGCTGACCAAGCTCAAAGTCGAGACAAACTCGAGCGAGCGCATAGAGGAAGACGCCGTCACCCTCCTGCTCGCATGTCACGATCGGATCCGGCATTTCACGGAATTAGCGGAGCGTCTTGCGCTAAACCCGGGCAGCCCAGCGCGCGACCGCCAGGAAGCCGCCGGTGCAGTATTGCGCTATTACCAAGTTGGTTTGCCCTTACACGAGGCGGACGAAAACGCGTCCATTTACCCGCGTCTGCACAGGAAACTTCCGCCAGGATATTTGGCAGCGGCGAACGAATCCATGGTTCAGCAACACACTGCGATCGATGCGCTCGTTGCCGAGTTGCTGCCCCTGTGGCAGGCTATTGCTGACAATCCTGAAGCACAGAAACGCGTGTCTAACGAACTGCGCGACCGAGTGAAGCAACTACAGCAGCTATGGACCACTCATCTGCGCCTCGAAGAGCAAGACGTTGTTCCCGCAATGCGCGCCTTCCTCTCCGAGCAGGATCTCAAGGCAATTGCAACGTAGATGCGCGCTCGCCGCCAGACCACCTAGTTGCTGTCCAACCTACGGCTTCGTTCCCGTCACCTGCGTCACTACCAACTCCGGCATTTGCTTGTTCCAGGCGGAAGGATAGTGGTCGAAGCGTAAGCGAACTGGAGCTGTCTCATTGGGTTTGATAGGCGAGATCGTCAAATCTTGCGCAGTCGCGTTGTCCTTGCCCACAATCTGCGCCTTCGTAACTTCGGCACCGACGTTTTGCCCATTTGCTCCCTTGAAATTCGCTTGCACCTCCACTCCCGTAATGTCCGTGCTGCCATTGTTGTGCAAAATCGCTTGCACGTTGAGAGCGCCGCCGACGGGAGAAGGTGCGAGCTGCACACTCGACAGTTGCACCTGGCCAGCCGTTGGCTGAGGTGGAATCTGTGCCGCCGAAGGCGGCTGTACCTTCTTGGGCGTGGTCGGCATTTTCGCCACGATGGCCAGCAGCAAAAGTCCCGCGGCGATCAAGGCCACCACTGGCCACGGAAACTGCTTCTTTCTTGGAACGTGCATTCGCGGCGCAAGTTGCGGCCCTTTTGGTGGGGGAGACTGCGGATTAGTAGCCATATTCACCTCACTTCTTTTTCTTGGTCCCAAGCTCTCCTTAGAGATGACGATCTGCAAAGAGGCTTTGTTGCCGCATCGCGATACTCGTCAAAAAGGTAGCTGCTGGCTTCTTTGAGGCGCATGGTCCAATGGCCATCTATGTCCCAACGGGCATAGCCCCGAGCTGCTGGAAATTCTTGACGTGAACTGATTTTGCTTGTATCTAATGAATCATTGTTGCTTACTATCCCTGCTGTCATCTGGCCACCCTGGATCGACAGCACGAGAGACTCGGGTGCGTGCAATGCCCCTTGCGCGCTGTCTTAACGGGCCTAGAGAGGACTAGTGCAGAAAACGGCGGGATGTCCACCTGTCATCGTGATAGGTATGCATCGGTCTGGCACGGGTATGCTGACCCGGGCTCTTGAATCACTGGGTCTCTTTGTTGGGAGAAACAAAGATGAGAACCACGAAGCGACTTTCTTCCAGAACATCAATGACTGGCTTCTGCGCCAGTGTGGCGGATCTTGGGACCATCCAAGCCCCATCTCACACCTGCTCGGGAACGTCGACGTTCGAGCCCGGACAGCCGAATACATTCGCGGCACTCTGCTCAAATCGCCGCGTGCCGTATCGTTCCTGGGATGGAGTAGATATGCTGTGTATCGCGATGTCGCTCGCGTGAACGTCCCTTGGGGCTGGAAAGATCCACGCAACACCTTTATCCTGCCGCTCTGGCTCGACCTTTTCCCCGAAGCGCGCATTGTCCACATTCGCCGGCATGGGGTTGATGTCGCCAACAGTCTCATGCGAAGAGGACGGGCGCAATCGGCCGCCCAGAAAATCTACAACAGTTCGCGGATGTGGCACTGGCTCCGTGCCAAGCGCGGATCATTCGTTGCGAGTCCACGTTGCGACTCGATTCGGGGTGCCTATTCTCTCTGGGAGGAGTACGTCCAAGAAGCGGAGAAGCACATCAGCGCTCTTCGGCATCGTGCCTTTGAAGTGAGTTTCGAGGACCTGATTGCGCACCCGCGCAGTGTAATCCCGCATCTGTGTCGTTTTTGCGGTTTGCCGGCCGACGATTACGCTATGCAGAGAGTGGCTAGAGGTTTCAACCGGGACCGCGCCTTCGCCTTCCGACGCGACTCGCAGCCACAAGCGTTTGCAGAGTAGAAGACCGTTTCCCCGTCTGGCCAGCCCTCAGTTGTTGGGATCGTAAACTGAGTTTCCGAATCCCGCTTTGCGCGCTGACTCCTGCATGTCCGCCAAGCGCTTCTTCTGCTGCTCCAGTTGTTTTTCCATTTGGTCCAGTTGGATCTGTCTTCGGCGCTGCTGCTCGTTGTACTGGGCTCCGTTCACGTAACGGTTGGCCTCTACAAAGTGGATGGACTCACGAAACCGATTAACTTGTTCCTGCTGCGCCGAAACCGATCTCTTCTGTATCATGATCTGCGCCTTCCAATACTCAGCGCTTTGGCTATTCGGTGCCGGAGACGATTCCCTCGAATCCCGACTGGGCGCGTGTTCGTCCTTTTCATCCTCTTTGGCATTCTCAGATTGCATGGGCGCATCAGCCGCCTTAGGTATGTCGTCATCCGTGACCACTTTCGCCGCAGTCCTCGCCGATTTCGCCTTTTGCTTGCTGCGCTGCTGACGCCCGAGGTCACCCAGAGAAGTTTCCTGCGCGAATAGCACCCCTGCTGACAGCAGAACCATCGCCAGTAAGGATTGCGTAGAAAATCTGCCCATTGGCCCCTCCGAGTGTTGCATCCATGGTATCTCCGCGCGCTTTTGCGGCCGAAGTTACTGAGGTACCAGAGGCGCTCTCCCTTGCGCGCGGCAATGTTCGCTTGCCTATCCTTCGGTCATATCGCGTTGAAAAAAGACGACCGCCTATTCTGAGGGCACGGCACTCGTACGTTACACTAAGGAACTTTCA
>Ga0136846_1235311_pt1 | contig 18070 bp, 14 predicted proteins | sample HopSoiMetagenom2_FD_96841 | JGI IMG/M metagenome (GOLD analysis project Ga0136846, IMG submission 96841) | Grasslands soil microbial communities from Hopland, California, USA - 2 Assembly 2016 (version 4) | ecosystem: Environmental > Terrestrial > Soil > Grasslands | place: USA: Hopland...
ACGGTAGAGGCACATGAGCACACCGAGTACCGGGCGGCCTCATACGGCCGCCCGGCCGCCCGATCAGCGCACCGGCACCGACAGCACGGGCACCCCGGTCGCCGTTCCGGCCATCGCGATCGGTTCGCTGCTGGCCGCCGGTCCGCCCGCGCCCGACCTCGCGATGCTGCGCCTGTCCGAGCTGCGCGTCCTGCGCCGGGACGCCCAGCGCGACGAGGCCGACCTCAGTTACGTACGGCGGCTGCTGCAGGGGCGCATCGACATCCTGCGGGCGGAACTGGCGCGGCGCGGGCCCACGTCCGTGGTCGCGGTGGGGGAGGGGTCGGTCGTCGAGCGGCTGTCGGAGATCCTGACGGACGCACCGGCGCGGCAACGGTCGTCGGCGCGGCACGTGACGCTGGGGACGCCGCACAGCGAGGAGTACGGGCGGCTGGCGGCGGAGATGCTCGCCGAGGTCGAGCTGTCGGATCTGGACGCGCGTACGGATGTCGAGCTGACGGCGGCGATGGGGCGGCTGGTGGGGTATGAGCAGCGGGTGTCGCTGCGGAGGCAGGGGTTGCAGCGGACGGCGGACGACTGCAGCGGCGAGATCGCGCGGCGGTACCGGGAGGGCGAGGCCCAGGTGGAAGACCTGCTGATCTGAGAACGCCCCGTCCTCGGGGGCGCTGCCCCGAACCCCCGCTCCTCAAACGCCGAGCAGGGCGTCGGCTCCTGCGTGCCCGGTGTCCGTGACGCCGCCGAACTCATCCTGGGTGTACGGGAGTTGGCGGCGCTGTGGCTCGGTGACGAGTCGGCGGTGCGGTTGGCGGCGCTGGGCCGGGTGCGGGAGGAACGAGCGGGCGCCGCCCGTGCGGCCGACGCCCTGCTGCGTACGTCCAGGCGTCCGTGGTGCCCGGACATCTTCTGATCCGACCTCTTTTCCGGTCGTGGCGGCTGCCGAGCTCCAGGCTCCCCTCCGGAGAAGAGTTCGTAGCCAACCTCTGGAAGATTTGACCATGTTGCTGAAGTTGGTCACCAACTTCACTGTACTTATCTCCACTTGGAGGTGATTCATAACCACCTTCACCCGAACTGCACAAAGATGGCGGGTAGTTGTAGGGTTTTGTTGTGGAGCCCCGGAGGTCGCACCGCGAGGTGGCCGACGCCCTGCGCACCCGGATCAGGTCCGGTGAGCTGCGGCCCGGCCAGCGCATGCCCACCCAGGCCGAGTTGGCCGAGGAGTTCGGCGTCGAGCGGGGTGCCGTACGGCAGGCGCTGCGCACCCTTCACACCGAGCGGCTGCTGACCGACGTCAGCAAGGGCAGCCCGGCGACGGTCGCCCCCGCTCCCGGACCCGCGCCGGCCGGCCCCGCCGCCGCCCCGCTGCCCACCACCGTCGCCCTCGCGCCCCGTATCGAGGCGGCCTTCGCGGCGCGGCACGTCACGATCGACGCCCTGTGTCTGACGTCCGTGTCGCTCACCCTCGCCGTCGGGGAGCCGCTGCGCCAGATTCACGCCGGACGGCTGGATCCGGCCAGGATCGACGTGCGGGTGCTGCTGCCGAGCCGTGACATCGACCTCGCGTTCCCGTCACCGGTGGAACAGGCGGACGGCTCCCCTGCGGGGGCCTCGGCCACCGGCCGGCTGCAGCGCCGCTGGCTGGCGCACCGCAACGCCCAGGGTCGGGTGCTGCGGCACAATCTGCTGGCCCTGCGCTCCACGCACGGTATCGACGTGCGCGTCTCCTTCCGGGCCCTTCCCTTCACGCCACCGGTGAAGCTGTACCTGCTCAACGAGTCGGAGGCGCTCTTCGCGTACTACACGCTGAAGAGGCGCGAGGCAGAGATCGACCACGAGCAGGTGGAGATGTACGACGCCGAGGGCGTCCGGTCGATGCTGTTCGCGTTCGAGCGGGGCGCCGGGCTGTCCGACACGACGTTCGTGGAGCAGTCGCACCTGTGGTTCAACGCACTGTGGGAAACGATCAGTTCGGATCTGCTGCTCACCGACTGACGTCGTCACAGAGCGGGTCCCGTGACCAGCAGCGCGAGTACGACGGCTCCGATGGAGCTGATGGTCGCGTTTCTCGCCTTGATGCCTATGGTGAGCAGCAGCAGTCCGACGACGCCGGAGGTGCCGTACCGCCAGCTGACGAACTGCTGGAAGCCGCTGATGAAGACGGCGGCGAGGAGTGCGATGGCGGGCATGGTGGTTCCCCCTTCAGGTTTGCCAACTTCGCCAAGTTGGTTACCAACTCTAAGTAGGTTGTCCCCACTTGGTTGTTATCTATAAACAACTTTGAAACAACTCCACAAAGATGGATCGGAGTTGTAGCGTTTGGTCGTGACCCAGGAGAACGTGGCAGTGAACGGCAGCAGAAGACAGTCGCCCCAGGAGATCGCCACCGCCCTGCGTGACCGCATCCGCAACGGCGACCTGCGGCCCGGCGACCGGCTGCCCACTCAGGCCGAGCTGGCCGAGGAGTTCGGCGTCGAGCGGGGTGCCGTACGGGAGGCGCTGCGCATCCTGCACGCCGAGGGGCTGCTGGCCAACGTCACCAAGGGCAGCCCGCCGCGGGTCGCCGAGGTGACCCCGCCCCGGGAGGCGCCCCAGCCGACGATGGTGGGGCTGGCGCCGCGTCTGACGGAGGCGTTCTCGGTCCCGCGCGTGCGGGTCGACGCGGCCTGTCTCACCGCGGAGACCCTGATGGTGGCCGTCGGGGAACCGGTGCGGCTGATCCACGAGGGCCGCATCCGCCCCGAGTCGATCGACGTACGCATCCTGCTGCCGTCCCGGGACATCACGCTGGCGTTCCCAGTCCCCGTCGAGGGCCGCAGCGAGGACGACCCGGTCCACCAGCGCTGGCTGACCCAGCGCAACGCCCAGGGCCACGTACTGCGGCACAACCTGCTGTCCCTGCGCTCGTCCCACGGCATCGACGTGCGGGTGACGTTCAGGGCGCTGCCGTTCACCCCGCCGGTGAAGCTGTACCTGCTCAACGAGACGGAAGCGCTGATCGCGTACTACATGATCGCCCGCCGTGAGGAGCTGCTGGAGAGCGGAACGCTCGACATGTACGACACCCTGGGAGCCGAGTCGCTGCTGTTCCCGTTCGCCAAGGGTGCGGGTGAACGGGACACGGCGTTCGTCGAGCAATCCCAGAAGTGGTTCGACGCCCTCTGGGAAACCATCACGACGGACCTGACACTCTCCTAGTGACCTCTGATACGACCTCTGACACGACACAGACCGAACTGGCGGCCGAGGACGACTCCCTGACCGACGACCTGCGGGAAGCGGTCGCCCGCGCCCGCGTCGTGCTCTGGGACTTCGACGGACCCATCTGCGCCCTGTTCGCGGGCCACTCGGCGGAGCGGGTGGCGATCGAACTCGTCGAGTGGCTCGAAGGCCGGGGCCTGCACGGTCTGTTGACGGAGGCGGAACGCCAGTCCCTGGATCCGCACGTGGTGCTGCGCGCCGTCGACCGCCGGCATCCGGGGAGTGACCTGGTGGAAGAGCTGGAGCAACGTCTCACCCAGGAGGAACTCCGGGCGACGGAACGGGCGATGCCCACCCCGTACGCCGACCCGCTGATCCGCACCTGGACGGCGGTGGGCTCCCGGCTCGCGGTCGCCACGAACAACTCCCCGCTCGTGGTCCGCCAGTATCTGGCGAGCCGTGGTCTGGGCGCGTGCTTCGCCCCGCACATCTACGGCCGCACGCGGGAGCTGAGCCGTCTCAAGCCCCACCCGCACTGTCTCAACCAGGCCCTGAACGCGATGGGGGCGGCGCCGTCGTCCGCGCTCATGATCGGCGACACCCCGTCGGACCACCTGGCCGCGCGGGAGGCGGGTGTGCCGTTCCTCGGCTACGCGCGCAACGAACACAAGGAGAAGCTGCTGCGGGACGCGGGCGCCGAAGTGGTCGTGGGCTCACTGGAGCCCGTACTGAAGCTGCTGCGCGGTCAGGCCTGAGCCATCAGCAGGGTGAAGACCACCGCCGCACCGACGGCCAGGCCGGTGTGGCGCGCCCGGATGCCCACGGCGACCGCCGCCAGGAGCGGCCAAGGCCAGCCGGTCGCGCCAGGCGGTGACGCTGGGGCCGCTCATCAGCGAGGCGTTCGAACAGCCTGAAATCACCCTGGACGTCTACACGTTGACGTCCGAGACCCTGGACGCGCACATCCGCCTCCAGGCGGAACGGATCAGGGCCCACGCCATAGTTCCGCAGCGCATCACCCTGCGGATGCTCCTGCCGTCCGACACGCAGTCCCTGCCCTATCCGCGGGGAGTCGACGCGAAGGACGACCCGCTCCTGCGCAACCGACTCCGGGACATCACCGCCCGGCACACCGATTCACTGCGCGGAGTGCTGGCGGAGCTGACCGCCGAGGGGCTGGTCCCGGACATCAGCCTGGAGGTCCGCCACGCACCGTTGACCCCCGCCTTCAAGCTCTATCTGATCAATGGCGTGGAGGCGCTGCACGGCATGTACGAGGTGATCAGGCGTTCGGTGGTGGTGGACAGACGCAGGACGGTCGAGGCCCTCGACGTCCTGGGCCTGGGTGCCACGCTGACGCACCACGTACAGGACGGCGACCCCAACTCGCCGGGTTCCACGTTCGTCGAGAGCATGCAGAACTGGTTCGACTCGGTCTGGAACCTCCTGTCGGAGTAGCCCGGGGCGGTTAGTATCATGCCCGCACCGTATGAGCAACAGCTCGTGCGCATGCGAATGGATGGCGAACAGGCCAACCTCGGCGACCTGACCCAGCAGAGTGGCAGACCACCCGTCGTGTCCGCTCCGTTGCCCCTCCGGTCGTGCGGCGTGAGACCTTTCACCAGCGTTTTTGCCGCGCCATCCATCGTCGCGCGAGTCCCGGAGCAGCCAGTGGGCGCACCCCTTGTTTCCCGTTCCACGGCAGGGGAACGCGTCGGCGGCGGTTCGCCGGACATCGTCGAGGCGTTCGTGGCACGCGCCGAGCTGCGGGGCGAGGCGAGCAACGGTCACCACAACCAGAACTACGTCCTGCCGTTGACGCGGGACCTGGCGCGGAAGGTGGGCCTGGCGGCCGGGACACCGGTCACCGTCCGGATCCGGCGGGAGACCGCGCTTCCCGTGGTGATCCGTACCTGGCGGGACGAATCGCGCATCCTCGACGCCGTTCACGGCGTCCTGCCGCATGTGCCGGAGTGCCTGCTGAAGGGCGACGGGTTCACCATCCACAGCTATGTGGAAGGCGTACCGCTCTCCAGTGTCTGCGGAAACGGCAAGCCCGTCGACACGCTCCTCATGAAGGCGCTGGTCGACCTGCTGGCCCAGATGACCCAGGTGCGCCGAAGGGCGCTGCCGCCCCTGCCCGAGGTCTGGCCCCGCAACCACACGGACAGTCAGGGCTTTCTGCGGGCGCTCACCCAGCTGGCCGACCGCCAGATCCGCCGACGCAACTGGCCCGTGTTCGGCGGCCTGTTCAAGGCGCTCGGCATTCCGGAGGACGCCCTCACCCGGTTGGCCGAACGGGTGCCGGCCATGACACGGCGGCCCTACAGTCTGCTCCACGCGGACCTGCACCGGGACAACCTGATCGTTTCCTACGACGGCGACCCACCCCTCATCTGCGTCGACTGGGAACTGGCCACCTACGGCGACCCCCTGCACGACCTGGCGACGCATCTCGTGCGGATGCGGTACCCCGACCACCAGTGGAACGACGTGATCGACGCCTGGGCGGAGGCCATGGAGCGGGTCCGCCCCGCCGCCGTCAGGGGGCTGGCCAAGGATCTGCGCCACTACGTGGACTTCGAGCGGGCGCAGTCCGTCTTCCCGGACGTCATGCGGGCCGCGCAGTCCCTGGAGGACACGTTCGACCAGAAGAGCCTGGACGAGGCGACGGCGTCGGTGCGCGGGGCCCTGGAGGCGGCGGCAGCGCCGCTCGGCCTGCGTAACGTACCGGGCACGGACGAGATCGAACGCATCCTCTTCCGCTGGCAGGCGTCCCGGGAGGACGGGAAGCGGCGCGGCCGGGGCTGGGGGGCGGACGACATCCGCTGGACGCCGGACGACCGGGTCCTGGAACATCCCGAGTTCTCCCGCGCCGATGTGCACCGGGCCCTGCTCGCGGAGGGCGCGGCACCGGCGAACCGGGTCTTCAAGGGGACCGCGCACCTCAACTCGGTGGTCTGGGTCGGGGGCGTCGACTTTCCGGTGGTGGTCCGGCGCCAGGTGCAGAAGGCCTGTCGGCGTGAGCCCAGCTTTCTCAGCGAGCACGCGGTGCTCCAGGCCATCGACGAGTCGTCCGTCGCGGTGGCGGCGCCGAGGGTCCTCGCCCTGGGCAGCGGCTACCGCAACGAACGTTTCGCCGTCCACACGTACGCGGGCCGGCGGGACATCGACCAACCGCCGAGCCATCCGGTGAACGGTCTGTTGCCGCACGAGGCGGACGCGCTCGTCGACCAACTCCGCGCGTTGACGGACGTGGACTACACCGCGCTCGACCCGGCGGCCGGCGAGGGCGACTTCTACGGCTGGCTGAGCGAGCAACTCGTCATCCTGGTACAGGAGTTGCCCAGGGAGTCGCAGCAGCTGGCCAGGGTTCTCGGGCTGCCCGACGCCGACCGGCTGCGGCAGATCCTGGGCCGGCACCTGGTGCGCGAACGCGCCCCGGCGCTGCTGCACGGTGACCTGAACCCGTGGAACCTGGTCCGGCGCGACGACCCCTTGGTGCTGACCATCATCGACTGGGAGATGGCGGTCGTCGGCGACCCGCTCTACGACCTGGTGCGGCACATGCACCTCACCCCGACCCGGTCGGAGATCCGGGACCGTATGTTCCGGCGGTGGGAGAGCCTGCTGTCCCCGCGCTACACCGACAACTGGCGGCAGGACTGGCGCGTGTACCGGGACATCGAGGTCGTCCGGTCCGCCTACATCGACCTGGACAGACTGGTCACCGGCGCCGGCCTGGACGCCCCGAACGTCCGCCGGGCGGTCGACTCGTACGCGATGACGCTGGCCTCGGCCACGGCCGCGCTGGGCCTGCCCGCCCGCTCCACCGAGAACCCGTATCTGGCGCTCGCGTTGAGGTAGCCGGCAGCGGCCGGTGGTGGCCGTGCGCGGTGGGCGGGTCCGTGCGGGCCCGGTGAGTGCGTACCCTCGCTCCCATGGCAGGAACCGGGCTGCGCGAGCGCAAGAAGCAGCAGACGTACCAACACGTGTCCGACATCGCGATCACCCTCTTCCTCGAGAAGGGCTTCGACGCGGTGTCCGTCGCGGAGATCGCCGCCGCGGCCGGGATCTCCAAGCCGACGCTGTTCCGGTACTTCCCGGCCAAGGAGGACCTCGTCCTGCACCGCTTCGCGGATCACGAGGACGAGGCGGCGCGGGTGGTGCGGGCGGCCGGTGCGGAGGTGTCGCCGGTGGACGCGCTGCGTCGGCACTTCCTCGACGGGCTGAGCCGCGAGGACCCGGTCACCGGCCTCAACGCGGCCCCCGGGGTGCTCGCCTTCCACCGTCTGTTCTACGGCACGCCGTCGCTGGTCGCGCGGGCGTACGAGTACCAGCAGCGCTCGGAGGCCGTCCTCGCCGTCGCCCTCGGTGACACCCTCGCGGCCCGGCTCGCGGCGGGCCAGATCATCGCCGTCCAGCGGATCCTCGCGCAGGAGAACTGGCGGCGGATCGCGGCCGGGGAGGCGGTGGAGGCGGTGCGGGAGGACGCGGTCGCGGCGGCGGAGGGGGCGTTCGGGCAGTTGGAGGCGGGGCTGCCGTGGCTTGGGGGGCGCGATATGGGCAACGCGATCGAGTAAAATATTTAACTCGGTTACGTTATCTGGGTAGGCTTGCCGGATGACGTCACCGCTCCGTGATTCCCTGCGCCGCGAACGCGCCCATCACGACACCTGCCGCGCCGCCCTCGCCGCGATGATCGACGGCGCCCGGGAACACGTTGTCACCGGCGAGGACGTCTCCGCCTCCGGCGCCGACGCGGAAGTGCTGGGGTACCAGCTCCGCAGCAAGGCGAAGGCGCTGGGTGAGCTGCCCGAGGGGCCCCTGTTCTTCGGCCGGCTGGACTTCGACGCCGGTGACCGGGGCGGCGAACACAGCGGCGCGAGCTATCACATCGGGCGCCTGCGGATCAGCGAGCACCCGACCCGTCCGCCCCTCGTCGTGGACTGGCGCGCCCCCGTCTCCCGGGCCTTCTACCAGGCGAGCGCCCGCGACCCGCAGGGCGTGGCCGTACGACGCCGGTTCGGCTGGGCGCCCGGCAGCACCGGCGACTCCGCCGACCTGACCGGCCTGGAAGACGAGCACCTGGACGAGCACCTGGACGAGGAGCAGGCGGAAGTCGGCGCGGGGGAAGGGCAGTTGGCGGGCGGCGCGGACGGCCTGGTCGCCCGGGAGATCGCGCGCCCCCGGGTCGGGCCCATGCGGGACATCGCGGCGACGATCCAGCCCGAACAGGACGACCTCGTACGGGCCGGCCTCGGCGTCTCCGTGTGCGTGCAGGGCGCCCCGGGCACCGGCAAGACAGCCGTAGGGCTGCACCGGGCGGCGTACCTCCTCTACACGCACCCCGGGCGCGTCCAGCGCGGCGGCCTGTTGATCCTCGGCCCCAACCGCACGTTCCTCTCGTACATCTCGGAGGTGCTGCCCGCCCTCGGCGAGACGGGCGTCCGGCAGTCGACGGTCACGGACGAGATCGCGGCGCATCCGGTGCGCGCGGAGGACGACGAACGGGCCGCCCTCGTCAAGCACGACGCGCGGACGGCCGAGGTGCTGCGCCGGGCGCTGTACGCCCGCGTGGCGACGGCAGAGCACGCCAACTCCCTCGGCCCCCTTGAGGTGCCGGACGATTCCTACCGCTGGCGGATCTCCGCGCCGGAGCTGGCGCGGATCGTGGCCGGCGTACGGGTCGAGGAGCCGCCGTACGCCGTGGGGCGCGAGCGCGTACGGACGCGCGTCGTGAACCGCGTCCAGCGGGAGGCGGAACGGCGGGCGGGGCCGCAGCCGAACGCCTGGGTACGGCGGATCGAGCGGGCGCGTCCGGTCGGGGCGTACGTCGAGGCGGTGTGGCCCCGGGTGCGTCCGGAGGAGGTGCTGGCCGAACTCCTGGGAGACGCGGGGGCGTTGGCGCGGACGGCCGAAGGGCTGCTGACGGCGGACGAGCAGCGGGCGGTGTGCTGGGCGCGTCCGCCGCGATCGTGGAAGTCGGCGCGCTGGTCGGCCGCCGATCTGGTCCTCCTCGACGAGGTCGCCGGGCTGATCGAGCACCCCGAGGGATACGGCCATGTCGTGATCGACGAGGCCCAGGACCTCTCCCCGATGGAGTGCCGGGCCATCGCGCGCCGGGTGCCCTACGGCTCGGTGACGGTCCTGGGCGACCTGGCCCAGGGCACCACACCGTGGGCGGCACGGGAGTGGGGGCCCCTGCTCGCCCACCTGGGCAAACCCGACGCCACGGTGATTCCGCTGACCATCGGGTTCCGGGTGCCGAAGACGGTCGTCGCCTTCGCCAACCGGCTGCTGGCCCGCCTGGACGTACCGGTGCCACCGGCCCGATCCCTGCGCGGCGACGGGGAGTTGAGGGTTGTGGAGACGACCGACATCGCCGGGGAGGTGGTGGCCGCGGTGCGCCGCGCGCTCGCCGGGGAGGGGTCGGTGGGGGTCGTTGCGGCGGACGGCGAGGTGGCCGGGGTGCGCGAGGTGCTGGACGCTGCGGGGGTGACGGTGAGCGGAGGGCGGGTCGCGGTGCTGCCGGCGACGGCGGTGAAGGGGCTGGAGTGGGACCACGTGGTCGTGGTGGAGCCGACGGCGATCGTGGAGGCGGAGGGCGCGACTGGCCGAGGCCTGCACCGGCTGTACGTGGTGCTGACACGGGCGGTGTCACGACTGGAGGTCGTGCATGGGCGGGGGGTGCCGTTTTGACGGGGGGAGCGGTGGCTGACGGGGGTGCGGTGGCGCACGGGGGTGCGACGCCGACCGGAGATGGGTGGCCCAACACCACCCGGGCCGCGCCCTGTTGCACCGCGTCGACCTCCACCACGGGCTCCGGGACGCGGACTTCGCGGCCGTCGAGGCGTGGCTGCGCCAGTTGTCGGGGAGTTGGGCAGCGGGGCCCGTGGAAGAGCTGGGCACCGGTCGTTGTGAGTCCCCGCCCTCACGCCCCCACGTACCCCGCCAAATGCTCCCCCGTCAGTGTGCTGCGCGCCGCCACCAGGTCCGCCGGGGTGCCCTCGAAGACGATGCGGCCCCCGTCGTGGCCCGCGCCGGGGCCCAGGTCGATGATCCAGTCCGCGTGGGCCATGACCGCCTGGTGGTGCTCCACGACGATGACCGACTTGCCGGAGTCGACGATCCGGTCGAGCAGGCCGAGCAGGTGTTCGACGTCGGCGAGGTGGAGGCCGGTCGTCGGCTCGTCGAGGACGTACACGCCGCCCTTGTCGCCCATGTGCGTGGCCAGCTTGAGGCGCTGGCGTTCGCCGCCGGAGAGGGTGGTGAGGGGCTGGCCGAGGCTGAGGTAGCCGAGGCCGACGTCGGCGAGCCGGTCCAGGACGCGGTGCGCGGCCGGCGTACGCGCCTCGCCCGCGCCGAAGAACTCCTCCGCCTCCGTCACCGACATCGCGAGCACCTCGGCGATGTCCCGGCCGCCGAGGTGGTACTCGAGGACCGCCGGCTGGAACCGCTTCCCCTCGCAGTCCTCGCAGGTCGTGGCCACGCCGGCCATCATCGCCAGGTCGGTGTAGATGACACCGGCACCGTTGCAGGTGGGGCAGGCGCCCTCGGAGTTGGCGCTGAACAGCGCCGGCTTGACCCCGTTGGCCTTGGCGAACGCCGTACGGATCGGGTCGAGCAGTCCGGTGTACGTCGCCGGATTGCTCCGCCGGGAGCCACGGATCGGCGTCTGGTCGACCGCCACCACCCCCTCGCCGACGGCACCCCGGGTCTCGACCAGCGACCCGTGGATCAGCGAGCTCTTGCCGGACCCGGCGACCCCGGTCACCACGCACAGCACCCCGAGCGGGATGTCCACGTCGACGCCCTGGAGGTTGTGCCGGGTCGCGCCCCGGATCGGCAGCGTGCCGTTGGCCTTGCGTACCGTCTCCTTCAGCGCGGACCGGTCGTCGAAGTGGCGGCCGGTGACCGTGCCGCCGGTCCGCAGCCCCTCCACCGTCCCCTCGAAACAGACGGTGCCGCCCGCCGTGCCCGCGCCGGGGCCCAGGTCGACGACGTGGTCGGCGATCGCGATCACCTCGGGCTTGTGCTCCACGACGAGCACGGTGTTGCCCTTGTCGCGCAGCCGCAGCAGCAGGTCGTTCATGCGCTGGATGTCGTGCGGGTGCAGGCCGATCGTCGGCTCGTCGAACACGTACGTGATGTCGGTCAGGGCGGAACCGAGGTGGCGGATCATCTTGACGCGCTGCGCCTCGCCGCCCGACAGGGTGCCCGAGGCGCGGTCCAGCGCGAGATAGCCGAGGCCGATCTCGACGAACGAGTCCAGCGTGTGCTGGAGCGCGCTGAGCAGCGGCGCCACCGACGGATCGTCTAGGCCGCGCACCCATTCCGCGAGGTCCCGGATCTCCATCGCGCAGGCGTCGGCGATGCTGATCTTGCCGATCTTCGACGAGCGGGCACCCTCGCTGAGCCGGGTGCCCTCGCACTCGGGGCAGGTGGTGAAGGTGACCGCCCGTTCCACGAACGCCCGGATGTGCGGCTGCAGCGCCTCCTTGTCCTTGGACAGGAACGACTTCTGGATCTTGGGGATCAGTCCCTCGTAGGTCAGGTTGACGCCGTTGACCTTGACCTTCGTCGGCTCGCCGTAGAGGAAGTCGTGCATCTCCTTCTTGGTGAACCGGCGGATCGGCTTGTCCGGGTCGAGGAAGCCGGACTGGGCGTACAGCCCCACGGTCCACTGGCTGTCCGACTTCCACCCGGGGATGGTGAACGCGCCCTCGGAGATCGACTTGGAGTCGTCGTAGAGCTGGGTGAGGTCGATGTCGGAGACCGCGCCCCGGCCCTCGCAGCGCGTGCACATACCGCCGGTGCGGTTGTAGGTCGCCTTGACCGCCTTCTTGGTGCCGACGGTGATCGCACCGCTGCCGCGCACGGACGCGGTGTTGAAGGAGTACGCGCTGGGCGGCCCGATGTGCGGATCGCCCAGCCGGCTGAAGAGGATGCGCAGCATCGCGTTGGCGTCGGTGGCGGTGCCGACGGTGGAGCGCGGGTCGGCGCCAAGCCGCTGCTGGTCGACGATGATCGCGGTCGTCAGTCCGTCGAGCACGTCGACCTCGGGGCGTGCCAGCGTCGGCATGAACCCCTGGACGAACGCGCTGTACGTCTCGTTGATCAGCCGCTGCGACTCGGCGGCGATCGTGTCGAACACCAGCGAGCTCTTGCCCGAACCGGAGACCCCGGTGAACACCGTCAGCCGACGCTTCGGCAGCTCGATACTGACGTCCTTGAGGTTGTTCTCGCGCGCGCCGTGCACACGGATCAGATCGTGGCTGTCGGCACCGTGCGGCGCGCCGGCCGCCTGCGAGTCCGCCCTCGTGGTCCTGCTCATCGGGTCTCCGTCTCGTCCTCGTCCGCTTTTCCTACAGGTGCCGCTGTGCTGCTCAGTCAGTGCCGCTGTGCCGCTGTGCCGCTGACTCAGCCCTTCGGCTTCTGCGAGATCCGTACCAGGTTGCCCGAGGGGTCGCGGAACGCGCAGTCGCGCGGGCCCCACGCCTGGTCCATGGGCTCCTGGAGAACCTCGGCGCCGGACGCCCGTACCCTCTCGAACATGCCATCGAGATCGTCGGTGCGGAAGACGAACATCGGCATGACGCCCTTGGTGAGCAGTTCCTGAAGGGCGTCGCCGTCGGCCGCCGAGCGGCCCGCGTGCGGTTCGGAGAGGACGATTTCGAGGTCCGGCTGCGCGGAGCTGCCGAGGGTGACCCAGCGGTGTTCGCCGGACGCTACGTCGTTGCGGACCTCGAAGCCGAGTGCGTCGCGGTAGAAGGCGAGCGCCTCGTCGGGGTCGTTGACAGTGATGTGGCAGTACTGCAGTGCGATGTCCATGCCGACAACGCTAGGCGGCGGCCGTGGGGCCCGCTTCTCGAATCCTGCTCGGTACGTTTTCGATGTCCGGGGCGAGGGAGGGGGCGGGGGCGCCGGTGGCCGTCGGCGCGTTCCTGCTCGGCCGGGTCCGCACCTTCGCCACGCAGGCGGGCATCGCTGTCACCGCGTCGTGCTCCCGGCCCCGGTACGCGCTCGGCGTCTCCCCGACGATCTCGGTGAACCGCGAGCTGAACGAGCCCAGCGAGGTACAGCCGACGGTCATGCACGCGTCGGTGACACTCATACCGGCGCGCAGCAGCGTCATCGCGCGCTCGATCCGGCGGGTCATGAGATAGCTGTACGGCGTCTCGCCGTAGGCCGCCCGGAACCGCCGCGAGAAGTGCGCCGGTGACATCAGGGCGCGCTGGGCCATCGTCGGCACGTCGAGCGGACGCGCGTACTCCCGGTCGATCAGATCCCGTGCCCGACGCAGATGCGCGAGGTTGGCGAGTTCCTGCGGGTCCATTCCGCGACGGTACCACCGGGCTCTCGGCGGGCTCCTGATCCCGGCGGAGGGCCCGGCATAGGATCCTGCCGGTACTTGTGGAGGCGGAGGCGGAGGCATCGGGCGTGACGGACGAGCTGGACGACGTCGCCCTGCTGAGTGTGACCGTGGGACCGGACGGTATCGACGGCCTGTACTGGATGCTGGCGCCGGAGAAGCTACGGGCGTACGAGCGCTCGGCATCCAGGCCGACTGGCCGGCCGTAGCGAGAAGGCGCAGCAACAAGGCCGTCGCGACGAGGCCGTAGCGACGAGGCCTCAGTAACAAAAAAGGGGCCGCTCTCTTCCCTTATCAACGTATAGCGCACCGGGGGGCTTGCGGCAAGACCCCCGTCGTGCCGCAGAATCGTCGGCCGAGGCGGCCCGGACCTGCGGAAATCGCGGAGATCGCGGTAAACAAGGCTGCCACATGGGGGTTTTCATGATTGACGTGATCGTGGTCGGCGGCGGACCCACCGGCATGATGCTGGCGGCCGAACTGCGGCTGCGCGGTGTGCACGTGGTCGTACTGGAAAGGGACGCGGAGCCGACACCGGTCGTGCGTTCGCTCGGTCTGCATGTCCGCAGCATCGAGGTGATGGACCAGCGGGGACTGCTGGAGCGGTTCCTCGAACACGGCAGGCAGTTCCCGGTCGGCGGAGGTTTCTTCGCCGCCATCGACAAGCCCGCGCCCAAGCACCTGGACACCGCGCATCCGTACGTACTAGGCATCCCGCAGACCGTCACCGACCGGCTGCTGACCGAGCACGCCATCGAGGCCGGCGTCGAGATCCGGCGCTCCAGCGAGCTGGTCGGGCTGAGCCAGGACGAGACGGGGGTGAGCGCGGAACTCGCCGACGGCACGCGGTTGCGCTCGCGCCATCTCGTCGGCTGCGACGGCGGACGCAGCACGGTACGCAAGCTGCTCGGCGTCGGTTTCCCCGGTGAACCCACCCGGGTGCAGGCGCTGTTGGGCGAGATGGAGGTGGGCGTTCCGCAGGAGACGGTGGCCGAGGTGGTGGCCGAGGTCCGCAAGACGCAGAAGTGGTTCGGCCTCGGACCCATGGGCGGTGAGGGGGCGTATCGCGTCGTCGTGCCCGCCGAGGGGGTGACGGGGGACCGCTCGGCGCCGACTCTGGACGAGTTCAGGAAGCAGTTGCGGGCGTACGCCGGTACCGACTTCGGTGTGCACTCGCCGCGCTGGCTCTCGCGCTTCGGCGACGCCACCCGGCTGGCGGAGCGGTACCGCGTCGGCCGGGTCCTGCTGGCCGGCGACGCCGCGCACGTCCACCCGCCGGTCGGCGGGCAGGGGCTGAACCTCGGCATCCAGGACGCGTTCAACCTCGGCTGGAAACTGGCCGCCGAACTCGCGGGCCGGGCACCGGAGGGGCTGCTGGACAGCTACCACACCGAACGCCACCAGGTGGCCGCCGACGTCCTGGACAACACCCGCGCGCAGACGCTGCTGATGTCCGCCGAGCCGAGTCTCCAGCCGATGCGCCGACTGCTGTCGGAACTGATGGACTTCGAGGACGTGAAGCGGCACCTGATCGAGAAACTCACCGCGATCGGCATCCGCTACGACTTCGGCGACGGCCACCACCTCCTCGGCCGACGCCTGCGCGACGTGCCCCTGAAGCGGGGCCGCCTGTACGAACTGACGCACACCGGCCGAGGCCTGCTCCTCGACCAGACCGGCCGACTCTCGGTGCGGGGTTGGGAGGACAGGGTCGACCACGTCGTGGACGTCAGCACCGAACTGGACGAACTCGACGTACCAGCGGCCCTGTTGCGACCGGACGGCTACGTGGCCTGGGTCGGCGAAAAGCAGGAGGATCTGCCCGCCCCGCTGACCAAGTGGTTCGGCACCGCCGCGAGTTGAGGACGACGGTCTCGCGCGGGAGGAAGCGGCCTCATCCAACTCGGAGGAGGCCACGCCCCGTTCACACCTTGACGACAGGACCGTCGCCGTCACGACATGCTGCCAAGGTGTCAAACAGGTGCCCTGACGCGTTGGACCGAGCGTGATGACGGATCGATTGATGATGTGGGACGAGACGGGGCTGTCCGGTCTGCAGGCGCACCTGGCACACGAAATGCTGGGCAACGTCACGGCGTACGGGAGTCCGCCGAGCCGAGCGGTGACCGGGAAGGATGCCGTATCCGCCGCCCGACCCAGCCCTGTCCGGTGTCAGCGGGTGTGGCCGAGTTGGGTGAGGGCCAGGTCGAGCATGTCGGTGAAGAAGTCGGCTGCCGTGGTGTCGATGCACAGGGGTGGCTTGATCTTGAGGATGTTGAGGTGGTCCCCGGTGGGCTGGACGATCACGCCGAGGTCGAGCATGCGGTCGCAGAGTTCGGCGGTTTCCTCTGTGGCGGGTTCCAGGCCGGCGCGGTCCCGGACGAGTTCGACGCCGAGGTAGAGGCCCGAGCCGTGGACGGCGCCGATGATGCCGTAGCGGTCGGCCAGCGCCTCCAGCCGCCTCTTCAGATGACCGCCGACACGCGTCGCGTTGCCCTGGAGGTCTTCGTCGCGCAGGGTGTCCAGGACGGTGAGGCCCACGGCGCTGGATACGGGGCTGCCGCCGGTGGAGGAGAAGAAGTAGCCCTGGTCGCGGTACCGCTCCGCGACCGCCTTGGACGTGATGACGGCGCCGAGGGGGTGTCCGTTGCCCATGGCCTTGGCGACGCAGACGATGTCGGGGACGACCTGCTGCTGCTCGAAGCCCCAGAACCAGTGCCCGAGGCGGCCGTATCCGACCTGGACCTCGTCGGCGACGGCCAGGCCGCCGTGACGCCGTACCGCCGCGTACACCTGGGCGAGATAGCCGTCGGGAAGGGCGACTCCTCCGGCGTTGCCGTAGAAGGTCTCACCGATGAACCCTCCCACCGGGCGCCCGGAAGCGGCCAGTTCGTCGATCACCGCGACGGCCTCCGGTGCGTAACGCACCGCATCCGGCCCACGGTGGCGGCTGCGGTAGGAGTTGGGCGAGTCCACGGTGTGTACCCAACTCGGGCGGGTGGCAAGGGCGTTCGGGTTGTCCTGGAGCGAGGTGGAGACCGCGTCGGAGGCGTACGTCCAGCCGTGGTACGCCTCGCGCAGCGCCACGACGTCATGCCGACCCGAAGCCCCGATGGCGAGGCGAAGGCCCAGATCCACCGCCTCCGACCCGGAGTTGACGAGGAACACCGTGTCCAGCGGGTCGGGGAGGAGAGCGGCGAGGCGCTCGGTGAACTCCACCACGGAGGCGTAGTGGAAGCGCGAGTTGGTGTTGAGCCGCCGCAACTGCCGGGAGACAGCCTGCTCGACACGGGGGTGGGCGTGGCCCAACGGGGTGACGTTGTTGACGATGTCGAGGTACGACCGGCCGTCGGTGGACAGCAGGTGGTGGCGCCAACCACGTTCGATACGCGGGGGGTTGGCGTAGTAGTGCCCCTGCACGGTGGCGAACACGGCGTCACGCCGGTCGAGCAGTTCGCTGTCGTGCGTACGGTCGGAGTCGGCCGGGAGGCCGAGGAGCGGGGCGGGGTCGGCGGTGAGCGCGAGCCAGCCGGCGGCGTACTCGGGACGGACCAGGCGCGGGACAGCGGGGCCGTCGGCGTCGCGCAGCGCGACGTGGACCGGGGCGCCGGAGCCGAGGTGGGCGATGTCCTCGCCCGCCCGCACCGTCGCACCGGTGGTGACCAGGGGCTGGACCGCGCCGGGGAAGGACAGCGACAGCGTCTGCGTGCCGTACGTGAGTTCGACATGGCCCGGCGCCGCAGCAAGGACCTTCCCCGTGGCGGGAACCTGGATCACGGCATCCCTGCCGAGCCAGAGGTCGACTCCGGTGGGCACCGTGGCGGCGGACACCGCCGACAGCGCCGGTGTCCCGGTGAGTCGCGCCTGGGCGTACCGGGTGGCGACGACGGCCGCTCCGTCCGCGAGCGCGGAGGCCACGAGCCGGGCCTCCGTGCCGGCGTCCATCCAGGCTCCCTGGTCCAGGGAATCGGCTTCGGTGGACAGGTCGAGGCGGGTGATGTCGTCGGCGACGAGGTCGCGCAGGAGCGGGCGTACCGGGCCATCGGGCTGCGCCGTCCGGGCAGGCACGTCGGCCGGGGCCATGCCGATCGCGTCCCTGATGAGGCGGATCATCACCGGCAGGGGCAGGCAGGTGGCCTGTTCGAATATGCGCCATTCGTGGTCGAGGTTGGCCGTGGCATAGCCGTTGTCCTTGTCGACGGCGGCCTGGTGCCGCCCGCTGGCCACCAGGACGGCGGCGCGCAGGACCACGATCGGCCACACCGCGTCAGCTTCCTCGGGGGAGAGCGGCCGAACGGCGTGGAAGGCGCGGACGGCCGGCAGCACGTGGTGCGGCTCGATACCGTCGTGGTGGAGCATCGAGGACAGCGACACGGCGAGTTCGCCCACCGCCCAACTGCTGGTCACGTCACCGAAGTCGATGATCCCGTCCGGCATGGGGGGACGGCTGTCGGGGCGGCGGATCAGGTTGTCGTCGGTGAGGTCCAGGTGCACGGC
>Ga0136846_1216745_pt1 | contig 18065 bp, 17 predicted proteins | sample HopSoiMetagenom2_FD_96841 | JGI IMG/M metagenome (GOLD analysis project Ga0136846, IMG submission 96841) | Grasslands soil microbial communities from Hopland, California, USA - 2 Assembly 2016 (version 4) | ecosystem: Environmental > Terrestrial > Soil > Grasslands | place: USA: Hopland...
CAAATAGATGAAATCGCCGGTCACATCATAAAGTTCAGCATATTTTTTCGAATGCGCGAAGACGGTCGCTGCACCATACTTCCGCGCAAGCTCCATGAAGGCCGCATCGCGAAAGGTGGCGTGACGAGCTTCGATCGCGTGGCGCAAGCGACGCCCGCCGCTCTCGCGAGGCAAATAGGCCAGAAACGCCTCGATCTCATCTGCATTAAAGCGCTTCGTCGGCGCGAGCTGCCATAAAATCGGTCCGAGCCTGTTGCCGAGTTCAAGCGGCCCAGTTTCAATGAAACGATCGATCGCCGACTTCCCGTCCGCCAAATCCTTGCGGTTCGTCGTGACGCGATGCGCCTTCAGCGAGAAGACGAAATCGTCCGGTGTCTCATCACCCAATTTGCGGAATGTGGCCGGGGACTGACCGCGATAGAAGGTGCCGTTGATCTCGATAGAGGTGAGCTTGCGGCTCGCATATTCGAGTTCGCGCCCCTTCGGCAGATCGGACGGATAAAAGCTTTCCCGCCAAGGCTTATACGTCCAACCACCGACGCCGACGCGGATCTGAGCCAAGCGAGGCGCTCAGTCGCGTTTCTGCAGATGCGCTTCGAGATAGGCAAGCGCCATCTGTCGGTCCGGATCACTCGCCGCGCTGATTGCCTTCTCGTAAAGCTCGACGATCCACTGATCGCCGGTACCCGTGGCGGCGTCACGCGCAAGGGTCAACCACATTAGACCGCGCGCCCGCTGGCGCACCACGCCGTCGCTGCCATTGAAAAGCATCTGTCCAAGCACGGCCTGCGCCGGCGCGTTGCCCTTATCGGCGGCAAGGCTCAACCAGCGGGCAGCCTGGCGCGTGTCCCTGCCAACCCCAGGAGGACCATCGAAGTAGAGGCGGCCGAGATTGTATTGCGCATTGGCGTCGCCGAAATTCGTCGCGGCGTAATGGAACATTTCGATTGCGCGATCCGGATTGGGTTTCACGCCGGAATGGGCAATGCCGTTTAGATTGTAGACACCGAGCGCGACGAAAGCGCTGGAAATGACCGCGGTCTCGCGCCCAGCTACATCGTCTTCGTTATAATCAGCGACGATCTGCGAGAAATAATGGTAAGCTTTGATGTCGTCACGCGCGACGCCATCGCCGTCAGCATACATGCGTCCGAGTTTCCAGCGCGCGAGCGACTCGCCGCCCTGGGCCGCGAATTGCAGCGCATCGACCGAATTTTTGGCATTGCCGGAGCGGTAGGAGTCGAGCCCCTCGCGCAGCGCCTGGCGCGAGTTTTTAAAGATCGGCAGCGGCTGCGTCGACATCGCGGTCGCTTCCGGACCGTCGAGCGCGAGCGTCGGCGCGCTCGCGCCTGCCGGCGCGAGGCTCAGGAACGCGGCGAGTGCCAATTCTTTAGATATCGGCATAGACGTGAGTCTCACCTTGCGCCCCAGGATGCGTAACGGCGCCGGAGACCGCCGGTCCGACCGTCTGCGCGTATTTCCACAGCGTGCCGGAGCCGTAATTGGACTTCGGCGGAGCCCAATCTTTCTTACGCTCGGCAAGTTCCGCATCGCTCAAAGCGACACTTAAAGTTCCGCGGATCGCATCAATCTCGATCGTGTCGCCGTCGCGTAGCAGCGCGATCGGTCCGCCGACCGCGGCTTCCGGACCGACATGGCCGATGCAAAAGCCGCGCGTTGCGCCGGAGAAACGGCCGTCGGTGATAAGCGCGACCTCGTCGCCCATGCCCTGGCCGTAGAGTGCCGCGGTCGTCGACAGCATTTCGCGCATGCCGGGGCCTCCTTTTGGGCCCTCGTAGCGAATTACCAGAACTTCGCCTTCCTTGTAGGTGCGTTTCGACACAGCTTCGAACGCCGCCTCTTCCGTGTCGAAGCAGCGCGCCGGGCCTTTGAAGGTGAGCTTGTCCTGCGAAATGCCGGCGACCTTCACGATCGCGCCTTCCGGCGCAAGGTTACCCTTCAGCCCGACGACACCGCCCGTCTTGGTGATCGGGTCCGAGGCGCGGCGCACCACGTCCTGCTTGTCGTTCCATTTCACCGATGCGAGGTTTTCCGCGATGGTGCGGCCGGTCACCGTCACGCACTCGCCATGCAAAAAACCTTCGTCGAGGAGCGTCTTCATGAGCAGCGGGATGCCGCCGGCCTCGAACATGTCCTTGGCGACGTAGCGTCCGCCCGGCTTCAGGTCGGCGATGTAAGGCGTGCGCTTGAATATCTCGGCGACGTCGAAGAGGTCGAATTTGATGCCGGCTTCATGCGCCATCGCCGGAAGGTGCAGCGCGCCGTTCGTCGAGCCGCCGGTCGCAGCGACCACGGTCGCGGCATTCTCCAGCGCCTTGCGGGTGACGATGTCGCGCGGACGGAGATTTCGCGAGACGAGTTCCATGACCATCTCGCCGGCGAGCATGCAGAAGCGGTCGCGAATCTCGTAAGGCGCCGGCGCGCCGGCCGAATATGGCAGCGCGAGGCCGATCGCCTCGGAGACAGTTGCCATGGTATTCGCGGTAAACTGCGCGCCGCAGGCACCGGCCGAGGGACAGGCGACGGTCTCAAGCTCGTCGAGATCTTCATCCGACATCGCGCCGACGGAATGCTGGCCGACCGCCTCGAACAGGTCCTGCACCGTCACGGGATGGCCGCGAAACGAGCCCGGCAGGATCGAGCCGCCATAGATAAAGATCGACGGCACGTTGAGGCGCAGCATCGCCATCATCATGCCCGGCAGCGACTTGTCACAGCCGGCAAGCCCGACGAGCGCGTCATAGCAATGGCCGCGCATGGTGAGCTCAACCGAATCGGCGATGACTTCGCGCGAGACGAGCGAGGACTTCATGCCCTGGTGACCCATGGCGATGCCGTCGGTCACGGTGATCGTGCAGAATTCGCGCGGCGTCCCGTTTGCTGCCGCGACGCCCTTCTTCACCGCCTGCGCCTGGCGCATGAGCGCGATGTTGCAGGGGGCCGCCTCGTTCCAACAGGAGGCGACGCCGACGAGCGGCTGGTGGATCTGCTCGCGGGTGAGCCCCATCGCATAGAGGTAGGAGCGGTGCGGCGCGCGCTCCGGCCCTTCCGTCACATGCCGGCTTGGAAGCTTCGATTTATCGACCGCCCGCGCGTCCATCTATTCCTCGACACAAAACTTGGCCTGCGGCGAGCGAGGACCTCGCTCGCCTTGTCGCCGCTCGCGCGGCATCCCCCACTGGCTGATAAGTGCGAACCGAACCGGCGTTCCGCTAGTGGTGGATAATCCTGCGGCGGCGCCTCACCGGCTCCTTTGATCATTCAAATTAGCCGCTGATTCATGGCTGAATACGGGCACATTTTGTGACCAAGTTTTGCTTTCAAAAGAAGCGGTTGCGCTGTGTCGGGAAAGTCACAACACGGGGTTTTGCCTGCGTCCGCGTTCGCGCCTAATCACGCATAAGTAAAAACGCCCGGCACGCAGCCGGGCGTTTTGCGCAAGCAGTTTCGAAAATCAGTAGCGGGCGACGACGGGCGCCGGCGCACCCCAGCCGAAGCGGTAGTTCAACCCGGCGCGAACGATGTGGCCGTCATCGCGCACCGAAGCAGTCGAGAACCCGCCGGTCGGTGGTGCGAAATTGGTGAAGGATCCGCTAATCGTCGTCGAGTGTCGGCCGAGATTGTAATAGAGGTACTCCGCCTTGATGGACCAGTTTTTCCAGAAGGCGTATTCGAGGCCGCCGCCGAGCGCGTAACCGAGGCTGGTTCTGCTGTTGGAGGACGTGCCGCTGAGGACGACCGTCGGTGCGATGGGGAAGCCGATCGTCCCGGTATAGGCAAGATCGGTGCGGCCGTAAGCCAGACCACCCGTTGCATAGAGCAGCGCAGGACCAAAGGACAGCCCGAGGCGCCCGCGTGCAGTGCCGAGATAATCGAGCCGGCGCGCCACCGTCGCGGTGCCGAACACGGGCGCGCTGAAATTCGCCGGCGGCGGCGCAGGATTGAAGCGTCGCCGATACGGTGCTTCTCTGCGGCAGAGCCTGAATGTCGGCTTCGAAGCCGGCACCAACATGCCGAATTGATAATTGAAGCCGACCTGTCCGCCACCGATAAAGCTGGTGCGCCGGGTGGTCAGGACGTGTGATAGGCGCCGATCGCTTGTGCGGAGGCGAAGCCGGACGGGAAAGGCCCGAAATCCGACGACGGCGTCAGCGCGATGATTGACGAGCCGCTGAACGTCGCACCGGCATTCACACCGATATAGAAGCCGGTCCAGGTGGCGACCGGCACCGGCGAAATATAAGGAGCTGGCGGCGGCGCCGTCGGTGACGGGAGGTCCGCGGCGAAAGCCGAACTGACCAAGCATGTCATGGCGACTGCCGAGAAAAGCGGCTTGCGGAGCATAGAGTCACCCTTGTTACAGCGGTCCAGTAAGCAGGGCTTTGACTTGCGACTTAATCGGACGGGCTCGCAGCAGGATGAATTAGAGCGACAGTGATCCTTTGGTCACAGCCCCGAGAGGAGCGCTTATTTTAGCTAACGTTACTCAGAGGGCAGACGCCGTTTCCACCCCGACGGCGGCGTTTCTGTGCGATTGGCACGCAACCGTTTGGCTACCTGTGCTGTTAGACAGGCGGGGACCGGGCGAGGGAAAAGCCAGATGATGGATCGCATACCCGGCGCGAAGCAGGCTCGCTCGGCATCGACTGTGCTGGCGCTTGTTGCAGGCGTGTCGGTTGCCGGCGCTGCCGCGGCGCAGAGCGCCAATCCCTTTGCTTTTCTCTTTGGCGGTTCGCCCGGTGAGGGCCGGTCTGCTTATGCGCCCGCACCGGGTTACGCGCCGGGGCCGCGCTATGTGCCCGCGCCATCCTATGGTTACGGCCCGCGCTCCTACGGCTACTCGGCTCTGCCGGGATATTCGGACCCTTACGATGGCGAGCGGCCCGGCGAACGCCGTCCCGGCGAGTTCGAAGGCGTCCCGCACGGACCGACGCCGCAAGAAGTGATGGCGGCGATCAAGGCGGTGAAACCCGGCAAGGGACCGCTCGGGCCTTTCGTCAACGATCCGACGCTCCGCGCGGGCGATGTCGTCGTCACGACAAAGGGGCTGATGGTGTATCGCGGCGGCGGGGGGCTATCGCATCACGAAAGCGATTTTGTCAGCGTCTCGAACGCCTCCGGATTGGTTGCAAACAGGCAGACGCTGATCTCGCTTGAAAAGGCGAGCCGGCTGACCCCGCACAAACCACTCGGAGTGGAGACGAAAAAATCCCGCCGAGCGGCGCCAGAAGTAGCAAGCTCGGCGACACCGAAAGTACGATCGGCGCGCTAGATTTCGGCCAGCCGCTCCAGCGCCGCTCGCATTTTAGCGATACGCGCGAGCGCCTCGGCGCGGCGTTCGCGATTCTCTTCAACGACGTCTTCAGGTGCGCGCTCTAGAAATTCGGGATTGGCGAGTTTGGCATCGAGCTTCGCACCGTCTTTCTCTTCGCGAGCGATTTCTTTTTGCAGCCGGGCGCGTTCGGCAGCGACATCGATGAAGTCGCCGAGCGGAATCGCCATGACGGTCTGGCCGACGATTGCCTGGACGGCGCCGGCGGGCGCGGCCGACGCCGTGGCAATCTCCGACAGACGCGCCAGCCGCCGGATCGTCTCATTCCATTTGACTGCGCGTGCCGCGACATCCGGCGCCGCGTCGACGAGGACGAGCGGAATCTGCGCGGCCGCCGGAACGTTCAATTCGGCGCGGATCGAGCGGATTTCCGAAATCAGATCGATCATCCAACCGATCTGCGCCTCGTCTTCGGGACTGTCATAGCCGGCGAGATCGGGCCAAGGGGCAAGCGCAAGCACATCGTCCGATGCAGGCGCCGTGCGCGTCTGGTGCCAAAGCTCTTCTGTCAGGAACGGCATGAACGGATGCAGGAGCTTTACGCAAATCTCCAGTATGAAAGCGATCGTCTCGCGCGTCTCCTGCTGCTCGTCTTGGGTGCCCTCGGTGAGCAGCGGTTTGACCAGCTCGAGATACCAGTCGCAAACGACATTCCAGATAAAGCGGTAGACCGCCTGCGCCGCATCGTTGAACCGGTAGGCTTGGATTGCGGTTGTGACCTCGGCGGCGGCGGACGCACCTTGCGACAAAATCCAACGGTTGATCTCGACCGAGTTCAACCGGAATTCGTAGGCATCGAGATGCACGCACCCGTTCATCTCGGCGAAGCGGAAGGCGTTCCAGAGCTTCGTTCCAAAGTTGCGGTAGCCTTCGACGCGCGACGTCGACAGCTTCACGTCGCGGCCCTGGGCAGCGAGCGCCGCCAGCGTGAAACGCAGCGCGTCGGCGCCGTATTCATCGATGAGGTGCAAGGGATCGATGACGTTGCCCTTCGATTTCGACATCTTTGCGCCCTTCTCGTCGCGGACGAGCGCGTGGATGTAGATATCGCGGAACGGCACTTCGTATCGGAAATGCAGGCCCATCATCATCATGCGGGCGACCCAGAAGAAGATGATGTCAAAACCTGTGACGAGGACGCTCGTCGGATAATAGCGCTTCAGGTCCGGCGTTTCGTCCGGCCAGCCGAGCGTCGAGAATGGCCAGAGCGCTGACGAAAACCAGGTGTCGAGCACGTCCTCGTCGCGGGTCAGAAGCTCGCGCGAGCGCTCCGGGTCTTCGGCGATCTCGCCGGCTTCTTCGTCGTCGTAGATTTCGCGGGTGACGGCATCGCCGAGCGCTTCGGCGATGGCTTCCTCTTCGCTGTCGGCGACGTAGATCGCGCCCCAGGGCGCATACCACGCCGGAATCTGATGGCCCCACCACAGTTGGCGCGACACGCACCAGGGCTCGATCTTTTCGAGCCAATCGAAATAGGTCTTTTCCCAGTTCTTCGGGATGAAGTTCGCGCGGCCCTCGCGCACCGCGGCAAGCGCCGGCACGGCGAGCGTCTTGGCGTCCACGTACCATTGGTCGGTGAGCCACGGCTCGACTACCGCACCGGAGCGCTCGCCATGCGGCACGACGTGCGTGTGCGGCTCCGTCGCGGCGAGCAGGCCACGCGCTTCCATCATTTCGACGACGCGTTTGCGTGCGACAAACCGATCCTGTCCATCAAGCGCCGCGATCGTTTCGCTGAGCTCTGCCGATTGCGGCACGTTGGCTAAAAAAGATTCGTTGTCGCGCAGCGTGATCATCGCGTTTGCGTCGAGCACATTGGCCAGCGGCAGATCGTGGCGGCGGCCGACTTCAAAGTCGTTGAAATCGTGCGCCGGCGTGATCTTGACCGCACCCGTCCCCTTCTCGGGATCGGAATACGAATCGCCAACGATCGGAATCAGCCTGCCGACAAGCGGCAAACGCACACGTTTTCCATGCAGATGCCGGTATCGCTCGTCGTCGGGATGCACGGCAACGGCGGTATCGCCGAGCATGGTCTCCGGGCGTGTCGTCGCCACCGCGATGAATTCGCCCGTGTCACGGCCGGACCCGTCGACGATCGGATATTTGAAGTGCCACAGGTTTCCTTTGATCTCGACCTGCTGCACTTCGAGATCGGAAATTGCTGTCTCTAGTTTCGGGTCGTAATTGACGAGGCGCTTGTCCTTGTAGATCAACCCTTCGCGATAGAGCTGCACGAAGACTTTGGCGACCGCGCGGGACAGCCCCTCGTCCATCGTGAAGCGCTCGCGCGACCAATCGCATGAGGCGCCGAGCCGCTTCAATTGATTGATGATCGTGCCGCCAGACTCGGCTTTCCACGCCCAAACGCGTTCCAAAAACTTCTCGCGCCCGAGGTCGCGCCGGTTCGGCTCCTGCCGTTCCATGAGCTGGCGTTCGACCACCATCTGCGTCGCGATGCCGGCGTGGTCGGTGCCGGGCTGCCAGAGCACGTCCTTGCCGCGCATGCGCTCGAAGCGGCAAAGGATGTCCTGCAGCGTATTGTTGAGCGCATGACCCATATGCAGCGAGCCGGTGACGTTCGGCGGCGGAATCACCATGGAAAAGGGCGGCGCATTGGCGCAATCGGACCGGCCGGCGCGGAAAGCCCCTGCCCGCTCCCACGCGTCCGAGACTCGGCGTTCCACGGCAGCAGGATCGAAGTTTTTGTCCATGAGGCTTTGGGTGAGAGGGCGCAGGCCGGAAATGAGCCCGCTTAAAGGCGATCCCTCACACGGAAGTCAATGAATGGACGCGAGAAGCCGCCCCACTCTTAGCGGCCGCCGCGCGCCACACGCTCGATCTCGGCGCGGACCAGCCGCTCCACCATGACCGGCAGGTTCTCGTCGAGCCATTGCTTGAGCATCGGGCGCAGCATCTCCCGGGCCGTGCGCGCAATCAGGTCGGAATCGCGCAGGAACATGCTGGTTGTCAGCGACTGGAAAGACGAGGCGACCGATGCATCGGTCGAGGCGGAGAGAAGCGCTGTGCGCTCCCTCTCCTGTTGATCGTGAGCGAAGGCGGGCGAGGGTGGGAGACGAGTTTCCAGGTTTGAAGCGGTAACGGGCGAGGCCTGCGCCTCATCTGATAGGTGCTCGCGAATTGCGGCGCGCAGCTCGCGCGCATCGGCCGCGTGATCTCGCGATACGTATTCTTCGCCTCCGCGGTCCGGTGAATCCGAGTGCGGCGCCGTTGCCGGCGCCGCGTCCTCCGACTCCGCCACCGCGGGAGGAACGGCCACGAGATGAACGGGAGGGGCGGAGGGGCGCTCGATTGCAAGGCCAGCCGGCTCGCGGCTCACCAGCGACGCGCGCCGCATCAGCGGCAGAGCGTCGTCATCGGCGATGATTCGACGGATCGAGGCGAGTATCTCCTCCATCGACGGTTCGTGCGCCCGCTGCTCCGATTCGAGGCTCGGGTGCTGCGGGTGCGGATTTCCTGTGCTCATGGCCTCGCGCGCTCTTCGTCGCGCCGCCCAGCGCTCATGAGAGCGCGCGCCACACCACGCTTCCCGCACTGAGTCGCGACGACGCGGAAAGACTCTCACGCGCCCATGGCGTCCGCAAGGTCACTTGCGCCGCCGCTCCCCCGAAAAACAGGTTGTGAGGTGCCGGCGCGACACCGCTTCGCGCGCCGTTCAGTTCAGCGCCAGTCCGGGTTCTGCGTGCCCCACCATTTCCCCTTGACTTGGTCGAAATGGATCGTCGGGTCGTAGAGGATCACGTCAAGCGCGAGGTTCTCCGCATTCAGCTTGCCGATCGCGGCATAAACCGCATAGGAGGCGACGACGCGGTCGCGTTGCGCGCTGACGAGGCTAACGCGGGCGTTGAGCAGCGTCTGCTGCGCGTTGAGGACGTCGAGCGTGGTGCGCTGGCCGACCCGGGCCTCTTCACGCGTGCCGGCGAGCGCGATTTCCGCGGCGGTCACCGCAGACTGCGCGGAATAGATCGTGGCGCGCGCCGTCTCGAGCAAACCCCAGGTCGTCACGATCGTCGCGCGCACCGTGTCGCGCTGCAGGTCGGCATTGAGCCGTGCCTGCCCGAGTTGCTCCTTCGCCTGGCGGATGTTGGCGTATTCGATGCCTCCTTGATAGAGCGGCACATTGAGCTGCAGCTGACCCACGGCGGTAAGAACCTGAGTTCTCGGTATGCCCGAAGGGTCCCAGTTCTGGTTGACAGATAAGACGGCATTGAGGGACGGTAGCAGCGCGCCTTCCTGGATCTTCACGTTCAGCGCCGCGATGTCGACCTGATGAAATGCCGCGACGATCCCCGGATGTTCCACGAGCCCGAGCGCGATCGCCGCAGTCAGAGTTTTAGGCAAGAGCTTCTCGATCGTCTGCGCAGGCTCAAGACGGCGCGGCTCAACGCCAATGATCTGGCGGTAATTGGCGATGCTATTCTGTAGGTTGGCCTGGGCGGTGTAAAAGTCCGAGCGCGCTTGCGCCAAACTCGACTGCGCCTGTGCGACGTCGGTTCGGGTCACCTCGCCAACCTCGAAGCGGTCGCGCGTCTGCCGCAGCTGTTCCTCAAGGACGGTGATATTGTTCTTGCGCAGATTGAGGATCGCCGTGTCGCGCAGCACGTTCATGTAGGCCGTCGCACCGTTCTGCAGGGTATTCTGCTCGGTCAGCCGCATCGCCTCGCGCGCCGCGTCGATCTGCGATTCCGCCTGTTTCGCCGAGTTGCGGGTGCGCTCGCCGTTGTAGAAATTTTGCTGGACGCTGACGCCGACGCCGCGCGGAAAGCTTAGGTTCTGGGTGTGGACGTGAATGGTCGAACTGCCGCCTCCGGAACCGCTGCTGCCTCCGGAACCGGTGCCGCCTCCGGAACCGGTGCCACTCGAGGTACTGCTGCTCGAGCTACCGGGGGCTAAATCCGCACGGGTCTCCTGATATTCCGCGCCCGCATTGCCGGTCCCCGTCACAGTGGGCCGAAAGCCGGAAAGCGCGCGCGGCAGGTTCTCGTCAGTCGCACGGACGCTCGCCCGCTGCTGGTTGAGGTCGGGGTTGCCCATATAGGCGCGCGACAGCGCGCTCGACATCGTTTCCGCGCCCGCCCTGCCCGGCACGAGTGCCAAAGCGGAACACAGGCAGAGGGCGGAGGTTAACCTTTTCTTCAGCGCGTTCGGGCTGCGACCGAATCTTCCGGCCGGCACGGACGCGCTCTTGCACCTCGACATAGACCCTCGACGCCGCTTCAGGCTGCCAGATCGGCTGCGCCGACCTGAGCCGCGGGCACAATCAGAAGCGAGGCCGGGCGAATTTATGTCCGTGGCGCCGCGCCGGCGCGTTACAAAAGCTGATTCTTCAGCGAAAGCGGGGGGTGCCGCAAAAATGCGACACATGCTGCCTCAGAAGACGAACGCGGGGGCCCTCTGAAAGCCCGGCAGGATCGGCGCCGGCGCATCGAACAGGGCGCGCCGGCCGATGTCGCCGCGCTCGTCCTTGTCGTAGCGCACGGCGCGCGGGACCAGGCCCGCCTCGCGGAAAATTGTGACCAGCCGACCGCCCGGCGCGACCGCGCCCAGGAGATCGTCGAGATTGGCTTCGACTGCGCCGTTGATGAAAATGAGGTCAAAGGGACCCTCACCCGCGGGAGGCTTGGTGAGGTCGCCCAGCACCACTTTCACCGGCATGGGCTCAGCGGCGAGGGCTGCTTTTGCCTTCGCCGCGAGCTCTGCGTCGCTTTCGAGTGCCGTCACCGCCAGCGCGAGCCCGCCGAAAATTGCGGCGGAGTAGCCCGTGGCCGCTGCGACATCGAGAACGCGGTCCGTCGGGCGGACCACGCTCGCCTGCACCATTCGCGCAAAGATCAGCGGCGGCAGGAGCCGCCGCGGAGGACCGCCCGCGGCACTCGGCAGGTCGAGCGGCACGTCCGAGTAAGCCAGAGTCGCGAGACTCTCCGACAGGAATTTCTCGCGCGGAACCGCAAACATGCGGGCGATGACGGCCTGGTCCGTCACATCGAAAGTGCGGACCTGACGCTCCACCATCGTGCGCCGTAAGGCGGCATAGTCGGCCGGCATCGTGTGCTTCGATCCCTCGCATCCCCATTCCGCGGGTCAGCGAGCCTATAACGAGCAGGCCAGAGCCTGTCCATTATCGGCATCACGCGCGAGGCGCACCGCAGCGCAAGTGCTCTCGTTATCGCCGCATCTTATTGCCCGGCAGCCTTCAGCCGCTTGTTGCAGGCGCTGAGATATTTCGGCCAGGTGATCCCGGGCGTCTGCGCCTTGATCTGATCGGTGTTGGCCCGCCACTCCTCGCCGCACTTCTTCTCGCGCTCATGGAAGGCGGCCATGCCGGGACTCATCGGCTTTTTTGCCTTTTCGCCGGCGGCGGGCGCTGTGCCCTGCGCCGGTGCTGCCGTCGGAACCGCGGCGGCAGGCGCCATCGGCGTCGGCTTCAGCGGATTGGCGGGCGCAGCTTGCGTCGCCGGCATCGCGGCGCCGGGCTGGGCGGCCAGCCGATCGCGGCATTCCTTGATGTAGTCGGCGCGCTTCTGACCGGCGGGGACGGCGCCGCCCGCTTTGGCGGTCTTCCATTGATCGGCACATTGTTTCGCCGGGCTCTGCGCCTCGGCGCTCGACGCCCACAACAAAGCGCCGGCGGAGAGCGCGCAAGACAGGCTGATGGCAGAAAGCACCGGAGATAACCGAGTAGGCATGGCGAGGCCCTCACAAGCAAGACGAATTGTCCCACGCCGGAGACTAAGCGTTGCGTGTCGCGGGTCAACGTCGGCGCCGCTCTGGCAGAGCTTGCCGACCCCCGCGTTGTCAGAGGTTAGCGGCAGGGTTCGGAATATCTTTTTCCGTGCGCAGCAAACAAGGCCCGCCGGCATGGGCCGCCGTTGATGCAAGCGATATGAACGGCGTATCCACCTCCAGGAAACAACTTCCATTCTCAAAAATTTTCCCGGAGAACGCAAGGGGAGAAGGGGCGCACGTTTAATTTATCGCTTCACTTCCCAGGTGGTCGTGCCGTCTTTGTTGTCCTTGAGCGCGATTCCCATGGCGGCAAGCTCGTCGCGGATGCGATCGGATTCTTTCCAGTTTTTTGCGGCGCGGGCGGCAAGACGCTCTTGAATAGAACTCTTGATGCTCTCCTCGTCCAAGCTCGGTAGCCTTGATCGAAACCAGTCTTTTGGTGTTTCACCAAGGAGCCCTATCATTCGAGCTGAGTCACGAAACTTATATTTCCGCTCTAGTTGAACAAATCCACCGACTGTCCTTACGTCATCGGCTAGCCAATGGAGCCGAGCGATAGCGGCCGGTGTATTGAAATCATCTGCAAGCGATTCGAGGTAATTCGGTTCAGGCTGTCTTTCCGGCTTCGCATAATCCAAGCCTTCAATCGTTTTTTGATACCACTCATCGAGAATTCTCTGAGCCTCCTCGAGCGCCTTCACGGTAAAATCGATCGGCTGCCGGTAATGCGTGCGCAGCAGCGCCAGCCGCAGCACTTCGCCGGGCCATGAACGGCCGCCGAATTTGTCGGTGTGCAGCAATTCGTGAATGGTCACGAAATTCCCCAGCGACTTCGACATTTTCTCGCCTTCGACCTGCAGATGGCCGTTATGCATCCAGTAATTCGCCATCACGTCATGGCCGAATGCACTGCAGGTCTGCGCGATCTCGTTCTCGTGATGGGGAAAGACGAGATCGATGCCGCCGCCGTGAATGTCGAAGCTTTCGCCAAGATGTTGCCAGCTCATCGCCGAGCACTCGAGATGGCAGCCGGGACGGCCCCTGCCCCACGGGCTGTCCCAGGCGGGCTCGTCGGGGCCTGACGGCTTCCACAAAACGAAATCGGTCGGCGCGCGCTTATAAGGCGCGACTTCGACGCGCGCGCCGGCGATCATCTCGTCGAGCGAGCGGCGCGACAGTTTGCCGTAATCGGAATCGGAGGGAACATCGAAGAGCACGTGGCCTTCGGCGGCGTAAGCGTGCCCGCGCTCGATCAGCTTGCCGATCATCTCGAGCATTGGGCCTATATGATCTGTGGCGCGCGGCTCGATGTCAGGCTCGAGGCAGCCGAGCGCTTTCGCATCGGCATGGAAGATGTCGATCATCTCGTTGGTGAGCGCGCGAATGTAGACGCCGAGCTCGGCGGCGCGCGCGTTTATCCTGTCGTCGACGTCGGTGATGTTGCGGACATAGGTGACGTGATCCGGCCCGTAGAGATGCCGCAGCAATCGAAACAGCACGTCGAAGACGACGAGCATGCGGCCATTGCCGATATGCAGATGATCGTAGACGGTCGGGCCGCACGCATAGACGCGCACGTTCTCGCGGTCGATCGGCTCGAAGCGCTCTTTTTTGCGCGAAAGCGTGTTGTAGAGCCGAAGCTCCGGCTTCACCGACATGAATTCCCCTTGTGCCGCCGGCCGGCCGGAGAATCCCTTCAGTCGCTTTTTTAAAGGAATCGACGGCCCGCGCCGGCTAAATGCTAGCCGATCTTCGTTGCCGTCGGACAATGATGAGCGGCGCGCGCCATGCCGCGATATGCGGGGCGCGCGCCGCCTCGTCAAGCCGCCGTCGCGGCGATCAGCGGGTGTAGCGGCTCTGGTACTGGCCGTAACCGCTGTTCGAGCTGTTGATGCCGCCGTAAGCATCCTGCGCGAAGGCCGCGAAGCCGGTCGACACGAGGCCAAGCCCGAGGAAGGCGGCGAGCGCCAGTGCGAGGGAACGTTTCATGATCCGTCTCCTTGTTGTTTAAGGGATCGCGGTGGAAGATGGGCGTATCGCAGTGCGGGAGAAGCTTCGCATGTGCGAACCACCTATGCATTTGATGCAGAGTTTCACATTGTCGCGGGGTGATTTCAGAATAGGTGCGGCAGGATGGCAAACCCGTCATATGTACCTCCCGCATGACGACAGCCAATTCCGAAGCGCAGCGCCGGGAGGCCTTTCGGCTGCAGGCCGAGTGGTGCGACAAGCTCGGCTCGCCCTTTACCGCCCTTCTCTGCCGCACTCTGGCAGATCGGCTCGACGAGACGAGTGGGTTTGGTCACCGTGTGTTGACCTGGCCGGTCGCGACGCTGCGCGGCGATCTCGTGGCGCTGCGCTGCTGTGGCGCCTTGCACTATCACGTGCGCTCCAGGCCAAAGTCGCAGCTCGCGAAGGTTTATCCGCCCAGTCCGACGCCGGATGCGGACGCACTCTGGGCGGCGGTTAGCGCGACGATCCGGGGCCATGACGAAAAGCTGACCCGCTTTCTCGACACGCCGCCGCAAACCAACGAGGTTTCGCGCGCCGGCATTCTCCTCGGCGGCTTGCTGATCGTCGCGGCGCGCTGGCGTCTGCCGCTGTCGCTGATCGAGATCGGCGCCAGCGCCGGGCTCAACCTCCATTTCGATGATTTCTTTTATGATCTCAGCGAGCGCCGCGGCTGGGGCGATCCGCAATCGAGTGTACGCATCAAGTCGGAATGGCGCGGCAAGGCGCCTCCGCTCGATGCACCGCTGAAAATTGTCGCCCGGCTCGGCAACGATCAAAATCCGCTCAGCGCCGCGCGCAAGGACGATTGCCGTCGCCTCCTCGCCTATGTCTGGCCGGACCAGCCTGATCGCCTGAAGCGGCTCGACGCCGCGCTCGAGATCGCGGCAAAGCACCCGGTCGAAGTTGCGAAGGGGGACGCGGCGAAATTCCTCGGTTCGTGCCTCGCGCGAAAGGCGCATGACGGCGTCGCGCGCATCGTCTTCCACACGATCGTGCTGCAATACGCGTCAAAGGAGACGCGTGAGGCGATCAAGGAGATGCTCGCTTCCGCCGGCGCGCATGCAACCGAGAGCGCGCCGCTGGCGCGCTTTTCGATGGAACACGAAAAGCCGGATCAGCCCGCCACCATTCGCCTGACGCTGTGGCCCGGCGGCGAGGAACGCATCATCGGTGAATGCGACTCGCATGGCACGTGGGCTGAGTGGGCGTGAAGCGGCCGCCCCGCCGTCGCCAGTCCGGCTAGCTCTCCAGGAAGGAGATTGCCCCGAGCGCGATTGCGAGGCCGAGCAGCACGGCGAACGCAAAGACGGCGATCGCCATCCGCGTCCCGCTATCGGCAAGACTGATGTCGGGCAACATCATGGCGGCTGAATAGGCCGCGCTGGATCAGGGGTAAAGGGCACGGGCATTCTCGCCCACGGGAACGCGCCTTAACGAAAGCTGAAACATTAATCGGATTTTCACCGGTTTCGCTCAAGCTCGCGGCTCGCCTGACAAACGAGCGAGCCTTGCATGGGAAACGCCGTTCCGAGACATCGCCTTTTCGTGCGGACTGGATTGGCGTTGGCCCCTTTTTGCGCCCTCGCCGCCGGATTGAGCCTGGTCCCGGTCAAAGCGGAACCCCCGGCGACATTCGTGATCCCTGCAAATGACGGCTACGGGCTCGGCGAATGCCTCACCGGCGGCAAGCCCTGTGGACGCATCGTCGCCGACGCCTGGTGCGAGGCGCACGGGCGGGGACCAGCGCGCGCCTTCGGCCGCGCCGAGGACATCATCGCCTCAATCGCCAGCATCTCGGCGAAGGAGCAGGCGACGCCCGGCTCGTTCATTGTCTCCTGCGGTCAGTGACGCTCACCCCTTGAGGTAATCGCCGCATTTCGGTGCGTCGCCGGAAGCGCCCCACGGCATGATCGGCACGGTCGACGTCGAGTTCTTCGGCGAGCCTTCGATCAGTTTGTCCGTGTAGACCATATAGACGAGCACGTTGCGCTTCACGTCGCAGCCGCGAACGATCTGCATTTTCTTGAAGATCAGCGAACGGCGCTCGCGGAAGACGACGTCGCCCTGCTCGAATTTGTCCCTGAACTTGATCGGGCCGTATTGCCGGCAGGCGAGCGAAATGTCGGAAACTTCTTCGGCGACGCCGAACATGCCGGCGACGCCGCCCCTCTCCGGCACGGTGTAGTGGCAGGCAACGCCTTCCACAAGCGAATCGTCGATGCCATAGGTCGCGAGCTTGTCGTTCGGGGTCAAGAGCTTGAAGACGGTGGATTTCTTGAAGATGAGGTCGGGGCCGTCATCGGCGGCGAGTGTCGGTGCGGCGAGCGCAAGCGCCGTGGCCGCCGCGGCGAACATGCAAACCAGTCGCATTAAAAGCCTCCCCTGGAGCGAAAAGCCTCCCCTGGAGCGCCGCTCATATGGGGGAGTAGTAGGCGCGGCGGAAGAAGGCGCTGCTCATTTTCGAAAGAGATGCTTCGGCAATCCGGATTGGCGGATCATCGATTGCAGAGTACCATTTGATTTCTTCTTTCAGATTGTGCGCCGCCACCACAACACTTCGCACCTCTGCGGCTTGCTCGCGCCGATAGATCGCGTGCCTCGTCCCGCTCTGCCGGTGCAGAACAAATCCGTTGCGCACAAGGACTTCAATAAATTCTGCGAACGTGCATTTTTAGGCTGGGCACGGCATGACAAAGCGGCTTCGGAATAACCATCGGAACGACGGTGCCTGCCCAACACTACGTGCAGGAAAAAGCTGGAGGCATACCGGAGCCACACTCCGACCGGCGCGCGGCGGCGCAGGAGCTTCTCCCGCACCTTCGGATCGCGTTCATCCCTGGCCGATTGCAGGAACAACGCGATCGCCTGACGCAGCGAGTGCTGAACCTCTTCTTCGGAGGCGCCCTGCACCGCAATATCGAAGGTGAGGCAGATCGCCTCCCACTCGCCGGGGCGACCCTTGGCGAAGCAGACAAGAGGTCCGATTTCCCTATCCCGGGTCTCCATACGCCGCTCCTGCATCAGGTTCGCCCAATATCCTGATCGGGCGGGCCTTTTTCAACCTCAACGCCGACAAAGCCTCCTGCGCCCTCAGAGCCACACCTCCAGCCTTATTGCCGACGCGCGGGGGCGCGATAGTCGACCTCCGCCTGAGTTGAATGATATTTCATTATTGCGGGGCGAGCATCGAACTGTGCATGATTCGGTAACCATACTGGGCGGCCACGACACCGCCCGCCGAGGGTCGATGGGTTCTCTCTTGCGTCGCACGGCGCTCGTCTTGGCGCTCGTTTCCGCCGGCTCGCTGTGCGTCAGCACTGCACGCGCGCAATCCGTCGATTGCAATCGCCTGCAGGCGCAGATCGCGCAGGCGAACGCGGCCGATCCGAACTCGGACCGTCTCGCCGCGGCGGCCCAGAAACAACGCTCCGAGCTCGGTCGGACCGTCGCTTACGCGCATTCGATCGGCTGCGACCGCTCGAGTTTCGTCTTCTTCGGCCCGCAGCCGCCGGCGCAATGCCCCGGCATCAACGCGCAAATCCAGCAGATGCACGGCAATCTCGCCCAGCTCCAGGGACAGTTGCGCGGCGGTGCGCGCGGGAGCCTCGTTGCCCAATACAATGCCTATTGCCGCGGCGGGGCGCAGGTCGCGAGCACGCAGCCGCGCGGCTTTTTCGAGCAGCTCTTCGGCGGCAGTTTCGGCGCGCAGCCCGACATCATGGCGCCGTCCCCGGAAGATGATACGCCGCGCGGCGGCTCGATGGCGGTTTGCGTCAAATCCTGCGACGGCAGCTTCTTTCCGGTGAGCTATTCCGCCCATCGCGGCAATCTCGACGAGCTGAGCGACCTCTGCCACGCGCTCTGCCCGAATAGCGAGGTGACGCTTTATACGCGCTCGCTCTATCGCGACATGAAGAGCGCCGTGTCGATCGGCGGGGAACCGTATCGGGAG
>Ga0136846_1238730_pt1 | contig 18058 bp, 15 predicted proteins | sample HopSoiMetagenom2_FD_96841 | JGI IMG/M metagenome (GOLD analysis project Ga0136846, IMG submission 96841) | Grasslands soil microbial communities from Hopland, California, USA - 2 Assembly 2016 (version 4) | ecosystem: Environmental > Terrestrial > Soil > Grasslands | place: USA: Hopland...
GGATGGCGATCACCTGACCCGGCGCGGCAAGATATGGAGAGTCCGCCCGCCCGCGCTCCTGCGAGCGCACGTCCGTGCCAAGCACACCAGCGATCGCGAGCACAACAACGGCGGCCCACGCCACGATTCGCCGCATGAACACCTCCATCCGCAACCGACCTGCATCATAAGCCCTGCGATATACTTTTGTGACCTCATGAAGCTTGCGCAGAAAATGTCCAGAATCGGGACCGAATCGGCCTTCGAGGTGCTGGCCAGGGCGCGCGCGCTCGAGAAGCAGGGCCGCAACATCATTCACCTGGAGATTGGCGAGCCGGACTTCCCCACGCCCGCCCACATCGTCGAGGCTGGCAAGCGCGCGCTGGACGAAGGGTGGACGAAGTACGGGCCGACGCAGGGCTTTCCCGAGCTCCGGGAAGCGATCGCGTCGTACGTTTCGCGCACGAGAAATATCGCGGTCGGCGCCGAGAATGTCTGCGTTGTCCCGGGAGGCAAGCCGATCATGTACTTCCTCATGACGGCGCTCCTCGAACCCGGCGACGAAGTGATCTTTCCCGATCCGAGTTTTCCGATTTATGAATCGCTCATTCATTTTCTCGGCGCCACGGCCGTCGGCGTACCCGTGGTCGAAAGCCGCGGGTTTTCATTCGATCTCGAGACGCTCGCACGCAGCCTGTCCGACAGGACCAAGCTGGTCATCCTGAACTCCCCCGCCAACCCGACGGGCGGCGTCATCCCGAAGGACGACATCGCGCAAATGGCTGCGCTCCTGCGCGACAGGGATCTCATCGTGATGAGCGACGAGATCTACTCCCGCATCTGGTATGAGAGCGAGCCGACGTCGATCAGCAGCTACGACGGCATGCTCGACAAGACCGTCATCCTCGACGGCTTTTCGAAGACCTACTCGATGACCGGTTGGAGGCTCGGGTACGGCGTGATGCCGACGTGGCTGGCCGCGGCCGTCGTTCAACTGATGGTCAACTCGAACTCGTGCACGGCGAGCTTTTCACAGCGCGCCGGCATCGCGGCCCTCGAAGGTCCCCAAGACTGCGTGACAGCGATGGTCGGCGAATTCCGCAGGCGGCGCGACGCGATAGTGAAGGGATTGAACGCGATTCCGGGCTTCCGCTGCGCGGTTCCCGCCGGCGCTTTTTATGCGTTCCCTAACGTCAGCGGCACGAAACTGGAAACAAAGACGCTCGCCGACCTGCTGCTGACCGAGGCTGGTGTCGCCTGCCTTGACGGGACGGCGTTCGGTCGACACGGCGCAGGACACGTCCGATTCAGCTACGCCAACGCCCTCGACAACATCCTCGAAGCCATCGAGCGAATCCGGCAGTTGTCTCATCGGTGGGCCTGAAACCCTTCTGATAAGATCGCGAGGATGACATTTCGTGCGGGAGTGGTGTGTATGGCGGCCGCGGTCGTGGTATTGGGCGCGCGCCTTCCTTTCGCGTCACCGACGTCTTTCGCCCAGGCGGCTCAAACCGACAAAGGCGCTGATCGCGGCGAGCAAATTCAGAACGCCGCTTGCCTCGGCTGCCACGACTTACGACCCATCCAGACACAGGCGCTCGACAAAGACGGCTGGACCCGGATGTTGTCGTCCATGATCGACAAGGGCGCAGAGGTCAAACCGGACGAGTTGCCGGTGCTGCTCGACTTTCTCGTGAAGAATCACGGACCGCTCCCAGACGGGCCCGGCAAGACGATTCTCCTCAACACCTGCACGGTCTGCCACGACCTTGGCCGCGTACGCATACAGGGCCGGACTCGTGAGGATTGGGACGACACGCTCGGTTCGATGCTGAACGAGGGCGCCATGCTGTCGGAGCAGGACTATCCCGTCCTCCTCGCCTACCTCACGAGAAACTTCCGGCCGTAGATGAGCGCATTTTTTTCCTCGGCCGGCCTGCTCGCGCTGGTCACGCTCACGTTCCTCGAAATCGTCCTCGGCGTTGACAACGTCATTTTTATCTCGATTCTCTCGAGCAAGCTGCCAGTCGAGACGCAACCGCGCGCCCGGCGCACAGGCCTGGTGGCGGCGATGTTCATGCGCATCGCGCTGTTGCTTTCGATCGCCTGGATTATCCGCCTGACGGCGCCGCTCTTTTACGTCTTCGAACGGGGAATCTCCGGCCGCGATCTCATCCTCATGGGCGGCGGCCTGTTCCTCCTGGCGAAGGCGACGCTCGAGATTCACGAGAAGCTCGAGGGCGAGGAGCCCCACTATACGCCGCGCGCGGCGCCCTCCTTCGGCGCCGTCATCACGCAGATCATGCTCCTCGACATCGTCTTCTCGCTCGATTCGGTGATCACGGCCGTCGGTATGGCCGAAGACCTGAGCGTGATGATTGCTGCTGTCGTCCTCGCAGTGGCGGTGATGATGTTCTCGGCCGAGCCCATCAGCCATTTCGTCAACCGGCACCCGACGATCAAGGTGCTTGCGCTGTCGTTTCTGCTGCTGATCGGGATCTCTCTCGTGGGAGATGGTCTGGGCATGCACGTACCCAAGGGCTATATCTACTTCGCGATGGGCTTCTCGGTGTTCGTTGAGGCGATCAACCTGCGGGTGCGGGCAAAGCGCATCGTGTAGCCCGCAACAGGTGGACGTGACGGGGCGCGTAACCTAGGGCTTCGCGACTGGCGGCTGCCGCTCCTGGCAGATCGACACCACGCAGATTGAATCGACGACGCGGTTGGGCGGCGGAACGACCATGTTGCGCTCCATCATCAGCTTACGAATCAGCGCAGCGGTCTCGGGGCGGTTGACGGCCGACTGGACGCCGACCAGCACCAGCCCGTCGGCGTAATCAATGGCCTGCCACGTGTGTCCGGCCAGCTTGGAGGACGCCGTATTGGTGTCGCGGCTGCCGCCGTCACGCTGGTCGAGCTTCGCGCCGTGATCGACGAGGAATTGCACGACGTCGTTTCTGCCCTTGATCGCGGCGCCCATGAGTGCGGTCCGGCCGTCACGGTTTGCGGCGTTCACGTCGAGGCCGAGGTACACGAGCATCTTGATGGCCTCGAAATTCTCCTTCGCCGAACGCTCGTAGGTGACGCCTTCCACCCAGCCGATACCGCCGGCGGCCGTCAGGGCCGTGTCGCCGAACGCCGTGGGCAGGAAGGGATCGGCACCCCAGTCGAGGAGCAGCTGCATCAGCTCCGTGTCGCTTGACTGGGCGGCGCGCACGAACGGCGTGCATCCCTCCTCGTAGAACCACTGCATCGTAAAGATCGTGCGAGTGAGCGTGTTGTCCTTGGCGCGCGCGTTGGGATCGGCACCGTGCTCGAGCAACACCTTGATGAACTCGAGATGATCCATGTCCGGTTTCGGCACCGGGTAGTCTCCGCCCTCGATGTTCCGGTTGTCGGTGGCGATATACAGCGGCGTCCAGCTGCCCTTGTTGGCCTTGTTGACGTCGGCGCCACGCTCGATGAGGTATTTCCCGAGGAGGTAGTGACGGTTATTGGTCGCCGTCAGGAGCGGCGTCCACCCGTACTCGGTCGTCTGGTTGATGTCGGCGCCCGCATCGAGCAACAGCTTCGTTGACTCGAGGTCGCCCTCGCGCGCGGCGAACGTCAACGCGGTCAGCCCTCCACCGCCGCTTCCGACCAGGCCGGCGACGACGACGTCGTTGTCGTCGGATTCTTCTTCAGCTGCCGCCGCCGCGCCGCGGCCTGCCGTGGCCCCGCGACCGCGGCCGCCGGCGCTTCCCCGCCCTGGGGCCGGAGCGGTCGGCGCTGGCCCCGTCGCGCCGCGTTCTGCGGGCGCGGCGGCCTGAGGCTGGGGCTGCGGTGCCGGCGCCGCCTCCTGCTGCTGCAGCCTGGCCAGCTGCTCCCCGATCGTCGGCGGACCGGTGAACTGACCGTTTTCGCGCTCCCACTTGAGCTGTTCTTCATACGTCCGGCCTGCCGCCGCGGCGCGCGCGTACCGTTCGGCTGCCGCTTTGACCACCGCGGTGTTGACCTTGGGTGCGAGATAGTTCCTGGGCAGGCCTGCTCCGCCCGACCGCGCCGCCACGTCGGCGCCTCCGGCCAGGAGAACCTTCACCGCCTCAGGGTGCCGCTGCTCGACGGCCCACATCAGCGCCGTCGTTCCGCGCAGCGTCTCCCTGGCGTTGACCTTGGCCCCTCCTTCGATGAGGACCCTGACGGCGTCGGGGTTACCGTTCCGCGCCGCCAGCATGAGGACGGTTTGCGCGTTCGGACCAACTTCAGTGGCCTCGGCTCCCGCCTTGAGCAGGCGGGAAATCATGGCAGCATTGCCGTACAGCGAAGCCATGGCCAGCGGCGTCACACCGTCGCGGTTCGCCGCCTTCGCACTGGCGCCGGCGCGAATCAGCAGGTCGGCCATATCCGTATCGCCGCGGTACACGGCCCAGTGCAGCGCCGTCGCGCCATCGACCTGCGGCGCGTTCACATCGGCCTTTTGCGCCAGCAGCGCACGCACGGCGGGCTTGTCGCCTTTCATGGCGGCGTCCGCCACGTCGCTCTTGCCCGCACCGCGCCCAAGCGCCGTCAGGCAAACCGCCAGCAAGCCAATGCAGCCGATCAGCCGCCCATTCATCGTCAGCACCATCCCAACGTTCGATCCATACCTCGGAAGTTTCCTGGTCCGCTGCCAGCCAGCTACAGCTTGGCCAACCGTCCGGTACTGTCGCCCTGCTGTTCCTGATGGATGCCGTACATATCGAGAATGTTCAGCAGCAGGTTGCCGGTAGTGACCGTCTTCCGCTCGTATGCCAGGTGACGATTCCCTTTCAGCTGGCCGTTGGCTCCGCCCACCAGGATATGCGGCACAGCGTATTGTTGATGCTGGTTCGAATTGCCCATGTGCGTGCCATACAACACCAGCGAGTGATCGAGCAGCGTGCCGTCTCCATCGGGAATCGACCGCAGCTTCTCGGCAAAATACGCCAGGGTCGACACGTGGTACCGGTTCAGATCCGCGTATCGCCGAATCTGCGCGGGATCGTCCTGATGATGCGATCCGCCGTGGAATGAGACGCTGACGCCGCCATTCGGGAAGAGCTCGCTCTTCGGAAACGGATAGCTGCGGCCCGTCAGATCGCGGGCGCCAAGCAGCGTCGCGACCCGCGTAATATCCGACTTGAAGGCGAGTGCGGCGAGATCGAACTGGAGCTTGACGTGATCGTCAAACGCCTCGGGGACGCCGGGGGGCAGATCCATGACCGGCACTTTGTCGGTGACGCCGGCGGCAATCTGAATGCGGCGCTCGATTTCACGAATCTCGTCCGTGTATCGCCCGACGGTTCGCCGATCTTCGGCCCCCAGCTCCTTCTTCAAGCCATCGAGTTCGCCGAGCACCGAGTCGAGGATGCTCCGATTCTGGCGCATCCGCGACATCCGCTGCTCCGCGGTCGCGCCGCTGCCAAACAGCCGCTCGAAGACCACGGCCGGGTTCAGCTCCATGGGGATCGGACTCGTCCGCTGGACAGGTTCGTTGGCCGGCGTAGGAACATCGATCCACGAGATTGAGTTGGTATAAGAGCAGCTGTAGCCTTCGCCGCAATTGCTCGAGCTGGAGTTCGGGTCCTCGACTGCCAGCTGGAGTGACGGCAGCAGCGTTTCCTGGCCGATCTTCTTGGCGATAATCTGATCGATTGTCGGGCTGCCGACCGTCGCATCCGAACCGGCGGTCTTGCGCGGCTTGATTCCCGTGAGGAACGCGGCCGCAACCCAGTGATCCGATCCGGTGGTACCTTCGGGCGGCTCCGCCGACTTCGACCACAGGCCGCTCATGACGACCGTCTGGTCCTTGACCTTCTTCAGCGATTCCAGGATGAGCGGCAACTTCTCCGGGAGCGCCCCTTCCTGCTCCGGCACCCAGTATCCCGGCGCCATGCCGTGGGGGAAGAAAATGCCCATGAACCGGCTCTTCGGCGCCGCAGCTGTCTGCGCGAGCACGGTCGCGGCGGGGATCATCGAATCGAGCAGCGGCAACGCGAGGGTGACGCCGGCTCCTCTCAGAAACGTTCTCCGTGCGATATGTCTTTTGGAGATGTACATCCTAATTGCCCCCGGATGAAACAGGTGCGTCCGCCACCTTCATGTTCATTTGAAACGGCTTGCTCTTCACCACTCCCAGCACGAGCGCCGAAAAGCGGTTTTCGTTCTTCGCCGCGTCGCGCGAAATCGCACGCACGAGCGGCATGTCCTGGTACTCGACGCCGCGTCCCAGGCCGTACGTCAGCAGCTTCTCCGCGACCACTTCCACGAACTGATCCGAATAGCCGAGCAGCCACTTGCGGAGGCCGGCCGGTCCATCGATCTTCGTTCCGTCGTACACCTGCGAGGCGGCGTCGACCCGCTGATTCGCGTCGAGCGTGCGCCACGACCCGACGCCGTCGAAGTTCTCCAGCGAGAACCCGATGGGATCCATCATCGCGTGGCACTGCGTGCAATCCGCGCGCACGCGGTGCTCGAGCATCCTCTGGCGCATGGTCGGCTCGTGTGCATTGCCCGTGGCATCGGCCGGGCGCGCTGGCAGCGCGGGCACGTCCGGCGGCGGGTCCGGCGGACTCATCCCCAGTATGTTGCCCATGATCCACTTGCCGCGGACGACCGGAGACGTGCGCTCTGGCTTCGAGGTCGTGACGAGGAACGCGCCCTTTCCCAGCAGACCCCAGCGCGACTCCATGTCGGGACCGAGCGTGACGCGGCGAAACTGGCTGCCGTAGACGTTCTGGATGCCGTAATGCCGCGCCAGCCGTTCGTTGACGAACGTGTAGTTCGCGTTCAGCAAGTCGACGACGTTGCGATCCTCGCGGACGATGGTGTCGAAGAGCAGTTCCACTTCGCGCCGCATCGCCTGCCGCAGCGGATCGTCGAAGTCCGGATAAATCAGCGGCAGCGGGCCCGAGCTCTGCAGCCCCCGAAGGTTCAGCCATTGCCCCGCGAAGTTCTCCGCCAGCGCCTCGGCACGCGGATCTTTGAGCATGCGGCGGACCTGCCGCTCCAGCACGGCGGGATCCTTCAGCCGTCCCTGGCTCGCCAGCGTCATCAATTGATCGTCGGGACCCGTGCTCCAGAGAAAGAACGACAGTCGCGACGCCAGGTCGAGATCCGTGACGCGATATGGCTCGTTCACTTTGACGTTGGCAGGCTCGGCCTCGATCCGATAGATGAATTTCGGCGACGCGAGCAGGCGCGCCAGGACCATCTCGATGCCTTGATCGAATCCACCGTCCTTGCGGCCGTCCGCGTAGAACTTCATCAGCAGCTCTACTTCCGCCGGCGACGCAGGACGCCGATAGGCATGCGTCGTGAGGCGCGTGATCACACGGCGGGCGCATGCCGTTTCGTCGGCCGTCCCAGCCGGCCGGCACACGAAGATTTTTCGGCGGCTTGGCGAGTCGGTTGCGTCGGTCGCGTTATAGGGCCCTTCGATGCGCACAGTTCCGACGTGCGGGAAGAACGTGAAGCCCGGCGTGGGTCCGGTCTGCAGCGTGTCGCGCTGAAAGTGCTGATCGAGATCGAGCAGCGGCGCGAAGTTCGTCTGCGGAAAGGTCACGCCAACCGTATGAAGTCCGGCCGTGGTCTTGAACCGGACGGTCATCTTCGGCACGGCGTTCCGATTGAAGCCCCCGCCTCCCTGTCCGGGCTGCGCCGCAGGCGCTGGCGTGGCAGCCCCGCGTCCCCTGCTGCAGTTAGGAGGCGTCACGCCAAACCGGCCGCCGCCCTGCCAGTCGAGTACCGCCAGACGTTCGTTGTCGAGCAGCACTTCGAGCTTCTCGCACGGGACCGATCCGAATCCCGTGGGTGACATGTTGTCGCCGAAAATCGGCGTCGTCGTCACGGTGTACTCGCCGTCGGATGGAAACTCGTGCTCGATGAGCATGCCGCCGCGCGTGCCGAACGGCAACCCCTCGATGTGATAGTCCTGCGACGTATCCTCGGGCGTTCGATACACCACGAGCGTCGGCGGCGCCGCCTCACCGACGGCCAGGCGGCTGATCTTTCCTGCCGCGGACACGTAGGCTTCGACGAGGGTCGACGAGATGCCGAGCGTCCCTGCGATGTTGTCGAAACCGTGCGTGGAATCGTCGCTCGGCAGGTATTTGGCCGGATCGATTTCGAGATCGAGCAGGTCGCGCACAGCGTTGGCGTATTCCGTGCGGTTCAGGCGATGAAGTCCCGGAGGCGGCGTGTGCGGCGTCGCGGTGCGGTCGAGTTCGTCTTCGAGCCAGGCGGTCATCGCCTTGTACACGGCGGGTTCGGGGCGACGGGCGCCGGCCGGCGGCATCATGCCCGCGCGGAGCTTGCGTACCACAAGCTCGAGCTTCTCCGCGTGCGCATGCACGTTGGTCAAATCGATGGAATCGAGCGAGATCTTGCGGGCCGAATCCATCCCGGCGGCTTTTGCACGTTCGCTGTGGCAGCCGACACAGTAGCGGTTCAGCAAGCCGCGTTCCGTGGCTGCCGTCAGCGCAGCGGTATCAGGCTGTGGGGTTTTCTGCGTCTGTGCTGACGAACCGGGGGGAGATGCGGGTGCAGTCGGCTGAGGTTTTTGCGCCCCCGCTAAGGAAGCCGGCGCCTGAGCCGACACCGCGATCGCGTATGTAAGTCCAATGAAGCCAGCGACTATCAGGCGATTCATCTGGTTACAGAATACTCCAATTTTCCGGGGTTCCTGCCTCTGCGGCACATGAAGGAACGGCCGCGCAACCACTAGGGAATACGCGGGATAACGAGGTTTCGTTTACGGCGCCGACCACGTGGCAGAGCTGCGCTGAGGCGGCTCCTATATGATTGGCGGACCGACATGCAACAGCACGTCGGGCTTCGGGAGGCGCTCATGAAAGTGGGTTTGATCGGTCTCGGCCGGATGGGCAAGGGCATGGGTCAGAGGCTCCTTGGCGGCGGCCACGACCTGTTGGTGTTCAATCGGTCGGCCGGGAAAGCAGCCGATCTCGAGAAGGCGGGGGCCCGAAGCGTCTCGACGCTCGCGGATGTCTGCTCGGGCCGCGACATCGTTATCACGATGGTGTCCGACGACGCGGCATTGAATGAGGTGGCGCTCGGGAGCGGCGGCATCCGACAGTCGCTGGCCCAGGGGGGCGTGCACGTCGCCATGGGAACGCACAGCGCCGCCGCGATTCAGTCGCTGGCGTCCGCGCATGCCGCGGCAGGCCAGACGCTCGTGGCCGCGCCTGTGCTCGGCCGTCCGGACGCCGCGGCCGCAGGGCAACTCGTGATCGTCGCCGGTGGACCAGCAGATGCCGTCAAACGCTGCGAGCCGGCATTTCAGGTGATGGGCCGAAAGACCGCAGAAGCCGGTCCGAAGCCGGAGTCGGCAATCGCGATCAAGCTCGCGAACAACTTCGTGCTCGCCTGCGCGATCGAAGCCATGGCGGAAGGGTTCGCGCTCGTACGGAAGTACGGTGTGCAGCCGCAGGTGTTCTACGAGGTCATCACGGAAGGACTCTTCGCGGCGCCGGCGTACAAGGTGTACGGCAAGCTGATGGTCGATCAGGCGTACGACAATCCCGGATTCACGGCCGCACTGGGATTGAAAGACGTCAAGCTCGCTTTGGCCGCGGGCGAGCTGGCCAAGGTGCCCTTGCCGAGCGGCAGCGTCGTTCGCGATCGCCTGATCGGCGCCATCGCGCACGGCGACACCGACAAGGACTGGTCGGTGCTGGCACGCGAGCAGGGCCGCGCCTGCGGACTGGATTGATATGAAGGTCGGATTTATCGGCCTCGGACGGATGGGCGGCGGCATGGCTCGTCGCCTTCTGGGCGGTGGCCACGCGCTTGCGGTCCACGATGCCGTCGCCGCCTTGATCGCACCGTTCGCCGCCGAGGGCGCGTACGCGGCGGCGTCGGTCGGCGACGTGTGTGCCGGGCGCGAGATCGTCGTCACGATGCTGGTCGAGGATGCCACTGTCGTGGACGTCGCGACGAGGCCTGAAGGGATTTGCGATTCACTTCCGAAAGGCGCGATTCACCTCGCGATGGGCACGTACGGGGTCGCCGCAATCCGCACGCTGGCCGCGGCGCATGCTGATGCGGGTCAGGTTCTGGTGGCCGCGCCCGTCCTCGGCCGCCCGGACCTTGCCGCATCGGGTCAACTCGGCATCGTCGCTGCGGGCCCGCACGAAGCGCTGAAAGCCTGCGCCCCCCTGCTCCAGTTGATGGGCCGCAAGACGTTCGAAGCCGGCGCACTCCCGGAAAGCGCGACCGCCATCAAGCTCGCCAACAACATGCTGCTCGGCTGCGCGATGGTGGCGATGGGAGAAGGCTTTTCGCTCGTGCGTGGTTTCGACGTCCCAGCCGCGACCTTCTACGACGTCCTCGCACAGGGACTGTTTTCGAACTCGCCGGCCTACGTGGGCTACGGCAGGACGATGGTGGATGAGAGCTGGGATCGCGCAGGGTCGCCGGTCACGGTCGGCCTCAAGGACGCCAACCTCATCGTCGCCGCGGCTGACATCGCGCGCGTGCCGATGCCGAGCCTCAACGTGTACCGCGATCGTCTCCTTGGCGCGGTGGCACACGGCGACGGGGACAGAGATCAGGCCGTGCTCGCACGGGAACAGGCTCGCGCCGCAGGCCAGACGTAGCATCCGGCGAGGCACGCGTGCCGCTGACGCGCGGCGCAAGGATTTACGACGTTCGTGAATGGGCGCGGTGCGACAGGATCAGGGTCCGCAGAAACTCCTGTGCCTGCGTCAGCGTGCCATCGTCGTTTCTCACCACGTAATCGTAAAATGGCCTGAACAGCTCCACGCGTCCGGCGTTCGTCAGACGCTCGTCGATCTGTTCCTGGGTATTCAATCCGCGCGCGATCAATCGTTGCCGGATGCTCGTCAGCGGGGCGTCCACGAGAATCGTCACCGCTTCGGGCAAGAGCGTCTTGACGTGCCGGACGTTACCGAGATTGATGACCGCCAGGCCGTGGCGGCCCTGGAGAAGTGGCGCAAACGCTTCGGCCCACGGGAGACCGTAGCTCATTCCGAACTGGAAGTCGCGATACTCGATGAAGCCGCCCGCGCGGGCACGCTCGAGAAAGTCCTCCCTGGAGACGAAGACGTATTCACGGCGCGGCCGATCGTCGGGCCGCCGCTCGCGGGTCGAGCAACGAGGGACCAGTTCGATGGGGAGCGTCGGGTCGTCGGCCAGCCTGTCAACCAGGGTGCTCTTGCCCGAGCAGCTGGCGCCGTCGAGGAGAAACAGTGTGCCGGCGTCCGCCCGTTCCCGCCAGCGTGCGCGCCACATCGAGGCTTGCGCCTGCATCGCGCGCCACTCCTCGGGGGGCCACGGAACACCGTCGGTGTCTGCCTCGCTCACTAAGGGGATACTCTCACGAGGCGGCCGCGAAGTGTCGCTAAATGAACAGGCCGTCGTCCTCGTCGCGGCCGCGCGCACGCGGAGCCGAACGGAATTCGCGGATCGCCGCCATCATGGCCTGGAAGCCGAGGATCCATGCGCGCCCTTCGCGCGCCGGCTTCACGATGGCGGAGTGAATCGTCGTGATCGTCTGATCGATCTTCGACACGACATCGGTGCACAGGGCGTCGACGCGCTCCACCTGCGCAAGGGCGATCGTGGCGGCGCGCGACGCATCGCGCGAGACCGAATTGAGATGCCCGATGATCGGCTTGACCTCCTGCTCGACGTCGTCCACGAAACGTCCGAGCCGCCTTGTCAACCGACCAGCCTCGAGCAGCAAGCCGACCTGCACGATCGCGGTGGCGAGCGTGGCCACTGCGATGATCCCAAGGAAGACGACGGGCCACGTGCTCACGCGGTGTCTCCGCTGCGGGCCTGCTGGAATGCTTCGCGTCCACGGTCAATCGCGGTCTTGACGTTTTCGCGCCCCTCCTGGACGGCCTGACGGCCCCGCTCGGCCGCCTTGACGGCGCGATCGCGGCCCTCACGCGCTTTTTCGCCGAGGAACTCGCGTGTTTCCGCACCGGTGGCCGGCGCGTATAACAACGCGAGCGCGGCGCCAGTCACGGCGCCGATCAAAAACGCCAGCAGCACACTTCCCGATCCTGCACCCTCGTCTCGCGCCATGGCTGCCCCCTAGAAGATACTGACCCTGATGTTCAGGTACTTTTTCGGATCCTTCTTGATCGCATCGACCAGCCCGCGCAAGTCGGCCACCACTCCGTTCATGTTCTCATACAACTGCTTATCTTTCAGCAGCTGGCCGGCGGTGCCCTGGCCGTCGTTCAACCTGGTCAACAACACATCGAACCGGTCGCTGAGCGATGTCAGACGGTTGTACAGGGCCGCGTCCGTGAGGAGCTTTCCCGCCGTGCCGTCGCCCTTGTTGAGGCGGTCCGTCAATGTCCGCAGATTTGTGGTCGCGCCGGTCAGCGACGTCGCAAACGCGTCGTCTTTGAGGAGCGCGCCCAGGCTGCCCTCGCCGGCGTTGATGCGGCGGGTCATCTCTTCGAGGCTCTTGAGCGACGCTTCGAGCGAATTGGCAATCTTCGGGTCGTTGATCAGCCGTCCTGCGGTGCCGCGCCCCTGGCGGATGGCCTTCGTCACGTCGCCGGCCGTCGCCACGAACTGCGTGAGCTCGTTGTAAAGGCGCTCGTCGGTCAACAGCTTCCCTGCCGTGCCGCGTCCTTCCGTGAGGCCCTTGGCCAGCTTGGTGATTTCATCGATGCCCGCCGACGCCTGCGTCGTGAGGTCGCTGAACCCGGCCGCCGTCTTCCCGGTCGGGACGTAGCCCCATTCCGGGATGGGCGTGCCGCCGGACGAGGGCGTGATGTCGACCGCGCCTTCGCCGAGAAGCGAGACCGAGCCCAGGACGGCGACGGAACGGTCGGTAACGCGCTCACGCACGTCTTTGTTCAGCTGGAAGAGCACGTCGACCTGATCCCCCGAGAACTCGACGTCGGTGACGGTACCCACTTCCTTGCCGGCGACCCGGACGGGCGATCCGGCCTTGAGCCCGGCGACGTTCGCGAAACGCGTCTTCAGCGAGTACCGCTGCCAGAAGAACCCTTTTCCGCCCATCACGAGAATGATCGTGATGGCCGCGACGACGAGGGCCACGATCGTGAGCACGCCGAGTTTCAGTTCCTACCACGCCAGCGACCGCGTTCGAGGCATAACAGTTCCTTACGACAGGAAGGTCTGCAAATAGGGGTCGGTCGAGCGCCGCAGTTCGTCGGCGTTCCCCTCGAAACAAATCACGCCGTCCTTGAGCATCATGAACTCGGCCTCGTCCGCCTTTTCCGGCGTGGCGGGCACGACGTGCACGGCGCCGGACGGATCGCGCACGGCCATGTGCGTCGCCACGTAGAACGCATCGCGGAGCTGGTGCGTCACGACAATCGAGCTGACGCCCTCCAGATCCCTGAGCTTGATGATCTCATCATCGACGGTCGTCGCCGTGATGGGATCGAGGCCCGTCGTCGCCTCGTCGTATAGCAGGATGCGGGGCTTGAAAGCCATGGCGCGCGCGATCGCGACACGGCGGCGCTGGCCTCCGGAGAGCTCCGAGGGCATCTTGTCGATGTGCTCGGCGAGCCCGATGAAGCCCAGCACTTCTTCCACACGCCTGTCGACCTGCTCGAGCGGCATGTCGGTTTCCTCGTAGTACTTGTAGCCGACGTTTTCACGAACGGTCAACGAGTCGAACAGGGCGCCCTCCTGGAAGATCATGCCCAGATCGGCGCGCACGGTCATCATCTGCTGTTCGCTGAGCTGGTCGACGCGCTGTCCGTTGACCCAGACCACGCCCTCGTCTGACGACAGCAGGCCCGTGATGATCTTGAGGATGGTCGACTTCCCCGATCCGCTGGCGCCCAGAATGATCTTCGTATGGCCCTTGATGACGGTGAAGCTCAGATCCTTGAGCACGACTTTCTCGTCGAAGGCCAGTTTCACACGGTCGAACATCACGACCGGCGCGCCAGGCTCGTTCAGAATCTCCTGGACATCAGCCATCAGTAGATCGTCCTCACGAGAATCTGTGTCACGAAAAAGTCGGCGGCGATCACGGCGACCGATCCGGCCACCACCGCAATGGTCGTCGCCTTGCCAACCCCCTGGGTTCCGCCTTTCGTCCGCAGGCCGACAAGGCAGGCGATCGTCACGATCAGAAAGCCGAAGACGAACGGCTTGACCAGGCCCTGGTAGACATCCTGAATGTAGAGCGCATCGGTGATGGACGACCAGTAGATGCCGCTCGCCACCTGCAGCTGAAACCGGGCGACGACCCAGCCGCCGAAGATCCCGACGAAGTCGGAGATGATCGTCAGCACCGGCGCCATGAAAAAGCCCGCCAGCATGCGGGGCACGACGAGCTTGCGAATCGGATCGGTGCCGAGGGCGCGAAGCGCGTTGATCTGGTCGGTGACGACCATCGAGCCGAGCTCGGCGGCGATCCCCGATCCGATACGCCCCGTGAGCATCAGCGCGGTCAGGACGGGGCCGAGCTCCTTCACCATCGACGCGCTGACGAGGCGGCCGACGATCGGCCGCGCGCCGAACTGATCGAGCGTCAGGCCGGATTGCGACGCGAGGGCCGCGCCGGTAAACAGCCCCGTCAGCAGGACGACGGTGAGGGATCCGACACCGATGGCATCGAACTGCTCGATGATGTCGTGCCGGTAAATGGGCGGCGTCACCAGGCCGCGCCCCGCGGCCCCGATCAGGCGCACGTACTCCTGAACCTCGAGCGCGGCGCCCTTCATCCAGCTTTCAAGCCACGACAGCACCAGGGGTCAGGCCCTCCGAGCCGTCCGAGTCACGAGCAGCTCGGGATTGCGCAATCGTTTGATCGTATCGCGAAGCGCCGCGGCCTTCTCGAAATCGAGGTTCGCCGCCGCCGCCTTCATCTGCTCGCGCAGCGCGGCGATGTGCTGATCGAGCTCGGCCTGCGTTTTGAACTGCTCCGCCCCGTCGCTCAGGGCCGTTGCCGGCGTGAGGTAATCGCGTTCGTAGACGCTCGATATCACGTCGTCGATCTGTTTCACGATGGACTGCGGCGTGATCCCGTGCTCCGCGTTGTACGCCTCCTGGATCGTCCGCCGGCGTCCGGTCTCCGATATCGCGGCGCGCATCGAGTCGGTGGTCTTGTCCGCGTACATGATCACGCGTCCGTTGACATTGCGTGCCGCCCGCCCCGATGTCTGGATCAGCGAACCCGCCGATCGCAGGAACCCTTCCTTGTCGGCGTCCAGGATTGCCACCAGCGACACCTCCGGCAGGTCCAGTCCCTCGCGCAGCAGGTTGATGCCGACCAGCACGTCGAATTCGCCTCGGCGCAGATCGCGCAGAATCTCCACCCGTTCCAGCGTCTCGATGTCCGAGTGCAGGTAGCGGACCCTGACGCCGAGCTCCTGATAATACTGCGTGAGATCCTCCGCCATCCGCTTGGTCAGGGTGGTCACGAGTACGCGCTCGCCGCGTCCGACCCGCTCGCGAATCTCCTGAAGCAGGTCATCCACCTGGCCCTTGACCGGCCGCACGTCGATCGGGGGATCGATGAGGCCCGTCGGGCGGATGATCTGCTCGACCACGACACCCTGCGACTTCGAGAGCTCGTACGGCCCCGGCGTCGCCGAGACGTACACGACCTGCCCCACCCGCGCCTCCCATTCGGCGAAGTTCAGCGGACGGTTGTCGAGCGCGGACGGCAGCCGGAAGCCGTAGGCCACCAGCACTTCCTTGCGCGAGCGGTCCCCGTGATACATCCCGCGGATCTGCGGCACCGTCTGATGGCGCTCGTCCACGATCAGGAGTGCGTCTTTCGGCAGGTAATCGAGAAGCGTCGGCGGCGGCTCTCCCGGCGCCCGTCCGGTGAGGTGCCGCGCGTAGTTCTCGATGCCGTGGCAGTACCCGATCTCGTTGATCATCTCGAGGTCGAACATGGTGCGTTGATGGACACGCTGCGCCTCGAGCAGCTTCCCGTCGGCTTCGAGGGCTGATCGGTACTCGACGAGTTCGGCCTTGATGGTTTCAACGGCAGCCTTCGTCCGCTCACGCGGGGCGACGAAGTGCGACTTCGGGAAGATCGCGACCTTGTCGTGCCGTTTCAGCGTCCTGCCGGTCAGGGGATCGAAGGTGATCAACTCGTCCACCTGATCGCCGAACAGCTCGATCCGGACACCCTGCTCTTCGTACGAGGGATACACGTCGACGACGTCGCCGCGCACGCGGAACGTCCCGCGGCCGAAGTCGTGATCGTTTCGCTCGTACTGGATTTCGACCAGCTTGCGGAGAATCTGGTCGCGCCCGATCGTCTGGCCCCGCTCGAGCGGCAGCATCATCCCGTAATACGCTTCAGGAGAGCCGAGGCCGTAGATGCACGAGACGCTGGCGACGATGATGACGTCGCGGCGCTCGAAGAGCGATCGGGTGGCGGACAGCCGCATCCGGTCGATCTCATCGTTAATCGTGGCCTCCTTTTCGATATAGGAGTCCGTCGCCGGCACGTACGCTTCCGGCTGGTAATAGTCGTAGTAGCTGACAAAGTACTCGACCGCGTTCTCGGGAAAAAACCGGCGGAACTCCTGAAACAGCTGGGCGGCGAGCGTCTTGTTGTGGACCATCACCAACGTCGGCCGGTTGAGCCGGGCGACGGTGTGCGCCATGGTGAACGTCTTGCCCGACCCCGTGACGCCCAGGAGCACCTGGTGGCGGTCGCCGCGCTCGAGGCCTTCTGTCAGCTCGCCGATCGCGCGCTCCTGGTCGCCCGCAAGCTCGAAGTCCGAGACGAGAGTAAAGCGGTCGTACACCGAGGGCATGAACCTGTCATCGTACCATGCCGCGTGGGCACGCCGCCGGAGGCGTATAATCGACGGTTGGTACGTTCATGAGGTGCCTAACCGTCTGCCAGGACGAACTGGTCATCAGGATGCTCGACGAAATCCTGCTGCCCGGCTTCGACGTGGAGTTCATCGTCGAAAGCAAGCCGGTCGCCCGGCGGCTGCACGATCTTGGCGTCCACGTGGTGGCCGGCGACCCGCGACGCACCGAGACGTACATCAAGGCCGACATCACCCCCGGCACGTGCGTCATCATCGAGGACAACGGCCGGCGCTCGCTCAACAAGATTCTCGAGGCCGTGCGCGATGCCGGCGGGACTCTCGTGTATGTCCTCGGCGTCGGCGTCGGCGCACAGGCCGCCGGCAAGCGTTTCGAGGAATTTCACGACCAGTTTCCCGACGTCGTCTACCTGTCGATGGCGGAGCTCTTCGGCGGGCCGCTGCTGACCGAATTCAGCCGGTCGCTGACGCGCGCGCGCGTGCTCCAGTACCAGCGGTATTTCAGCGACGCGGACCGCGTGCTCATCCTGCTGCACAACGATCCCGATCCGGATGCCATGGCCAGCGGCCTGGCGTTGCGCAACGTTCTGCATCGCACCAAGACGACCGCCATCATCGGCGCCGTGCAGGGTGTGACGCGGCCGGAAAATCTGCGGATGCTCAACCTCCTCGACATTCAGGTGGAGGCCGTGACGCCCGAGTCGGTCAAAGAATACAGCCGCGTCGCCATGGTCGACGTTCAGCCGCATTACTTCGGCGGGCTCATCGACCGCGCCGATCTCGTCATCGACCATCATCCTGAACAACCGGGGTACACGGCCGTGTTCAGGGACATCCGCGCCGACTACGGATCCACCTGCACGATCCTCACGGAGCACCTCCGCGCCGTGGACGTGAACATCTCGGAGCGGACGGCGACGGCGATGCTGTACGCGATCAAGTCGGATACGCTGTTCTTCAACCGCCAGACGAACCGCGTCGACATCGAGGCCTTCTCGTACCTCTACCCGCTCGCCGACGCCGCGTTGATCCGGAAGATGGAGGGCGCCGAAATCACGACGGAGCGCCTGGCGTACGTCGTCAAAGCGCAGCAGGCGGGCACGCATATCGAGCAGGTGTTCTGTGCGTTTCTCGGCCGGACCGAACGCGAGGACTTCATACCGTACGTCGCGGATTTCTTCCTGCAGATCGAGCACGTCAAGTGGACCGTCATTGCCGGCCTCGTGAACGAGACCGTCATCATCTCGGTCCGCAACCTGGGCTACTCCAAGAACGCAGGGGAATTCGTCCGGAGA
>Ga0136846_1221614_pt1 | contig 18056 bp, 13 predicted proteins | sample HopSoiMetagenom2_FD_96841 | JGI IMG/M metagenome (GOLD analysis project Ga0136846, IMG submission 96841) | Grasslands soil microbial communities from Hopland, California, USA - 2 Assembly 2016 (version 4) | ecosystem: Environmental > Terrestrial > Soil > Grasslands | place: USA: Hopland...
ACCGCCGCAGCCACGGCCTGCGTTACATCACGAATCCGCCGGGCAGCCCGGCGCGGGTGCATCAGCACCTCAAGATCGGCGACGGCGATGTCGATTGGGACGAGTTCTTCGGCGGGCTTGCCGAGATCGGCTTCTACGACCGCGCCGACACTGTCATGGTGTCGTCGGTGTTCGCCGAGGACGAGAGCGCCCACGACGTCTCGCGCTACCAGCTGAAAACCATGACCGAATACGTCACCAAATATCGGAAATAGGAAAGTAAATGACACAGACGATTCCCCACTGGATCAACAACAAGGCCTATCCCGGGGCCAGCGCGCGGACGCAGCCGGTGACCAACCCGGCCACCGGTCAGGTCACCGGCGAGGTGGCGCTGGGCAGCGTGGAGGATGCGCGCGCGGTGATCGACGCGGCCGCGGCAGCCTTTCCGGCCTGGCGCGACACCTCGCTGACCAAGCGCACCGCGATCCTGTTCAACTTCCGCGAACTGCTCAACGCGCGCAAGGGTGAGCTGGCCAAGATCATCACCAGCGAACACGGCAAGGTCGTCTCCGACGCGCTCGGCGAGGTCAGCCGCGGTCAAGAGGTTGTCGAATTCGCCTGCGGCATCCCACATCTGCTCAAGGGGGGCTTCACCGAGAACGCATCGACAAAGGTCGACGTGTACTCGATCCGCCAGCCGCTCGGGCCCGTCGGCATCATCAGTCCGTTCAACTTCCCGGCCATGGTGCCGATGTGGTTCTTCCCCATCGCGATCGCGGCGGGCAACACCGTGGTGCTCAAACCCTCGGAGAAGGATCCGTCGGCCTCGCTGTGGATGGCCGATCTGTGGGCCGAGGCCGGCCTGCCACCAGGGGTGTTCAACGTGCTGCAGGGCGACAAGACCGCCGTCGACGAACTACTCACCAACAAGGCGATCAAGTCGGTGTCGTTCGTCGGCTCCACGCCGATCGCGCAATACGTCTACCAGACCGGTACGTCGCACGGTAAGCGGGTGCAGGCACTGGGCGGCGCCAAGAACCACGCGGTGATCCTGCCCGACGCCGACCTGGATCTGGCCGCCGATGCGATGGTCAACGCCGGCTTCGGGTCGGCCGGTGAACGCTGCATGGCGATCTCCGCTTGTGTGGCGGTCGGTCCGATCGCCGACGACCTGGTCGCCAAGATCGCCGAACGCGCCCGCGGCATCAAGACGGGCGACGGCACAGGCGACGCCGACATGGGACCGTTGGTCACAAAGCAGCACCGCGACAAGGTGGCGTCGTACATCGACGGGGGAGAGGCCGACGGCGCCAAGATCGTCGTCGACGGACGCGGCGTGACGGCCGAAGGTGGCGAGAACGGGTTCTGGCTCGGGCCGACCCTGATCGACCACGTCAAGCCGCAGATGAGTGTCTACACCGACGAGATCTTCGGACCCGTGCTCTCGGTCGTGCGCGTCGAGTCGTATGACGAAGCGCTGCAACTGATCAACGACAACCCGTACGGCAACGGCACCGCGATCTTCACCAACGACGGCGGCGCCGCCCGGCGCTTCCAGAACGAGGTCGAGGTGGGCATGGTCGGCGTCAACGTGCCCATCCCGGTGCCGATGGCCTACTACAGCTTCGGCGGCTGGAAGGCGTCATTGTTCGGCGACGCCCACGCCCACGGCGCCGAAGGCGTGCAGTTCTTCACTCGCGGCAAGGCCATCACCAGCCGTTGGCTCGACCCCAGCCACGGCGGCATTGAACTGGGCTTCCCGCAAAACAAGTAACCGTCAACTGCCGCGAGCGTGCGTGTCTGCGGCCGACGCGCCGGGGAAATTGCCGACAATGCGCACGCTCGCGCCTTCATAGTCGGGCCGCAACGGCTAATTGGCTGCAGCCCCGAGTACGGCGATGCCTGCCGCTTCGGTCAGGCCGTGGGCCAGTTCAAGCACGCGAGCGGCTTCCTCCGCTGTCGTACCTTCCTGCGCGGCGCCACGCGCGTGCCGGGCGAACGCCTCGGCCTGCAGTTTCAGGGCATGCAGCTGTGGTGCTTCCCCGGTCTCTGGAGACACCACGTCGAAACGGGTGTGACCGCGGGATCCGAAGAGCTCCACGGAGACAATGTCACCGCCTTCGTAGAACCGGCCGAGCGATACCACCGTCGAGGTGCCGCCCGAAAGCATGACCAGCGCTTGGGCGCTGTCCACGTCGTTTTGCGCGCCCGGGTCTTCGGTGGTTGGGAACACCTGCGTTTTGACCTCGGTGAGGTCCTGGCCGAGTAGCCAGAGGGTTTGATCGATTTCGTGGACACCCATGTCGATGTAGATACCGCCGCTGTCCCGGCGGAAGCTCAGGGGCGGCGGAGTCTCGTCCCACTGTGAGCACACCAAGAAGTGGACAGCGCCGTATTTGCCGTCGGCCAGATCGCTGCGCAGGGTCGTCAGCTGCGGCACGAACCGCCGCCAATAAGCGATTTGCAGGGCCAGCCCCTGTTCGCTTGCGCGTTTGCCCACCTCCCTGGCCTCGTCGGGCACCAGGCCGAAGGGCTTCTCACACAGCACCGGAAGACCAGCCCCCAGTGACTTGCGGGTGGTGTCGATGTGTTGCGGTGTCGGCACCGCGATGAGAACGCCGTCGAACTCCGAAGCGGCGAACATATCCTCGACGGTCGGATACACCGCCAGACCCTGCTCGCGAAGCAGCGCTGCCGCGGTCTCAACCGGCTCCGTCACTGCAACGACCGTCACCTCCGTCGAACCTTCCAAGGCCCGCAAGTGGGTACGGCCCATCCGACCGCCACCGATCAGACCGAACCGAAAAGGTGCACTCACAGGCCACGCGCCTTCAGGAATTCACGGTTCGCCCGTTGGTCGGCGGCCGCGCGCGCGAAACGCTCCGCCGTGGTCGGAAAGATGTCCTGTTCGACGACGAGCCAACCGCCGTAGTCGATCTCGCGCAACGCCGCCAAGAAAGCATCTACGTCGAGCGCGCCTTCACCCAGTTTCGGGAAGACCTCACGCTCCCAGATCGCGTTGGTCGGCAAGCCCTCGTCGACTACCTGCTGGAACCGCGGCAGGTCCGCGGTCTTGATGTGGACATGGTCGATCCGGTCACCCCACTTCTTCACGTACTCAACGGGATCGCCGCCACCGACCAGGAAATGGCCGGCATCCATACACAGGCCGATTTCCGAGACTTCCAGCATTCTGCCGACCTCGGCTGGCGCTTCGACATAGGTTCCCGTCTCGTTGTGGAAAACCGGCTGGTAGCCGCGCGAGCGGCACCGATCAACCACAACGGCCATCCCCTTCGCGAACAACGCCCACTGCTCATCGGTGTATCCGCTAGCGGGGTTTCGCGCTCCCGAACCCGGGTTGTTGCGACGGAAATCCGCGCCATCGCCGACACCCAGGTCCGCCAGCGTCGGACGTGGGTCAGGGCCCAGTCCGCGCGACTTGATCGAATCAAAGATGTCCAGCATCGCGTCGAGTTCGGGAAGCATCTTCTCCAACAATTCCGGGTCCGCGTACGGCAGTTCCAGGTAAGCACCTGCCAGGCCCAGCCCGCGCTTGGCAAGTTTGGCGCCAAGATCATCGCTACTTCCCAGGTAGCCGACCGGGCCGAGGTCGATGCCCGCATAACCGGCCGCGCTGACCTGGTCCAGGATGTCGTCGCCGTCCGGAACATTCGGGTCGAATCCGATCGTCACCTCGAAGGCGCCATAGCTGACGGGTGCGTTGGCGACGATGATTCCGTTGTCGTTGCTCATGTTTCGTGTTCTTTCTAGTTGGCAGACGCCAGCGCGGGGATTGCGCTCGGGTCTGAGATCGGTCGCGGGTCCTGGACGAAGCGGATGATGGCCTCGCACAGCGCAAGGTCGTGAATTGCGTCTTCGGCACTCGTGGCCGGCGCCTCACCTGTGACCACACAGTGGTGGAAGGCTTCCAGCTCCAGCTTGAAAGCGCTTTCATACGAAGTGATTTCGCTGATGCTGCGCGACTTGGTGGTACCTGATTCGCCCTCGATGATCTCGACTGTCGCCGGTGCGCTGCGAAGGAACGGCGAAGGAAAGCTCAAGGTCACGCGCTGCTGCGGGCCATAGAGTGCGAATTCCATTTCGTAGCGGGTGATGCCGGGCAGATCCATCCAATGGATCGCCACCGACAGTTCGCCGAACTTGAGGATGACGGTCAATTGACCGCTCTGCATATCGACATACTCAAGGCTCGTCGGTTCACCGAGTACGCGACGGACGGTGTTGAGCTCGTGGACCAGCGTGTCAAGGAGAACCAGATGATATTCCTCGCGCAGGAACGGGTTCGCCTCACCGATTGCGCGGGTGATGCTCGCCTGGGTCTCCGCGGTGAAGTTCGCGATCGCATCCTTCGGGATCGGTGCGACCGGTGCCAGCGGGTAGTGGCCGATGTAGGGAAGGAAAGGCGACTCGAACGTGGTGACCCGCATGAGCCGTGGTTCCGCGACATTCACCGCAACCTCGCGGAAGCGCTCAAATGCCGGGTCGTAACGCTTGGGGTACGCGACCATCAACGTCACCCCTGCCTCGTCGGCGGCGGCCTTCATCTCCAGACCTTCGGCGACGGAGAAGCACATCGGCTTCTCCACCAAGACATGCTTGCCGGCGTTCGCCGCCGCGATGGCGATGGGCGCATGGCTGCCCGAGGTCAGAATGAAGACGGTGTCGATGTCGGCGTCTTCAAGCATTTCCCGCCAGTCAGTGAACGTCTTCCCGATGTTGTACCGCTCCGCGTTGTTGGCGGCGTTCTCATCCGAGATATCGCACAGTGCAACGATTTCGAAGCGGTCGGACAATTCACGCAAATAATTCAGATGCATGACCTGCGCGATTACTCCGGCACCGACGACACCTACCTTGAGTCGGTCTGTCATTGGGTCTGCCTCCTGTATTCGGTTGCGGCGCTTAATGGGATCCGGCCAGCGCGGACTTGATCAGAACGGCGCTCTCCTTGACCCCGGTCTTCGAGTCGACAAACGGATCCTCGTGCTCGATCGAGAACGCCCGGACCGCGGAGCCGTCAAAGCGGGCGATGAACTGGCACCACCATGCAGCGTCCTTGCCGTGGCCCGGAACCGAGAAGTTCCACGGCATCTTCTCCGGTCTTTCAGGCCACCGGTGGTCGAGCAGGCCGTTGAGACCGAGCGCATCCTCGTTGAAGGTCACGTCCTTGGCGTGTACGTGGCCGATGCGCGGCATGATCCGCTCGACGACTCGGTCGGCATCCATCTGCATCCAGAAGAAGTGGCTGGGATCGAGGTTGGCGTAGAGGTTCTCACCCAGAGTGATGAACTTCTCGAAGGTTTCCACGTTGTAGACGGTCGTGCCCGGGTGGAGCTCGATGCAGATCTTGACGTCGGGGTTCTCCTTGGCGGCGAACTCCGAGAGCTCGGACCAGTAGGGAACCACGGCCTCCTCCCACTGACGGTCGTGCACGCCCTCCAAATACGGGAGCCAGCCCCCCGCACCGAACACCGCAGCACGATCGCCTGCGGCAGCTGCGGCGGCACCAGACATCGCAACGATGGTGTCGGTACCGAGCCCACCCGCCAACCGCACCGCCCGGCGCAGCGCCGCGTCGTGATCGTCGGCGATCGCCCTATCGGGATGCAGCGGGTTGCCCCACACGTTCAACGCGTCCAGCTTGATGCCGTGGCCTTCGAGTTGGCCCAGCCAAGCCTGTCGAGCCGACCCGTCGGTGAGCAGCGTGTCGGGATCCAGATGGGGGTGCGGGGCATAGCCGCCGGCACCGACCTCGATGGCGGTGACCTCTGGTACCTCGGTACTCAGCCAAGTCAGCGTCTCCTCGAGGGAATGGTCCAGGAAGGCCTCGAGTACTACCGAAACGTCACACTTCTGCACTAGCGGGTTCTTCCAATCGGTTGGTGATCTTGGTGACGGAGGTCAGCACCTTGACCAGGCGCAGCGCCCCGAATGTCAGGCCGGCCACGGCGAGCGTGCCGAGCAGCATCAATGTCGCCAGCGCGTTCACCTCCGGCGTGATGCCGAACTTGAGCTGGTTGTAGATGTAGATCGGCAGCGTCTGATCCGCGCCGATGATGAAGTTGGTGACGATGAACTCATCCAACGAGAGCGTGAGTGCGATCAGCGCCGCCGCGATGATGCCGGGATATATGAGTGGGAGCACCACGAACAGGAGTCGCTGCAGCGGTCCGGCTCCGAGGTCGGCGGCGGCGCGCTCCAAATTGCGGTCCAACGCCTCTAGCCGGGAGGACACCACCAGGATGACGAAGGGTGTCGCGAGGACGGTCTGCCCGATGATCGCTACCCGCAACGAGGGCTGTATATGCAGAACGTTGGTAGCCAGCACCAAGATGGCCACGCCGATGAGCAGGCCCGGCATCATGATCGGCAATGTAATGAAAACCCGCATGGCGCCGCGGTTTTTGATGTTCGCCCGAACCAGCGGAAAAGCCGCCGCGGTACCGATGAGCGTCGCGAGCACCGTCACCCAAAAGGCCACTATCAGTGATTTTTCGAGCGCATCGAGAATGATGGCGTCGTGCGAAAGCCTGGCATACCAGTCTGTCGTGAAGCCTGCCATCGGGAAACCGACCACCGTAGAAGAGTTGAACGACAACAGGATCAACACGGCTATCGGGGCGAACAGGAAGATATAGATTCCGATCCCGTAGACCGACAGAATGATTCGGAACAGCCGCGCCCGCGGATTCACCGCCTGCAGATCGTCAGACATAGATGTCCTTCGTATCGAGGCTGCGCCGGAAGATGATCAGCACGATGAAGATCACCAGCGCGATCAGCACACTGGCCGCCGATCCGAGCGGCAGTAGAAAAACGGAGAAGAAGTTGGCGACCAGGTTCCCCATCAGTACGCCATTGGTACCGCCGATCGCCGCAGGCGCAAGGTACTCACCCAGAATGGGTATGAACACAAAGATTCCGGCCGTCACCATCGCCAGGCGCATCTGCGGGAGAAGGGTGTTGGCGATGGCCCGCATTGGCGATGCACCCAGGTCGACGGCAGCGTGCAGGAGCCTCCAGTCGAACCGCTCCAGCGATGCATACAACGTGAGCGCCGCGAACGGAAAGTACAGGTAGACCAAGACGATGAACACACCAGGGTTGTCGTACAGGAACATCCGAATCGGTTGGTGGGTCAGGCCCATCGCCTTGAGCAACGAGTTGATCGCACCGTGGTCACCCAGGATCGCCACCCATGCGTAGACCCGCAGCAGATAACTGGTCCAGAACGGTAGGACCACAAGTAGAAGGCCTACCCGCTGCAGTCTCTTGGGCACGTAGCGCACCAGCCAGTAGCAAAACGGGAACGCCAATGCCAGCGCGGTCATCGTTGCCAGGAAGGCCATCAGCACGGTCTTACCAAACGTCTTCACATACGTGCTCGTCGTGATGATCGTGGCGTAGTTGTTCTTGGTGAACGCCGGGACCAACTCGTAGTTCTTGGTGACCAAAAACGAATAGACGACGATCAGGCACAACGGAGCGATGAAGAACACTCCGAAAAGGGCTGCGGCCGGCGCGAACCCAACGTACTGACGCCAGTCTCGGCGCTCCTTCTTGACGTCAGCACGTTGACGTTTTGTCCGACCCGGCCCCCCACCCGCATCGCGGGCAGTGGACGCAACGGTCATGTCACGCCCCGAAGACCTTGTTGAACGCCTCGGTGTAGGCCTGCTGGTCCTGAGCCGGCCCCTTGAGGGTCATTGCCAACGCCTTCTCCGGGTTGTCCATGAAGAGCCTCTTGGCGTTGTCGGCTGTCTTCGGATCGTTCGTCAGAATCTTGGCCGCCGCCTCGTTGAACAGCGGGCGCCAGTTCGTCGTGAAGTTCTGCACGATCCACTCGGATTTCTGCATCGCATCCAGGAACGGCTTGACCAGCGGTTTATTCGCTCCCTTGGCGGTGATCATCTCCGAGTCGATGAAGCCGATCGTGCCTTCCGGCGGATAGGCCGACTTGAGCGCGGGGCCACCGGCGTCCTTGACGCGCACGTCGGTGCCGAGATTCGAGATACCGATAGCGGCCTCCCCACTGGCCATCATCGTCACGATCTCGTTGTTTTGCGAAGCGAGCTTGACCAGGTTGGGTTTGAGGGCTCCCAGGAAATTGGACGCGGACGAGATCTGATCGGGGGTCAGCGCGTAAGGAGACTTGGAACCGGTGGCGATTCCCGCGATCGCCATCAGGTCGGTCGGGATGTTCTCCGCGACGATCAGGCCCTTGTAGGCCGGATCGGTCAGTGACTCCCAGGACGTCGGCGGGTTCTTGACCTTGTCCGGGTTGTAGTAGATCTGCACTGTCGACCACGAGAACGGGTATCCGAGCGCACCCTTTGGATCGTTGAGGAAAGCGAAGTTCTTCGCCATCGAGTACAGCTCGGAGCTGGACGAGATCGAGGCCAGGTCGAATGGTTCGATCAGACCGCTCTCCATATACTTCTTGACCCAGAGTGCGTCGGCCGAGACCATATCGAACTGGGGCCCGGTCTGCTTGAGCTGAAGGAAAGCATCGGCGTTGTCGGAGAACAGCTTTGGGCGGCCAGTGATCTTGGTACTCGAGGCAACCTTGGCGAGCTGGTCATTGGAGTAGTGGTCCGACCAAGTCAGCCAGTTGACGTCCCCGCCGGCGCCGGACCCACCACCGCCACTGGACGAATCGCTCCCGGAAGAGCACGCGGACAACAGGAACGGGCTCGCCGCACCTAACATCAGCGCTCCCCGGACGAACGAGCGGCGGTCTAGGTTGATATCAGTGATTCCGGACATTGCGACTTCCTGACTCTTAATGGACCTCTACAGTGGATGGGCCGCTTCCTTCGGCCAGGACAACTTCACGAATTCACCCGTTTCGAGGCTGATTTCGGCGAGATTCCGTATGTGTTCGTCGTTCAATGACGACACCACTTGCATTTCCGAATTCTCCAGCTGAAGCACCATACGGGTGATTGATCCGAGGTATCCACGCGAAAGTACTTGCGCGCCGATGAATCCGTCTTTGCCGATCCGCAGCGCCTCGGGCCGAATCACTAGCGAGGTGACGGCAGCGGGCGCTTCCGCTGAGATGGGGACCTTCGCACCGTTCTCCAGTACGAACGTGCCGCCGTCTTTTCTGCCATGCAAGATGTTCGACTCTCCGATGAAATCGGCGGCGAACAGACTGGCCGGCCGGCGGTAGATCTCCTCGGGAGTTGCGATCTGCTCGATACGGCCTTCGTTGAGTATCACGATGCGATCCGCAAGGGCCATCGCCTCTTCCTGATCGTGTGTGACGAACACGAAAGTCGTGCCGACATGACGCTGGATCAGTGAGAGCTCGGTCTGCAGCCGCTTGCGCAGTTTCAGATCCAGGGCACCGAGTGGTTCGTCGAGCAGCAGGACGCTGGGCTTATTGACCAACGCGCGAGCGATCGCAACGCGTTGAGCCTGGCCGCCGGAAAGCTGGCTGACCGGCCGCTCGGCGAATGTTCCGAGGCCGACCAGGTCCAGAGCCTCCCGCGCCCGGGCCCGTTGTTCGTTCTTGGGCGCCCGGGCCATCCGCAGCCCAAAGGAGACGTTCTGCACGACATTCAGATGCGGGAACAGCGCGTAGGACTGGAAGACCGTATTGACAGGGCGTCGGTTGGGCGGACGTTTGGTCACATCCTCTCCGCCGATCCGGACCACACCGGACGACGGCTGGACAAAGCCACCGATGATGTTCAGCGTTGTCGTCTTCCCGCAACCCGACGGCCCTAGCAGGCAGAAGAACTCCCCATCCCGGATATCCAGGTCGAAGGGATGCAACGCCACCGCGTCGCCGTAAGTCTTTCCCACGCCGCGCAATTCGATCGCGTTGGCACGTTCGGTTGTGCTGTCCGCGGGCTTTGCCAGGAGCTCGTCTACCGGGAAACTAGTCAATGCTGACCGCCCTTCGGGTCCGTGCACTCGTTTGGATTGCCTCGACGATGGCAACCATGCGATACCCGTCGGCAAGAGTCGGATAGCTGACATCGGCCCCACCGATCGCCGAATAGACGTCGCGAAACAGATTTCGGAAAGCGTCGCCGAAGCCCTCGGCGTGGCCGGCCGGCGAGAATGACAAGCGCGCGGCAGCGGGAGTCATGGCGTCGGGGTTGCGGATGATGGTTCCGACCGATCCATCAGCCCTGCGATGGAGGATTTCGTTCGGGCGATCGACCTTCCAGTGGAAGCCACCATCGGTGCCATCGACATCGATCGAGCACCCGTTGGGCTCCCCGGCTGTGACGCCGGAGAACGTCGCCGACCCGACCACACCGCCGCTGAATTCCAGGAATAGCCGCACATAGTCCTCGGCTTCGACCTTGATCGGCTCATTGCTGCGATAACGGATGGGCCGTAAGGTGGCAAACCGTGCGTCGACCTCGGTGATCCGCCGGCCGATGACATACTCAGCGAGATCCAACCAATGCACGCCTAAATCGGCTGTGGCATAAGACGTTCCGGCTACCATCGGGTCGAACCCCCACCCCCAGTCGTCGTGGTTGGAGTCCCAGGACAAGAATCCGCCGCGAACGGCGTTTACCTCGCCGAGTTCGCCGACCAGAATTCGTGCGCGCATTTCGGCGACCATCGGATATGACCGCTTGGTCAGACAGACCGCGGCGTGTACGCCGGCAGCCTCCGCAGCCACCATCAGCGCGCGCGCGTCGGCCTCGGCGGTCGCCATCGGCTTTTCGATGATGACGTTGATTCCGCGATTGACCGCTTCGATGGCGTGTGCCGCGTGAAGTCCGTGCGGGCTGCAGACATGCACCACGTCAGGCTCGATCTGGTCGAGCATGGTGCGGAGGTCGTCGAAAGCACCCACCGGCGAGTTAGCTTCGCCGCGCGGACGGAATTCCTTCGCAATCATCCGGGCCTTGGTGATATCGCGCCCGCAGACGCCTACGACGGTCGAGCCGAGGTCCTGCAGGCGCCAGCCATGAATACGGGAGATTCCGCCGGTGCCCACAATCGCAGCGCGCAGCCGGGGAGCGTAATAGCCGTTGCCACTTGGCATGGTTGCGCCGGACTCGACCGAAGGACTGTTTGCTGTAGCGACTGCCACGTGCCTTCTCCATCGAGTGAAACCACACCGTTCGATGCGCCAGACGTTTGGGCGTTCAGCGGCCCCGGCGTGCTGTGTGACTGAAGTCTGGACATGACTTGACCGATTGTCAATACATCACGACACATATCCCTGTCTCGCGCTGGTGCGGCCGCCGCCATGTTGCCGGCCGGTCCGCTCGGTCAAGCAGCCGCGCCGCATTGGCGTCAACGCCCGGCTCGCCCATCTCCGAGTCGAACCCCTTGCGCCACAGTGATCCGACTACCGCCGAGGCCACCGCTCGGGCTTGCCCAAAACACGTGGCTTGGAGTCAGTGTGAGCGTGGGTTGCCGCATGTTGCGGTGGTTGGATTTATTGTCGGCATTAGGTATGCAGGACCGGCCGGGCGTGACTTGATACGAGCGTGGCATCGCCGCCAACTGAGATCGCACGCGGCCGGTTGGTCATCGCCGGGCTGAACGGCGGCGTCGTACAGATCCTCGCCCCGCCGTCCAGGCCGCCGAGTGTGGCAGTTGCGGGTCTACCAGTGCCCGTGGACGGACACGACCCCCACACCCGCGACGGCTAAGCAGAGGATGTAGAGCATCGCCTGATAGGTCGGCAGCGGCCAGAGGTCTTCGGCCACAAAGCCTTCCAGTGCGTCGGCTGCGGCACGCGTCGCTCGCGCACCTGCGATCGTGCGCCTAGTGACGCACTGTGCTGAGGCAGAACGGATGACCTACCGGGTCGACCAGGACCCGCCACTGATCCGGCGCGGGTTGATGCGAAGCCTCGGCGGCGCCAAGGGCGAGGGCGGAGGCTACCGCCGAGTCCAGGTCCTCGACGGCGACGTCGAGGTGCATCTGTTGGTGTTGCGGTCCCTCGGGCCACGACGGCGGCACATAGGTGTTGACGCGCATGAGGGACAGCACCGGACCCGCGCCGGCCAAACAGATAACCCCGCGGTCCTCAGTTGCGAAGGCCTCCTCCAGGCCGAGCAGGTCCCGGTAGAACGGCGCCAGCGCATCTGGATCAGGGCAGTCGACCGAAATGGACGCGAGGCTTCCGATCCGAGTGACCATGCGCCTAGCCTAGAGGCGCTCGCGCCTCGACGAGCGTGCGCGTAATGTCCGCAATTCTCGGCGTGTTGGCGCACAGACACGCACACTCGCGGCAAGGGAATCGCCGAGTGTGAGGGTTGCGGGTCTACCAATGCCCGTGACACGGACACGACCCCCACACTCGGCGACGTCTACTCAGAGGATGTACAGCATCTCCTGATAGGTCGGCAGCGGCCAAAGGTCATCGGCCACAGTCCCTTCCAGCATGTCGGCCGCAACCCGCACCGCCTCCATCGCAGGCAGCAGCTCGTCGCGGGCATGCTCGGCTTCGGCGAAGGCGCTCGACGCCGACTGGTCATACAGGGCTTTCCTCAAATCGACCAGCGCATTGGCCAACTCGGCGATCGGGCCCGAGACCTCTTCCAGCAGCGCGGTGCTCGGCTCGACACCCGCGGCCTTCAGCGTCGCCACATTCTGCGCCACTTCGGTCTGATAGCGCATCGCGGCCGGCAGGATAACGGTGGACCCCAGTTCCAGGCTCAGCTTCGCCTCGACGCTGATCGTCAGCGCGTACTGCTCGAGCCCCACCTCGTAGCGGCTGTGCATCTCCTTGTCGTTGAACACCTTGTAGTTCTCGAACAACCCCAACGCCTCCGGCGTGATCAGCTCCGGCAGCGCGTCCAGCGTGGTCTTCAGGTTCGGAAGACCACGCTCCGCCGCCTCGGTCTGCCAGTTTTCCGAGTAGCCGTCGCCGTTGAACACCACCGCGCCGTGCGCGGTGATGACATCGGTGAGCAGCTTTTGCACCGCCATGTCGAAGTCCTCGCCGTCGGCGACCGCCTTTTCGAGGATGGTGGCCATGTAGTCGAGCGACTCCGCCATGATCGTGTTGAGCATGACCATCGGGACCGCGACCGTCTGGCCCGAGCCCGGCGCGCGGAATTCGAATCGGTTGCCGGTGAATGCGAATGGGCTGGTGCGGTTGCGGTCACCCGGGTCGGTCGGCAGATGAGGCAGGGTGTCGACACCGATGATCATCGTGCCCTTGCCCTTCGACGAAGTGGCCGCGCCCTTGGCGATCTGCTCGAACACGTCGGCCAGTTGGTCGCCGAGGAAGATCGAAATGATGGCCGGCGGTGCCTCGTTGGCGCCGAGGCGATGATCGTTGGTCGCCGACGCCACAGACACCCGCAACAGCCCGGCGTACTTGTGGACCGCACGGATCACCGCGGCGCAGAAGACCAGGAACTGGGCGTTCTCGTGCGGGGTGTCCCCCGGCACCAGCAGGCTGCCGAGTTCGGCGTTGCCCATCGAGAAGTTGACGTGCTTGCCCGACCCGTTGACCCCGGCGAACGGCTTCTCATGGAAGAGGCATTCCATGCCGTGCTTCTTGGCGATGGTCTTGAACGTGGTCATCAGCAGCTGTTGATGGTCGGAGGCGATGTTGGCGCGCTCGAACATCGGCGCGATCTCGAACTGGCCGGGCGCGACCTCGTTGTGACGGGTCTTCGCGGGGATCCCGAGCTTGAACAGCTCACGCTCGGTGTCCATCATGAAGCCGAGCACCCGCTCGGGAACGGCACCGAAGTAGTGGTCGTCGAATTCCTGGCCCTTCGGCGGCTTGGCGCCGAACAGCGTGCGGCCCGCGTTGATCAGATCCGGCCGGGCCAGGAAGAAGTGCCGGTCCACCAGGAAGTACTCCTGCTCCGGCCCGCAAAACGACACAACCTTGTCGGGGTTGGTGTGGCCGAATAGTTTCAGGATGCGTTCGGCGTGTTCACCCATGGCCTGCTGCGAACGCAGCAGCGGCGTCTTGTGGTCGAGGGCCTCGCCCGTCATCGACACGAAGACCGTCGGGATGCACAGCGTGTTGCCGTTCGGGTTCTCAAGCACGTACGCCGGGCTGGTGACGTCCCAGCCGGTGTAGCCGCGGGCCTCGAAGGTGGCACGCAGGCCGCCGCTGGGAAAGCTTGATGCGTCGGGCTCACCCTGGATCAGGGTTTTGCCGGCGAACTCGGCCAGGGTGGCGCCATCGGAGACGGGTTCGAGGAAGCTGTCGTGCTTTTCGGCCGTCAGACCGGTCAGCGGGTAGAAGACGTGGGCGTAGTGAGTGGCGCCCTTCTCCAACGCCCAGTCCTTCATCGCCGCAGCCACGGAGTCGGCGATCGCCGGGTCGAGCTTGACGCCCTTGTCGATCGTGGCGACGACCGATTTGTAGACCGACTTCGGCAGCCGAAGCTGCATCTCGGCCTTGGTGAAGACATTCGATCCGAAAATTTCCCCCGGTTCCTCGCCAGGGTCGAAGCTAATTGCAGGAGGGACATACGCCTCGACGTTGTTGATTGCCTGAAGACGTACCGCATTTCCGCTCAATTCAGTTCCTATCACTTCAGACGCGGCTGCATCCGATTTGCTCGACGTTGACCGACCCACACTAGGGACTGTCGATGGCAAACTTGTTACGCGGACGTCACCACCACAATTCCCTGCGGCGACCGTGCGCGAAATGGCCGCAATTCTCGGCGTGTCGGCGTGCTAACACGCACGCTCGCCGATGATCGAGAGATGACGAATCGACTTGTCGCCGGAATGGTCGGCGGCGGGCCTGGTGCGATGATCGGTGCCGCCCACCGCCACGCCATGTGGCTGGACAATCAATACGTACTCGCCGCAGGGATTTTCGGCCGGGATCCCGCGTCGTCGGCCGAGTTCGCCCACCGCATCGGCGTCGAGCGTGTGTACGAGGACTACCGCCAGATGGCACAACGGGAAGCGGAACGCGCAGACGGGGTCGACGTCGTCGCGGTCGTCACGCCGAACGACAGTCATTTCGAGATAGCGCGGGCCTTCCTCGAGGCGGGCATCTCGGTGGTGTGCGAAAAGCCGCTGACCAACGACTCCGACAGCGCGGCCGAGCTGGTCGCGATCGCCGAATCACATCAAGCGATCCTCGCTGTGCCCCATATCTATTCGGCTTACGCGATGGTTCGGCATGCCGCGCGGATGGTCCGCAACGGCGAGCTCGGCAGGATCCGGTTCGTCGCCGCCGAGCACGCATCTGGATGGGCGTCGGCACAGGTCGACCAGTGGCGCATGGATCCGGAGAGAGGCGGCGTCGCCACCGCCGTCGCCGATGTCGGCACCCACGCGTTTCATCTGCTGCGCTACATCACCGGGCTGGAAGCCATCCGCCTCTCGGCCGAACTCACCACACTTGTCGCCGGACGACCGGTGTTCGACAACGCGACCATGCGGCTCACCCTGTCCAACGGAGCGCCTGCAACCGTATGGGCGACCATGGCGGCCACCGGTCACGAGCACGGACTGCGGATCCGGGTGTTCGGCGACGATGCGAGCCTGGAGTGGCGCCACGAGGACCCGCAGCACCTGACCGTGCGTGACCCTGCCGGCGGGACGACGATCCCCGCTCACGGCATGAGCACGTTATCGGATGACGCGACCCGCCTTACCCGCGTCGGGCTCGGGCATCCCGAGGGATTCATCGAGGCCTTCGCAAACTTCTACCTGGACCTGGCGGGCATACTGCGGGGCGGTGCGGCCCGCGACCTCTCGATCCCCACAGGCATCGACGGCCTCATCGGTGTCCAGTTCGTCGAGGCGACTCTGGCCTCGCACAGGCAGGACGCGGCCTGGGTCGACTTCGCGTCCTAAGCTGGCGTTATGCCCCTGGCACGACGACGCGACGTCACACGAGACGTCGACGTCACGTACGACGAGCATGCGGTGGCCGTGACCGGCGCCGAACACGAAGCTGCCGGCGTGAAAGCGGTGATGGTGTCGCTGCAGCGCGGGCTGGAGTCGATGGGTGCGGTCCGTACCGCCGCCGCCCTGGCGCGGCTCAACCAGAGACACGGCTTCGATTGCCCCGGCTGCGCATGGCCCGAGGAACACGGCGGCCGCAAGCTCGCGGAGTTCTGCGAGAACGGCGCCAAGGCGGTCGCCGAGGAGGCCACGACACGCGTCGTCACCCCGGAGTTCTTCGCCCGGCACTCAATCGCCGACCTGGAGGGCCGCCCGGAGTATTGGCTGTCGCAGCAGGGCCGACTCGCCCAGCCGATGGTGTTGCGCCCAGGCGACGACCACTACCGGCCGATCGGCTGGGATGAGGCGTACCGGCTGATCGCCGGCGAACTGCGCGCGCTGGCCAGCCCGAAAGAGGCGGTGTTCTACACATCGGGCCGGACCAGCAACGAGGCGGCGTTCCTGTACCAGCTGATGGTCCGCAGCTTCGGCACGAACAACCTGCCCGACTGTTCCAACATGTGCCACGAGTCGTCGGGCACGGCGTTGACCGAGGCGATCGGCATCGGCAAGGGCTCGGTCACCGTCGAGGACGTCACCAAGGCCGACCTGATCATCATCGCCGGCCAGAACCCCGGCACGAACCATCCGCGGATGCTGTCGGTGCTGGAGAAGGCCAAGGCCAACGGCGCCAAGATCATCGCGGTCAACCCGTTACCGGAGGCCGGGCTGATCCGGTTCAAGGATCCGCAGAAGGTGCATGGCGTCGTCGGGGATGGCATCCCGATCGCCGACGAGTTCGTCCAGATCCGCCTCGGCGGCGACATGGCGTTGTTCGCGGGCCTGGGCCGGCTGCTGCTGGAGGCCGACGACGCCACACCCGGCACGGTGGTCGACCGTCAGTTCATCGCCGACCATTGCGCGAATTTCGATGAGTACGAGGCCCGCACCCGTGCAGTCGACATCGACACCGTGCTGGAGGCCACGGGCATCGACCGGGCGCAGCTTGAGTTGATCGCGAAGATGATGGTCGAGTCGGATCGCACGATCGCCTGCTGGGCGATGGGTCTGACGCAGCACCGGCACGCGGTCCCGATGATCTCCGAGCTCACCAACGTGCTGCTGATGCGCGGCATGATCGGCAAACCCGGCGCGGGATTGTGCCCGGTCCGTGGGCATTCCAACGTGCAGGGCGATCGCACGATGGGCATCTGGGAGAAGATGCCCGAGAAGTTTTTGGCCGCACTGGATTCCCGGTTCGGCATCGTCAGCCCGCGAGAGCACGGGGTGGACACCGTTGACGCGATCAGGGCGATGCGGGACGGACGCGCCAAAGTGTTCATGGGCATGGGCGGCAACTTCGCCATGGCGACCCCGGATACTGCCGTCACCGAGGCTGCGTTGCGCAGCTGTTCGCTGACGGTGCAGGTGTCGACCAAGCTCAACCGCAGTCATGTGGTTCACGGCGCGACGGCGTTGATCCTGCCATCGCTGGGCCGGACCGACCGTGACATCCAGAACGGCGCCAAACAGCAGGTGTCGGTGGAGGATTCGATGTCGATGGTGCATCTGTCGCGGGGCAGCCTGCACCCGCCGAGCGATCAGGTGCGCAGCGAGGTCGCGATCGTCTGCCAACTGGCGCGCACCCTGCTCGGGCCGGATCATCCGGTGCCGTGGGAGCAGTTCAACGACGACTACGACACCATCCGCGACGCGATCGCGGCCGTGGTGCCCGGCTGCGAGGACTACAACCGCAAGATCCACCAGCCTGATGGCTTCCAGCTGCCGCACGGCCCCCGGGATGCGCGCGAATTCCCCACGAGCACAGGCAAAGCCAATTTCGCGGTCAACCCGCTGGAATGGGTGCCCGTCCCGGATGGCCGGCTCGTGTTGCAGACGCTGCGCAGCCACGACCAGTACAACACCACCATTTACGGCCTTGACGACCGCTACCGCGGAGTCAAGGGTGGCAGGCGGGTGATCTTCGTCAACCCCACCGACATCGAACGCTTCGGCCTCAAGGACGGCGACCGCGTCGACCTGGTGTCGGAGTTCGCAGGGCCTGACGGTCACGTGCAGGAGCGCCGCGCGAAGGACTTCATGGTGATCGCCTACTCCACTCCGGTCGGCAACGCCGCGGCCTACTACCCGGAGACCAATCCCCTTGTGCCGCTGGATCA
>Ga0136846_1236883_pt1 | contig 18055 bp, 24 predicted proteins | sample HopSoiMetagenom2_FD_96841 | JGI IMG/M metagenome (GOLD analysis project Ga0136846, IMG submission 96841) | Grasslands soil microbial communities from Hopland, California, USA - 2 Assembly 2016 (version 4) | ecosystem: Environmental > Terrestrial > Soil > Grasslands | place: USA: Hopland...
ACTCCTCGAGAAAAGTGTCGAGCAGGTTCTTGAGCGCCGCGGGCGCGGCGTGGTTATACTCGCCGCTGACGATCAGAAAGCCATCGGCGCGGCGGTAGAGATCGGCTAGTTCGTCGAGCGGCGCGGGCGCGGTGCCCGGCGCGAATTCCTTGTACATGCGATCGAGCAACGGCAGGCCAATGGCGGCGGCGTCGATCAGCACCTGTTCGTTCCCCCGCGCTTCCAGCGCCGCCATAAGCCAGTGACAGGCCCGGATGCCGGCCCGGTCGTGACGGACCGAGCCGAACAGGATCGGAATGGTGAGCCCGGCCATCATGCTCACCGGATCTTGAACAGATGGTCGAGCGAAATCCGCCCGCCGCCCAGCGCGATGATCGGCAGCATCAGACCGATCCAGCTGAGGTGCGTCGGCCAGGCATCGGGATAGACGAAGATCTCGATGACCATCGTCATGCCGAACAGGCCAAAGCGGCGTAGCGGCTGAACAGGCCCATCACGAGCAGGATCGGAAACAGATGCTCGGATACGGTCGCGGCATAGGCGGCGGCGACCGGAGGAACCAACGGAAGCGCATAATCGGTGCGGAACAGTTCGAACGTGCCGTCCGTCAGCGTGAACCAACCCTCGACCTTGGTCCGGCCGGATTGAAGGAACACCGCCGCGACGCCGAGCCGCTGGACGAGCAGCAGCAACGACACGGGCAGTGCCTTGCCGGCAAGGTCGGCGAACAAGGCGAAGGGCGAGCGCCGGGTGGCTTCGGGCGGCGGCGATAGCGTGGTGGTGTCGAGCATGGTCAGAATCCCTTGGTCTTGAGCGAAGAGAGTGCGCCTGCGGCGAGAATGTCGCGAAACGCGGCGGTAATGTCGGAACCCGGGTAGAGGCCCGCCGCGGCGGTCGCCGCCTGGCCGACCGTCTCGCCGAGGCGGAGGCCGAACAGGATACGATGTTCGGCGGCGCCAATGCGCTGTGCGATCACCGCGCCGTCGCGTCGCGTGACCAGCACGCCCTCGGCCCGCCATTCGGGCGCGATCTCGGCGGCGTATGGATCGAGATGCGCGAGCCAGATCGAGGGCGCCGGGAAGGTGAACCAGCCGAAGCGCGTGGCGGGGTGCACCGCCGCCGCGCTATTGGACCATTGCTCCGCCGAGACACTGGCGAGGGCGGCAGGATCGAGCATCTCGCCCTCGGGGGCCAAGTGCGCTTCGGTCCGCAAGCGATCGATCTGCGCGACGCCCGACAGATAGGGCAGCGTCCGTGCGATCGGCTGCGCCTCGAGCCAGTCGGCGAATCCAGCGCCATAGGCGGCGAGCACCGGGCTGTCGGGCGGCAGGTCGGTCACGAAATCGCTGGCGAGCGCGACGAACACGTCGTCGCCCAGGATCATCGCAATCGTCGGGTAATTGTCGGCGAGCGCGTCGGTTGCGCCCCTAAAGCTGGTATTGCGATACACGGCGAGCAGCGGGTTGCCGGCGCGGCGGCCGTCGAGCGTCGCGACGAAATCGCGCTGGAAGGTAGCGAGGTCAGGCATGACAAGGGACCTTTCGGGCAAGAATAGCGGCGGCGCGGTCGCGCTCGGCCATGAGTTCGGCGAAGTCGGGAATGTTGCCGTCGCGTTCGAGCAGGACGGGGCGCTTACCGGTGTGGTCGAGCAGGTCTGCGAGCAGGTCCCAGACCAACTCGGAGACCGGCGCATCGTGGCTGTCGATCAGCAAATGCTGGCCGAGCAGCGGGTCTTGGGAATGGCCGGCGATATGGATTTCGCCGATCGCGGCATGCGGCAACTGCGCGAGATAGCGGCCGGCGTCGTATCCGATATTGTTGGCGGCGACCGCGACGTTGTTGACGTCGATCAGCAGCCCGCAATCGGTGCGCCGGACGATCTCGGTGAGGAAATCGGGTTCGCTCCACATTGCGCCGAGCGCGATGTAATGGGCGGGGTTTTCGATCAGGATTGGACGGCCGAGCGCTTCCTGGACGATGTCGATGTTGCGCACGACTGTCGCGAGCGCTTCGCCCGTTCGCGGCACGGGCAGGAGGTCCGGCAAGCAGCGCGGTCCGATCCGCGACCAGGCGAGATGCTCGGAGACGAGGAACGGATCGAACCGGTCGACCAGATCCTTGAGCGCCGCTAAATGCGCCGGATTGGGGCGTTCGATGCCGCCGAGCGAAAGACCGACGCCATGGAGCGACAGCGGTCGCACGTCGCGTAATGCCTGCAGCATCGACAGCCGCGGGCCACCCGCGACCATGTAATTCTCGGCATGTACCTCGAACCACAGCCCGGCCGCCGGCGCGGCCAGTGCCTCGTCGAAATGTTGTGGCTTGAACGCCACGCCAGCGGTCGGGTGGGTCATGGCTTTAGCGCTTCGGGGTCAGCGAGCCGAGACCCTTGGGGGTCTTGATCTTGGCACAGGTGCCCTTGGCGACATATTTCCAGGCATCGCCTTGATAGGCGACGCGGCTGGTGCCGGCGCAGCTGGTACCAGCGCCCGCCTTGCAATCGTTCTTGCCGGCCAGGCTGATGCCGTAGCATTTGTCCTTGCCGGGCTGCGCGGCGACTGGGCCGGCATTGGCGGCGGCCGAGCCGAGCGCGGTCAGCACGGCGGCGGTGAGGGCGAGGTTGACGGTCTTCATCTTGCTTCCTTTCAATGGGTTCGGCGCACCGGGGTGCGAATGACGGTGTCGCCCGAAACCACGCCTGCGTCCGCTGCCGAGAGTGCATGGTTTCGATGCATGACGCGTCAGCCCGCCGCCGAGGTGACGACCATCTCGCCACCCAACGCCTCGTGCAGCACGAAGCCTTCGAGCGGATCGACCGGATCGCGCCATGGCGCGGTTTCCAGGGTGCGCATCGTGTCGGCATAGCCGGCGTCCCGGCGCGCGCGGATGCCCGCGGGCGAGAAGTCGATGTCCTTGCTATGATCCTCGCAATCCAGCGCCGGCGCGAGCAGCCGGATGACGTGCATCCGCGTCGGGCAGCCATAGGCCGCGAGGTCGGCGACGTCGGGCGCCTGGCGCTTGTCGGCCGGGATCATCGCCGACAATTCGGTGATGACGTGGCGCAACCGGTGGAGCTGGCGCTGGCGCTTGATATGGCTCGCCGCGCGGCTCGAATATTGGACATCCTTCTGGCGGTTCATCACCTCCCAGATCGTCTCCGGCTCGGCACCGTGAGGGTTCCAGATATGCACCGCATAGACCATCGAATCGCGGCGCGGATTGTCGTCGAACACCACTTCGACCGGCGTATTGGAGAGGATGCCGCCATCCCAATAGAGCTCGCCGTCGATGCGCACGGCTGGGAAAGCCGGAGGCAGCGCGCCCGAGGCCATGATGTGGCGCAGATCGAGCGGCTCGTCGCGCGAATCGAAATAGACCATCTCGCTCGAGGTCACGCGCGATGCGCCGACGGTCAGGCGGGTCGTGCCGCTATTGACCAGGTCGAAATCGATCAGATCACGCAGCGTCTCGCGCATCGGATCGACCGAATAATAGCCCGCCGCTTCGGCCCCCAGGGTGGCATGCTGGTTGAGGAACGCCATCGGGTTGGGCGCGAAGAAAGCAGGCAACCCGCCCATCGTCGTCGTCATGTTGCGCCAGACGCTGGCAATCTGCGTGGGGAGGATCGATTCGAAGAAATGGCCGTGCTCGACGCGTTTCCAGAACTCGGTCAGCCGTTCGAGCCGGTCGCCGGGTTTGCTCCCGGCGATGATCCCGGCGTTGATCGCGCCGATCGAGGTACCGATCACCCAGTCGGGTTCGACCCCAGCCTCGTGCAACGCCTGATAGACGCCGACCTGATAGGCGCCGAGAGCACCGCCCCCCTGCAGGACCAGTACTTGCTGGCCATGCGCGCGCAATTCGTCGTGAAGGCTCAAATGGCCCATGTCTTTTCTCCATTGGTGGGTTTGGCGTCGCCGGTGATGAGGCGAGCGCCGCGTTCGAAAGTGAGGTAGTTCCACAGCCAGTGCGCACCGACCGCGAAACGGTTGCGATAGCCGGCGAGGAAGAAGATGTGCGCGGTGCACCACAGCAGCCAGACGAAGGTGCCCGACATCTGGAGGCGGCCGAAGTCGATCACCGCACGATGGCGGCCGATCGTCGCGAGATTGCCATAGTCGCGATAGCGGAACGGCAGGGACTGACCGCGCGCGATTTGTTGCGCGACGTGCTTGCCTTGCTGTTTGGCGACCGGCGCGACGCCGGGCAGCGGACGTCCATCGGTGCGGATGAAGGCAGCTGTATCGCCGATCGCATGGATTTCGGGATAGCCGGGAACGGTCAGGTCCTGCCGAACCATGACGCGGCCGGCGCGATCGGCGAGCGCGTCGAGCCACATCGCGGCAGGCGAGGCCTGCACTCCCGCCGCCCAGATCACGGTGTGTGTCGGGATGCGGATGCCGGCGATGTCGACGTGCCGGTCGCTGATCGCCTCGACCGGCTTTCCCGCGAGCACGGTCACGCCAAGATCCTCGATCGCCGCGCGTGCTTTTTCGGCGAGCGGTTCGGGGAAAGTCCCGAGCAGCCGCGGCCCCGCCTCGATCAGCAGCACGCGCGAACATTGCGGCGTGATCGAGCGGAAATCCTGCGACACCGAGCGGCGTGCGAGTTCGGCGATGGCACCCGCCATCTCGACGCCCGTTGGGCCGCCGCCGATCACGGCAAAGGTCAACAGCGCCTTGCGGCGTTCGGGATCGGTCTCCGTCTCGGCACGCTCGAGCGCGAGCAGAACCTTGCGGCGCACCGCGGTGGCGTCATCGATCGTCTTGATGCCCGGCGCATGCTGCGCCCAATCGTCGCGGCCGAAATAGCTGTGCCGTGCGCCGGTCGCGAGGATCAGCCGGTCGTAATCGATCGGCCGCCCCTCATCGAGGATCACGCGACGGCCTTCGCGGTCGATACCGATCACCGCATCCAGCACGACGCGAACATTGCGCTGACGGCGCAGGATCGACCGGATCGGCGCGGCAATGTCGGCGGGCGACAGGCCAGCGGTGGCGACTTGGTAGAGCAAAGGCTGAAACAGGTGATGATTGCGCCTGTCGATCAGCGTCACCTCGACATCGGCGCGCGCGAGGGCTCGCGCCGCTGCAAGCCCACCGAAACCGGCGCCGACGATCACGACCCGCTGCCGGCTCACCATTGCCTCCCGTGGCGCGCCAGTTCGGCCAGGACGCCGAGTGTCGGCGCGGCGACGCGGTCGAGCCGGTCTGGTTTGACGCGTTGCACCGCGTAATAAGCGGCGAGATCGGGGCGCAGACTCGGCTGGCTCTCTTCGCGCTGGCGGGGCCAAAACGCGTTCATTGCGCCACCCATCCGCCGTCGACCGGTAGTGCGGCACCAGTCATCGACTGGGCAGCGTCCGAGCAAAGGAACACCGCCAGCGCGCCGAGTTCCTCGACGGTGGCGAACTTCTTGCTCGGCTGGGCCGCCAGCAGGACGGTCTCGATCACTTCCTCGCGGCTGATCCCGCGCGCTTTGGCGGTGTCTTCGATCTGGTTCTCGACGAGCGGGGTCCAGACGTAGCCGGGGCAAATCGCGTTGCAGGTCACCCCGAACTTCGCGCCTTCCAGCGCGACGGTCTTGGTCAGCCCGATGATGCCGTGCTTGGCGGCGACATAGGCGCTCTTGAATGGCGAGGCGACCAGGCCGTGGGCGGAGGCGATGTTGACGATCCGGCCCCAGCCGGCCGCCTTCATCGGGCCGAATGCGGTGCGGATCGCGTGGAACGCCGCCGACAGATTGAGCGCGATGATCGCGTCCCATTTGTCCGCCGGAAAGTCTTCGATCGGGCTGACGTGCTGGATGCCGGCGTTGTTGATCAGGATGTCGACGCGGCCGAATGCGGCCACGCTATTCTCGACCATCGCCACCGCGCCGGCCGGGTCCATCAGATTGGCGCCGTCATAAGCAACGCGCGTGCCGTAATTATAGGCGAGTTCGGTCCGCGTCGCTTCGATCGCCCCGGGGTCGCCCAGCCCGTTGATGACGATATCGGCGCCGGCGGCGGCGAGCGCATTGGCGACGCCGAGGCCGATACCGCTGGTCGATCCGGTGACGATCGCAACGCGGCCGGCCAGGGGTTTCCCCGCTTGCAGATGCGTGATGGGTTGAACGGTCATGCAAAGTCTCCCGAGGTTCATCTGTCCCAAGGATGCTCGCGCGCTCGCGCTGACTGAAATGCCGTTCGTGCATGGAAACCATGTGGACAATCGAATGTCCCGCGGATCGCCGGGCGCCTAGTTGACAGGCCGTCACGGGATGCGGACCGATCCGGCCAACCCTTCCCCCCAACCGGCACCGGCTGAGCCGCCTTCCGTGACGCTCGGTTTTCAATTCTGGAAGGACGTTACTCATGAACATTCGTTGGACGGCGATCCTCGCCGCAAGCGCCGCCATGCTGGCCGGCACCCCCGCTTTCGCCGGTACCTGCCCGGCTGGCAAAAGCATCGCCAACCCGTTGACCGGCGCGCCGACCGCCCCGGTCAAGGTCACCGACACGATCATCGGCTCGGTCGATCTGCAGAAGGAAATCCAGGTCGACAATCGCGACCTGCGGATGCGCCGCCTGGTCGTTCAGCCGGGCGGAATCGTCCCGCTGCACAGCCATGTCGGGCGCCCCGCGCTGATCATCGTCGTGACCGGCGAAGTGACCGAATATCGCAGCACCTGCTTGGTCGGCATCGTCCACAAGACCGGCGAAATCGCCAGCGAATCGGACGGCATCTCGCATTGGTGGAAGAACACCGGCACGCGCCCGGCGATCCTACTCTCGGCCGACGTGAAAGCGCGCGATTGACCCCCCACGGAGCATGCCGGGTTCCCCCCTTTCCGGTACGCCCCGGGCGCGGTGCCTTCTCAACCACCAGAGGCACCGCGCCACCCTTTGTTCGATCACGGGATGATTGATTTTGACTGATCCGTACCGCGTTGGTCTCGACGTGCTGGCCCGGACCGGCGCCGGGCAGGACGCCCGCCGCAACCGCGTCGCCGAAGTGGCTCCCGATTTCGCCCGCCTCGCCATTGGCTTCGCCTATGGCGAGGTTTTTGCGCGCCCCGGACTGGACCTGAAATTGCGCGAATTCGCCGCAATCGCGGCATGTGCGGCGATGGGGCGGTCGGCCGCGCAGCTACGCGACCATGTCGCTGCCGCATTGCATCTCGGCTGGACCAGGGCCGAGATCGTCGAACTCCTGATCCAGACCGCCGCGCACGCCGGCGTGCCCGCTGCGCTCGATGCGCTCGTCTGGTGCCACGACCTTCTGGTCGAGAAAAATGATTGTCAGTCTTGCGAGGAGGATTCGAGCGACGGCCAGGTGTGACGCCGCGCCTCACGCACGAACGCGCCGATCGCGGGCGAATGCGGCCGGCCGCGCACGGTCGCCAAATAGATCGTCCGCGAATAGCCGGGCTCGATCAGCGGACGGACGATCAGATCCGGATCGGTCACGCAATATTCGGGGAAGAAGCCGAAGCCGAGCCCGGCCTTGATCATCTTCTGCACCCATTCGTCGCGCGGCGAGCTGAACACCTTCTTGGTGGTGACGCCGCGGCGCGCAAAATCCTGCGTGACCATCTGGAATACTTCGCAATTGGTTCGCCCGACATAGGGTTCGCCATCGAGCTCGGCGACGCGGATCGCGTTCTTCGCCGCCCAAGGGTGGTTACGCGGGAGGACGATGACGAAGCGCTCGGTGAATATCGGCAATTGGTGCAGCGTGTCGGGCAATTCCTCGGGCACGCCGACGATGCTGAGGTGCAAATCGCCCTTTTCGAGCTTTTCGATCATCGCGCTGGCTTCGCCGTCGATCACGCTGACCTCGACATCGGGATGCTCGGCCTGGAAGCGGACGATCAGGTCGGCGATCAGTTGCGGACCGATCGTACACATCGCGCCCAGCGTCATCGTGACGTTCTCGATCTTTTTCGCCGACTTGGCCGCGTCCTTGGCGGCGAGCGTCGAGGCGTGGACGCTTTCGAGATAGGGGAGCATCATCCGCCCGAGCTCGGACAGATGCGTATTGTTGCGTTCGCGGTGGAACAGCGGGCCGCCGAGTTCGTGCTCGAGCTGCTGGATGGCGCGAGTCAGCGCGGGCTGGCTGACATTGCACTGCTCCGCCGCGCGCGTGAAATTGAGCGTCTGCGCAAGGCTGACGAAATAACGGACTTGCTGCATTTCCATGGCGTCGTTCCCCCTCCTGGGCGGCGCAGTTACGATCTTAACATCGATCAGGATGCGGAGACAATGGTCCGATCCGGCCGGGTCGCATCAAGCGACAGCCGGCCGGCGGATATGCCGCGCGAATGCGATCGGCGCGGCGATGGTGAGCGTCATGGTGACGACGGCGATCCAGGCATGGGGTTGCAGCAGCGGCAGCCCGATCATGATCAAACCGTCATTGGTGCCGGGAACGAGCGCCCCGCCCGCGCCCATCAGCGCGCCGCCGGCGAGGCAGCGCACTATGTCATTGCGGGTCGGCGGCACCCAGCGGATCTTTCCCGCGAACCAGCCACCAACGATGGCGCCCGCCAGCAGCGCAAGCACCATCGCGCCGCGCAATCCGATCCGAGCGTCCATTGCCCGGGCGATCGCGGCAAGCGCATCGGTATAGGCCCATACACCTACCGTCAGCAGGGTCGCGACGAACGTCACCGCAATCAGCAAGGTGGCGCGATGCGGGTGCCAGAGATGCGCAAGGAAGCCGGGCGACCGCGCGGCCTGGATCAACCGCCACGCGGCAAGCGCCGCGAACGGCACCGCGACGAGGCCGGCATTGGCGAACGGCGCCGGATGACCGAGCGCTTCGGGCCGCGCGATCGGGAGCAGGCAACCGAGGAAGAAACCGACCGGCGTGCCGAACCAGGCCCATTGCCCCGACCCGATCCGCGCGACTGCGCCAAACACGCAGGCGCGGTTGATCCACGCGCCGAGCCCGAGCAGCACGCCGCCCAAGACCGTCGCGCCGCTTGCCGCGTATCGCGCGGGCGCCATCGAGAGCAGGCCGGCAAGTTGCGCGACCGCGATAAGTCCGCCGACCCACAAAGCCGCCTCCGCGAGCGCGGAGGCGCGGCCATAGGATCGCTCGCTGACCGCGGCGTCGACCGCGGCGACCATGCAGGTCGCGCCGCGCTGGATGGCGAGGCCCATCAGCGCGGCAGACGCCAGTGCGATCGTGAGGAGCAGAAGCGGCATCAGCGTGCCGTCGCGGCGGTCGCGATCGACCCGGCGACTTCACCCGCCATCTTGAACTGCGGGGCCTTGTCGGTGATCCCATAACGTTGGGCGATGAAGCCGAAATCGGTCCATGCCACCCAGACAGTGCCGTCCATGTCCTCGAGCACGAGCATCCGCACCGGCCAGTCAAGCCCGGCATAGGGATTGGATTGGAGAAACTGCACGCCGAGCGGCGGATTGCCGAACAGGACCAAGGTCGAACGGCGGATCTTGAGGTCGGCCGAGGCGCCGAGGCCGGCCTGATCGATCGCGTCGAAGAAGCGGATGCCCTTCGCCTGGACGTCGGCCTTCAAGCGGGCGACGGTTTCGTCGAAACCGTTGGCGCTGCGCAAACGCACCACGCCGTCCGCTGCCGGGACGGGTTGCGCGATCGGCGATTCCGGTCCGGCGGGACGTGCATGGACAGCCGGAGCGGCAAGCATAATTGCCGCGGCCAGCGGCGCGAAGATGATCAGTCGGCTCATAAAATCTCCTGTCGTGTGTGCGCCAAGCTATCGGGCGCTACGACGGGAGTTTGAAATGGCGGCTGGTTATGAGTTCGATGCCGAACGCGCATGCGGCGATCCGCGCGACATCGCATGGGGCTGCGTCGTCCGGCGAAAGAAAGTCAACGTGTCCTGCGCAGGATCGCGGCACCCTCCGGGCCGTCCCAGGTGAGCGCGCGGGGCACGCGTGCTGCCTCGCGCCCGTTTCTTGCCAGAAGCACTGTATAGGGCATGCCAAGCGCCCCGTAGCGGCGCACCGTCGTGAAATCGGAGAAGGCCAGCCTCAGGTGGGGGTAGCGACCGGCGAAGGCGCTGACCGCGTCGCGACGGTCGGCGTCGACGGACGCAGCGACGACGACCAGATTGGGGTGCGCCGCCGCCAGCCGATCCAGACTCGGCAGTTCCTTGCGACAGGGGCCGCACCAGCTCGCCCAGAAATTCACCAGGACGACCTTGCCCCGCAACGTGCTAACCGCGAGCGGCGAGCCGTTGGCTTCCGTTATCGGCGGCAGGGCCGACGGACCGGACGTCTTGGCGGCGACCGCCGGCCGCGCATGGAGCACGGCCAGCGACGCGGCGGTGAACACTACACCGGTTAAAACAAGCGCCGCCAGCGGGGCGGACCATCGCTGGCGGAAGGTCAAAATACCTTGCCCTTGACGGCGGGCCAATTGGTCTGCGCCTTGCCGATGATCCCGGGGGTGTCCTGGTTGAAGATCTGCAACGCCTTGGGACCGTTGTTGAGATACAATTTGCCGTTCACGATCTTGCCGGTCTCGGGATCGACATCGACCTTTTCGCCGAACGCCGTGCCGGTGGCGCAGAAGCCGCCGAATTCGGGGATATATTTGCGCGGATTGGCGAGGAACGCCCTGCGATGCGCGGCGCTGGCGAAGAGATAACGCGCACCGCCATAGGAAGCGGAAACCCTGTCGAGTCCGCGGGTCGGCTTGCCGCTGTCGAAATAGGCGACCGGATCGTATCCGCCGAGGGCAACGCCGCGTTCGTCGACATTGATCTCAGACGTCGATCCCTTGACGCCTGCGTGCGCGGCCGGCGCGGCGACCAGCCCGGACAACGACGTAGCCGTCATCAGGACGGCGGCGAATGGCTCGAACAACTTGCGGTACATCAGATCGTCTCCCTGGGGATGCCGATCGGCCGGTCCCCGTCATGGATACGGGGAAGGGGCGTGTTCGGTTACACGAAGCCGCTCGTTTTCCGACGCCGTGCCGGGAGAGGCGACGGTCGAAGGTCATGAGCCAGGACGAGCAGAACGCGCATTCACTTCCGCTCCTCTCGCCGGTCAGGCCAGCGCCGCCAGCCGTAGCACCGTGGTCATGTCCGATCCGACGATGGCCGGTCCGGGGCCGAGGCGCTCAAGCGGGACGCCCAGGCGATTTACCCATGCGGTTCGATATCCGAACCAGGCCGCGCCGGCGGCATCCCAACCGCCGAACGCGGCGAAACCGATGCGCGATTTCGGCAGCCCGAAGGCGTCCAGCGCCATCGCATAGGCTTTGGGAGAGGGTTTGAACGCGCGCACGCGGTCAGTGCTGAGGACATGGTCGAACAATGCGTCGAGTCCGTTGCGAGCCATGTTGGCGCGAAGCGCGGCCTCGCCGAGGTTGGAAAGAAAGGCCAGCCGGATGCCGGCGTCGCGCAACCTGAGCAACGCGGCGCTGACGTCCGGCCAGACATCGAGGTTCGAATAGGCGCCGACCAGCATCGTTCGATCCGATGACGACAGGGTCAACCCGAGCGACTCCGCAGCGTAGCGCAACGCGTTGTCGGCAAGCTCGTCGAACGGGGCGTATCGGCCGGCTGCGGTATATAGCCAGCTATTGCCGAACAGCTTGGTCGACCAGGACTGCGCGAGCTCGCGACCGCGGTCGGGTACCAGTGCCGCCACCTTCTGAACCACGGAGCGGGGGTCGAAGATCGGAAAGCCGTCGAACGCGATCGCGTCGACCGGGCCGTGTGCCAGCGCGTAGCCCGCGCCGGGAAGAAGCGCGGCCCCGGCGGCGATCGCGCCGATCGCGCTTCGTCGCGACGGAAAGACGGCGACCGACTCCGCCCGGCCGCGATCCGGCGCGGGCGAGGGCGCTTCGGTCGGGCGCGATGGCGCGTCGTCGGTCATATTGCCCGGGTCTCGCCGCCGTCCATCCGCAACGCGGTGCCGGTCATCCACGCCGCCGCGGGGGAAACGGCAAAGGCGATCAGCTCGGCGATCTCCTCGGGCTCGCCGAAACGGGCGATGCCGGCCTCGCTCGAATAGTGGAGCAAGGCCTCCTCGACCGAGAGACTACGTGCCGCGGCGTAGCGCGCGATCATCGCCAATCTGCGGCCGGTCATCACTGCGCCAGGCAGCACCGAATTCACGCGCACGCCGTCGATCAGACCCTGATCCGCGAAGGCCTTGGCTAAGGCGGAAATCGCCGCATTGACGGTGGAAACGGCGGCCAATGCGGCGCTCGGTACCGCGGCGGTAGCGCCGGAGATGAACACCAGCGCGCCGTTCGATAGCTTGAGATGGGGCCAGGCGGCGAGCGCGAGGCGCCGCGCGCCATGGAATTTCATCGACAGGCCATCCTCCCATTCGTCGTCGCTGAGCGCCATCAGGTTCGCCTGCGGCACGGCACCGGCGATGTTCACTACCGCATCGATGCGGCCGGTGGTCTCGGCCACCGCGGCGACGACCGCCGCCGCATTTTCCGGCAATCGCAGGTCCCTGGTCAGGGCAAGCGCCTTGCTGCCCGATTGCTCGATCATGGAGGCGCAATCGGCCAGGGCATCTTCGCTTCGCGCGACCAGAGCGACCAGGTCGAAGTCGTCGGCCAGACGGAGCGCGGTCGCGCGGCCAATGCCGCGGCTTGCGCCCGTGACGATAACGGTGCGTGTTTGATTAGACATGTTTTCAACCATTCGTGATGTGCTGGCGGATCGTTACAGCTCAGCACTGGGGATGGGGTGGCCGCCGGCGCCCTCCGGTCGGAGGTTGAGGGGAAAGCGCCGGCGGCCTTTGCCGGCGTGGTTATTCGCCGGCAAAAGCGAGGTCGATCTCGTGTGCTACGAGAGCGACATTCTCCTCGAGCGCGAAATGTCCGCCGTCGAGCCAGACCAATTTCGCCTTGGGCAGATCGCGTTTGAAGGCTTCCGCCCCGGCCGGGATGAAGAACGGATCGTTCTTCCCCCAGACGATCAGCGTCTTGGGCTGGTATTTGCGGAAGGCGGCGTGCCAGCTGTCGTACAGAGCTACGTTGGTCTTGTAGTTTTCCAGCAGATCGAGCTGATAGGCCTCGGTGCCTGGACGATCGAGCAGTGCCTGGTCGATCGTCCAATTGTCCGGGCTGATCGCCTCCGGATCGCGTGCGCCGAACGCATATTGGAAGCGCGTCGTTTCGGGCTTCAGAAAGTTTCGCGCGGCCGCTTCGGTGGTCGCGTCGCGCCTTTCCCACAATGGGAGGAAGACCTGCTTGGGCATGTCGCCGACGCCATCGAGATAGGCGTTCGCGTTCTGGATGATCAGACCCTTCACCTGGCCGGGGCGCGCGGCGAAGATGCGGAAACCGACCGGCCCGCCATAGTCCTGCATGTAGAGCAGGTACGACGTCAGATGCAGCCGATCGAGCAGCCCGGTGACATGCGCCGTCAGGTTGTCGAAGCTGTAGGTGAATGTGTTCGCCGCCGGCGCATCCGACTGGCCGAAACCGATATAGTCGGGCGCGATGACGTGAAACCGTCCGGCCAATGCCGGGATCAGGTCGCGATACATGTGCGACGAGGTCGGGAAGCCGTGGAGCAGCACGATCGTCGGTAGCGTGGGGTCGCCAGCTTCCCGGTAGAAGACCTTGAGCCCGTTGATCGTTTCCGACTTGTACAGCGTTCGCGCGGCCGGCGCGATCGCTGACGCCGGCGAGGCCGATGCGGGGAGCGTTGCGACCATGCCAGCGGCAGCCGCCGCCAGGCCGAGAGTGCGAGTGGGTTTCGACATGGAAATTCCTTGTAACCGATAAACAACACGATCAATGGTGTCTCTTTACAAAAAACCTGTCAAGTATTATTTCATCGGTTACAGATCGCGCTTGCCAGCGCGACCATCACGGAAGCACGACCATGAACGAGGAGCGGATTGGCGGGGAGTTTCGCGAAGGCATGCCCTTTCTGGGCGGCCATTTGTGGATCGACTTCCTGAACACCACGCCGGTGATCAAGGGCATGGCGCTCGACCTGATCGATAGCCGCGAGGCGATCGTTCGCTGGGCGGTTCAGGCCAATATCGACGTGTCGGCGGGCGCCGACAGCGACAGCGACAGCGTCGCGGATCTGAACGCGCTCCGCACACGTCTCGCGCAGGCGTTCGATCTGCTCGCCGCATCGGAGCCCGTACCGCGCGTTACGATCGACGACATCAACAAGCGAATCGATCGGTCAGGGATGCGGTTGCACCTTGCCGAGCGCGACGGCCTCCCGGTGCTCGAAGAGCGGGCAACGCTGGTGGGGCCGCCGGTGGCGACTGCGGTCGCCTGGGACTTCGCGCAGTTCTTGGGGAGTTTCGATGCGGAACGCATGCGGCATTGCGCCAACCCCGCCTGCACCATGCAGTTCTACGATATCGGCAAGAACAATCGGCGGCGCTGGTGCACCATGTCGGTCTGCGGCAACCGCGACAAAGTCGCGCAATACCGCGTGCGGAAAGCCGGAGCCGCCGCCTGACGCTCTAGGCCGCGTGCAGGCGCTGCTTCAACCTTGGCACCGCGAAATCGAGAAAAGCCCTTAGCTTGAGCGGCATGAACCGGGATGCCGGGTAGACCAGGCTGAGCGGGGACGGCTCGGGCTCGAAATCCTCCAGGACCAAGGCCAGATCGCCCTGCGCTACGTGCTCGACCACCTGATAATGCAATGCGCGAGCAAGCCCCGCACCCGAAAGCGCGGCATCGATCGTCGCTTCGGAGGTCGTCGCCGCCAGCCGCCGGGTGATCGGAAACGACCGCAGCGACTTGCCGGTCCCGAAGACCCAGACGTCCGGCGTCGACAACGGCGCGACCGATATGCACCGGTGGCCGATCAGATCGCGCGGATGCCGGGGAAGGCCGTGCTCGCGTAGATAGGCTGGGCTCGCGCAGATAACGTGGCGGATGTCGGCGATGCGCGTCGCGATCAGGCTGCTGTCGGGCAATCGACTGATGCGGACCGCGAGGTCGATCTTTTCCTCGGCCAGATCGGCGATATCGTCGCGGAGGCGCAGACATAAATTGACCTCCGGACATTCGTCCAGGAACTCGACCGCGATCGGCGTCAGATGCAGACGGCCGAAGACGACCGGCGCGGTGACGACCAGGTCGCCACGCGGTACGACATATTCCCCGCTCGCCGAGCGCTCGGCTTCGCCCAGGTCGTCGAGCAGGCGCCGACAGTCGGCATAATAGCGCTCTCCGCTCTCGGTGAGTTTGATGCCGCGCCCCGAACGCGCGATCAGCACGACGTTCAACAGCGTTTCGAGCTCGGACACTTTTCGGCTGACGCTTGCCAGCGGCATCCGCGTCCGGCGCGACGCAGCGGTGAAACCGCCCGCCTCGACCACCGCGACAAAGGCCGTCATCGATTCGAACTTGTCCACGATTGATCCAATATCCGGAACGTACCTTTCCAATAATAGGCGAAGGTCTCTCATTCCGGAAGGATCCAGATGCAACGGACGTGACCCGTCCCGGAGAAACCCCATGCGTCTGCCCGCCTACGCCACCCTTTTTGCCGCGTCGCTGCTCGGCTTGAGCCCGGGCATCGCCCCGGCAAATGCCCGGCCCCCGTCCAGCACCGCCCAAGCCGTCGTGACTTTCCATGTCGCGAAGGTCCGCGGTCTGGATATCTTCTATCGCGAGGCGGGGCCGGCCAATGCACCGACGATTCTGTTGCTGCACGGCTTTCCGAGTTCGTCGCACATGTTTCGCGATCTCATCCCGCGCCTCGCGGCGCGGTATCACGTGATCGCGCCCGACTATCCCGGCTTCGGCAATTCGAGCGCGCCCACGCCGGAGGCGTTCGCCTACGATTTCGCCAATCTGGCGGCCGTGATGGACGAGTTCGTGGCGAGGATCGGCGTCGATCGCTACGCGCTCTACATGCAGGATTATGGCGGCCCGATCGGCATCCGCCTCGCGGTCCTGCATCCCGAGCGGGTCCGTGCGCTGGTGGTGCAGAATGCGGTCGCCAATGTCGAGGGCTGGAATCCGGCGATCGTCGCCGGCTTCGCTCCAGGCTGGGGGCATCGCACGACCGAAACCGAAAAGGCATTTCGCGGCGCCTTCACGGCGGACGCTACCCGGTTCCAATATGTCGAGGGCGTCTCGCGCACCGATCGCGTCGACCCCGACGCCTGGATCGTCGATCAGGCTTTGCTCGACCGGCCGGGCAACGACCGGATCCAGGTCGAATTGCTCTACCAATATCAGCACAACATCGCGCTCTACCCCCAGTGGCAGGCATTCCTGAAGGCGGCCAAGCTTCCGACACTCGTCGTCTGGGGGGACAACGATCCGATTTTCACAACCAAGGGACGGGATCTCTACAAGGCGCTGGTGCCCACGACCGTAGTGCATAGCTATGCCGCTGGGCATTTCGCGCTGGAAACCCACGCTCCGGAAATCGCCGCCGCGATGCTCGCCTTCCTCGGTCGCTTACCGCCGGATCGCAAGTAACCGCCGCTATCGCGGCATTGCTGGATCGGGACCGGTGAGCTTCCGCCCGGCAAAGTGCGCGCGGGCGGCGTCGACGAAGGCGCGGACGTTGACCGACGCGCGCCGGTTGGCCTGCCAAAGCAGATGGACCGGAATCGGCGGCGGAGACAGCGCGTCGAGCACCGTCACCAGCCGCCCCGCCGCGATGGCGTCGATCGCCTGATACGAGAGCACACGGGCGATCCCGACACCGGCGGCGGCAGCAGCGATCGCGGCATCGGCCGTGTTGGCCGTCAACCGCGGTTCAATCCGGATCGCCGTCCTTCCGGTCGAACCGAAACGCCATTCGTGCGCGCGATCGATCTCTGTGAACGAGATCAGCGAATGGTCGTGGAGCGCAGGCACGTTTGCCGGCGTGCCGCGCGACGCGAGGTAATCAGGGCTGGCAACGAGTACGCGCCTGACCTCGGCCACCTTGAGCGCCTGGAGCGAACTGTCCGACAAGTCACCGATCCGGACCGCGACATCCACGCCTTCGTCGACCAGTCGGACGATGCGATCGATCAGGGTAAGCTCGGCCTTCAATGCCGGATATGCCTGCAGCAGGTCGGCCACGATCGGCAAGATGTGGATCCTTCCGAAGGCCACCGGTGCCGCGATCACCAGCGTGCCGCCGGGCGTCGCACCATCGCCGCGCAGCGCGAGCGCTGCATCGTCGAGCTCGGCGAGCGCCGCCCGGCAATGCTCAAGATACACCGCTCCTTCTTCGGTCAGACGCACCGACCGCGTCGTTCGACGCAGCAGCGGTCGGCCAAGCGACTGCTCGAGCGCGGCCACGGCGCGGCTGGCCGCCGTCGGCGACACGCGCAGGCGCCGCGCGGCCTCCGCAAAACTCTCGTTGTCAGCGACGGCGACGAACGTGCGCAGCATCTCGAGTCGATCCATAATTATCCCGATGTTCGCATTAGTGAAGTGTAGAATAAGTGGATTATCACGGAATGCGACGAGTGGCATTTTCAATTCGAAGGCCGCATCCAGCTGCCTGACGAGGAGAAAGCCCCGTGTCCCGCATTACCATCCCCGCCCGTGAAGACGCCCCCGAAAAGTCGCAGCCGCTGTTCGACGCGGTCGAAAAGCAACTCGGCGTGGTTCCCAACCTTTTCCGGCTGATCGGCAACAGCCCCGCAGCGCTCGAAGGATATCTCGGCCTCAACGGGGCGCTCGGCCGCACGCTCGATGCCAAGACCCGCGAACGGATCGCGCTGGCCACGGCGCAGGCCAATGGCTGCGATTATTGCCTATCGGCACACACCTATTTGGGGCTCAATCTGGCCAAGCTCGACGACGTCGAGATCGCGCTCAACCGCACCGGTCATTCGGGTGATGCCAAGGCCGATGCAGCCGTCGCGTTCGCGCGGAAGGTGCTCGACACGCGCGGTCGCGTCAGCGATGCCGACCTCGCCGAGGTTCGTCTCGCCGGATTTAGCGAAGCGCAGGTTGTGGAGATCGTTGCGGCGGTCGCGGTCAACGTGCTCACCAACTATGTCAATAACGTAGCCGAAACGGACATCGATTTCCCTGTCGTGCTGGCCGCCGAAGCCGCCTGACGTCCGGCCGTCGGCGGATCGCCCCCCCCATCCGCCGACGGCCCTCTGCGC
>Ga0136846_1216211_pt1 | contig 18053 bp, 16 predicted proteins | sample HopSoiMetagenom2_FD_96841 | JGI IMG/M metagenome (GOLD analysis project Ga0136846, IMG submission 96841) | Grasslands soil microbial communities from Hopland, California, USA - 2 Assembly 2016 (version 4) | ecosystem: Environmental > Terrestrial > Soil > Grasslands | place: USA: Hopland...
AAGCGGGCTCAAGACAATCAGGGTTCTCAGCGACGCGAGGGATGTCATGAGCCGAGACTGCCGAGAGCGCTCCAGCGGCGATAGCAAGCGAGCGAATTCAAGCCTTCACTCAATTGCGTGGCTATCTATATGGATTGGGAGCCATGCCGCGCGTCCCTGATGAATATGCAGACTGCATTGTCTACTTATATGCGCCGCTCTCCGCAGCTAGAATGCGATAAACTCGGCGGGAGAGGGTTTGTCGTTGCGATCAGCGGAGCCGTCGATCGGTCGCTTCAATTTCTATGCCTCGTTACGAATCGGCATATTGTGGAGAGCGGAAATTCAACGGCCAGAATAAACATGAAAGACGGAAAGCATGATGCGATCGATGATGATGAGAGAAGCCGGTCTAAAGCACTGTTTGTCCGTGAAGTTTTTGGATTTCTCGCGGCGCCGCCGCTGACGTAGAAAAATGCTCCCTATTCGCCTTGCCACTTCGGAGTTCGCTTCTCCAAAAAAGCCGAGATGCCCTCGCGAAAATCGTCGCTCGTGTAGCACATCGCAATGAGATCGTCGCCGCTCGGCGTCTGTGCTGCGAGACGGCGCAATGCTTCTTTCGTCGCGCGCAGGGTCAACGGCGCGTGGCCGGCGAGGGTGGTCGCGAGTTCTTCGGCGCGTCGCATCAAGATGCCGTTGTCGGTGAGAACTTCGGAGATGAACCCGGTCGATTTCGCCTCTTCCGCACCCATGAGACGTGCGGTGAAGATGAGATCCTTGGTTCGCGCCGCTCCGAAAAGCGCATTGAGCCGGGCATAGTTCCCCATCGACAGGCAATTGCCCAGCGTACGAGCGATCGGAAAGCCGAAACGCAGATCGGCTGTTGCGATGCGCAAATCGCAGCAGGCGGCAATCGCCGCGCCGCCGCCCGTGCACGCGCCAGTAATTGCCGCGACAATGGGCTTTGGACAGGCTTCGAGCGCGCCGAGAATGCGATCGATCTTGCGTTCGTAAGCGAGCGCGTCTTCGGCCGTCTTGACCGCACGGAATTGTGCGATGTCCGTGCCGGCAGCGAACGCTTTGCCGCCGGCGCCGCTCATGACGATGGCGGCGATGGTGCTATCGCTCGAGGCGCGGCCGACGATATCGAAGATCGCCTCGTACATCTCGAATGTGAGGGCGTTGCGCGTCTGCGGTCGATTCAGCGTCACGTATGCGACGCGCTCACGGACCTCGTAAAGAATATCTTGCGTCAACTTATTGGACCGCTTCCGCCACCGCGTCACCGCAGGTTTTGGTATCGGCGTTGCCGCCGAGATCGCGCGTGCGCAGCGTCCGTTCCGACAGGACCCGCGCGATCGCCTCGACGATCGCCGCCGCCGCCTCGCGCTCGCCGAGATGGTCGAGCATCATTGCGCCGCACCAGATCTGCCCGATCGGATTGGCGATGCCCTGGCCGGCAATGTCAGGAGCCGAGCCATGAACCGGCTCGAAAAGGGAGGGAAAGGCGCCTTCGGGATTGATGTTGCCAGCAGGCGCGATGCCGATCGTGCCGGTACAGGCCGGGCCGAGATCGGACAGGATATCACCGAACAAGTTCGAGGCGACGACCACATCGAACCAGTCCGGATGCAGCACGAAATTGGCCGTCAAAATATCGATGTGATACTTGTCCCAGCGGATGCTGGGATAGTTTTTCGCCATCGCTTCGACGCGCTCGTCCCAGTACGGCATCGTGATCGAGATGCCGTTCGACTTCGTTGCCGATGTCAGGTGCTTCTTCGCTCGGCTGGCGGCGAGATTGAATGCGTATTTCAAGACGCGATCGACGCCGTGGCGCGTCATGACAGTTTCCTGCACCACGAATTCGCGCTCGCTATCGGGAAACATCCGTCCACCGATTGAGGAATATTCGCCTTCGGTATTCTCGCGCACGACGTAGAAGTCGATGTCGCCCGGCTTACGATTGGCCAGCGGCGAATTCACGCCGGGCATGAGCCGCACCGGACGCAGATTGACGTATTGATCGAAGTTGCGACGGAACAGAATCAGCGACCCCCACAGCGAAACGTGATCCGGGATTTTCTCGGGCCAGCCGACCGCACCGAAGTAAATCGCGCGCTTGTCGCCGAGGCGCTCCTGCCAATCCTCGGGCATCATCCGTCCGTGTTTGGCATAGTAGTCGTAGCTGGCGAAGTCGTGCCAGGTCTGCTTAAGCTCGAACCCGAATTTCTTTGCCGCCGTTTCGAGTACGCGCACGCCCTCGGGCACAACTTCCTTGCCGATTCCGTCTCCGGGGATCACCGCGATGTCATAGGTTCTGGTCATCGCGCCTCCTTATCAGGTCATCCAGAAATGCAAAAGGCGCCGCAGCGATGCGGCGCCTTCGCTGTTTGACGTAAAGCTCGGATCAGCTCTTGGCTTCGGCGCTGATGATCGGGCCGAAGAACTGCCACGATTCCCCGTCGAACTTCATCATCTGCAACTGATCGATGACAAAGTAGGCGCTCGGGCCGGTATTGGCCTTTATCCCGGGGAGGAATACCGGGGTTACAAAGTCCTTGAGATTGGCCGCCTGCTTCATGATGTTCTCGCGGGTGAGGTTATCTCCACACTGCTTGAGAACCTGCTCCATGGTCTGCGACACGCCGTAGCCGTAGATGAGATTGCCGTTGGCGCGGTCGATGTCCGGCAGATACTTGTCGAGGAAGGCGTAATAATCCTTCAGCGTCGGATCGTCCTTGGTCTTGGGATCGGTCGCATCCTTGAGATAGCCTGCCGACAGGATGTCCTTGGCGTTTTCGAGTCCCGCCGGCTTCAGGACTGAGCCGGTCGAGATCGACACGTTGTTGAGGATGTGGAGCGGCTTCCAGCCGATCTCGGCAACTTTCTTGATCGCCTGTGCGGCGAACTTCGGCGTGGTGATATCCATGAAGAGGTCGACGCCGGCCGACTTCAGCTTCAAGATTTGCGAGTCGATCGTCGGGTCAGACACCTCATAAGTCGCTTCCGAGACGATTATGGTCTTCGCCTTGTCGCCGAGTCCATCCTTCAGGCCCTTGAACACGTCCTTGCCGTAGTCGTCGTTTTGATAAAGAACGCCGATCTTGGCATTCGGATGATTGGTCAGGATGTACTTGGCGTATACGTGTCCCTCGCTCTGGTAGCTCGGCTGCCAGCCCATGGTCCACGGATTGGTCTTCGGGTCTTCACTGAACTTGGTGGCGCCGGTGGCGACGAAGAGCTGCGGTACCTTCTTGGCGTTCATGTATTTCATCGTCGCGGAATTCGTCGGCGTGCCGAGCGGGTTGAAGATGAACAAAACTTCGTCGCTCTCGACGAGCTTGCGCGCCTGCTCGACCGCTTTCGGCGGGCTATAGGCGTCGTCGTAGCTGACGAAATTGATCTTGCGGCCGTTGATGCCGCCGCGATCGTTGATCATCTTGAAGTAAGCCGCCTCGGTCTGCCCGATCACGGCATAAGCGGAGGCAGGGCCGCTATAGGGCATGATGTTGCCGATCTTGATCTCCGTATCGGTGACGCCGGGGCCATAGTTTTTCTGCGCTGCGGCGCTCGAAGCAGCAAGAGCCGCGCCGATCAGAATGCCGGTTGCAAGGCTGCGCCGGCTTAGATTATTGAACTGCATGTACGTCATCCTCCATCATCAAAGTTGTGATTCAAGATCGCGCCCGCTCGATGCGCGACAGAACGGAGCGAACGAACCCGGCGGCGCCGGTTGGCATGAGATAGATCAACAGGATCAGGATCACGCCATAGACTGCGCCGGACAAGCCCTTCGACACGCCTTCCGCGATGTTCGGCACGAAGAGCACGAACGCGCCGCCGAAGATTGCACCTGGCAGCCAGCCGACGCCGCCGACCACCAGTCCGACCAGGAAAGCGATCGACAGCACGAGCGTGAAACTGTCGGGCGCGACGAATTGCACGATGATCGCGCCGAGCGCCCCGGCAATGCCGGTATAAAGCGCGCTGGTGCCGAAAGCGAGCGACTTGTAGAGCGCGAGGTTAACGCCCATCGAGCGTGCCGCAATTGGATTGTCGCGAATTGCCATGAGCGCCCGGCCGCTGCGGCTTTTCACGAGATTGCGGGCGAGGATGTAGAGCAGCAAGCCGACCGCCAGCGTGAAATAGTAGAGCCACTGATCCTGGTTGAGCGGGATACCCGGCGGCGCATCCGGCTTGATGATGACGATGCCCTGCACGCCGCCGGTCCAGTGTTCCAGCGGCGACAATTTCAGGATTTGCGGCGTCGCGATGGCGAGGGCGAAGGTCGCCAGCGCGAGATAGATGCCTTCGAGGCGCAGCGCCGGCAGCCCGAACAAGAACCCCGCGACGAAGCAGATCACGCCTGCAGCCGGCAGCGTCCACACATAGCTCACACTGAACTGATCCATCAGGATTGCAGCCGTATATGCGCCGAGCGCGTAGAAGGCGCTGTGACCCAACGAAAATTGTCCGTTGATGCCGGTCAGCAAGTTCAGGCCGAGAATCGCAATCGCATAAACAAGCATCTGCGTGAATTGAAACACGAGGAAGTTCTTGAACAGAAGCGGAATCGCGATGGCCACAACAAGGAACACGATGCCGGAGATAAAGGCGATGGAACCGCCGCGGCGCGCGGCACGCGGCATCTCGACGGTTTGAACCGCATCAGTGGCAGTCGACGGAAGGGTGCTTTCGACGGGAACAGCCATGGATCACACCCGCTGCACGACGGTGCGGCCCATAAGTCCGCTCGGCTTGAACACGAGGACGGCGACGATCAGCATCAGCGCGATCGGCAGTTTCAGCTCGCCGCCGATGACCGGAATGAACGTGCCGGCAAGGTTCTCAACGATGCCGACGAGGAATCCGCCGAGCACCGCGCCGGCCGGGCTTGTCAAGCCGCCAAGCACCGCGCCGGCGAAGCCGTAAAGCAGAATCGAGATCATCATGTTCGGCTCGAGGAACACGACGGGAGCGATCAGGATCCCGGCAATCGCGCCGATCGCCGCGGCCATGCCCCAGCCGAGCGCGTTCATCCAGCCCACTCTGACGCCGACGAGCCGGGCCGAGACGGGATTGGCAGCGGCAGCGCGCATCGAGAGACCGATTCGCGTGTAGCGGAAGAAGACAAAGAGAAGGATGAGCAGCAGGAGGGTGACGCCGATCATGCCCGCCTGGTGCGCGCTGATCAGCGACGAGCCGAACAAAGGCGCCGATCCGAACGGCGAAGGAAAAGCCTTGACCGTAAAATCCCAGATGAATCCCGCCGTGCTGTTCAGAATCGCCAAAAGCGCGATGAACACGACGACATGACTGAGGATCGGCGCATCGTGAATCGGCTTGAACACGACGCGGTCGATTAAAACGCCGCCGATGAAAGACACGACGAGGGTGACCGGAAAAGCAACCCAATAGGGCAGGCCCCACAACATCAGCTGGAAAGCGATGAAGGTGGAGAACATCGCCATTTCGCCCTGGGCGAAATTCAGGTGATCGATCGCCTGGTAGATCATCACGACGGCGAGCGCCATGCAGGCGTAGATCGCACCGGTCGCTATGCCTGCGAGAATTTGCTGGCCGAGAAGCTCCATCAAAGCCTCCTAATAGCCGAGATAAGAGCGTCGCACGCCCTCATCCTCGCGAATTTGCGCCGCCGGTCCCGATGTGACGATGCGCCCGGTCTCGAGCAGATACGCGGTGTCGGCAAGCGACAGCGCGAGCGACGCATTCTGCTCGACGAGCAGCATGCTCACCTTCTCCTCGCGATTGAGGCCGGCGAGAATGTCGAACATTTCGCGCACGACCAGCGGCGCCAGTCCAAACGAAGGCTCGTCGAGCAGCATGAGCCGCGGCCGCAGCATCAGGGCGCGGCCGATCGCCAACATCTGCTGCTCGCCGCCCGAAAGCGTGCCCGCTTGTTGCATGCGCCGTTGCCTGAGCCGCGGGAAATGGTCGTAGACGCGATCGATATCCTGCTTGATATCGCGGCTAGTGGGGCGGCTCATCGCGCCGAGTTGCAGATTTTCCTCGACGCTCATGCGCGTGAACGTGCCGCGTCCTTCCGGCACATGCGCGATGCCGAGGCGCACGATATCCTCGGTCTGCATGCCGATGAGCCGCTTGCCTGCGAAATTCGCATCGCCGCGCCCGCGGATCATGCCGCAGAGGGCGCGCAGCGTCGTTGTCTTGCCGGCGCCGTTGGCCCCGAGCAAAGTCGTGACGCCGCCCTCCTCAAGGCTGAAATGGACGCCATGAAGCGCGGGAATTCCGCCGTAACCGGCGACAAGCCCCGTCACTTCGAGCAATGTGCTCATGCCGCGACCTCTGCGCCGGTCCCGAGATAAGCGCGGATGAGTTCGGGCTCCTGCCGCACGATTGCCGGCGATCCTTCGGCGATCTTCTTGCCGAAGTTCAGCGCAACCACGTTGTCGGAGATTGACATCACCAGCCCCATGTGATGCTCGACAAGAAGGATAGTCACTTTGCGATCCTCGCGGATCTGCTGGATCAGGCGGCCGAGCCCTCCGACTTCGTCGTGATTGAGACCGCCGGCGGGCTCATCAAGCAGCAGGAGCTTCGGTTGCGAGGCGAGCGCGCGTGCGAGCTCGACGCGCTTCTGCGTGCCGAAGGGTAAGCCGCCCACCGGCCGAGCGCTTACGTCGGAGAGGTTGAGATAGGCGATCAGATCACGTGCTTCGCGGATCATCGCGGCTTCGCCGCGTCGCACTGCCGGAAGACGCAAGGAATCACTGACGAAATCGCTGCGGCTCTTCGAGTGGCCGCCGACGAGAACATTGTCGAGCACGGACAGATGCTGGAAGAGGGCGACGTTCTGGAATGTGCGCCCGATCCCGAGTTCCGAAATCCGGTGCGCTGGGCGGTCCAGGATCGAGCGCCCTTCAAATAAGATGTCGCCGCTGGTCGGCGTATAAAGCCGGCTCAGGCAATTGAACAAAGTCGTTTTGCCGGCGCCGTTCGGTCCGATAAGACCGAGGATTTGCCCGCGGTCCATCTCGAAGGAAATGCCGTCGAGCGCGACGATTCCGTCGAAGCGCACGGCGACATCTCTCACGGCAAGCAGAGGCGGAGTTGGCGTGGTAACTTCGCTCACGATGGCTTTCGCGTCATGCGTCGCTTGAGCGAAAAAGCGCGCTTGCCGGACGCACTCCGCCGGTCCGCTGGCACAGGTGGCTCAAGCCATACCTCCCCTGATCCCGCGCATCTTCTTTCAGGCGTCTGGGCCAAGATCCGGACGGCCGACGAATGCGTTGACACGAAATGCACCACAACCTAGTTTTCCCGTCAAATCCCGAAGCCGAGAGCCTGATCTGTCGCGCCTGAAGCGGGGTGCGGATGCTGCCGCTCCATTGCCGAACAGGAGTCCCATGTCGGAAGCCGTCATCGTGTCGACCGCCCGCACACCCATCGGCCGGGCGTATCGCGGCGGGTTGAACGACACGGACGGTCCGACCTTGGCAGCACATGCGATCAAGAATGCCGTGGAGCGCTCCGGCATCGAGCCGGAGCTGATCGAAGACGTGGTCCTCGGCTGCGCGATGCAGGAAGGCACAACCGGCGGCAACGTCGCGCGACGCGCGCTCCTGCGCGCCGGGTTGCCGGTCACCATCGCCGGCACGACGATCGACCGGCAATGCTCCTCAGGCCTGCAGGCGATCGCGCTTGCCGCCCGCTCGATCATGTTCGATGGCGTGACCGCAGCCGTCGCCGGCGGTGTGGAGTCGATCAGCCTTGTGCAAAACGATCACCGCAACACGTTTCATCAGCGCGACGCTGCGCTGTTTGCGATGAAGCCGGACGTCTACATGCCGATGCTCGACACAGCCGAAGTCGTGGCGGCGCGCTACAATATTTCGCGCGAGGCGCAGGATGCGTACGGCTTGGAAAGCCAGCGCCGCACGGCGGCGGCGCAGCAGGCGCGCCGCTTCGAGGCGGAACTCGCGCCGATCGCAACGCGCATGGCGTTGACCGACAAAGCCACCGGCGAGGTGTCGCATCGCGATGTAACGGTAAGCCAGGACGAGGGTCCGCGCCCTGAGACGACGCCGGAAGGTCTCGCTTCTTTGAAGCCGGTGCGTGGCGAAGGCAAGACTGTGACGGCCGGCAATGCCAGCCAATTGTCCGACGGCGCGTCGGCGTGCGTGGTCATGGAAGCGAAACTCGCGGAGAAGAAGGGTCTGCAGCCGCTCGGCACCTTCCGCGGCTTTGTCGCCGCGGGTTGCGAGCCTGACGAGATGGGCATCGGCCCTGTCTTCGCCGTGCCGCGGCTCCTCGAGCGGCACGGGCTAAAAATCTCCGACATCGACTTGTGGGAATTGAACGAAGCCTTCGCCGTCCAGGTCATTTATTGCCGCGACCGGCTCGGCATCGATCCGGAAAAGCTCAATGTCGACGGCGGCGCAATCGCAGTCGGCCATCCCTATGGAATGAGCGGCGCGCGGATGACGGGGCATGCTCTCATCGAAGGTAAACGCCGCGGCGCGAAACGCGTAATCGTGACGATGTGCGTCGGCGGCGGCATGGGCGCCGCCGGCCTGTTCGAAATCAACTAACGGACTTTCTGGAGGAACAGCCATGGACCTGCGCTTCACCGACGAGGAACTCGCGTTTCGTGACGAGGTCCGCAGCTTCTTTAAAGAGAATCTCCCGCCGGCGATTCGCGAAAAGCTGAAAGAGGGCCGCCACACCAGCAAGGACGAACTCGTCCAATGGACGCGTATCCTCAACAAAAAGGGCTGGGCGGTGTCGCATTGGCCGAAGGAATATGGCGGCACCGGCTGGACACCGGTGCAGCAATATATATTCCTCGATGAGTTGCAGCAGGCGCCGGCGCCTTCGCCGCTGCCCTTCGGCGTCAGCATGGTCGGGCCGGTGATCTACACCTTCGGCTCCGACGCACAGAAGAAGCAGTTTTTGCCGCGCATCGCCAATCTCGACGATTGGTGGTGCCAGGGATTTTCGGAGCCGGGCGCCGGCTCCGATCTCGCCTCGCTGAAAACGACGGCAAAGCGCGACGGCGATCATTACGTCATCAACGGCCAGAAGACCTGGACGACGCTGGCGCAATGCGCGGACTGGATCTTCGTTCTGGCGCGCACCGACTTGGCGGCGGCGAAAAGGCAGGAAGGTATTTCCTTCATTCTGGTCGACATGAAGACGCCCGGCATCACAGTGCGGCCGATCGTGACGATCGATGGCGGCGCCGAGGTGAACGAGGTGTTCTTCGATGACGTGCGCGTGCCGATCGAGAACCGCGTCGGTGAGGAAAACAAAGGTTGGTATTACGCAAAATTCCTGCTCGGCAACGAGCGCGTCGGCATCGCGCGCGTCGGCGTATCGAAAGAGCGGCTGCGGCGCATCCGCGAGCTTGCCGCCTCGACGACCGATCACGGCCGTCCGCTGATCGAGCTGCCGCGCTTCCGCGAAAAGCTCGCCGCGGTGGAGGTGGAGCTGAAGGCGCTGGAGATGACGCAATTGCGTGTCGTTGCGGCGGAAGCCAAGCGCGCCAAGGGTAAGCCCGATCCGGCCTCCTCGATCCTCAAGATCAAAGGTTCGGAAATCCAGCAGGCGACGACGGAACTCCTGATGGAGGTCGTCGGTCCCTATGCGCTGCCCTACCGGCAGGAGCACGAAGAGGAAGAGGGCTGGAACGAACCGCCGATCGGTCCCGATTGGGCCTCGACGATCGCACCGACATATTTCAACACGCGCAAAGTCTCGATCTACGGCGGCTCGAACGAGATTCAGAAGAACATCATCGCGAAGGCGATACTGGGGCTCTAGAAGCCCCAACCACCTCATCCTGAGGAGCCAATCGATCTCGGGTTTTCCCGAGATCGACAATTGCCTGGAAAGTCGGAAATATCCGACTTTCCAGGCGGCGTCTCGAAGGATGCGCAAATAGGGTGGTCCTTCGAGACGCGCGCCTTCGGCGCGCTCCTCAGGATGAGGTAGACACACGAATGGATTTCGATTTCACCGAAGAGCAGCGTCTTCTCAAAGAGAGCGTCGACCGCTTCATCAGCGATCGCTATGAATTCGAACAGCGCAAGACATTCGCCAAGAACGACACCGGGTATGCTCACGAAAACTGGAAACAGTTCGCCGAGCTCGGACTTCTCGCCATCCCCTTTGCCGAGGAGCACGGCGGTTTCGGCGGCGGTCCGATCGAGACGATGATCGTCATGGAAGCGTTTGGGTGCGGCCTCGTGCTCGAACCGTATTTCTCGACAATCGTGCTCGGCGGCGGTCTGCTGCGCCATTGCGGCAGCGAGGCGCAAAAAAGCGAACTCATCCCGAAAATCGCCTCCGGCGATTTGCGCCTCGCCTTTGCGCATGGCGAGCGTCAGTCGCGCTACGATCTCGCCGACGTCGAGACGCGCGCCAAAAAAAGCGGCTCGGGTTACGTGCTCGAGGGCGAAAAGAGCCTCGTGCTCAACGGCGATTCCGCCGACACGCTGATCGTCAGCGCGCGCTTGTCCGGCGGGCAGCGCGAGCGCGGCGGCATTGGGCTGTTTCTCGTTGATGCGAATGCGAAAGGCGTGTCGCGCCGCGGGTATCCGACGCAAGATGGCCTGCGCGCGGCGGAAATCTCGTTGTTGGGCGTCGAAGCGCCCGCCGATCGCGTCGTCAGCGAAGACGCGCTGCCGGTCATCGAGCGCGTCGTCGATGAGGCGATCGCCGCGCTCGCGGCGGAGGCCGTCGGCGCGATGGCGGAAATGCACGCGCTCACCGTCGACTATCTCAAGACGCGCAAGCAATTCGGCGTCGCGATCGGCGCGTTCCAGGCGCTGCAACATCGTGCCGTCGACATGTTCGTCGCGCTCGAACAGGCGCGCTCGATGGCGATGTTCGCGACGATGATGTCGGCCGAAGACGATGCCGATATGCGCGGCCGCGCCATCTCAGCGGCGAAAGTGCAGATCGGCCGCTCCGCCAAGATCGTCGGTCAGGGCGCGATCCAGCTGCATGGCGGGGTCGGAATGACGATGGAATTGAAGGTCGGCCACTATTTCAAGCGCGCGACGATGATCGACGTGCTCTTCGGCGATGCCGACTACCACCTGGCGCGGCTCGCCGAGGCCGGCAGCCTCGCGGCCTAGGACTGCAGGAGCGGCGCGCCCTTCGCGGCGGGCCCGCTCACCGTCACTTCGACGACTTCCGGCGGGCGCATGAAGCGCACCGGCACGATCGACGTGCCGAGCCCGGCGGAGACCACGATGTGCCGCGGCCCCTCGGTCGAGTGGCCGTAGACGAGCTTCGGCCCGAACCGCTCCTCGGCAATGATTGGGCCGATGATGGGCAGGTTCACCTGCCCGCCATGCGTATGGCCGCAGAGGGTCAGAACGATCCGGTTCGGCACCCGTGGAAAGATGTAAGGCTCGTGCGCGAGCAGGATGGCGGGCGCGTCGTCCTTCACCTGCCGTAGCGTGCCGGCGAGATCGTCGGCGCCGCGGCGAGCGCCGCTCCGGAAACTCCACCAGGCCATCTGGTCGGCGAGGCCGAGGAGCCAGAACGGCTGGCCGTTGAAGGTCAGGCGCACGGCGTCGTTTTCGAGGAGGCGAATGCCGGCCTGGCGGAGGCCGCGCCGAACACCCTCGGCGCCATCCTGCTTCATGCCGGGCAGCGGCCCGTGCCACCAATCGTGATTGCCGAGGACGGAGAACACGCCGAGCGGGGCTCTGAGAACCGAGAGCGCCTCCGCCCATTGATCGGGCATGACCGGCCCGGTGACGAACTTATGCCCACCGGAAAAATCGCCGAGAAGCACGGTCAGGTCGGGCTCGAGCGCATTGCTGACTTCGGCAATCTCGCGGATGCGCGCGGCGGGCATCCACGGCTCGCAGGCATGGATATCGGCGATGACTGCGATTTTAAGGCGGAGGTCGGCGGGCCAGGTCGCGGGCGCGATATTGTAGCGCGTGACATCGAGCATGAGCCCGGGCTCGACGGCGAACGCGTAGGAGCCGAGCGCCGTTGTGCCCAGGGTGAGACCGCCAAGACCGCGAAGGAAATGCCGGCGGGTCAGCATGTCTCGACTACACCACCTCGTCGACGCGAGGCGGCCGCCGCATCATGCGGCGAGACCGCGCGCCTTGGGAAGTTTCGGGGTATGCGCGCTCGCCTCGGACTTGTCCACGTGCACCTGCAGGGCGGCCGCGACGGCGGAGATGCCGATCTCGCGATATAGCCGGGCGAGCAGATCGCGGGGAGGAGTGGTGGAGGAGGGAGGAGCGGGCTGAACAACGCGGGACTCGGACATTTGCCACTCGTGACGCAAGAGAGCACACATCACCGCGAGGTCAACATGCGGTGAACGAAGTATTTAAAATTGCAGGTTTCCGCTTAAGGCGGCGTTAAGTCTGGGGCCTCGGAGGAGTCCCGCCGCGGGAGCCGGGTGCGAACGATCGTGGAGAACGCGACGCGCGGCGTCTCGCCTATCTCTCCGCGAGCGACGAAGCAGGCATATCGTGCTCAGCCCGGTCGTTAGCGAGGATACCGAGGAAGAGAGCTATTCCTCTCGAGCCAGGACGCCGGAATCGTGCAGCAAGAAATCGCTGCGACTCAGGCGGAACCGCCCCGCTCGGAAGACTGAACGCCCCGATCAGGATTTGCGATCGCGTTCGTGAAAGCCCTCTCGTTGCCGCGCTTTTCATGGAGCTCAGCCGCTCACACGCACTGATCAGGCTTGCATGGGCGAGGCGCGATTCGCGCGCCTCACCCGGCTGAGTATTAAGGGAGCTTTTTTACCTGCAGATTGCGATACTGCGTCCGTGACACAGAGTCGTGTGCCTGGAGAGCTATGTAGCCAGTTTGTTGTCGCGAGCTTTGGTAGTCGTTCACGAGCTGGCCATTCAGCATTACCCGAATACGCGGTCCATCGACTTCCATCAGGTACGTATTCCAGGCTCCGATCGGCACATCTGTCGAGGCGGAGGGCGCCTGCAGACCGTAAATCGCCCCAGTGATTTTCAGCGGGTGTCCCTCGGTGTTCGTCACTGAGTCAAAGCCACGCGGATCAATCTGGATTTCATGGCCCAGGGTGTCGGCCTGCTTTAACGCATCCGCAACGTCTGGCGCCGGAATGCGTATAAAGACGCCCGAGTTTTCTTCCCGCCGACTGATCCGCCAATCCAAGGAAAGCACGAAGTTACCGAACTGTTCCTTCATGTACCAGTATAGACCGTACCACCCAGAGGTCTCCATTAGAGCCGTAATGGATCATGACCGCAGGACTGTTCGGCAACTTTATCATCTGCCAGTCGGCGGCAACCAAAGAGAGGGGCGTAAATCCGGGAAGCGCCTTCGGTGCCGCGCTCTCTATAATTGATGCTGCAGTACGCCTTGCAAGGGAGAATGCGGTCGCAGATGGATTCGCAGAGCCAAGGGTGGGGAACACGGCCGGGCCGACGGCATACACATTAGCTTTATCCTGGAATTTACAATTCGTGTCGGTAATAGAGGCGCCAGGTGCGCCCATGAAGAGTGTTCCAGCCTCGTGGTGTGTACCGCCCAGAGGGTCTTGCCAGAAGCCGCGTCCGTTGGCGTCAGGTGCCGGCTGAGCAGCCTGCCATTTTTTGTTCGGCGCATCCCAGCACTCGATATTGGCGCCGTTTCCACCAGCCATCGCCAAGGCAAGATCGAACGCTGACTTGTCCATCGCGCTCCATAGGTTACGATCGTTATCGGTTGCCGCGAGGTGCACATAGGCTCGGCGCTTTCCAAACTTATCCGTTTCTGAGCTTAGCTCGACCCAACTGCGCGCGGCATCAATATTGTCAAGGATACGCTGCTCTTCCATCTCGCCGATCCCGCGGAAGGTGATTGATACCCAGTCGCGGTCTTGGTTCGCCAGCAAGCTGTCGAGCACATCAATATCCGGCACCATACTCCACATGTTCGATTCTGGGTTCGATCCGGCGAGAGCTGCAGCAGTTACTTGATGATGAAACCGGCGGCCGTACGCTGTGCCGCGAAGGAGCAACGCGGCGGTCTCAAGCTCAGTGGGAGGACCGCCAAGGCCGAGGGCCGCGCGCTTGATCCTCACCGTGATATTGCTCCGCAGATGAGCCATTAGATTGCCGAGGCGCGGCGTGCCAGATTGCGGCGAGCCGATACCCAGGGATTCCAAGGCTAGCCGCGTTGCTTCGATGGTGCCGGTGGCGACCACGACTGCGCATCGGGGCCCCAATGGGAGCGACTGATTGCCGCCTTCGACATTTAAGTCGAGTGAGGTGACGGCGTTACCAGTCAGATTGAGCTTAAGAACTTGCGCCCGCGGCACTACGAATATTCTTCGGCTCAAGTCGCCGTGATTCGTGTGGGCAGCAACATCGTTACGAACGGCGTCAATGAGAAATGGTGCGCTGCTAAACTTGTCGAACGCGAACAGACCAGAACGCGGCGCGGACCCGACTACCGCCAGTGGAGCTTCCCGAGCCTCGGTGATGCCGGATAACGGGAGTGCTGCGCGAGCGCTGCTTAGAAGCGCGTTAAAAAGAGCAGTTTGTGTAATGAAGTCCGTAGTCGTGCCTGTTCCGATTTCGTCAGCAGTGCGAGCGTAACCGGAGGCGCCTTTGAGATAGGAAACCACGTCATCAGGCCAGTTGCCCAAATCCGCGTCGGTCAAGGGTGGGGACCACCCGCCCCAAAATAGTGACCGACCGCCAATGCAATAGGCCAAACCTGCAAAGGGCTCGTTGTTGATCCAAGGCATTTCCCAAACGATATTTTGTGCGCCGGAACCGTCGTCGCGCGTCCGAGGGGAACTGGGACCGCCAATCGCGCCGCCCAGTTGTTGCGGAAGATTTTGGATATGCGATTGGAGCAGAAAGGCCCCCGCATCCAGCACCAAAATTCGTAGAGCCGCTGCGTTGCCGCGACGGTAAAGCTTTTCGGCGCAGTAAGCTCCGTACATACCTGCGCCGATTACGACAACATCAAAGGGATAACCCCCGGCGCCTTGGGCGGCGATTATTTCCTGCCAACTATTACAAACATATCGAGGGACGACGTCATAACCGAAGGCGGTTTGCTGAATCCCGTCTTTAGCTGGGTTCGGACCGGGAATTAGCTCACGCAGCGGCATTTTGCCCTCCCGTCTGGTCGAGGAAAATGGTTGGCAGTGATCTCATTTAACAGCCGCTAGTTTTGTTATTCACATGATCTGAATTTTCATTTTCTTTATGACATGCGGCCAGCTAAGTACAACGCCCTCATCACCGGATCGGCGCCTATAATGGAAACAAGCTGATCCCGAGGAACCGGTTCAGTGTCTCCAGAGCGCTATCGCTTGAATATGCGGGCTGCCACGCATTGTCCTTAGGCGGCTCGAGTCCCGCGGCGGGCTCTAGTACATACACAGGGCTGAGACTTTATGGCCGAGCGCCCGTGGCGACCTGGAGCGGAGTGCCGAGCCGACCTTTTATATACGCTTCGGCCTTCCCTCGGAGGTTTCCGGCCCTGAATAACAACATTGTCAGCAACAGCTTGGGATCGCGCTTCATTGCCGATTTCAAGGCGGCCAGGCTCGCCTCCTATCGACGCGGTATCGAGCCATCCAATTGTTGGATGGCGTAACAAGACTGGCGACAGCGGGCCCGCCCCCGGGCAAACTCGTCAGGTGGTGGATTTCTCCGCCGATAGGTTCAGCAGCAAGCAGGCGCTCAATGTCGTCGCCGGCAGCATTCTGCGCGCGCGAGTCGTCAGGCTCCGGCAGGGTCATGATCCACTTGGCTACACTCGGAATCGCTCGTTCAGGAGAGAGGCTTCGGAGCTCTGAGCCGAGGTTGAGCGCGCCGAAGCTTTGGGGCTGAACACGGCTGGCAGCAAACCACCAAACCCGCACAGCAGGCAGTTAGGTGAGACCCCTCATGCTTCCCTCAAAAACGAGGACTCCCCAGCTTAACAATTCCTAGAGCTGGGCCTTGGTTCCTTTGCCGAACCGCCATGCTTAATGCCCTTTCGCTGCGCCTCTTACGAATTCGGGAGGGGGCCGCAACTGGCGCTGACAAAGTGGCTTTGTCTTCAACCCAAATCGAGCGGCGCCGTGCCCTTCGGCTTGCCGTCGGCGCCAAACGTAATCTTCTCGATCCGCGCCTCGGCCCGCTTCAGCCAATCGTCGCAATGCTTCTTCAATGCCTCGCCGCGCACGTAAATGACAATCGATTCCTCGAGCGGCACGTTGCCCTTCTCCAGCCGGTCGACGATGTCCTCGAGCTCCTTCATGGCGGCTTCGAACGGCAGTGCGGCGATATCTGGGAGATCGGTCACGTCTTCTCTCATTCCGCCGCATCGCGGATCGGCCTCCGCGGCGACCATCTCAACACGGGTTTGCGCGCCGACCATGCTCCCTCCAGACAGGGGCGCGGCGCAAGATAGGGCGCGCCGGTGAAGCGCTCGGTCTCGCCGCGGCATGCGCTCATCGCGAGATCGCGGAGCGTGGCGACGAACAGATCGAGGGAGGCGAGCGATTCCGATTCGGTCGGCTCGATCAGCATGGCCCCGTGCACGACGAGCGGGAAATACATCGTCATCGGGTGGTAGCCCTCGTCGATCATCGCCTTGGCGAAATCGAGGGTCGTGATCCCGGTACCCTTCAGCCAGGCGTGGTCGAACAAAGCCTCGTGCATGCACGGCCGCTCGCCGAACGGCTGCGACATGAGGTCGGCGAGGCAGGCGCGCACGTAATTGGCGTTGAGGACGGCATCTTCCGAGGCCTGCCGCAAACCGTCGGAGCCGTGCGAGAGAATGTAGGCATAAGCGCGCACGAACATCCCCATCTGACCATGAAAGGCGGTCATGCGCCCGAAGGATTGCGTGCCGTCCGGGTGCTCCACCAGCCGTAAAGCACCGCCGTCACGGACAATGAACGGCACCGGCGCGTAACGCGCGAGCCGCTCCGACAGCACGACAGGTCCGGCGCCCGGGCCGCCGCCCCCATGCGGTGTGGAAAAAGTCTTGTGCAGATTGATGTGCATGGCGTCGACGCCGAGATCGCCCGGCCGCACTTTTCCGACGATCGCGTTGAAATTGGCGCCGTCGCAATAGAAATAACCGCCGGCCTCGTGCACGGCGCGGGCGATCTCGACGATGTCCCGCTCGAACAAACCGCATGTGTTCGGATTGGTCAGCATGATCGCCGCGACGTCGGGCCCCATCAGCGCCTTGGCCGCATCGAGATGGACGTCGCCATCGGCATCGGCCGGCACGGACTTCACCTCAAACCCGAGCAGCGCGGCCGTCGCCGGATTTGTTCCGTGCGCGGAATCCGGCACGAGGACGGTGCGGCGGCTCGCTTCTTCGCGCCGCGCGATGATCGCCGCCTTGATCGCCATCATGCCGCAGAGCTCGCCATGCGCGCCGGCTTTCGGCGACATCACGACTGCGCTCATATCGGTGAGGTCGAGCAGGTTTTTGGCAAGCGCCTCGATCAGCGCGAGCGCACCCTGCACCGTCGATTGCGGCTGCAAGGGATGAATGTCGCCAAAGCCCGGCAGCCGCGCCATTTTCTCGTTGAGCCGCGGATTGTGCTTCATCGTGCACGAGCCGAGCGGATACGTATTCGCGTCGATCGCTGCATTCATGCGCGACAGGCGCACGTAATGGCGGATCGCTTCAGGTTCGGAAAGGCCGGGGAGACCGATCGGCCGCATGCGTTCGAGCGCGCCCAGGCGCGTCTTTGTGGTGGCCGGATCGTCGACATCGATGCCGGTCACCTCGGTGCGACCGATCTCGAAGATGAGCGGCTCTTCGAGATCGAGGCCGCGATTGCCGGTGAATGTTTGGCGTGCCCGCATCGAATGATCGGCGGATTTTGTTGGACGGTTCTGCGTATGCAGCATCAGTGCGCTCCGCCTTGCAGCGACGATTTGAGCGCCTCGACAAAGCCAGCACGATCATCGTCCGTGTTCACTTCGGTGTTGGCGACGATGATCAGATCGTCGAGTCCGGCATTCGGCAGAAGCCGCGAGGCGCGCACCCCGCCGAGCACGCCACGCTCCCCCATTTTCCCGAGAACATCGCCGGCGTCGCCACGCACGCGGATGGTG
>Ga0136846_1236538_pt1 | contig 18046 bp, 15 predicted proteins | sample HopSoiMetagenom2_FD_96841 | JGI IMG/M metagenome (GOLD analysis project Ga0136846, IMG submission 96841) | Grasslands soil microbial communities from Hopland, California, USA - 2 Assembly 2016 (version 4) | ecosystem: Environmental > Terrestrial > Soil > Grasslands | place: USA: Hopland...
GAGATCAATGCCAATACCAAATCCAATAACCTTACCGGCTCCGCAATTACAGTTGGCTGGAGGAACAGGAATACATTCAAAGGCGGTGAATTATTGAAAATAGATGCTACTGTTGGTTCGGAATTCCAATACAGTTCAGCTTTTGCAGGATATAATACATTCCGGGTTGGAGGAGAGGTTAGCCTGGAATACCCGAGGTTTGTTGTCCCGTTCTTCAATGTAAATACTCCTGGCGGTTTCGTACCCAAAACCAAATTCCTGCTGGGATATGATATTCTTACGCGCCAGAAATTATACAGTATGAATTCTTTCCGGGCCAACCTGGGTTATACCTGGCAGGAGAACATAAGGAAAACGCATGAGTTCAACCCAATCAGCATCACTTATGTACAGCCCCTATCAATAAGCCAGATGTATATTGACAGCATGAAGGATGATCGTACACTGCAAAAAGCAGTTGAAAAGCAGTTCATCCTTGGCTCCAGTTATAATTATAACTATAATGGACTGACCGGTACATTTAAGGAAGGTTTTTACTGGAATGGATTGATTGATGTTTCAGGTAATATTGCAGGTTTGCTTTCAGGCGCCAATGCACCTGATAATCCCAAGTTTATTTTCAATGCACAGTTTGCACAATACATAAAACTGGAATCAGATCTTAGGTATTACCTGCCACTTTCTAAAAAATCAGTACTGGCCAGCCGGCTGATCACTGGATTTGGTCTACCCTATGGAAACTCTATAGAATTACCTTTTATCAAGCAGTTCTTCGTGGGTGGCACCAATAGCATTCGTGCATTCAGGAGCCGCTCCATAGGGCCGGGTACTTACCTTCCGCTAACAACTAAAAAATTTATTCCGGATCAGTCCGGAGATATCAAGCTTGAAATAAATACAGAATTAAGGATGCAGCTGGCTGGCATTGTACATGGCGCCGCATTTATCGACGCGGGAAATGTCTGGCTGTTTAACGACAACCCGGATAAACCGGGTGCAAAGTTCGACAAAGACTTCCTGAGCGAGCTGGCGGTAGGCGCAGGGCTCGGCTTGCGATTTGATATATCCTTCCTCGTGCTGCGATTTGATGTCGCATTTCCATTAAGAAAGCCCTACCTGACGCCCGGAAACCGCTGGGTGATCAATCAGATCGATATTCTTAATCCGGGATGGAGAAAATCAAATTTGGTTTATAACCTGGGCATTGGCTATCCATTCTGAAGTAAATCATGGTTAACCACTAATTTGCAATTCAAGGCACCAAAATCATACAAATTGCCAGCGGAAATTGTAATTTTCATTTTAGTTTGTACTCTGAAATCAATATTCCCAAGAGAAAATGGTCTCCCTCTTAACGCTTAAAGGAAAGGTTTGGTCTGGTTATTTCCTTGCATTTATTCTTTTACTCGTTTCCTACTTCCTGATATTTTATACTATGCAGCGCTCTGTGCAGGAAACAAATTCCGTTTCTCACACCTTTAATGTGATTAACAGGCTGGAGATGCTGCGCGGCCAGATTACACAGGCTGAAACAGGAATCAGAGGATATGTAATTACAAAGGATGTCCGTTTCCGATCACCCTATGATGAGGCTATTGTCAATATCCCGGTGATCTATGGGGAATTAAAAACCCTTACAAAAGAAAACCCACTTCAGCAATCGCGGCTGGATACGCTTAAGATGCTGATCGATGAACGGCTACAGTACATGGCCAGGGGACTGGCAAGCTTTGAAGCAAATGGCCTGGTGATCGTGGACAGTCTGCGTGCAACCCGCGAACCAAGTAAGCGAATCATGGATAGCATCAGGGTATTTACAACTAACCTCAAGACGGCAGAAGAAAAGCTCATGGAATTGAGAAAGAGTAAATTGACTGGATTCTTCGACAGTACGCAACTCATTGCCATGATATCCCTGGCAATTGCCTTTATCACCCTGTTTTATTCACTGATCATTTTTAATAAGGAGAACAAAGCCAAGGAGAAAGCTATGGAGCGGGCCATGCTATACAGCGTGGAACTGGAAAATAATATCAGCAAATTAAAGGCTACTAACCTTGAGCTGGAAGAATTCAGATCACTGGAAAAATTTACGGCCACGGGCCGTATCGCCAGGACCATCGCTCACGAAGTGAGAAATCCATTGACCAATATTTCACTCGCAGCTGAACAACTGGAAGAGAGTTTACCTGCAACCAAAGAATCGGTGGTATTGCTGGAAATGATATCCCGAAATGCCACCAGGATCAACCAGCTGGTATCCGAACTGCTCAATGCCACCCGTTTTGCGAACCTTGAATTCCGTGAGACAGATATTACGGGCTTATTGGAAGAAACGCTTGAATTGGCGAGGGATCGTATCAATCTGAACCATGTGGAAGTAGAAAAGCATTATTCCCCTGAACCGATCCTGGTTTCTGTGGACGGGGAGAAAATGAAGCTTGCACTTCTGAACATTATCGTAAATGCCATTGAGGCCATGGAAAAAAACGGCGGCCTGTTGGTCATAAAGACCAAAAAACAGGGTAATAAGTGCATAATTGAGATCAGGGATAATGGTAAAGGAATGGATGATGACGTATTAAGGAACCTTTTTGAACCCTATTTTACCGGTAAGCTGAAAGGAAATGGACTTGGCCTGACAAATACCCAGAATGTGATATTTAATCATAAAGGCAGTATCAAGGTTTACAGCAAACCTGGTCAGGGTGCAACTTTCTTAATCTCGCTCAATATTCAGGAACAGAGGGAACCGGTAGCATGACCCCATAATGGGGAAAATAATCCACAGTAATCAGGTGGTCTTAACTGCAATGCCCTCCAGGGTCTTAAAAATTACCTCCTTGGAGAAAGGCTTTCCTATAAAGTAATCAACGCCCTGGGCAGTAGCTTTTTCCCTGTCTGCAATAGTGTCATGGGCGGTGATCATAACAATTATACTCAACGGACATTTTTGCTTAAGCGTGGCGATATAATTAACCCCCAATCCATCAGGCAGATGGTTATCCAGGAAAATGACCGAATGTTCTGTTTCATTTTCAATGATTTTCTCCGCCTCAGAGAGGCTTCCTGCAAGGGTTGTCTGGAAATTTTTCTGTCTCAGGATACCGCTTAAAAGAAAGCAGATATCTGTTTCATCGTCAATAATGAGAGCTTTGGGCCTGGATAGTGGGTTATTCAGCATTGATTGGAGAGGCTCTATAAAAATATGATATTCATTAGATCTGTAACCCTTTATCGCAATTTTACTGCCAAATGATTTTTTACCCACAGCTGCGTAAATTTCCGGCATGATTTTGCTCTAACCTATAAAGTCAAGGCTTTAAAAAAAGTGTTAATTTCAACTTCAATACCCCTCTTATGAATAAAAGTATCCTCATCATTGATGACGATATCGATCTGTGCACACTGCTTGGTAGGTATCTTTCACGGAAAGGGTTTGATACAGAAGCTACCCATACGGGTGCAAAAGGTATCGCAAAATTCAACGAAAAAAAGTTTGATGCTGTCATCTGTGATTACCGGCTGGGCGATATGGATGGAAAGGATGTGATAGCGGCCATCCGTAAACAAAATCCGAATGTGGGCCTGCTGGTCATAACTGGATATTCTGATATCAAGACTGCCGTAGAGGTAATCAAGCTCGGCGCATTCGATTATATTACAAAACCGCTTATTCCGGACGAAGTATTAAACATACTTCATAAGATTTTACAGACTCCGCCCGAAGAGTTGGGACAGGAAAGGAAAACACGTCCTGTTTCCGAAGCAGGTGTTACCGCTCGAGGCAAAATCAATAACCCTGATTTTTATGAAGGAAAATCTCCTGCAGCCAAAGCACTCTACGACCAGGTAAATATTGTTGCCGCAACCAATTACAGCATCATATTATATGGCGAAAGTGGGTCAGGAAAAGAAGTGATCGCCCGCAGTATTCACCAGTTAAGCGCGAGAAAGGACAAACCGTTTGTAGCCATGGATTGCGGTACGCTGTCAAAAGAACTGGCCGGTAGTGAATTGTTTGGTCACGTAAAAGGGGCCTTTACCGGTGCATTACAGGATAAAGAAGGTCACTTTGAATTAGCCGATGGTGGAACCCTGTTCCTGGATGAAGTAGGTAACCTTGGTGTAGAGATACAGGCTACGCTTCTTCGCGTGATCCAGGAAAGAAAATTCAAACGTGTAGGTGGTAATAAAGAAAAAGAAGTAGACGTACGTATTATAGTAGCTTCTAATGAAAATCTCAGGGACGCTTACCGGAAAGGTAAATTCAGGGAAGATCTTTACCATCGTTTCAATGAATTCTCCATTAACCTTCCTCCATTGAGAAGTCGCCGTGAAGATATACCTGCCTTCGCCGAATTCTTCCTTGAAAAAGCAACTACAGAATTGGGAAAAAAAGTTACTGAATATGAAGATGATGTAATGGAAGCATTCCTTTCGTATGAATGGCCGGGAAATCTCCGGGAATTCAGGAATGTGATCCGGAGGGCAGTCTTGCTCACCGAGCCTGGTAAAAAGATCAGCATTTCCTCCTTGCCATGGGAGATCAATAACAAGAACCCCCTGACTACGCGGGAAGAAGACAGATCAGGAACCGAGTTTACACCAGCAGCGGCTATCACTGCCAGTCCCGAACTAAAGGAAGGTGATCTGAAATCCAAAAATCAGTTAAAGGATGCGGCTGGCAGGGCAGAATTTGAGACGATTATGTCTGTTCTCAAAATGGTAAACTTCAACAAAAAGAAAGCAGCAGAACTGCTGAAAATAGACAGGAAAACGCTTTATAACAAGATCAAGAATTATCAATCCTCCTGAGGATAAATATTTCCTGAACGGGATGCCGGATAAGGGGCTTAAACCCATTGTCCGGCATTTTTTTTATTGTAGAGGAAACCGGTTACTCAAAATTTCCCAGGCCGTGCAAATTATTCCCCAAAGGCTGTTCTTATCTGCACGATCTTCACCTCAAACACAGTCGGGCTCCATTTTTTTATTATTATTTTTTAAGTTACCTGAAATAAAAATCCGGCCTGAAGCCGGTCAATTTTACAGTTTTTTGCAAAAAGAATGATACTTGCGATAAAAAACATTTAGCCTTTAAACTTATTGAATCAAACGAACTCCTACTTTTGCAACGCTGGCACAATCTTTCCTCCTATATCTTGCTTGTCCCAGAAATAACAGACGCATGAAAATTTTACTGTTTTTGGCTGCTATCTACACGCTGATCTTTCATCAATGTTACCAGAAGAAAAACAATGTAGTTCCTTTGCCTGCACCTGCTCATCATTCTCAGTACATTGCCCAGGATACCGTTAAGCAATCCTTCAAGACAATTATGCTGGCAGGGTATCCGGAAAAACCCGTAGAACATAAAAGAAGCTATCCGGGCAGCCTTATCCTGAGTCCATCCTGGTAAGAAAGAACTGGCAGTTTTATTCAGGATGCCTTTCCCTTATTAAAAGAAATGCTTTCGATCCAGGCTCTGATAGCAGAAGGCTCCTTCCTCAATTTCCTGGACAATCGATCTATTAATTCTTCTTCTTTTCCCGGCCTGAGCTCCAGGTCTTCATCTGTCAGCTCAACATTTTGCTCTTTGAGCTTTTCTTTCACAGACTCCCATGAATTTTCGAGATGTAATGAATTCATATATATGGTTTATCCAAACCCAACAATATTCAGGCCCTAATATACGTATCAGGTACGGATGCCTAATGCCTCACCATCATAGTTCCCTGATTTTTATATTCCGATAATATATTTCGGAATATTCGGATTGCAATAATATTCTTCCACTTTTTACACTGGCTTCTTCGCCTACGTTCACCACCACTCCATTAACAATATGCACACATTTTCCATTTACTGAAATCACTTCCACCGTATTCCATTCACCTGGTTTTTCGCCATCCGCCTGCTTAATGAATCGTGTGTGATCAGCCGGCACATTCTGCGTTCCATTTACTTTAATAGTACTGAATCCCAATAACCAGAAATCACCGATATCTCCTTCCTGTATCTGGCATTCGATTGATTTAGGCCAGATTGAATCCGGTTCATTCATGGGGATATTGTAACAAATGCCGGCATCTCTCTTTTCGTTCTCCCTCGGTGGCCATCTTTTCCCTCCAAACCGGAACTCGAGCTTGAAATGGAAATTGGTAAATCCTTTCTCGGTCATCGCATATCCAAGATCTTTTCCCACGGCATACATGCAACTATCTTTTACCTGGAAATTAGAGTTGGGGTCCTTGTTGATACCAAAGTTCTGTAAAAAGGTATGCCAGCCATTGAAGTTCTGACCGTTGAACAGTGAAATGAAAGGATCATTAAGTACCGGAACAATATTTTTTACAACAAAAACATAATCATTGTAATCTCCATTTTTGGCTTCTTCGAAGCATACCAGGTAAGTATTATTCAATGGCTTACCTGCCGCATTTTTCACGGAATAGGTCCTTATCGCTCTTACAGCGTTGGCTGGAAAAAATAGCATGTTCCAGACATCCTCTGAATAAGCAGAATGGGTGGGACCTGTAGCATAAAATCCAAATTGGCTATTGCCGGGGTCAAATGAACTGGCTCCTTTTGCAATAGCCGGGAATAATGTTTGATGCTCGGGATATTTGCCTGCCTTTGCCAGCACACCTACCTGATTCATTTTCGGCATGGCACCATTATTAATATAATACCCAAAAGGAAGTTCAAAATCCGGCGAATATCTGGCAACAGGAATCATCTCCACTTTTCCTTTACCTGCTTTTCGAAAAAGAGAAGAAGAAATTTCCTCTCCCTGCAATTCCGGACGAGTATTGTTTGCCAGGCTGGTCCATCCAATATTTGCTTCGTATCCCAGTACTTCAATGATACTTGACAGGGGCGCTTCATGCTCCCCTTCCAGTCCATCTGTTGCAAGACCAGCCAGATCAATTTCGGCAATATCTTTTTTGGCTGCATTCTTTGCAAGAATTTTTGCCTTCGAAATTCCTGTAAAGCCCGCAGGCGGTGAAAATGTTACAACTATTTTCCTTCCTCGCTGTGACACTATTTTAAAATTGGCAATATCTCCATCCACCAATTTCACAGAACTTACCCCCGAAGGCAATAAAATTGAATCAGGTTTGCTGACTGTTAAACTGACTGCAGAAAAAGCCAGGTTTCCTTTAAATGGTACATTTTGCCCCATAGCCACTACCATACCTGCTATGATTAAAACGGGCAGAATCGCAAGTCGTTTTATATTATACATCATACAAGCTAATCATATATTTTATACAAAACTGGTAATGCAAAAAACTCGTACTAATAGATAAAATAGTACCACTTATTCCTTCTGGTAATTTTTACTTTTGGATTGACGATTGATGCATACAATACATAATTGCCATGACTGTAATTTTTGCCAGGCTATTTTATTTTTACTGCATTGCTTCCATACTAAGCTTTTCTTGCGGGAAAAGCGAAAAGCAACCTGTAACTCCTCCAGCCAATCAAACACCTGTAACCCAGACTGATCCCTTTAAAGACATAAACAATTCACTGGTAACACCGAATCCAACAAAGGAAGCTATCTCACTCTATCAGTTCCTAAAAAATAATTATGGGAAAAAGATCCTTTCAGGCGTAATGACCCTAAACAGTTTCGATGAAACTACCTGGCTTAAAAACAATACGGGTAAAGAACCAGCAATCATTGGACTTGACTTTATGCATTGTAACAGAAACTATAACTGGTATGATAATGAGCAACCAATCAAAGACGCTAAAACTTATTGGGAAAGAAATGGTATCCCTGTATTAGTCTGGCATTGGCGTGACCCATCCCGGAAAACAGAAGAATTCTACACAGCCAAAACCAGCTTCGACGTTTCAAGGGTTAACGATCCTTCCTCAGATGAGTACAAGGCGATGATCAGTGATATAGACTTCGTTTCCGGATTGCTAAAAAAACTGCAGGCTGATAATATCCCTGTGATCTGGAGACCATTGCATGAAGCAGCAGGTGGCTGGTTCTGGTGGGGTGCCAAAGGAGCAGCACCGTGCAAAAAACTTTACCAGCTTATGTACGATCGAATGGTTAATTACCATGGCCTTAGAAACCTAATCTGGGTGTGGACGAGGGAACCAAATGATAACGACTGGTACCCTGGTGATTCCTATGTTGATATCGTAGGGCGTGATATCTATAAACAGGGCGACCATACATCACAGATTGCAGAATGGACAGCGATGCATGCTTTATATGGCAGTAAAAAGATGGTCACACTTTCTGAGGTGGGGTCAATTCCGGATGAAACTAACCTGGTTTCAGATAAGGCTGCGTGGTCATGGTTCATGCCGTGGTATGGCGATTATACTCGCAATAGCATTAATAACTCTCTCGATCTATGGAAAAAAATGTTCGCGAGCGATTATGTAATTACGCTGGATGAGATGCCCTCCCTCAAATGAATAACCTTGTTTAGAAAGCCCGCTTCTCAGATGAAGCTTTTGTTGGTTTGAAATCAATAACCCGGTAGTATGCTTTCTTCGGCTGATAAGCTGTATCGAATAAAAGCGGATATGCTTTGCCACCGCCGCCTCTGCGGTCCAGCCAACTGCCACGGTCTGATACATTCCAGAACGTAACCCCAGAGATCACATTGCGGTATTTGCGGAAAAGATCAAAAATCATATCATATTTTTCCGTCTGCAATTTTTCTCTTTCAGGTGTATAGGTGGTGGCGCTATCTCTACGGGCACTATTACCGCTCGGTTGTACCTTAAGATCCAGTTCAGTGATCTGGATCTTCAATCCCAGAGAGGCAAATTTGGCAAGTGTGGAGTCAACCTGTCCTTCTGTAAGATCATGAATGGACCAATGGGCCTGCAGACCCACACCATGGATGGGCACGCCTGCATCCTTCAATCCTTTCACCATCCTGTATATCTTTTCCCGCTTCACAGGATCGGTTTCATTATAATCGTTATAAAATAAAATAGCCTTGGGATCAGCTTCATGTGCATATTCAAATGCCTTTGCCACAAAATCTTCTCCGCAGATCCTATACCACTGGGAATTCCTGAAATACTCCTTTGGATTATCCGAAATACATTCATTCACAACGTCCCATGCATACACTACGTCTTTGTAACGGTTAACTACTGTTGTAATATGTTCCTTCAGTCGCTTCAGCAATAATTCTTTTGATGCAGTATCCGGAGGATTATGAGAGGAATCAATAAACATCCAGCGGGGTGCCTGGTTGTGCCAGCAAAGATTATGTCCCCTGATCTTTAAATGATTCTTCCTGGCAAAAGCCACAATGGAATCTGCATCCCTCCAGAAGTATTCATTTTCCCTTGGGTGAATAGGTCCCATCTTCATGGCGTTCTCAGGCGTCATGCTGCCAAATTGCTGCAGGATCAATGCGCTTTCGTCTGGACGCTTAAGCCCCTGTGGAGACACTGCCACTCCCATGGTAAAATAATCCTTATAATAATCCTTCAGGCCTTTTGCATCAGGACTACTGGCTACGTTTTTTCCTGAGTTACAGTCGGCAAAAATATACGCGGTGGCTACCAAAGCTAACACCATCAAACAATTGGAAAATCCTTTACTCATAATGCTAAATGTAGTTTACTATTGGTTTGGACAGCCTTTCCAAAACGAGGATAAATTTATCCGTTAAGGCTATTATTACAGTGAAAATTTCCTCCGTTTGTCTACAAAAAACTAGATTTATAGAATGAAAAGCATACTCTTATTATCAACCGTATTATTATTCTCTACTGTGAAAGGGCAATTGGCTTCATCGCCAGATCAGCCTATACAATCAGACGTATATTCCTGGAAAAATCTTCCGGTTGATAAAAAAGAAAATACGGAAAGAAGGCAAATTGTCAATGGGAAAAGTGCAGTGCTGGCGAATATGGAGATCCATGCAAGAACTTTGCAACCAAAATCCGGTCCTCAGCCTAAACATACGCATTCGGAAGAAATTCTCCTCCTTGTTAAAGAAGGATCATTAAAAGTGTCATTGGGAAGCCAATCCAAAACTATGGGACCTGGCAGTGTTGCATTTGCAATCTCGGGAGATGAGATTGGAATAGAGAATATGGGAAAGACCCAGGCTACTTACTATATTTTCAAAATGAAAACACCAGACTCCATTCATCTGCAGAGAGCGAAAGATGCAGGAGGATCTTTCTTCATGGATTGGAATGATATCGCATTCAAGGCACACGACAAAGGTGGGGTCCGGCAGTATTTCAATCGTCCCACAGCCACACTTAATAAACTGGATATTCACGTTACAACTTTAAACGCAGGATTGAAGAGTCATGATCCGCATACACATAAGGCAGAGGAGATCGTATTGATGATCGACGGTAATGCAGAAATGCAAATCGATAAATCATTTAAGAAGGCTACTACCGGAGATCTTATTTACCTTGAGTCAATGGTACCCCACGCCATTCGCAATGATGATACCAAACCGTGCATGTATTACGCCATTCAGTGGGAATAAGATGTGTATGGATGAAACAATTACATTCAAATGATCTTTGTGTACCATTAATAATGTAAATTAGAAATCTTCATTATTTACGAATGGAAAACGAAAAAAATATTCCTTCCCCTTATGAATGGGCCGGCGGTGTCGAAAAATTCGAGCGTCTTACAGAAGTATTTTACGAAAAGGTTCTGAAGGATGAGGTCCTGGAACCGATATTCAGGCATATGTCCCCGGAACATTCAAAACATGTGGCTCATTTTTTTGCAGAAGTTTTTAAAGGACCGAAATTCTATAGCCAGGAATATGGTGATGATGCGTTGAAACATATGGTAGGGAAACATATTGGCAGAAGGCTTACTGAAGAACAACGCAAGCGATGGGTTGATCTCCTTCTAAAAAGTGCTGATGAAATTGGTCTGCCCGCTGACCCCGAATTTCGTTCCACCTTTGTAGGCCATTTGGAATGGGGCACACGTATTGCCCTCCTCAATTCTCAGTTAGATGAAAATCCAACTACCGACCAGGAGCAAATACCCCGGTGGGGATGGGGAGAAGTGAAGGGACCGTATGATGTAGTAGGGTCCCTGTTTCAGAAGAAAAATACCGAATAAACTGACATTCCTCAGCCAGTCTGAACTTTTATTTCACGTCATTAACCAGCGTGCCAATATTATCGATCGTAATCTTTATTGTATCTCCAGGCTGTAAAGTAAAATCACTTCCCGGCACAATCCCGGTTCCTGTCATGATCATACAACCGTGCGGAAAAGAACAAGCCCTGTAAACAAATGATACCAGTTCTTCCGGAGTGCGTTTCATCTGGCTGATGGCAATATCTCCCTTAAAGACCTGTTGACCCTTCCTCAATATTTCCAGCCTGATCATTGTATCAGGAGAAAGCGGCTTATCAGTTATATATATACAGGGCCCGATAGCAGCACATGCATCATAGGTCTTTGCCTGTGGCAGGTATAAAGGATTCTCGCCCTCAATACTCCTTGAGCTCATATCATTACCCACAGTATAACCAATGATCTTTCCAGATGAAGTAACAACCAGTGTCAACTCCGGCTCAGGTACATCCCAAACGGAATCTTTGCGGATAGCCACTTTACCGCCATGACCCACCACACGATGTGCAGTAGCTTTAAAAAAAACCTCAGGTCTCACGGCTTCATACACCTTGGCGTAGAAATCCGCTCCTCCTGCATCCTTTGATTCTTCCTGCCTGCCAATTTTGCTTCTGAGATACGTAACACCACAAGCCCACAATTCCTGCTTGCCCATGGGAGCAATTATATTGTCAGGAGCTTTTGTATTTCCTTTGTTAGAGCCATTCGCAATCCAGCTGGTAAGCTTTTCAAGGATCTTGTCATCATTGAGAAACTCATCCCAGTCATCAACAGGAGCTGTATGAAATAAACCTTCATGTTCTATCACAGCACCCGATTCCGTTCTGTAAATTTTCATTTTATTTGAACTGTTTGTTTAATAATCAAAGCCTAATCTCTCATCTTTAATCGCAACACATACATATCATTGGTGATATAGAGCGTCTTCTGATCTGGAGACAGTGCACAATTTGATGCAGGATTCTCCAGTTTCAACCGGCCCAGCATTTTTCCTTCCGGATTAAATATCCTGATACCACCGGGTCCACTCGCGAAAATAGTCCCGTTCTTATCGATCTTGAAACCATCGGGCAAACCGGGTAATGTTTTATCTTCTCCCACACAGCTGAAAAAAAGTTTCCCATTTTTCAAACCATTATCATCCACATCAAAGATATACCAGTTCGGTTTCTCCGGATCCGAACAGGCAACGATCAGTTTCTTTTCATCCGGCGTTAAAGCAATTCCATTAGGCCGTGTAATGGAATCAACCAGTAATACAACCGTGCCATCTGTTTTTACTTTATAGACCCCATTGTAAGGAGTTTCTTTCTTTGGATCATTATCAGATTTCGATTCCAGTCCATAGATTGGATCGGTAAAGAATATTTCCCCTTTGCTATTAAATATTACATCATTGGGACTGTTGAACCGCATTCCTTTATACTTTCCGGCAAGGGTTGTAAATAGCGGCTGGGGGTTATCTACACTGGAATTCATTCTTGCAATCTGGCGATTACCATGCTGACACAATACCAGGTGGCCATTCTTATCAAGCGTAAGTCCATTGGATCCCATTTCTCCTCCCCGCTTTGCTGTATCGGTATAACCTGAAGGCGTGAGATAGACCTCCTTGCCCTTCTCAGCAGTCCACTTATAAACTATATTTTGGGGAACATCGGAGAAAATAAGTGCATTGATCTTTTCTACCCACAAAGGACCTTCACTCCAGTCCAGGCTATCGGCAATTATTTCAGCTTTTGCATCGGGGGAGATAATGGCATCCAGTGCCGGATCCATTTTTTCAAGTGTGCCAATAGTTTTTTTGGTAGAATCAGCCTTCTCTTCCGTTTTAGGTGATTCGTTATTATTATTACAGGCAGTCATACATCCAATACAAAAAAGGAGAAGCAGATATTTCATGGTCAAGCGGTTTGTTGGCTGGGTTAAGGCGGTTTCTGGCCATGGTCTGTCTCACACACCATTTGTGGTAAGTGAGGCGCGTGAATGAACGCGCGTAAACCAGGGCATCAATGCAGATCTCTTGTCACCTCACTGCCTGATCCACCTTGCAGCAGATCAAGATCAGCTCCAAGATGTGCCTGCTGCACATGATCGATATAAAATTTTACATAACCCCTGCTGGCCGCAGCTTCCGGCTGCTTCCAGGCCTTCTTTCTTTTTTGTAATTCCTCCTCGCTTATATCCAGGTGCAGCTTTCGATTTTCTACATCCAGCTCAATCATATCCCCGTTCTGTACCAATGCCAGCGTACCGCCAATAGATGATTCTGGAGATACATGGAGTATCACCGTTCCGGCAGCCGTTCCACTCATTCTTCCATCGGAGATGCGAATCATATCTTTCACACCCTTCTTCAATATCTTATCGGGCAGATCCACATTCCCTACTTCGGGCATGCCGGGATAACCCACAGGTCCCACTCCTTTCAATACTATCACACAGTTTTCATCAATATCAAGCTTTGGATCATCGATTCGCTGATGGTAATCTTCCATCGTTTCAAAAACTACCGCACGACCCTTGTGCTTCATCAGGTTTTTAGATGCAGCTGAGGGTTTGATGATTGCTCCCTGCTCACACAAATTACCTTTCAATACCGCGATTCCGGCCTCGGGCTGCAATGGCTGGCCTAAGGTACTGATCACATCCGTATTATAACAAACCGGTTTGACATTGTTTTCCCCGATCGACTTCCCATTTACTGTTATCGCATCAGCATGAAGGTATTGTTTTAATTCATTGATCACCACGGGAAGACCGCCGGCATAATAGAAATCTTCCATCAGGTATTTTCCGGAAGGTTTAAGATTTACCAGTAAAGGTATCTTGCTGCCGATCCTGTCAAAATCCTCCAGGTTGAGATTTACCCCAATCCTTCCTGCTATTGCCAGGAGGTGAATAATAAAATTCGTTGAACCGCCAATACCGGCATTGACTACAATGGAATTTTCCATTGCCTGACGGGTAAGTATTTTGGAGAGTTTAAGATCTTCTTTGACCATCTCTACTATCCGGCGGCCGGATAATTGTGCCATCAATTTCTTTCTTGAATCCACAGCCGGAATAGCAGCGGCACCGGGTAAGGTCAATCCCAGTGATTCAACCATACAGGCCATGGTAGAAGCAGTTCCCATGGTCATACAATGACCCTGGCTGCGGGCTACACCCACTTCCACTTCATGAATATCCTCTGCTGTGAAATTCTCAACGGCACGTTTTTCTTTTATTAACCAGTTGAATGATCCTGATCCAACGCATTCTCCCCTGAATCGTCCATTCAACATTGGACCTCCGGGAACAACAATAGTTGGAAGGTCCACACTGCATGCGCCCATTACTGTAGACGGAGTTGTTTTATCACAACCCGTTAATAATACAACGCCATCAATTGGGTTAGCACGAATAGTTTCTTCCACATCCATGCTTGCCAGGTTTCGGAATAGCATGGTGGTGGGACGCATCAGCGTTTCACCCAAAGATGTAACAGGAAATTCCATCGGAAAACCACCCGCCTCCACAATTCCTCTTTTGACAATCTCAGCAAAATCTCTAAGATGACCGTTGCAGGGTGTGAGATCTGACCAAGTATTGCAGATGCCGATAACAGGTTTACCCTGAAAATAATCATCGGGATATCCCTGGTTGCGTAACCAGGAACGATGCACAAATCCCATCTTGTCCGACTTACCGAACCAATCGTAACTTCTCAATTTTTTCTCCATACAGATGAGGCAAACAGTTGTTTTAATTAAAGCAGATGTGCTTTCTCACACAATGCTTTTTATTCCTTGTTGTTAAGTGCAGTTTCTAATCCCTTTGTAGTAGTGTAGTATTTAGCAATCATATTGGGCACTTCCCAGGACGGAAGGTTGCCGTTTTTCAGGTAATCAAGGAATCTTTCCATGACCCTTGCGAAATGAGCTTCATGACCTTCTCGTAATTTTTCGGAAATTACAACTTGCCACCCATTTGCGGAATTACTTAATTTTACGCCGTTGTATTTTGCACTCAAATCATTGATAGCTTTGGTAATAGCTTTCGCAATAACGCTATCTTTTTTAATAGGTTCAATGTATAAAGTAGGGATATATTTCTCCTCAGCTCCCTGCCGGATAATAAGGTTCACTTTAGTTCCCCGCATAATTGAATAATGCGTATCACCACCACCCTCTGGCGCTTTATACCTCCAGATCACAGATGTTTTTGCATGCACTCCACGAAGCGTATAATTAATTTCGCCATTGCAATAAATATTGAGGATTGAATCTTTGGTTATGTCTCTGGTGAAATAAGAAGGGAAACTGTCCAGCTTTGTTATTTCCCTGAATTGAGAAAGGCTCATAGGGGTAGTCCAGCGTTTTGCTTTATCTACCTGTATGTCTTTAGTATAATCAATTGTCTGATCGGGGAAACATTCCCATTGCACAAGGTCAACCAGATGCGTCATCACATCCACAATGCCTTCTCCCTGTTGTGCAACATCCATGAACCAGGCTGGCCGAGTAAGCACACTACCTGAAACATATTTATAGAAATGATGAACACTTTCCTTGGTGATGGCAGGCTGCTCCAGCGTCCCTTTTTGCAGTTCACCAAAAACATCCGGCATCATTGAAAGTTCCCGTTGCAATACGGTTGTGATCTCTGAACGCTCAGTCATTATATCATACAGGAGCAGCTTATTATTCTTTGCCGTTTCAAATGCCTGTTTCAATTCTTCAAAACCTTTGCTGTCAATGACCATTGGTTTATCAGCCAGCACATTGAAACCATTCTTCAGCGATTCAAGGATATATTCTGTTTTCTTCTGGTTATTGCCGGCCAGTACCACCACATTCCCTTTCTTTTCCGCAATCATCTTTTCAAAAAAATCATTCCCTTTATACACTTCTTCTTTCCAGTGAGTGGGGTTATCTGCACGCGTATTATAACCATTGATACGATCCAGATGATATTGCAGGTCTGGTCCATCGGGAGCATACACAAATACTGTTGAATCAACATCAGGGTACATGGATTTTTGGACAAGGGCCGCATGAAAATGCCCGGGATCCAGCGTTACAAGGCGAAAGGGCTTTGCAGTTTCTTCCTGTTTGGCAGATTCGTTGTTACAGGACATAATAATGGTTGCAGCGAGTAAGGGTAAAAGCGTTGTTTTCTTCATAGTTCTATTTTGATGTCCCGAATATCAGGTTTAACATACCTGGAACGGGCTGTACTTGATAATATATTTTCCCTTGAATAAAATTGAAAGGGAAATCCCTTATCCGCCATTGGTGATGCCAGGAATATTTTGCAGGCATCATGAAATGAATTATTTGAATGAATGTCCAGAAATTTCCAGATCAGTTCCCACCAGAAAATGGTCATTGTCTCATGATAACCATTTTGTCCATTATTCTCACCTCCTGCTGCCAGGTTATAAGAAATGATGCCCGATCGCAAACGGCATAAGGCATCATCTTTTTCATATTTTTTCAAATGCCAGATGGCAGTGATAATATGCGCATGGTGCGTCCATCGTTGTTTTTCCAGCGTCCTGTCCAGAAATCCATTTACTACCTCCAGCAGTTCCTCTTCCGAATTGTATTCCATCGGAACTAAATTAGTAAAACCGACCGGATTAGCCCAACCCATTTACTGCATAGACCGGCAGCCAATACCCAGCCTTAGGTTCCTTCAGATTTTATCCCGTTCCGTATTTAATAACTAACGATCATTTAATCTTCGCGGTTTCCGGCGGCCCCAGGTAACTGGGTTTTATTCCTCCCAGATCAAGCACGATCTTTTGTAAAACAATTCCCGGATTCACCATCCATATTTTCACAGTATGCTTGCCCGCTGTGCCAGCCTTATGAATTGAATTTTTAATAATGATATTGTTAGCCACCCAGCCTTCCCATATCCTGTTATTATTATCCTCTTTATTGATGGAAATGATCTGGGGTTGCTCATTATCTACAGATACGCCATACTGCAGGCCATCACCATCATTATGGAAGTTTAGTGTGGGTGAAAAATAGCATTGAACTTTTATTGAATCGGCCTTATTGATATATACATCATATTCAAGATGTGGTGCACCACCGCCAGGTTTTTGATTGGCAGCAGTAACCGGGAAGGGAGAAATAGAAGATCCTGTGCGACCAAGATCAGGAAGTATTTTCCAGGTCACTTTTGAAGAACCTATGGATCTGCTAAAATGAGTGGCATCAATGGATACGTAACCATCTACCTCATAGAATGCATATCCTCTGGCTGTAGCCGGAATAAGATACCATGTAGAATTTTGTTTCTCTTCCCTTGATACAGCAGGTTCAGGTTTTACTGGTTGTGTTTCCAAAATTTGCACTGCTGGCATCCGATTGCGCGGGGGTTGCTGCCAATAAGTATAGCCGATATGGGTCTGATCCATCATATGACTCCACTTGCCATTATTCAACGTATTATATTGAACCGATAACAGCGAATCTTTTATATAAAGTTTCTGAACCATGTCTGCCATGGAATTGGTATAAGGGCTTTTTGCGGCAGCATACGATTTATTAAGAGCCACTGAAGTATAAAGCTGCTGAAGATTGGCAGAAGCTTTCACGGGATGCAACACGAGTTGAAAATAGGCGTCACGGTATTCAGCCGGTATCTGGATATTGAGCAGTTCCGCTTTTTCCGCAAGCTGATTATATAATGTAGTTACCGTCTGAGCTTCATTATAATTGTCGAGACTATAGGTATTCGCATCCAGCAGTTCAGGCTTGCGGCGGCCATTATACTTGCCATATTGGGCAAGTATATCAGCGATCTCAGCGGCATGATCAGGGCCAAATTGTTCAGCCGCCCAGTTTTCAGTCCATTTCTTAATATCATCCGCTCCGATCTTTTCAGGATTCCAGGCGTAATCAAACCAGA
>Ga0136846_1227191_pt1 | contig 18044 bp, 8 predicted proteins | sample HopSoiMetagenom2_FD_96841 | JGI IMG/M metagenome (GOLD analysis project Ga0136846, IMG submission 96841) | Grasslands soil microbial communities from Hopland, California, USA - 2 Assembly 2016 (version 4) | ecosystem: Environmental > Terrestrial > Soil > Grasslands | place: USA: Hopland...
AACAACGCCGATTCAATAATGTAGGAGGCATTGCCATTATCGGTGTATGTTTGAAAATTCACATCTACATTCAATGGATTGCCCACAGTGACGGAACCCAGGGGATGAACATTAGTAGTCACCTGTTCTCCGGGGCACCAGCCGGCCCGGTTGTACACCCAGGTGCCCGACTGCGGATATAAATTATTGCTGCCGCAATTGTCCTTCCAGATTGTTTTGGTTTCCTTTAAACTGTTGTTGGCATACACCTGATAATATTTGCTGCAGAATTCTGAACAACCGGTATTGTCGCTGCCATGACCGGTAACGGTAAAATTCATGTTAGCCTGCTGCGTGTTGGCAGGCACGGTTAAGGTCGTAGCTGGCAGGTAATTCTCTATGGGGTCGGTGGACCGGCCAAATGGAAAAGCGCCATGCCACAATCTTTTAATACCAGTTACATTGCGGGGCGGTACACCTTCGATAAAAGCGAATTTTATATTACCGGTAAATCCGCCGGAGTAGTTATGATAACTCAACCGGATAGTCGCTGCATTTTTCAGCAGGGGATAAAAATCTGTTACATCAAAATAATACCGCTGCTTCCAGCCCCAGGGTGTTCTGGGATAAGAGGCATTGGCGTATGGAGTAATGAGCCGGGATAATTCAAACGTATCGGTAGGCGTCATTAAAAAATTCTGTACTGTATAATCCCAGTCGCCACAATATTGCGTACCGGCCGGGCACTGGTATTTACCCAGTGTAAATACCATAATTATTTTGCGATAAGAAACAGTGCCGGAAGGAAAATTTACAGGGGAGTCGAAATCATTGTACCAGTCGAGCTGTACATCATTTTGCGCCTGTACCCAGGTAGTGTCGCCGGGGTTGGCTAAACTTTTTGCAGATAGCAGAAAAACAATACTGAGCAATAACATAACTGCCCGTACAAAATGGCTCATTTGTTACAGTTGAGTTTTGGTTGTCAAATTATTTATATCTGATCCGGGAATCTGATCTGTGTTTCGAAAACCAACAGATCATGATCGTTTTTCAAATAGTACAGTTGGGCTATATATTATTATTACGTTAATAGAGTAAAAAAAGGGGGAGACAGGGTGACTACAATACCGGGACAACATCGGGACAAACGGGATTTTCCACATTTTCACCCCCTCCTATACAGGTATTCACTTAACCATAACACATAACATAAATGTGTCACATTAACGTTTGACCCAAAGTTGTAAGCAAAAAGCAATACTTTCTCAACCCCACGTTAGTGAGGCTGCAGCGCTTAGGTAACCGCTTTAGGCGTTGAGCTTTTGGCCTTAAGCCTACAGTGACGCTACCAGCTCTTCGAGGGCCGCATCATCCGCCACATTAATTTTTTTGCGAATACGCTGTCGTGTTTTTTTAATGGAGTCGGGCGCAATGCCAAGCATGCCGGCCATTTCCCGTTTCGACAGTTGTAACTTCATCAGGGCAAGTAAACGTTGTTCCGAAGGTGTTAAATCGGGGAAGCGTTGTTTGAGTGTAGAAAAAAATCCTATTTGTACTTTTTCAAATAAGTTCCTGAATTCATTCCAGTCGTTTTCTGTGAGGATAGAATACTGTTTCAGCTTCGCAGCAATCGCCTCTTTTTCCTGCAGCAACATGTACTGTTCAGGTTGCGCGTGCAACTGTTCAATTTCCAGTTTAAACTGGTTTATCAGCTGGTTCTTTTCCCGCACGCTGTCGATATAATAATGCAACTGCCTGACGGCGTTATTCAGCAGCTCTTTGTTTTTCTTTTGCTTTAATTGCTGGCGGAAGATGAGCTGGGCGGCAATGATCAACACCAGCAGGATCACCACAATTATAAAATTACGTACCAGCACCATTTTGCTTTTCTCGCTCTCCAGCAACTTCATTTCCGACAAATGCAATTCCACCGCTACTTTCTGTTCGGCCTGACTGAACACGACGGCATCACGCCGCTGGTTCAACTTGTTCACCACCCGCCGGGCAGTATCCAGATAGGCAAAAGCACTGTCGTACCGCTTCAGGTATTTGAATAAGCGCGCCTTTTGTAAAGCATAATACACAAAAGGCCGCCGGTCGGTCTGTCTGTTTATCACCTCCCGCGCTTCTTCCAGTTTTAAGGCAGCAGCGTGCACCAAATGCTTATCCAGATCCAGATCGGCCAGCATGATGATGGTATTGGCGGCGCTGGTCCATTCTTTACTGGCCATGCTTAGCTCGTAATCAGTTTTTAATAAAGGAACAGCTTCGTCGTTCTGCTTTAAAAAGTAATACACTGTTCCCAGGTTACCCGAAAGGATACCCGTCCAGGCAACATTATGGATGACGCGGGCAGTATCCAGTCCCCTGGTGAAATAGAAAATAGCGCTGTCATACTGTTTCAATTCCCGGTAAGCCAATCCCAGGGTATTCAGCGTGCGAACTGCATACAATGAATTGCTGTATGGATACCTGATGGCTTCCGATAAATACAGTTTTGCTTTATCGAAATTTCCAAAGTCGCAATAGATATAACCCAAATCATATAAATAACGGCTTGCATATGGATAATTCTCATATCCTATCTTCTGGATAATATTATTGGCTCTTATCATATATTCAAAGGCCTGGGGAAATTTATCCTGTTTGTAATACAACCACCCCATATTGTTATAGATCTCCGCTTCAGCTTCTTTCATCTCCAGCCGCAAAGCCATATTGAGTGCAGTAGTAAAGAATTCCAGCGCTTTGCCATTGCGCTGGTTGCTGAAATATTCTTTGAGGTAATCGCCCATGGCCATCACCGAAAATATTTTCAGGGGCATATCATGTATGTTGGTAGCCCATTGACTGATGTGGTTCAATGCAACAAACGCCTGTGCAGAATCGAGGTGAATGATCTGATCGTTATAGATCTTCCGGGCAACAGTGAGCCGGTCTTCCCGGTTGGCATTTTTCAGTACAGATAAAAAATCGGTTTGCCCGGGCCTGGCTATAACCAGTGCAGGTAATAGCTGGCACAATAGCACAATAATAGTTCTCATGTTCGTTTAGTTCAGTTAATTCAGCCGTTCTGGTTACATACGATGACCTGCTCCATCTGCCATACGGCCGGGAGATTGCAGGCAGCAATCATTATTTTAATAGTTAATGCAGGCAAGAATCTGATTCAACATCGATCTTGATAAAAGCGGAGAATAACAGGAATTGAAAAAACAGTCAGTAATGCGATAATAAAAAATTATTGGCAATATAAAAAACTATTTTTTTACTAGTACCATGCAACCCTTTTAATAGTCTATTGTTCGATGTTATTTGCTAAATGGTAAGCATACACATAATCATAACATTAAATTCATTTTGAACAGAAACCAGACCATTTAAATTCGCGCTTAATTATGAAGAAATTTCTTTTTGGAGTTGGTGCTTTTTTGTTGTGCCATTCACTCGCTGCACAGGAATCGCATGTTGTGCTGATCAGTATCGACGGGTTAAGGCCTGAATTTTACAAAGACCCTTCCTGGAACATGGTGCACTTGCGGCAGGCTATGGAAACGGGTTCTTACGCCGATGGCGTAGAAGGCGTTTTCCCAACGGTCACCTACCCTTCTCACACAACCATGATCACCGGCGTAAAGCCGCTGAAACATGGTGTTTATTATAACACCCCTGCTGAACCACTCGGTGTTACCGGCAACTGGTTGTGGAAATATGAAAATATAAAAGTGCCTACGTTGTTCAGCGTGGCAAAAGAAAAAGGGTTGAAAACGGCCGCTGTTTTCTGGCCCGTATCTGTAGGCGGACCAGCAACCTACAACATTCCTGAATACTGGTACCTGCCCAAAGAAAAAGGACAGGACCGCGTGATGTCGAAAGCCCTGCAGGAAAATGCAACGCCCGCTGGATTGTATGAAGAAGTGGAACAACATGCGACAGGCAAACTGGAAGAAATTGATTTTAACGGCGACTACCTGGGCATAGATGAAAACCTGGCCCGTATGAGCTGTTATCTTATTCGTCAATATAAACCCGCTTTACTCGCAGTTCACCTGGTTACGGTTGACCATTTTGAACATGAGCAGGGCCGTGATGGTGATAAAGTTCGCGCGGCTATTGCCGGAGTTGACAGAGCCATCAAGAGTATCAGGGAAGCTGTACAAAAAGCAGGCATTGCCGATAACACCACATTTATAGTTACCGGTGATCATGGTTTTGTAGATATTCATTCAAACATTGCGCCCAATGTGTTGCTGGTAAAAGCCGGTTTATACGATCCGCAAAAACCAGAAAACTGGAAAGCTTATTTCCATCAAGCCGGTGGTGCAGCATTTCTGCAGTTAAAAGACAAAAACGACAAACAAACCAAAGAGAAAGTACTGCAGTTGCTGAACAGCCTGCCCCTGGCCCAACAAAAGACGTTCATAATAAAAACAAGGGAAGAGATGGATGCCATTGGCGCCGATGGGTCTGCTACTCTGGCGTTAGCTGCTAAACAGGGATATGCTTTTTCCGGCGCCACCAGTGGTGAATTCATTCGAGCCGGCAAAGGCGGCACCCATGGTTTCTACCCTGACTTCAAAGAAATACAAACCGGTTTTGTTGCCTTTGGTTATGGTATTAAGAAAGGCGTGGTAATACCGCAAATGGGTTTAGTTGATATTGCCCCGCTGATCAGTAAATTATTAAATCTGAACATGCCCGCTGGTGACGGCGTATTGCTGGAAGGATTATTAAAATAGCTCTACCCACTCTTCGATTATTGACAGAGGGCCTACCGTTAGCGGTTGGCCCATTTTTATATTAGCATTATATTTCTATTTCCCCGCTTTCAATAAATGGTAGGCATGGTCGTTCTTGGCGTCTAAACCATTTGATCCTATGCGTTATTCCGTACCTGGCATATGTGTATCCCTGTTATTACTGTTTACCCATGATATTTTTTCACAATGTCCCGCCCCAATCCCACTATCCATCACGAAAGTAACAACTACCGAAAGCCGTTGCCAGGCATCAGGCACAGCTGTTGTACAGCTAACGGGTGGCGCCGCTCCTTTTAATTTTAGTATTACAGCCGGCCCTGTACTGGTACCAACCCAATCATCAAATCAATTTCAATCACTCTCAGCCGGCAGTTATACCGTTCGCGTTACAGATAATTGTAATACATCCAGTACCGCCAACTTTACGATTACCGGTTCATATGGCGTACCTGTGCCCACAGAACAGCTTACATCGCCCACCTGCCCTGGTGGTAACGATGGTAAAATCACGATAACCGTTACAAAAGGACGGCCCTCCTTTACCTACGCATTGGTAAATCCATCACCGGTTATCGTACCCGCACAACCGGGCAACGTGTTCACCGGTTTGCCGGCTGGTTCTTATACGTACCAGGTAACTGACTCTTGTGGTAATTTTCAAACCAGGACCGTTACTTTACCCGATGGGAATATCGGCTCATTTTTTGCAAACCGGGAGAATCCCAAATATGAAGGGTGTGATTCTTTTTCCATTCCTTATGCTATAGCTAACAACGGCTCTGTACGACCGCCCTATACCATTACATTGACATTGCCTAATGGTGTTACGCAAACCCATGTGTTCAATAGTAATGAACTGCGCCCGCCCAATCTCGGCTATATAATTATAGATACTTTCCGTTTCAGGTACCACCACGTTCCGGGTGCATCGGATCCCCTTCCCTTCACTATGTCGAATGGTTGTGGGTACACTACATCTGCTAATGGCTATTTATATGGACTGAATATGGTCGCTACCAGGATCCTGAGTGGTTGCCAATCGCTTACCTATACATTTGATCAGAATTCAGACAATAGTCCTGGCGCTACTAACAAATATCATTGTAACACTATTACCTATAACCTGGTTAGTCCGGCGAATGTAGTAGTAGCCACACAAACCAATAACTCCACGTTCTCCGGTTTTCCGCCTGGCAATAACTACCGGGTAGTGCGGCAGGATTGTTGTTCAAAAGACAGTATTTATTTCAACTGGGAACAACGGCCTGCGTTGCAGCTATATGTTGGCCGCTCTTCCGGTTATGTTTGTAAAGAAGGGACAACCGCTGTCACAGTATCCCTCAACAACCCCACCCAGGTTAATATCATTATAGCATCGGGGCCGCCTTCCGTTACATTTGCCGATGGCACGGTGCATAATTACACATATCCCGATACGATAAAGAACCTATCCTTTAACAATAGCAACGCAACGCTCAATTATTTTACCGCAGGCACGTATACCCTCATCGCGGTGGACACCTGTGGCGCACGTTCTACTGTAACCCTTACCATAACACCGGCGGAATTGCGGCATTCTACCTTTTCCACTACGCTAAAAAAAGGATGTATCAATGACAACAAGATCATCTTTACAGCTCAATCCAGCACAGGCTTATATGATGGTCAAATCCTGGTCGGTAACCGGTTTTTCAACGCATATCATTTTCCATTAACTGATTCGGTTGTGAATTTGCCGCCGGGCACCTATGACAATTACTATGGTTATAGCAAACAGGGATCTCCCTGGTATTATTTAAAAGGCATGAGCACTTATAGCTGTGACACATTAAAATCGACCATTGTGATACCGGCTTATACACAACCCGCTTTTGCAATGGCGCCGGCTATAGCTGTTTGCAACAATCTACGCACGATAGCACTGTTGCCCGACAGCAATTCAGGTGTTTCGCCATACAGGTACCGTATCTCCGCTGGCGCCACCACCACACCTTTACAAAACAGCAATATCTTCTCAGGTTTAACCGCGGGCGCCTATACCCTTCAGCTGGCCGATGCCTGTGGCAACAGCTTCTCAAACAGTGTAATCATCGATACACTCAGTGTACCGGCAGTACATGTTGCCGGAACTGTTTGCGTGGGTACCAACACTACCCTTTCGCTGCCTGTGAATCCTTATTATACATACAGCTGGCAACGTCCTAACGGAAATATCGTAAACGGTAATACGCTTGGGCTGACCCCGCTCACGACGAACGATTTCGGGAATTATGTTGTTTCTGCAACCAGCAACATCAACGGCTGTATCAATACCAAAACGCACAGGCTGGTGGTAACAAATTGCTCTATAACCGGCATACTGCCCATGACACTGTTGCAATTCAACGGAAATCGCCGGGGTAATACCGTTGTATTGCAATGGGAAACCGCTGAGGAACTAAATACCAGTCATTTTATAGTGGAAAGAAGTACAGATGGCATCCATTTCAATGCCATTCAAAAAGTGATGGTATCCGGTGAAGGTACCGGCAACTACACAACAGCCGACTATCAACCATTGCCTGGTCTGTTATATTATCGCCTGCAAATGGTTGACATAGACGGTCGGTTCACCTACAGCCATACGCTTTCTATAAATAATGATAACAATACTATTACGGTAGCGCCGCGGCTGATCACCGACAACAGTGAGATAAAAGTTACACATGCAGCCAGTACACAATCCGCCGTTATTCAAATTACAGGCATCGATGGCAAAGTATGGTTAACCCAACCTGTTGCCAAAGGCAGCCTGCAAACCACCATTAACACGAATTGGTTGGTCAAAGGAAATTACCTGGTAGTGTATAGTGGAGATGGAGCACGTACTGCAGTGCAAATAGTGAAACTATAGGCAGAAGGTACCAGATACAAGAATCAAGGCACAGGAATTTACAACTCAGGTTTCCCGAATATTACCGGAGACTCCGAATGTTAAGACTTGTGCCTTGCACCTTGTGTCTTATGGTATTAGTTCTTTTATTTTTATTTATTGAAACACCAGGTCGCACTGGCTGCTTTCATAAACAATCTCAACGGTCTCCGCGTCGATGCAGGTTTAATAACCCGGCGCCTGCACCATCACAAAATTCTTATTCAGTTCACTCTGCGGTATGGGAAAGATATAATACTTGTTGTCCCATACCCGGGTAGAAGTTCTTGTTTTTACATAGAATGCAGGATCTGATAAACTATTTCCATCCAGCACATTCATACCGGTAAAATCGCCGCCCTGTTTGCCTTCGGGTGCATTGGCAATTTTCCACCGGCGAATATCAAAAAAGCGGCAACCTTCATACGCCATCTCGATACATCTTTCCGTTTGTATCTGTTTACGCATTTCAGCCTGTGATAGCCCTGGCCCAAGATCCGGAATACCACCACGGGAACGAATTTTATTCAAATAAATAAGGATATCTGGATGGCCGGGCTGAGCTTCATTCAATGCTTCTGCATAATTCAAATACAATTCTGCCAATCGAATATACATAGCCGGGCGGGCAACATTCCCGTTATCGTTCGATAAATTTCTCGCTGGATTGGTATGCTTGCGCACCAGATAACCGGTCCTGGGGAACTTTGTTTCACTGCCATTTGCATTCCCTGAGTTACCTGTTGGCCAGAATTGCACATACGTTTGTCCGGTCTTGGCAACAAACGGAATAGTAGCACCATTAAATGTAATGGTATTATAAAAACGCGGCTCGCGGTTTACATACATGTTGCTGGTACCAGCTACATAATACCCTGCTTTGGCTGTTGCCGTAAAACCGTTCTCATTATAATTACTGCCGGCTTCATTGATAGCTTTGCCATTGATCATTCTGAATTTATCAACCATTTGCTGCGGCACTGCCAAAGCCGCATTAAACGCAGTACCATTGACAGCCCTTGGCGCCGCATCATTTTCCCAGGTTTTATAAACGGTAACCGCACGTGTCCAAATACCTTCGGTGCTCCAACCGGTAAGGAAAAGATCACGATATGACTGGAAGGCTGCCACAAACGGATCGGCATTGGATACTTTGTAAAGACTCTTTCCATTGACAATGGCATGATCGATCGCCCGTTTGGCTGCAGCCGCTGCTATGTTCCATTTTCCAGCGTCATAGCCTGTATTCATCAATTGGTTGCCATCTTCATTTTTAAAGTTGTCAAAATCAGGGTTACCATTGTATAACGGACTGGCATCAAATAACAGCACCTGTGATTTAACGGCATCTATCACCAGTTGATTGATGCGTCCGGCCTGGGTGGCATCTTCCGTACCACCAGCTCCCAGGTATTTATCGGGCACCATCGCATAAGCGGAATCCATTTCGCTCAGTACATAATCAATACACTCCTTCCAGCTGTTTCGTGGTAGCTGGTAGTCGTCGTTGTACTTGCCTGGTTCATCACCCACCAATATAACCGGCCCGTATAGTTTCATCAAATTCCAGTAATAATATGCGCGCAAAAAACGAGCTTCACCTTTATACTGAACCATCAATTCTTTACCATTGGGTTCCTTTAGCAGGTTGGTCTCACTGTTATCAATGTGCTGAATAAAAATATTGGCCATGCGGATCCCCTGGTAATGGCTCGTCCAGAGGTTGATGGCGTTCGCCGGATTCAACAAGCCACTTGCCTGTACGGTGGCGCCGGCCGGCTCCAGTTCTTCGGTAAAACCAGCCCAATAGCGCGCCGAGCCCGCTGTATTTGCACAGGGATCAACCAGGGTGCCGTACACCGAGGCCAGCCAGTTTTCAGTTTCTGTTTTGTTTTTAAAAATGGCATCGGTAGAAACAAGGTCCTTGGGCACCCCGTCGAAGTATCCCTTCTTACAACTGGCTATAGTTGCAAGCAGAAATATTATTATAAAGTTGTACTTCATTTGTAAATGGCGTTTATCGTGAATGGTGAATGGTCAAATTTAAAAAGTAGCTCTCACTCCAAAATTGTATGCCTTGATATTTGGATAGTACCCACCTCTTGTAACTGTGGTAGAGCTGTTACCGATATCATTCAACTCAGGATCCCAGAACTTCCATCTTGAAATGGTGACCAGGTTGGTACCGTTTATAAATATCCGCAGGTTTTTGATCCGGTTCCTGTGCACCATCCTGGCTGGTAATGTATAGCCCAACTCGGCGCTTTTTAACCGGATGAAATCAGCCGGATGTAACCACCAGTCGCTCACCAGGAAATTCGAAGTGGGATCCAGGTTACTACTCAGGCGCGGATAGAATGGATGCGGATCGGGGTTATCAGGCATCCAACGGTCTTTTACAGCAGCATACAGGTTGCCGCTGTTTGCCCCATTGTTAAAGGGAAGGGTACCATCACCGGCGCCATACAACAGCCATACTTTACCGGTTCCCTGTATAAACGCGCCGAGATCAAAACCTTTATAACCAAAGGCAATATTCATCCCATACATCATTTTTGGCGTTCCATTGGCATCCACACGCGATATATCAAAACTGTTGATGACGCCATCACCGTTCAGATCTTTATACTTGATATCGCCCACCATCGGCGTACCGGATTGTTTGGCCCATTTATCAATTTCTTCCTGGCTTTCAAACAAACCAACAGCGGTATATAATTCTTTTGCATCCACTTCATGTCCCTTCCATTCCATCCAGGGGTATGGTTGAGGAGGAAGCCCCTCCTGCAGGTTTTTATTTTTATTATAGGTAAAAGTACCGGTGAATGTAAGCCAGGTTGTTTTGGTAAACGATTTGTTATACGAAAGGCTTATATCAACACCTTTGTTCAGCACAATGCCGATATTACGAACCGGGTTTACGGAGCCAAAACCAGAGATGCCGGGAATGGTGGCATCGGCACGCAGGATATCTTCCCTTCTTTCCCGGAACAATTCCGCGATCAACTTCAGATCATTATTCAGGAAATTCATTTCAATACCCAGGTTATGCCGGTATGAGGTTTCCCAGGAGGCATCGGTAGCAATTTGAGACTGAGAATAACCAGCATAGTTAGTCGACAGGGACGTTGGCGTACCAAACTGGTAAACTCCGGCAGCTGCTTTGGTCAGCATATCAAGGTATAAAAACCGGTTACCACTATAGCCGCCATTACCAGTTAAACCATAACTATAGCGTAGATTGAAATAGGATAACACACCGGTGAGCGGCTGAAAGAATTTTTCACCCGATATTATCCAGCCCACTCCAAAGGAAGGAAAGAAACCATAACGTTTCGATGGAGCGAAATTTTCAGAACCGGTATAGCCAAAGTTACCTTCTACAAAATACCTGTTGTTAAAGCCGTAGGTGGCACGGCCGGTCAATCCACGATTGCGGAATGGTATGGCTCCGGTGAACGTAGTAGCATTGGCATCCGCATACTCCGACTGGTTGAACAGCAACAAAGCGCCCACCTCGTGTTTTCCGCCAAAATTGGCTGAGTAATTCATTGAAGCTTCAGAATACATCCGGTGATTGGTTGACCGGGCAGATGAATATGAGAGCAGGTCGTTGGGGGTGTTTATAAACCGGGTAATAAGATTGCCGGCGGAATCGCGGCCTTCTGCATATACCATAGGTGCAGCACGCGCGGTAGCCACCGTGGCGCCGGTATACACATCGTAGGAGAACAAACCCGAAATAGACAATCCTTTTATAAACATGCTCAGGTCCTGCTTTATCCTGATGTTCGGGCGAATGCTTGCAGAGTCATCGTATCCCGAACCAAAACCAAAGGCAAACCGGGCTGGACTGCTTGTGCCACCAGGTGTTCCAGGCCAGGAGCCGTCTGAATAGCGGGCAGGGATAATATGAGGTGGTACACGTAAAGAATATTCAAACAGGGTGTTCGATTCATTGTCCACAGCCGAATTATAAGGACCGTTCCGTCTGTCAATGATGGTGGAGATACCCAGATCAAGTTTGGTGGTACCCGTTATATTCACACCAACGTTAGCGGTAAAATTATAACGATGAAAAAATGACTTCGTATCATAGTTCTCGTCTTTATAAGGTTTTATCATCCCGGTTTCATTATAGTAGCCGCCCGAGATATAGTAAGTGGCTCTTTCGGCCCCGCCACTTACGTTGAAGTTGGCTCGTTGTGTTAAGCCGTGATCGCGGTACAATTCTTTTTGCCAGTCAGTATTTGGATATAGATCCGGATCAACACCACTTCTGTGCAGTTCAATTCTATCAGCTGTATAAAATGGATCACGACCACGGGTTGTCAGTGATTCATTATACAATTCCATCCAGGTGGGCGCATCGAGCATTTCAGGCAACTGAACGAATTGAGTGAACCCCGAGTTCACTTCCACGTTGATGGAAGGTTTGCCGGCAACGCCGCGTTTGGTATTGATGAGTATAACGCCATTAGCGCCACGGGTACCATATACCGCCGTTGATGTAGCATCTTTTAACACAGTAAAGGTTTGAATATCTTCCGGGTCAACATCATTAAAACTTCTGTCGGGCACCCCATCGATGATGATGAGCGGCGTACGGGTACTGGTGCCAAAAGTAGAAACCCCACGTACCAGTACACTGGCGTTATCTGCCCCAGGACCGCCACCGCGGGAGGTTGTAATGATGCCGGAAATGCGTCCGGCCAGCATCCCGGCAATATCCCTGGCCGGTAGTTTCAGGTCTTCAGGATTTACAGTAGCCTGTGAACCCACCACGCTCACCTTCTTTTGCTGGCCATAACCAATCACGGTTACTTCATCCATACTACCAGCAACAGGCGATAATTTTACATTCAGGTCTACCCGGTTTTTTACCGGTTGTTTATCCATGCGATAACCGGTGTAAGAAAATTCAAGCGAGTCGGTGGGGTTTACAGTTATGGTATAGAAACCGTCTTTATTGGTGGCGGTTGCTATAGTAGTGTGGGTTATGCGGATGGTTGCCCCGTTTAAAGGTTTATCAAGTTCATCAGTTACTTTTCCGGTAACCGTTAAAATGCGATCCTGGGCAAGAGTGGCGGAAGCCAGGAAGAGAAGTGCGGTCAATGGTAGCAGCAAATACCACCCGCCCATACGCAATGGCGATTTTTTCAAGATCATAAGCGTTAGTTTTAAAGCAGGCTATTTATCTAAGTGTTGGGAAAATGAATGGTGGCAGGGCATATGGGTGCAGACCACCCTGGTTAGCAGTTTGTTCATGACAAGCGGTTTTAAAGCGTTAGTTGAGGTAGATATGTTCTACATAACAAAATTGAAAGAAATATTCGAAATTCCAAAAAAATTATGGGTTATCATTCCGGAAAGCCTGTAAATGGTTCATTTTAAGGCTAAACTGAAAAATGTAGTAGTAGATTAGACGGGGTTATTATGTAGGGCTTATTGACGTAGCCTGGGTACAGGTACAACCTGCACTGGATTGGCCTGGGGAATGCTTCTGGTATAGCTTATAACCTGCACTGGACTACTCTGGAGGGTGCACTGATAGAGGGGCCAGTGCAACGGATCAAGTGAAAAAGTTGGGGACCAGGTTGAAAAGTTGGGGACTTAGGATAAGATTAGATACCACCCCATGAAAAGAGCACAGTTCTACCAAAGATTGGCAAAAGTTGTAAACTTTGAAGCAGCTATTGCCTTTTATCGTGGGCCTGTAGCTTTATATAGTGCGCCTGTAGCCTTTTATAGTGCGTCCCTAGCCTTTTATGACTCATCCAAAGCTAAATATGACACATCAGTAGCTTATTTTGGGGCGTAAGTAGCCTTTTTTAGCGCACATCTTCGCAATTTCAACTCATTAGTTGCTTTTTTTGCCACACAAGTAGTCAACTTTAGGTCTTAAGTAAGGAACATACGATCGGAAATTAGCTATTAATAACCCAATGTTGGTTACTTATGTCGTAATGTTGGCTACTGACGAGTCATAAAAGGCTATTTATTTGAATTTCCCATGAGAAATGCATTACAAAAGGCGATTGATGATGCATAAGAAGCTAGTGTTGATGTATAAAAACCAACGGAAGATCTATAAAAAGCTACTGATGATGCATAAAAGGTAAGATGAGACGAGCACAAGACACTGGTAAAGGATCTAAGTCCCCAACTTAAAATTGCCCACCATTGCTTTCTATTCTCTTAATCCCCCAGGAATTTGACTTGATCCAGTACAACCCCAGGCAATACGTAGGCAATGCTAAGGCAAGTCTGCTACAGTATGCCGAGGCATTGACGAGGCATCAAAACCAATAAAAAAGGCACTATCGTTTACAAGAAACAATAGTGCCCATAATTCTTTATCAATTACAATCAATCAGTCTTACAGACCAGCTGTAACATCAAATTTGATGGTAGCTTTACCTGTAAGTGTAGTAGTTGTAGCACGACGCGTAGTAGCTGAAAGCTTATACGTGAATGAAGTTGAGCTGAAATAGTCTTTCAGTTCAATATTATTTACCGGGATATCTAAAGTAACCTGGTTTTGATCAGGATTATTAGCTATTCCTGCAATAACAGTATAGTCAGGTTTTGCACTGGAAGATAAACCAACTTCGCAAGCTGAGAAAGCACCTAAGTTATCAGGTCCGCCAGCGTTTGTCAAATTAAGCACAACACTTTTAATTTTTGCTGACTTGATGTTACCGATACCAAGGCTGGTGTTTTCATGTTTAATAAGCGAATCGAGGTTGATCCCGTACTGAAAAGTAGCTACCTGCTGTGTTCCTACCTGTTGAGGGGTAATGTAAAAATCGGCAGTTACAGTTTGAGTAGGGATGTTAATAGAGATAGCATCTTTAACCTTGTCGCAAGAATGTAAAAGGGTACTCAGGGCTAATACGGAAACTAAACCAAGCGATCTGTAAAAAATTTTCATGATACTGATTTGGGTTAAATGTGGTTTTATAAACGCGCAAATATATAAATTTCGTATACATGTTAATACCTGGTTGGGGTGAACGCCGTATTATTGTATGTGAACGTACAATTACTGTGCGTAAAAGCTACATCACTATTTATTCCTGAATAGAAAAACACCTGTAATTTTCACGTTGCCGCCTGGAGGTTTCAATTTTTTTTATAGAATGAAATTGCTTTTAAATACAAAAGCTGACGGCAACAATTTGTTGCGGCAGCCTTTTGTTATGTCTGATTCTAGTCTACTTTCTTTGACAAAGGTAATTTCACATACTGTACCAGCACTGAATCACCATCTTTCAGCAGTGAATTCAGATCAGGATTGAGTGTATTGATCGTTGGGATCTCAGTGGCAGTTATAGCGCAATCTTTTGTAACAACCGCATAGGTTAACAGGGGAGCATAATAATTAGCGCCTTCCACAACCAGGGGATATGATTTACGATAGGTTGCGCAATTGGCATCAGGGCAATTATACAATGCTGTAAACTGAGGCACCTGACCTAATAAAGCGCCACATGAAGTAGCATAAGTTGGGAAAGGAGTTGCAGTGTATTCGGTAACCAGCAGCACAGAATCCATTGCACCGGTGATCTCCATATTTACACCATTCACGTTTACCAGGTTATCATTTAAAAAGCTAACAGTCTGGGTTGATGGAGGAACGGGTACAGAGGTCATACCAACAAAGAAATTGGCCCTTGCATCAGGAGATACGTTTCTGTTAATGAAGCCCTGGATCAATGCAGGATCAGTTACAGCGCCATTCTTTGTACGGATTGACAACTCTTTCACTTCCATAGAAGCACCGGGATAATAAACAGACAGAATTTTATCCCCGGCAGGTGCAGACTGTGAGTCTTTTTTAGAACAAGAATAAAGAATAACACCAGTAGTTAATGCTAATACAGGGAACAGGATTCTAAGTTTCATTGCGTTTTTTATTATAGTTTTTATAGAATACAATGGTTTACCGTTTGGTGCGCACACGCCAGCCATTACAGCCGCATACATGCGTCCATTCATTTTTTCCTCCGGGCTAAAGCTTCGCTAATTGTACATTAATAAAGGATATGCTCCTTTTTTTCCAGGCAGTTAGGGGGGCAAACAACTGTTTATAGTTGTTGTAAAAATGGGCAACTCATCGTTTCTGCATTAGAATTGACAAGCGTTTGGCAGATGTTAGTAAAATTTTTGGCAAGTAAAAATTTCTGGTGGCAATCTGGCTCTGATGTTCCTGCAATCGGTGGGATTTGATTATCAGGGATGGCAAGTGTTTATAATTGTCAAAATTACACTAATCAGTTCAATTAACCAATAGTTAAGTGGGAATATTTTCTAATGAGAGTGAAATTCATCAATAAAAACGCACGACGTATTATTATATATAGGGGCGGAATGTAATTATTTTTAAACGATAATTCCAAATACAGGTATCCATATTTGTTAACCTTATTATAAATATAAAAAAACTCCTGTATTGAAATACAGGAGTTAGAGACAATTATTTTTACCTGGAATAGACATTCCCTGCGGAACAATTATCACTGTACGAAATAAAATGCACTTATCCATAGTGCCATCAGATTCAGTAACCTGATATTTATAAAACTTCCTTCTTGTTGAATTTTGATGCTCACATTCCAGAATGGCCCGGTAAGATCTGTATCGGTTGTACTGAACAACAAGGCCCCACTTTGCGGCTGCCGCCAGTTTATTCCCTGATGAAAGTGCCGGAAAAGCGGTGGTTTGTCCCGACCCGGGTGCACAAAATGCTGTAAACCCCATTGTCGCTGGTACTGGTTGATGTTCCTTTAATAGTTACCGGTGACCTTTTCCCCTGGTAGCGATCACTGCAAACCTATTATTAACCAATGTGGTGAAGGTTTGGATTTTGGTTTTTATGGTTCAAATTTTGTTCGATTGCTTCTTTTTTTTGGTTTTAGCCTGTAAAAAGTCAGAAAAGGCGGCTAAAAAAGACCAAACAACGGAAAATAAAACAACCGGCCAATGTGCACGCAGCCATAAAAAATGGCGGTTTCTCCTTAGAATTTTCCCTATTTTTAAGGCCTAACGATCAGAAAGGGGAACCACATGAGGTATAAAGCCATTGCTATACTTTCCTTATTGCTCACGTTTACCATCCGCCTGCTTGCAGATAATTACCCGGTCAAATTCCTGGGTATCGACCAGGGCTTGTCGAACAACGTTGTCACCACTATTTACCAGGATTATAAAGGCTTCCTATGGTTTGGCACCTACGACGGGCTCAATCGCTATGATGGATATGGCTTCCGGATCTTCCGGAACGTCATTGGCGACAGCACTTCCTTAAATAATAATACTGTTTACACCATCGAGGGTGATGCCGCCAATAACATTTGGGTGGGCGGGCTCAAGGGGGCCTGTGTATTTGATCCGGTGCGTTCAACTTTCTCCCGTCTGCAATACCAGGGTTGGAAGGATGCGACCCGGCATTACGTACAGGATAACATCCATATTATTCAGGCGGCATCAGGATTGATGCTTGTTGGTTCCCAGCAAAATGGCTTACTGGTTTTTGAAAACAGATCAACACCCGGTCAGCAAATACCATTGCTGCATGATAATATGACCGATGCGAATTATGATGTAACCGCCATTGAATTTGATAGCGTTCGCAACACTGTATGGCTCTTTATTCAACAGGTGGGTTTATGTCAATATGATCGGGTTAAAAAGCATTTGCGGGTAGTAAGCACCCAGATCAAACAAGCCAATTGTTTAAAGCTCGACAAACAGGACAATATATGGCTGGGGAATGAAAACGGCTTATACCAGTTCAGCACTACCACCAACCAATATTCAGCAAGTTATCTAAGCACACGCAGTAAGGTCGTAAACCTGTATTTCGACAAACAGCAACAAGGCTGGATCGGTTCCGACGGCAATGGACTGCTGGTGCTTCCGCCCGGCGCCTCCAAAGCCACGCCTTATGTAACTGCAGCGGGAAAATCTATTGTGAACAGCAATGCCGTGTATGCCATCTATGAAGATGCCGATGGCCGTAAATGGATCGGCACGTTGCGCGGCGGCATCAATGTAGTGGAATCCAAAACAAGTTCATTTACGCACATCACGTATAATCCGCCGGGAAACGACAATCTTGTCAGCAATTTCATCATGTCGTTTTGTGAAGATGAAAAGCACAATGTATGGATCGGCACCGACGGCGCAGGGTTGCGGTATTGGGACCGGCAAAAAAACGAGTTCACCCAATATACCCCCAACAATGGCCCAAACGCCATCAGCAGCAATTTCATTACCAGTATTGTAAAAGATCATAACAACGAAGTATGGGTAAGTACCTGGCTGGGCGCCATTAATCGCTTTAACCGGTCAACCGGTACCTTCACCCGGTATGATTGTTACAATCC
>Ga0136846_1230676_pt1 | contig 18043 bp, 18 predicted proteins | sample HopSoiMetagenom2_FD_96841 | JGI IMG/M metagenome (GOLD analysis project Ga0136846, IMG submission 96841) | Grasslands soil microbial communities from Hopland, California, USA - 2 Assembly 2016 (version 4) | ecosystem: Environmental > Terrestrial > Soil > Grasslands | place: USA: Hopland...
GGGTAATAACAGGCTGCTGTACCTCGATGAAAGGGGCCGTGAAACCAGGAATCGTTAATCCTTATTTATGAAAATGGAATAAACCAATAAAAGGAGCTCAGTGAGCTCCTTTTATTTTTTATATAGATCCGCCTTTTTCACAATTATTTTTTCCCTGTTATAATAAGATCATTATACAGGCAATTCACCGTTTTTTTGATCACCTCATTAAATCCATCGGTATAGCCCGCATGGCAGCCGCTGGTAATGACGACAATTCCAAATTTCTCCTTTGGTTCGAAAAACATGGCGCTATAAAGCCCGTAAGCGGAACCCGTGTGGCCTTTCATGATTTTACCGGGAATAAGATTAGCGGATGTCATGATGGCGAAACCATAGCCCTCGCTATCTGAATAAACTGCCTGCATTTTTTTAGCGCTTTTCTTTTTTATGATCCTCTTCCCATTATAATTCCCATAGTTCATATGCATGATCATATATTTCGCCAGGTCGGTAGCCGATATCTTCATCCCCCCGGTAGGCGAAAAAACCGGCGTGCTATATCCCATTACATAGCCAGCAATTTCGGCGCGCCGTGGGTTATATGCCCCTGGAGAAGCTATCAGTTTTTTCAACGAATCATCATATTCATACAGGGTTACAAACCGCGAACTGTCCAATAAATCCACGCAATAGCCGCCATACACTCCGATTGGATCAAGAATATGATGCTTTACATACTGGTCAAAACGCTCACCTGAAACTTTTTCGATAATGGTGCCTACCATATTAAAATTGAGATTACAGTACATATAGCCGGTACCCGGCTCATAATCATTATAACATTTGGCCCAGTCGGGATTTTTAGCGGGATTAATCACGTCAAGCGTAAAGTAGCCCTGGCTGTCGTTGATGCCGGAACGATGTGACAGCACCATTCGTAACGTGATGATCGTTTGAGGATATTTAGGGTGCCGGACAGGGAAACCCATGAGGTTACTCATGTCGTCATCAAGCGACAATTTTTTTCGCTGCACAAGTTGCATGATGGATGTGGCCGAAAATGATTTGGAAATTGAAGCGATCCTAAAAATGCAATCATCAGTAAGTGGCTGGTTGCTTTCCAGGTCCTTCATTCCAAAGGAATGTGTGTAGATGATACTATTGTTTTTGACAACAGCTACTGAAAGCCCAGCTGCTTCATGCTGCTCCATGATATCGCGAATTTCACCTTCCGCTTTCTCTACCTGGCAAAAAACGATGAAAGGGAAAAGCAGTGATGCAAAAAAAGCTATGAAATTTTTATGACGGGACTGCATCGGAATATTTTGCTATAAATATAGACAAACATACTAGTTGATTAGTTAATTAGTTGATTGGTTTGTTAGGGGGACAATATGAATGAACCAATCAACTACTTAATCATTGTGCACGAGGGTTCTTCACGTTTGACTTTTGACTTTTGACCTGCCTCAGTTTCTTCCGGACCCAATGGCCTTTCCATAGCCAAAGACCGGAAAATACGATGAGTGGAAACAGTACCCATTTTATCATCATAACCGCGTTGGGGATGTCTTTTACAGGACCGTAGATATATCCTATAATGGGAATGCTGGCAACGATATGCAGCCAGCGAATGATCTTTCTTTCTGTTGCTGCCTTCATAGAGGGTCTTTTTCGGGTATAACCAATTGGTGGATTTATTTGTAAAATTAGCCCGCGTAGCTGCAATGCCAGGGTATATTGGAGGACGATCACCGGGAGTATCCGCCATTCACCGGCATTTGTGACCAGCGGTTGCGGCCTGGGGAAATTACTCGATAACTTTAGCTAAACCTTTTTTCTCATTTAAACCAAGACTACATGAAAAAAATATTTCTTATAACGATCAGCGCCAGCATGATCCTGTCAGCTGCTGCGCAACAATCTAAAACGCCGACGCTAAAAAGTATTTTGCTAGAACAGTTGCGGTTGTCGCATAATGTAAAAGATTGGTTTGTTCCCGTTAATATCGCTCTTGAGGGCCTTACGCCCGAACAGGCGTCGTGGACTGATGGAAAAGGCAATCATTCAATTGGCCAGCTGGCCAATCATCTTCTTTTCTGGAACCTGCAGTTGCTCAACAAATTCAAAAACCTGCCGCAACCACCCTTTGACGGAAACAATGATGAAACTTTTAATAGTTTTAATACCAGGAACTGGAAAGCAACTGTACAAAGATTAGATAGTGTTTTAACGGCCCTGGAAAAAGCAGTCGAAGAATCGGATGATAGCAAATTACAATCCTGGTATTCCACCATTGCGCATGTCGGAACGCATAATGCGTATCATACCGGCCAGATCATTTACATACGTAAACTACAGGGAAACTGGGACCCGGATAAGGGGGTAAAATAATGCGTTTACTTTGATGAAATATTGCTGGCTGTTTAAGCTGTGAACCGGTGAATTCATTTTGACAGCCTGGCAGTGCTATTGATGTTTTTATTTTTATGTCGCTGGATGAACCACATGATAGTGAAACTGGGAATAAAATCAGTACCCGGTAATATTTCTTCAATAAAGTTCCCGATGCCACCCAATACACCCTTCCATCCGCCGAAACTGGCATAGAAGATGATCGCTGAAAGAGGCGCCCAAAAAATATCCCCGATCTCACCAAAAAAAGGAATAGCATAAGTTGCATACCCGATCAGGTCCATAATTATACAAGATACGAGAGAGGGTGAACGCCTGTGCATTTTTCAGAATGTTTTTTTCTTAGTAGTTCAAATTTGCTGCCGAATTTAGAAAAAGTCATGTAGGTCAAATGGGTCAGATAAGTCATATAGGTCAATTAATTTTTACGTAGGAACCTATGCGGACAATTTGACTTATATGACCCGGTGACTAGTATGACCCGTATGAACGGTCTCTGTATCTTAGTGCTATCATGCCTAAACTCTTTATGCTATTGATCGGCTGCACGCCGCCTGAACGCAATATTGAACAGCACGATGTATTTTTTGGGATTGGCGAGTCTACCAGGGACCTCGTTCCACAAATGACATCATTCTGGCCTGGCGAGAACCGATTGCATGTAGATGCATGGCGGACCATCACGCGGGTCAGCGGTTATAATATAGAGGTCGTGCCAAAGGAAGTCGGGCCGAACAGTACTCCGATCAGGCTTTTTTTCATCAACCTTGGCGGCTATAAACAAAATGAATTTGAAGAATTTCATTATAAAATGGTGATTGCAGCCCCGAGTAAAGCAGAGGCGATCAGCACAGCCAAACAGACCGCATTTTTCCGGCATACTGGCTTCGAGGGCGCCAATTCACATATTGACGACAAATACGGTGTAGATGTAGACGATGTATATGAAATAATGGATATTCTTCCCCGGAAGGCAAAAGAGCAGTATCGCCTGCTTGTATCTCCTGCTGATTCTACTTTCGAAGACGAATTACACCTTGGATATTTTAAGTTGTCGATGCTCTGAACTTCTCGATTTACCGGGATAAACGTCCATTCACTCGCTCATTCCTGCAGTTGACGGAAATAAGATGAGGCCATCCAGTCCCTGAGAGACATAATAGTTAACTTGCAACAACTGAAATTTTCCAAAATCTAATCTCACGTTACAGCGTCTTGAAACCAGGGTTACACCTCGTAGCGGCGTTGCGGCGTAGCATGAAATTTCTTTAACTACCATGGCACAGGTACAACATCATTTACCTATTTTAAAAGAAAGCAAATCAACCAAGGCAAAGATCAACCGTGAAAACTTGCGGCAGGCGCTTGTATTGTTCAGGTATCTCAAGCCTCATCGTGGAAAATTTATTCTGGGCCTGGCATTCATTGCACTTACCGCGGTCTCGACGAGTTTATTTCCTTTATTCCTTGGGAAAATGATCGATGCGGCTTCACCCGGTGCCACCAATCTTCCCGGCTCTGACATGACCAAACAGGTTGGCCTCAATTTTTTGAAAAATATTCACTGGACGCTGAACACAACGCTCCTTCTAATTTTCTGTCAATTGACAGCCCAAACTTTTTTTTCATTTATGCGGGTTTATCTGCTGACAGCTGTCGGTGAAAAATCAGTGGCTGACATGCGCAAAGATGTGTACAGCAAATTATTGACTATGCCTTTGAGTTTTTTTACCGAAAGACGTGTGGGTGAATTAAGCAACCGAATCTCTTCCGATCTTTCACAGATCCAGGATGCAGTTTCATTTACACTCGCTGAGTTTTTACGCGGCATTTTCATGCTGATTATCGGCCTTCTCATTATCTTCCTGATCAGCGCTAAACTGGCGTTGATCATGCTGGCTGTTGTTCCTTTGCTGGGAATTATTGCCGTTGTATTTGGTAAACGCATCCGTAAAATGTCTCGGCGGGCACAAGACCAGTTGGCGGAAAGCGGCACGATTGTACAGGAAACTTTTCACGGGATATCTATTGTAAAAGCGTTCACAAGTGAATACCATGAGATCAGCCGCTATGTAAAAAGCCTCAAGAATGTTGTAAGCACTGCCATTACAAACGCAAGGTACCGCGGGGCATTTGTTGCATTTATGATCTTTACTTTATTTGGAACGCTTGCGTTTGTTGTCTGGTATGGAGGACGAATGATCCATAACAATGAATTGTCGATCGGTGATCTTATAACTTTCGTGATCTTTTCGGGTTTTGTTGGCGGCACATTTGCAGGATTTGCCGACATGTTTTCGCAACTCCAGAAAACCCTGGGTGCAACACAAAGTGTGCGAGAGATCCTGCGCAGCGATGGTGAGAATGTCGACCTGCAGACCGTTGCTTTATCACCGCAATATATATTGAACGGGAATGTCCGGTTTGAACACGTGGCATTTAGCTATCCCAGTCGCAAAGATATCACCGTACTGAAAGATCTATCCCTTACCGCCCGCAATGGAGAACAAATAGCGATTGTTGGTCCCAGTGGTGCCGGCAAATCGACGATCGCATCATTGCTGCTTCAATTTTATGAACCCGAAACAGGTATTATTTATTTCGATGACCGGCCCGCTAAAAGTTTTCCCCTTTCACAACTGAGAAGACAAATGGCATTTGTGCCCCAGGATGTGATCTTGTTTGGCGGCAGCATCAAGGAAAACATTGCGTATGGCAAACCTGATGCTACCGATGAAGAGATCATCGAGGCAGCAAGGAATGCCAATGCCCATGAATTCGTCAGCAAATTCCCCGAGCAATATGAGACGATCGTAGGTGAAAGAGGTATCAAGCTAAGCGGCGGTCAAAGGCAGCGCATTGCTATCGCCCGGGCTATATTGAAAGACCCTGCAATATTGATCCTGGACGAAGCAACCTCCTCCCTGGATAGCGAGAGCGAACAACTGGTACAGGAGGCATTGGATAACTTGATGAAAGGGCGCACTTCTTTTGTTATCGCTCACCGGCTTTCAACTATTCGCAATGCAGATAAGATAGTGCTGATTGACAAAGGTGTTGTCAGCGAATCAGGCACCCATGCTGAATTGATGAAACATAACGGGCTTTACCGCAAATTGAATGATATGCAGTTCGATTTTGGCATGATGACACAGTCGCCCATTGCGGAAAGTCTGTCTGCAGGAACTTCTTTGGAGGACAGTGAGCTAAGTGAGAAAGACTGATCTTTTGTTAAGTTGATTTTTCAACCCAGGAAATTTGGCCAGCTTAACAGGGTATAAAAATTCTACTCTTTCATTTTATTTGTCTATTAAAATACTCACGGGATTTTTTATAAACATCCTCGCTTTACACAATTGGCCTGTGGTAATCAGGTGACGGCATGGCATGAAAATCGCCGCTTTTCATCATAACAAAAACAGTAGTTATGAGCACGACAACGAAACAAAAGAAAGAGACCCTACAAGCTCCTACAATGAAATATCCTTCACCGCCTTTTCCGGAGCAGGAACAGGAAATGCCAGGGACCGAACAACTCATGCATCCCAAACCCGACCATGGTGAAAAAACATATAAAGGAAGTGGAAAATTAGTGGGAAAGAAAGCAGTCATCACGGGCGCCGACTCCGGTATCGGCAAAGCTGTAGCAATAGCTTTTGCCCGTGAAGGCGCAGATGTCCTGATTTCTTACCTCGAAGAGGATGAAGACGCGAAGGAAACAGAAAAATATGTTCGGGAAGCCGGGAAAAAGGCAATCCTGATTCCAGGCGATATCAGCGAAGAAGATCATTGCAAAAAAATAATCGATACTGCTATTAAAGAGTTCGGCGGGATTGATATCCTCGTCAACAATGCGGCTTACCAAATGGAACACGAGTCCTTGCAGGAAATAACCACGAAAGAATGGGAATATACATTTAGAACAAACCTCCATTCGATGTTTTGGCTATGCAAAGCAGCCGAACCACATTTAAAGCCAGGTAGCAGTATCATTAACACAAGCTCGGTAAATGCATATACCCCGAGGCCGACACTAATCCCTTATACGATTACAAAAGGCGCTGTGCAGAATTTTACGGCAACACTGGCGCAGCTTTGGGGAGAGAAGGGCATCCGTGTGAACTGTGTAGCGCCAGGACCGATATGGACTCCATTGATACCCGGGAGTTTTCCAAAGGAAAAAGTAAAAGAGTTCGGCAAACAAACTCCGCTAAAAAGAGCCGGACAACCAGCCGAGCTGGCACCGGTCTACGTGTTACTTGCTTCGGATGAATCAAGTTATATGTCAGGAGCTACCGTGCAGGTGACGGGCGGGATGCCAACGATCTAATGCAAATTTGACAATTTGAAAATTTGAAAATGTATCATCTTCTATTTATACAAACAGCAACACGAGCGTTAGCAGCAAACCAGCGAGGGTAAAATACAAGCCTTTACGGAAAATGGTTGTTTTGGGTAGAAACATCCAAAATGACGAGATCACGAAAAACAATAGTGAGACTCCAAAAAATACGTTGAGATAGTAAAGGGGTTGCTTCGTATTTGCTTTATGCAGGCGGGTTAGTCTATCCAGGATAGTCGGTAATGAAGTGACGGTGTATACAGCCAGGCCACTCGTTTTATTATAGTTCCCCTGTTTGAAAAAAGCCATCTCACTATTTTCTTTCTCTATTTTAAGATCACGTATGCGCAATGCCTTTCCCAGATCATCTGCATTCAGGTTGGGAGCAAGCTTTTGTTCCACCTGCTTTTTTCTTTTCAAAAAATCTGTATCCCTGAATATCATTACGATACCGCTGATCGCATACATTGCCATAATGCCCGCCAGGAAATACCCAAGATAGCGGTGATAGATGCGCATCGTATTGTGGGTGGTGGATTTATTTGTCATTCCAATCGCTTGTTTATAAAAAGCTGCAATCTTACCACTGATTTTCAAAAAAAAATAACGAGATCGGGAAGAAAGGTTATGAGATCGGGAAAATGATGCAGGATGCTGGATGAAGTCATTGCAGAAGGGAAGCGACGACGCAATTGGATGCCAGATGACCGGTAAAAATACAGCAGCTGAAATCAGTAGTCAGCATCCAGCGGCCAGCATCAAGCATCATCCTGCAACGAATATTTTAATTTTAGGTATAAATAAATCATGACCCGCTTTGCAACCATTGCCGATCTCACTGACCCGAACTGTCTGAGCCAAATTGTCGGCCCCATTACAGCTGTCCAGGTTACTCCATTCACAGCCATCGGTTTTTCGGGCTCTGTTTTGCACCGGGTCCAGGCTGCAATGGCAAATGGTTCAACAAAAAATTTTGTTTTTAAACGAACCGAATTGAAAGCTGACTGGCTTTCGCAAAGGACAAATGACAGAATTGGACGGGAGGCGGCGTTACTCGGCGAAAAAGATCTTGAGGCTACCTGGACTAAAATAGTGAATCCATATGTTGCATATGCCAGGGAAAAAGATTCAAGCGGTTTGCTGATGGATGATCTTTCCGAGTATTTGTTTCCAGATCTCCGCGAACCGATCGAATTGGCCACAGAGAATATTATCATTGATACGGTCGCTTCGCTGCACGCGTTGTTTTGGGATTCACCAGTCATTAAAAAAATATCATGGCTTAATACACCAGTGGGCTACCTGGATTTATTAACGCCGGGGACACATGAACAGGATGAATACTGTCCTCCGCCGGATAAAATAAGAACCAATATCAGTGATGGATGGAAACTGGCGCTGGAGCTGGTATCTCCTCAAGTCAGGAAATATCTCAGTCGCCCTGTTAATGAAATTTTTCAACGCTGGGAGAATTTACCAGTAACGCTTTTACATGGTGATCTGAAGATTGCCAATATGGCCATCGTTCCCGGTGACAGGCTTGCCTTATTTGACTGGCCGTTGGTTGGTTGCGCACCTTGCTCAATAGAATTAGGATGGTACATAGCTGTCAATGCAACTCGACTGGCTGGAACAAAGGAAGATTTTTTGACTAAATACAGGAATAGTCTTCAATCTCAATTAAAACAGGCCATAGATGAAAAAACCTGGCAACAGATGATAAAGCTGGCTGTCGTCAGTGGCTCACTGATGATGTTATGGAGTAAAGCGCTGGGACGGTCACGTTCCAATGGAGAAGAATGGGAATGGTGGAACAGCCGACTGGAAGAAGTGGTAAATGCATAAATAAACCCATTTGCGAAAAAACATCTTCTATTTCACCCTAAGCTTGCTGATCACTTTCACAATTGCAAAATCCTTGTTCGGTATATTATAGATCTCAGACTGTTTCCATTCCACTTCTACCTGTTTTCCTTTCAGCAGCGCTGGATTGGATTTATATTCATCAGCACCGGGAAAATATTCAATCCAGGCAAGCCTGGTAATCTTGCCGGATGCTTCTTTTATACTGAGGAAAATATGATCGCTGGTCGTTACGGCTGTAACGGTGCCGCTCGTTTTACCCGTCACCACTTCGGGTTCGTCCTGGCTATTGGAGAAGGTCGCTATTAACTCGACGAAGGCCGGGCAATTTGTAACCAGCTTCATCCCGATCTTTTGACCGATCTTATTGCCTATTTCACCATCGAGGTCTTCGATCTTCACGTTCTCATCCCTGGAAAAACTGTCGAGATAAGGCGTAGCGGCTTTAAGAATACAGTTTTCACCCAATTTATCGAGATCCGCTTCGCTTTTGACTTTGGCTTTACCGGCTTCAAGACATTTGCAGGTACTATCGGTTACCTTATCGAGATAATTTTTTTGCGTGAACGCGGAAGAAGCAAAACCGGCCAGTATAATGGATAGGATATATTTTTTCATAAATAACGATTAATGGTTATGATGGGAAGGTAGGAAAATCGAAGCAACTGGATGCTGGATGCTGGACGTAAAGAATTAAGAATCGTCATTGCGACTGAGCGAAGCAAAATGAGTTATGAATTAGCCTCTCAACTTTGATCCTAACCGAGATCGCAATGAGGCTACAATTATCGAGCATTCAGCACCGGGCATCTACATTATGTATCCGATATCTATGCCTTCCTTTAGACAGTTTTCACAACCAAACAAGTTTTCAAAAAAAAGATTTCTACATAATTTAATGATAATAAGCAATTTATATGGTCTAAAATCAAGTTTAAAGAACAACTCCTAATAAATTAGTTGTTCTCCTAATGAATTAGTAGTAACATTGTGAAACGACCCGAACAAATAAACATTCAATCAATGAAACTCGCAAAAAGAGAAGAACAGATCATGCAGGTGTACTGGGAATTGGGCAAAGCTTTCATCAAAGAAGTGATACCTCACCTGCCAGATCCCAAACCGCATTACAATAGCGTAGCTACAATGGTAAAGATCCTCGAAGAAAAAAAATTCCTCGGCCGCGAAGCGGTAGGTAATCTCTACCGTTACTTTCCGCTGGTGGCAAAAGAAGATTACCAGAAGCACGCGATGAACGATATCGTAAGCCGTTATTTTGACAATTCCTACCCGCGCATGCTGGCATATTTCGCCAAAGAACAAAATCTTACTGAAGAGGAACTGAAAGAAATTCTTGACATGATCAAAACCAACAAATCATGACAATGCCGTATATAATCAATGCTGCTCTCGTGCTGGCAACCTGCCTGGCGTTTTATAAAGTATTGCTCCGTCGCGAAACGTTTTACCGGGTGAACCGCTATATGCTGATCACCTGTTTAGCTGTTTCATTCACCCTGCCGCTGTTACAGGTCCCTGCACAGTTCTCATTCCGCAAAAAAGCTGTTGAAGGGATTACAACGACCCAGCAACCTCTAACTAATAAAACGGGTCAGGTTCAACATGCTCCGGCTCTAAAACCGCCTGCTACAGCAAAGAACCCCAGCGTGAATACACCGGCCACTGAGCCGACAACTGCCAGCGATCACCCGGTGGAGAGTTCAACTAAATTTTCTTTTTCTCAACTGATGAACTGGGTTATTTTCATTTATTGGTTTGGAGTGATCATATTCGCTGCCAGCTTTCTTTTCCAGGCGGGTATACTTATTTATCGTTCTTTTAAATATCCCGCCATTAGTGATGGGCCTTACCGCATCGTTGAAGTAACGGGCAATAAAGCTCCCTGCTCCTTTGGCAATATCATTTTTATCAACCCGGAAAAATATGAATGGGAGACCTACAACCAGATCCTGCTGCATGAAAAAATTCATATCCGGGAGAAGCACACGATCGATATCCTGTTCGCGGAGCTTGTGTTGATCTTTCAATGGTTTAATCCTTTTGCCTGGATCTATCGTGGTGAGATCGAAAGCAACCTTGAATTCCTGACGGATGACCAGTTGATGAAACGGGACGAAGTTGATAAAAAAACATACCAGCTCAGCCTGGTCAAAGTATCGGCGCCTCATTTCCCCTTGAGCTTAACTACCAATTACAACCAGTCAATTCTTAAAAAACGTATAGCCATGATGAACAGAAAAAGATCAAACCTCCACACGGCCTGGAAATATTTTTTCCTGATGCCTCTGTTGGCCTTTATCGCCTGCCTGCTCAATGAACCGGTGGCGAAAAGCCAAACAAATGAAGCCAAATCCCATCACAACGGTATTGAAACCGAAGGATACTGGTTCGCGATCATCAAAGACGATAGGGTCAACATCCGCTTTAGCGATGAGAAGATCGATAATGATGAAACCGATTTTAGATCAGGACATTCTTACAATTCATCCACGTTCAAATTGTCAGAGTTAGGCGCAATTCCAAAGGGAAGCTCGGGCACCTTCAACATCCCGCGGGAAGCCGGCAGGATGGAAATGACCGGGAAATTTGAAGGTAATACCGGCATGGGCCGTTACAAGTTCGTTGCCGATAAGTCATTTACCGATTATATGAGCAGGGAGCTAAATGAAAAACTGGATAGCGATGACGAAATGGCCTTCTATTTTATCAATATCCGCAAAGATTACCTGCAGACCCTGAAAAACGAGGGTTTCACTAAAATCACCAAGGATGAGCTAATCCCGATGGCTGCTTTAAAAGTAGATGCAGCATATATCAAGTCGATCAAAAATTCAGGCTTTAAAGATGTCAGCAGTGAAAACCTGGTCTCTTTTAAAGCACTGGGTGTGGATGATAAATACATAAATGAGATCCGCAGCGCAGGGTATAAAAATGTAACGACCGACCAACTGGTATCATTCAAAGCGCAGGGAATCGACAAAGAATACATTACCAAAGTCCGGAAGCTAAAAGGCAGCGACGGGAAAGATGGCGATGATGATGATGCGGATGCTATTGTCAGCTTTAAGGCGATGGGAATCGATGAAGATTTTATCAATTCCTTCAAAGCCGTAGGCCTCACGAATATTTCTAATGAACAACTGGTATCGTTTAAAGCAGTAGGTGTAACTCCTGAGTACATCAAAAGCTGGCAGGCCATGGGTTATAAAAATATAAGCCCCGAAGACTATGTCGGCATGAAATCACAGAAAGTTACGCCTGAGTACATGAAAAGTTTTACTGACCTTGGATATAAAGATATAAAACCAGAAAACCTTGTTTCATTCAAAGCGCTCGGAGTAACACCGGAATATGTAAAAAGCTGGCATGACCTGGGCTTTAAGGATGTTGACCTGGACGAAATCCCGGGCATGAAATCGCAAAATGTTACGCCTGAGTACATGAAGACCTTTACCGACATGGGATATAAAGATATCAAACCGGAAAACCTGGTTGCATTTAAAGCATTAGGTATTACGCCTGAATGGATCCGGAGTTTTGAAACGGTCGGTTATAAGAACATAGACCTTGATGATTTACCCGCTCTGAAATCGCAGAACATTACGCCAGAATACATCAAAAGTTTCGAAGCTGTGGGTTTTAAGAATATAAGGATAGAAGACATCGTTGCTGTCAAAGCTACAGGCGTTACTCCTGAATATATCAAGGACATGAAAGCAAAGGGCTTTAATTACAACACCCTTCAGAAATATGTTACACTGAAAAGTATTGATTAATAAGGTAGCGATCAATCATTGAAATCGCATCCTGGAAAATGCGTGTGCAGAAGTGGTAAGCCAAAGATCAAAACCATCTACGTTGGCCGGGAAGAATGGCTTGTCTTCCCGGTTTTTTATTGCCTTTAATAATACTTTCCTCCTCTTTTCCTGTCTTCAATGAATAGTTGCAGGTAAAGTTTTTGTTCTGTTCTTACAAGGTGCACGAAGGTTTCATCGTCGATGAAGTGATTATCATAATAAACATGGTGCTCGAAGCCAACGCTGAGGTTCTTAAATAGCCGGATAGCAATAGAAGGTTTTATGATACCAATCCGGCTTTTACCGGGAGAATTCTCATAGTTAAAGATCCAGTAATAATAACCGTTGAACCCAAGGCTGAGCCATTTCCCGATATTCAATCGTTCTTCTATCCTGGCTTCCCAGCCTCCACCAAAAGGATAATCCCTGAACGCGGAGCTGTCAGGGCCAATCTTTGTATTATACCCTGCAATAGGTACCAATGCAAGATGCCAGCCGGAAAACAGGTTTGAATTCCTGCCCAGGTTGATACGTGAAAGAATGCCGGGGCCAAATCCAAGGCTGCCTACTTCGAATACTTTATTATTCCAGTAATCAAATTGCTGGAATAGCCCGACCAGGGTCCCCTGCCGTCCATGACCTATATTTTTTCCCGCAAGTAATCCATATCCGAGAACATTGTCTATTATTCTCTTGTCATCACCGTAGCGGCCTTCCAAACGCAACCGGAAAACATCAAATGGCCTTCGTTTTCTTATCTCAAATGGAATTCCATAGTCAAGTTGCAGGTTCAATATCGCATTGGTACCTCCTGTCCAAAATTTATTATCAGCGTTTACTTTGTGTATCCCGGCACTGATGGTAATGTTCAGGGGTTCTTTCTGGTACACTTCATAAGGGGTATGCCTGAACATCTTTTTTTGAGCAAAGCGGTTCAGGGCTCTTGTAGGATTGACAATACCTGCCAGTATTTCTCTCCATACCCTTTCTGCTCCGCGGGTCCGGTCATCCAGGATATTTGAACTGATACGATAAAGGATCTCACCCAGGAATGCACCGCTAAGCGGCGTATTGATAAGATCGTTTTTTGAAGGTCTCGTGTTTTCACCGAACCATTCCCATTGAGCACTTCCAAAAACGGTAAAAGGAAGCGATGCCCAGTAAGAGTATCCATTACTCCGCGCAACGTTAAAGTAATTACTACCTGAATGTGGATGCCCAATGAAATTGATCCCAAATCTGTCATTGTCCCATTCCCATCCATGCTTTAGATTGTATTTCCATGTTGTTGGATTGGCTTTTGCCCAATCATAATTAAAAGCATAACGGGCGAGTGCCCAGTTAAAAACATTTGTAGTAGTTACCCGTAACAAAGTTATTCCCACCGGGCGCCTTGGATTATATTGGGGATCATCCTTCAAAAGGCCGCCATGCGGGCTGCGGGGTCGTATGTCCACAGCGGTATCGGCAACATTTACCACTACATCCTTCTGGTGTAAGCTATCCTGTTGTGTAAAAGCAAATAGAGAGACAAATAGAAGAATGAATGTCAATGCTGTCTTCATGAGGTTATAGTGTGACGTATAATAAATATGCATCAAACGTGCCGGAATGCAGAGGATGCGGATACTGGATGCCGTCATTGCGAGCGGAGCGAAGCAACTGGATGCTGGATACTGGTAAAAAAAACTAATTTGCATTTCCAACGTTGCTATATGAACTATCAACTTACTCCATCCGAGATACAATCGTATCACGCCAACGGCTTTATTGTGATCGAAGATTTTTTATCCCCGGAAGAGCTTGCATATTGGAGTACAGCTGTCAATACTGCCGTGGAAGAACGGTCAGGGATAAAGATTCCCGGCAAGAATATCAGGATCGGCGATGATGACGGCATTAACGAAGATGCCAGCTATTTCGGGAAAGTATTCGATCAATTGCTGAATCTCTGGCAAACGAATAAGACCGTTAGAGAACTAATGATTAATGAGCGCATCGGTAAAATGGCCGCTCAACTTGCAGGTGTCGATGGAATCCGCATCTGGCATGACCAGGCCCTGATCAAGAGGCCATGGGCCAATCCTACTGCCTGGCACCTGGATACGCCTTTCTGGTCTTTCTCCGATCGAAATGCTATCTCGATCTGGATAGCGCTGGATAATGCCACTTTGGAAAATGGCTGCCTGTATTTTATTCCCGGCTCGCACAAGGTGACAAGCTTTGATAAGATCACTATTGGGAGAAACATGGATGGCATATTTGAAGTCTATCCCCAGTTAAGAAGTGCAAAAACCGTTGCTGCTCCGATGAAAGCAGGCAGCTGTTCTTTTCATAACGGGTTGACTGTTCACGGCGCCAATGCAAACATGACAAACGGGTTTCGGAGGGCCATGACATGTGCGTACATGCCGGATGGAAGCACATTCAATGGCGAACCGAATATCCTGCCGGATGAATATTTAAAGACCTTGCAAATCGGCGATCTTTTAAATAACGACGAACAGAACCCGCTTATATATCAGACGAAAGTGGTGTCCCGATAGCTATCGGGAGGTCAGTCGTGAGTTTTTTACTACGTAATGACTCCCGACTCCGGGCTTGGCACTATAGACTAACGACTACCAATTACCATCCGAGGATCCATGCAAATATCAACGGTGCTACAATTGTGGCGTCGCTTTCTACAATATATTTTGGAGTATGAATATCCAGCTTGCCCCAGGTGATCTTTTCGTTGGGTACTGCGCCGGAATATGAACCATATGATGTTGTTGAATCGCTGATCTGGCAGAAATAGCTCCAGAAAGGAACATCATGCCACTCGAGGTCCTGGTACATCATTGGCACCACGCAAATGGGAAAATCACCAGCGATGCCGCCTCCCACCTGGAAAAAGCCAACGCCTTTACCGCTGCTGTTCTTTCTATACCAATCACTCAAATAAACCATGTATTCGATCCCGTTCTTTACGGTAGAAGCCTTCAGTTCGTTCTTTATCACGTAGCTGGCAAAAATATTTCCAGTGGTGCTATCTTCCCAACCGGGCACAACTATTGGAAGATTTTTCTCCGCTGCTGCTATAACCCAGCTGTCCTTCGGATCTATTTCATAATACTGTCTGAGATCACCGCTCAGGATCGTCTTGTATAAAAATTCATGTGGGAAATACCGTTCGCCTTTTGCCTCGGCATCTTTCCATTGTTTTACCAGGTGTTTTTGGAGGCGACGAAATGCTTCTTCCTCAGGTATACAGGTGTCAGTAACACGGTTATAATGATTTTCCAGCAACTCCCATTCTTCCTGCGGAGTCAGGTCCCTGTAGTTGGGAACTCTCTTGTAATGCGAGTGTGCAACGAGGTTCATTACATCTTCTTCAAGATTGGCACCTGTGCAACTGATGATATCCACTTTATCCTGCCTGATCATTTCGGCCAGAGAAATGCCCAACTCGCCGGTACTCATGGCACCGGCTAATGTCACCATCATTTTGCCGCCTTCCAGCATATGTTTTTCATAGCCTTTAGCAGCATCCATTAATGCAGCTGCATTGAAATGGCGATAGTGGTGTTCGATAAATTGTGAAACGGGTCCTTTTTTCATTGTATTTAAATTTAAGGTCGCCTTCAGACCCGCCGCGGCGGGGACAATGCGGATTAAGAGCGGCAAATTTACGGGTTTAAAAAAAGAAAGTCCCGCCGGGGGCGGGACCTCTTATACTGCTTCTAACCTGGTTTATTTCTTTACCTTTTCCTTTTCCACTTCGATCACCTCACCCAGGCTGTTCAACCGCACATTGTATTTTCTATTTTTTTGTTCAAGGATCAGTTTGTAGCTGGTTCCTTCGGGACTCGTAATCTCATTTACTACCAGGACGACACCATCGTTAAACTTATTGTTGAGTTTTTGCATTACTGCCAATGGTAGCTGGTTATATAAAAGATTGCGGATGGTACCGAGCAGTTCCCCGTCTGCATCAAAATAGGTTTCGGCAGCTACTCCGTTTAATACAAACGATACTTTCTGGTACCCATCATGCATCTGTGACCATTTTACATTCTGGGCTCCGATAAATTGTTGCGCGAATACTTTTGCCGCCTGCGGATTTTCGTTTGACTCACTGGCGAACACTGGCGACAATCCCATTGCTAACGCTGTTGCTGTTGCTACAATAAAATTTTTCATAATAAGAGGTTTGATAATTAATAATTGATGTTATTCATTTGACGCAGTAAAAGTAAAACAGGTTACAGCGGATCACAACAAGATTATGATTGATGGATGAGCGTGTTAAAGATTATAACAAGCGCTAACATTAATTAACGAAAAGAGAAAACCCCGTTCCTTTGAGAAAGGTAACGGGGCTTGTTTTACCACACACCAAAACTAACTGCTTATGCTTATGTACCGATTATATTTTTGTGCTCTTCCTGTAAACGTTCCAGCTTTCGCTGCCACCTGATTTCAACACTACTTTGGTGTCTGCATTTTCCAATGTGATGTAATAGCTGGTGCCTTCGCTATTTGACAATTCAAACAGGTCAGAGATCCAATAGTTACCGTATTCCTTCTTCAGGTTGGTCTGCAGGCTAAGAGGCAGATCAAGTGAACTGATGAACCTTGTCATCGCGATCATGTTTCCATCTGCATTGTAGAAGGCGCTAACATGCTGGCCGTTGAATAAGAAAACTGCTTTGTAATAATCGCGGGTGATCGTCCAGGCTGTTTCCCGGGCTCCAACGAAATCCTTGTCAAAAGCGGTCAATACTTTAGATGCTACTGTTTCTTCCCCGGCAGCAAATGAGCTTAATGTGCCCAGTGCGATTGCCAGTGTGATGATAATTTTTTTCATGATTTAATTATTAAATGATTTTGATTTTTTGTTTTAAATAAATTCATTTGGTACGTATGACGCTGTAAAAGTATCTAAGGTTACACCTCTTTGCAACCAGATTATGACCAATGGGTGCCTCTGTTAAACCTGCCCCTGTGCCCGGAACACCCATTAACCGTACATCCCTTGCCTGTAACCGCCTGTAATTGAAAACCATGATTAGTAAAAAAGTATTTGTGAATGTCCTTTAATATTTAGATATTTGTATAAATATACAATGAGTCAATTGCGTATATGAACACAGTATTTAAAGCACTAAATGATCCCACGAGGCGCCAGATACTGGAAATGCTCCAGGAAAAAGACCTTACAGCCGGGGAAATAGCGGAGAAATTCCGGATATCGTTTCCCAGCATTTCGCATCACCTGGACCTCCTGAAACAGGCAAAGCTGGTAACCTCCGAAAAGGACGGCCAATATGTTTACTATTCGCTGAACACTACCGTCGTTGACAAGATCATGAAATGGTTCTTACAATTCAAATCAAAAAAGAAATGATATGAACAAGCTTACCAAAACCATTATATGGCTGATATGGGCAGCTCCCGTCGTTTATGCGGTCATGGTATGGAACAGGATGCCCGAACGGGTACCCATTAAATATAATCTTTCGGGCGAACCAATTCTTTTTGGAAGCAAAACAGAATTGCTGTTGATACTGGCAGTCATGGTACTAGTCAATATCGGGGTATATTTTTTACTGGTCAATATTCATCGTATCGACCCAAA
>Ga0136846_1227703_pt1 | contig 18035 bp, 18 predicted proteins | sample HopSoiMetagenom2_FD_96841 | JGI IMG/M metagenome (GOLD analysis project Ga0136846, IMG submission 96841) | Grasslands soil microbial communities from Hopland, California, USA - 2 Assembly 2016 (version 4) | ecosystem: Environmental > Terrestrial > Soil > Grasslands | place: USA: Hopland...
CGCACCCCCGATGGAATCGCGAAGCTGGAGCCCGAGACCCGCGGCGTACTCCCATGCGCTCCGGCCGGAAACGGGATGATGTCCCAGTCGAACTTTGCCTTCCGCACGTTCACGACCTGCCAGGGCCCGTTCTGCATGAACGCGACGTTGCCCTGCAGGAAGTTGGACGATGAGCTCTCGGTGACCAGGTTCTTGATTGGCGGCGTGACCTGGTCCTTCACGAACAGGTCGATGACGTACTGCACGGCTTCCATCGCCTCGGGATCACCGAGAGTGCTGCGGGTGGCGTCGGCGTTCATCACGTTGCCGCCGGCACAGTAGATCCACGACACCAGGTCGTCGATGGCTGGGGCGCAGGTGAAGCCGTACTGCCTTCCGGGCACGGTGAGCTGTTTCGCCAGGCCCCGGAACGTTGCCCAGGACATCGGTTCGGTCTTCGACGGCAGCGGGATGCCCTGCTTGTTCAGCAGGTCCTTGTTGTAGTACATGACCGTCGGCGCGACGTCGAAGCCGATCGCGTAGGTCTTGCCGTTGAAGGTCGAGATCCGCCGGCTGGTGTCGTAGAAGTCGTCGAGGTCGAAGTCGGGGTCCGCCGCGATCAGCTCGTCGAGCGGGCGATGCGCGCCACGGGCGGCGTACGTCGGGATCAGCGTGCCGTTCAGCGCGGTCACCAGGCTGGCGGTGCCGCTCACCAGTTGCAGGTCGAGCTTGGTCGGGTAGCCGGCCGACGGAGTCAGCGTGGCGACGGACTTCACCTTCAGCTGCTGCTCGACGTACTTGCCGAAGTCGTTCCAGACCTTCTTCTCGGCGGCACTGCTGGACCACATCGACCAGGTGGCGGTGCCGGCCGGTGGTCCGGACGAGCAGCCGGACACCGTTCCGGCGGCGGCGAGCCCGAGGCCTGCCATGCCGGTCAGGCCGGTCAGCTCGAGGAAGCTGCGGCGGGACAGCTTGGTGGACTGTTTCATTGACGACGTTCTCCTCACCGGTAGAGCAGGTCGATCGACTCGGCGCGGATACGCTCCTCGTCGACCTCGACGCCCAGTCCAGGGGCGGTGGGGACCGTTGCAACGGCCTTGGTGATGCTCAGCCCCTCGACGTACAGATCGGTCAGCAGCTCCGGCCCGTTGAGCTCGGCGGGCAGTGCGAGCTCGAGCTGACTGAACACGTGCAGCGCGGCGGCGAACGCGACTCCGCAGTCGGTCAGGCCGCTGGCGAGAATCTCGAGTCCGCCGGAGAGTGCGGTCTGGGCGGTCTTGAGCGCGTTGCGCAGACCTCCGGACTTGCAGACCTTGATCACGACCAGATCCGCGGCGCCCAGCCGGATCACCCGCGCGAGGTCCTGCGCGGAGAAGCTGCCCTCGTCGATCGCGAGCGGGACGTCGACCAGCTCGCGGAGCCGCTGCATCGCGAGCGTGTCGGTGCTCGGTACCGGTTGCTCGACGCAATGGATCGTGCGGAGGTCCGCCGTACGGTCGAGGAGCTGCTTGAGGGCGCTCGGGCGGTAGGACTGGTTGGCGTCCAGCCAGAGCGGTTTCGCGCCGGCCACCTCGGCGACTGTGCGGATCGCGGCGGTGTCCGCGTCCAGGTCGCCGCCGATCTTGATCTTGTACGCCGGATAGTCCGACGACTGGTGCGCGTGCTCACGGACCGCGTCGGGGGAGCCGACGCCGATCGCGGAGCACAGCGGGATCTCGTCGTTGACCTTGCCACCCAGCAGCGCGTGCACCGGTACGCCGGCCAGCTTGCCGGCCGCGTCGTGCATCGCGACGTCAACTGCTGCGCGCGCGAACGGGAAACCGTTCGACACTGCTGGGCTGAGGCGCTTCGCGGCGCGCTGGTGGAACAGTTCGACATCGAACGGCGTCAGCTCGAGAAGAATCGGCGCTAGGTGGCGGCGGATGACCACCGCCATCGTCTCTGCGGTTTCGTAGCTCCAGCTGGGCAGCGCGCGCTGTTCGCCCCAACCGACTACGCCGTCCTCGGTGGTCAGCTTCACGAAGATGACAGCCGCGGCCTGGTCGGGCGCCGCGTCCGGAGCGCCGACGGCTCCACTGCCGAGCACGAAGCGGCGGGCGAACGGCACCGCGACGGGGAAGACCTCAACCTGCGTGATGCGGGACATGTGGCCTCCTCTCAGGCGGCGATCGACCACGTGGCCGGGTCGACGAAGCTCGGTCCGCGGGTGCCGTCGTCGAGCCACCGGATCGCGTCGTTCATGACGTAGCGCGCGAGAGCGAGATGACCCTCGGCGGTGTCGCCGGCGATGTGCGGAGTGAGCAGCAGGTTCTCCGCCCGCACAACCTTCTCGTCGAACGACGGCGGCTCCGGGTCGTAGACGTCCAACGCGGCGTAGATCCGGCCCGCGAGCGCGTGGTCCAACAGCGCCTGCTGGTCGATCGCGGGACCGCGCGAGGAGTTCACCACGACCGCACCGTCGGGCAGGCTCTCGACCAGGGCGCGAGTGATCATGCCCTTCGTCTCCGGCACGTTGGGAACGTGGATGGTCAGGAACGGGCTGCTCGCCACGTCGTCGAGCGTGCTGGTCCGGACACCGAGCTGCTCGGCGCGTTCCGCGCTCAGGTACGGGTCGTAGACGACCACGTCGCAGCCGAAGGGCTCGAGCAGCGTGATGAGCGCCCGGGCGGTGCTGCTCGCGCCGACGATCCCGACCTTCGCGCCGGCCAGCTCGTGACCGCGGTACGCCGTCTGCTTCCAGCCGCCGGCGCGGATCGCACCGTCGAACCGGGGCAGGCGCCGGGCCAAGGTCAGCAGCGAGGCCAGGCAGTACTCGCCGACCGACCACGCGATCCGTGGACCCGCGGAGAACACCGCGACGCCCTGGTCGAGGATGACCGCGTCGATCAGGTTCTTGACTGTGCCGGCGGCGTGCGCGACGACCTGAGGGCCGTTCCCGTCCGACCACAGCTCCTTGCCGAGCTGCGGCGTACCCCAGCTGGTGAGCAGGACGTCGGCGCCGGCGGCCAGCTCGGGTACGGCGGCAGCATCGAGGGCGGGCGGTTTCGCGGCGGATCCAGGGCCGGCGGCGTGCTCGGACGTTGCCCACACCACCTCGAAGCGGTCTTCGAGCAGCCGCCGGGTCTCGGGGTCGACGACGTCGGCGGCACGTTCGGGAGAGAAGAGGGCAGCAAGTTTGGGCACCGGGAGGACTCCTTGCGGCTGTGATGCGGGGCTTGGTCTCGACGGTAGGCGCTTTCCGTTATGCCGGTCCAAGCCCGATTTCGCATGAACCGATACCGTGCCGGTATGGACTTGTCGCTGCAGCAGCTTCGGGGATTCGTCGCGGTCGCCGAGGAACTCCACTACGGCCGGGCCGCGCAGCGGCTGAATCTGACCCAGCCGCCGTTGACCCGGCAGATCCAGGGCCTGGAGCGCGCGCTCGACGTCCGGCTGTTCGACCGCACCGGCCGCGGGGTGCGGCTGACGGCGGCCGGTGACGTGTTCCTCGAACACGCCCGGCGGGTGCTCGCGCTACTCGAGGTCGCGCCCGAGGCGACGCGCCGCGCAGCCGATGGCACCACCGGGACGTTGCGGCTCGCCTTCACCGCGATCGGCGCGTACGCCGTACTCGCGGACTTCCTGACCATGGTCGGGAAGCGCACACCCGGTGTGACAGCCGAACTCACCGAACTCGTCAGTCCGGCGCAGTTCGAGGCGCTGGCGAACCTCGAGATCGATCTCGGGCTCGTGCGGCCGCCGATCCCCGCGCAGTTCGAGTCGATGCTGGTCCACTCCGAGGACTTGGTGCTCGCCGTACCCGAGTCGCATCCGCTGGCTGATGGCGACGGGCCGGTCTCCCTGGTCGACGCCACCGACGACTACATCGGATACAGCCCGGAGGGATCGCAGTACCTGCACGACATCTGCGCGGCGATGATCGGGATGGATCGGTACGCCGTGAGTCAACTGGCCTCCCAGGTGCCGACGATGCTGGCGCTGGTGCGCGCCGGGCTGGGGTGCGCGCTGATTCCGCGGTCGATCATGGCGATGCGCGTCGAAGGGGTTCGGTACCGTGAGCTGGACGCGGCGGACGCGCACTCGGTGACGTTGCACGCGTGCTGGAGCCCCGACAACCCGAACCCGGCGTTGCAGCGGCTCGCGGAATCGCTGCGGCAGGACCCGCAGCTCGACGGTTGACTTAGAGTGCACTCTAATCCGTAGGCTCGAAGCCATGACTGCACAGCACAAGATTGGCTCGGGTTTCGGGCACGACAGCACCGCGGACGACGTCCTCGCCGGAATCGACCTGACCGGGAAGCTGGCGATCGTCACCGGCGGATACTCCGGTCTCGGTCTGGAGACAGCCAAGGCACTGGCGAAGGCCGGCGCGCAGGTCGTCGTACCGGCCCGGCGGCCGGATGTGGCGCGCGAGGCTCTGGACGGGATCGCCGAGGTCGACGAGCTGGATCTGGGTGACCTGGAGAGCGTCCGCGCGTTCGCGGAAAGGTTTCTCGCCTCCGGGCGGTCGGTCGACATCGTGATCGACAACGCGGCCATCATGGCCAGCCCCGAAACGCGGGTCGGACCGGGCTGGGAAGCGCAGTTCGCGACCAACCACCTGGGTCACTTCGCGCTGGTGAACCGGCTCTGGCCGGCGATCGCCGCAGACGGCGGCGGCCGGGTCGTGTCGGTGTCGTCGACCGGGCACCGGCGCTCTGACATCCGCTGGGACGATCTGGAGTTCCGGCAGGGCTACGACAAGTGGCAGGCCTACGGTCAGGCCAAGACGGCCAACGTGCTGTTCGCCGTCCAGCTCGATGCCCTCGGCAAGGACTCCGGCGTCCGTGCGTTCGCGCTGCACCCGGGCGGCATCCTGACTCCGCTGCAGCGGCACCTGACCCGCGAGGAGATGGTCGGCTACGGCTGGATCGACAAGGACGGGAATCCGGTCGGAGCCGGCTTCAAGACGCCGGAGCAGGGCGCCGCCACCCAGGTCTGGGCCGCGACCTCGCCGCAGCTCGCGGGAATGGGCGGTGTGTTCTGCGAGGACTGCGACATCGCCGAGGTGTCGACCGACGACAGCCCGGGCGTTCGCCCGTACGCGATCGACCCGACCTCGGCAGCCCGGCTGTGGACGGTATCCGCGGAGCTCACCGGAGTGAACGCGTTCGGGTAAGCTGATTTCGTTGCACTGACGGACTGAAGGAGGTGGGACCGATTACCCAGGCAGGTTGGTCGCTCCCGCCTCGACTGGTCGGCGTTCACAGCTGACTGCGGGAGCCTCGTGGTTCGAAGGGGTTCTGTGTCTGTTTCTTCTGTTCCAGCTGTTGAGCTCGGCGTTCTCGTCGAGCGGTTGCGCGCGTCCGGGTGTGTGTTCGCCGAGGACGAGGCCGCGTTGATCGTCGAGACCGCCCGGGACGCGGCCGAGCTCGCCGCCATGGTCGATCAGCGGGTTGCCGGGCTGCCGTTGGAGTACGTCCTGGGCTGGGCGTCGTTCCGCGGGCTGCGGATCGCGGTCGATCCGGGGGTGTTCATTCCGCGCCGCCGTACCGAGTTCTTGGTCGCGGAGGCCGTGAGGGTGACTGCCCCGGGCGCCACCGTCGTGGATCTGGGCTGTGGGTCGGGCGCTTTGGGCGCGGCGGTCGCGGCCGAGCGCGAGGTGTCGCTGTACGCCGTCGACATCGAGCTCGCGGCGGTCCGCTGCGCACGCCGGAACCTGCAGCCGATGCGCGGCGTCGTCTACCAGGGCGATCTGTTCTCGGCGTTGCCGGACGGTTTGCGCGGGACGGTCGACGTACTGCTGGCGAATGTCCCGTACGTGCCCACGAATGAGATCCGGCTGCTGCCGCCCGAGGCCCGGCTCTACGAGCCGCACGTGACGTTGGACGGCGGTCCGGACGGGCTGGCAACGTTGCGCCGGGTGGCCTCGGGTGCGTCCGAGTGGCTGGCTCCCGGCGGTCACCTGTTCGTCGAGATGAGTGACCACCAGGCGCCGCTGGCCCGAGCGGTGATGGCCGAGCACGGTCTGGACGCCGGGATCGTCGCGGACGACGACCTCGGCGCGACCGTTGTGCACGGCATCAAACCCGGCGCTGAACATGGAGGAGGTACTCCCGCCGGTTGAGCGGGTCGTGGTCGGTGCGTGGCCGCTCGGGAATCGGCCCGGTCACCGGTTGGTAGCGCTCGAACATCGACTCCAGAACACCCTCGCCGCGGGTGAGGGCCGGGAGTTGCTGTTCGAGCTCGTGGACCGCGGCCGCGGGGATCTCGCCCTCCAGGGTGGAGGTTTCCGCGGCCAGCGCCGGGACCTGTGGGATCGCGCGCAGTCTGCTCAGTGCCGCGAGTACGGCGCGGGTCGTGTCCGTCGGAATCTCGAGGCGGAAGCGGTGCATCGGCTCGTGAACCGTCGTACCGGCCTGTTGGAGTGCTGTCATCAGGACCAGCGGGGTGAGCAGACGGAAGTCACCGGCCGTGCTCGACATGCTCTTGTCGAACACGGCATGCGCGTGACTCTGCCGGGCCGAGTACCCCGAGTGCGTCATCGCGACCCGCGCGTCGGGGATCTGCCAGCCGTGGAGACCTTGCTCGAGGGTCTCGTGGACGGTTTCCTCGACCGCCTTGATGAACGCGTACGGCATCGAGCCGAGCTCGACTTCGAGCTCGAACGTCACGCCGGCGTTGACCGGATCCGGCTCGACCCGGAGGCCGACGGTGGCGAGGAACGGGTTCGGGTCCTTCTTGTTGAACTCGACCGCCGCGCCGGTGCCGTTGAGCCGTTCGATGCAGATCGTGGTCGTCTCGCGGAAGTCGACCTCGATACCGAACTCGGTGGCGAGCGTGCTTTCGATGACCTCCTTCTGCACCTCGCCGTACAGCGACACATAGGTCTCCTGACGCAGGTCGTCCTGGCGCACGTTGATCAACGGGTCCTGCTCGGCGAGCTGGGCCAGCGCGACCCGCAGATTGCCCTTGTCGGACGGCTTCTTCGGCGAGATCACTGTCTCGAGCGTCGGCGGCGCGAAGAACTCCTGCTTTCCGGAAACCGTTGGTTGCCCAGCGGCAGTAATGTTCCGGAGATCGGTCAGTCTGTCGCCGATCTGGACGTCCGCGAGGCCCCAGACCTTGGCGATCTGGCCGGCGCGTACTTCGGGTGCGGCTGTCGCACCGCCGGCGCCGAACACCTCCAACGCGGTGACCTTCGCCTCGGCGCCGGCGCCGAAGCCGACGCGTTCGCGGACGTGCGCCGTGCCGGAGAACAGCCGGACGTAGGCGATCTTCTCGCCGGCCGCGCCGCGTTCGACCTTGAACACCGAGCCGTCGAGCGGGCCGTCGGTGGTGCGGGCGCGGGGGAGCAGTTCGCGAATGCCGTCGGTGAGCGCCTCCGTGCCCGCGCCGGTGATTGCGGATCCGAAGTACACCGGGTGCACGAGGGCGGCTCGTGCCTGACTCGTCAGTGCGCTCTGCACGACGTCCGGGGTGAGCGAGCCGTCGACGTACCGCTGCAGGAGGTTGTCGTCGTGCTCGGTCAACACGTTCAGGAGAGTGTCCTTCTGGACGATCGGTTTGAAGGTCGCCTCCGGGGTGCCGAGGTGGGTCGCCTCGCCCATCGGGACCATCGACGGGGTGAGTTTGCCGGCGATCTGCTGCAGTACGGCGTCGTACTGCGCTCCCATGCGGTCGAGCTTGTTGACGAAGATCAGCGTCGGGATGTGCAGGCGTTGGAGCGTGCGCATGAGCACGCGGGTTTGTGCCTGGACGCCTTCGACGGCCGAGACGACGAGTACGGCGCCGTCGAGTACGCCGAGCGCGCGTTCCACCTCGGCGATGAAGTCCGGGTGGCCCGGGGTATCGATCAGGTTGACGGTCAGGTCGTCGATCGCGAACGACACGACCGCCGACTTGATCGTGATCCCGCGCCGGCGCTCCAGCGCGAGTGAGTCGGTCTGGGTGTTCCCGTCGTCGACGCTGCCGATCTCGTCGATGACGCCGGCGGCGTAGAGCAGCCGCTCGGTCAGGCTTGTCTTGCCGGCGTCAACATGCGCCAGAATCCCAAGGTTCAGTACTTTCACGCAGCTTCATGTCCTTAGTCCAGATGCCAGTTCCTTGCGCGACAGACATGAAGCGAGGTCGCATGACGAACTCCTTGACTAGGCACCTGCACGAACCCCCCGAGTACACAACCCCACACCCACCCCCCACAAACCATTTAGCCATCCTCTACATCTTGGGATGGCCTTGTTCCGGAGGTCTCGAGTCAGTTGATCAGGGTGCCGATGGGGGTGCCGCTGATGATGGCGGCGGCTGCGCCGGGGCGGTCGATGTCGAAGACGTGGAGTGGCAGGCGGTGGTCGCGCGCCAGGATGAACGCCGCCTGGTCCATCACGCCGAGGCCGCGCTCGATCACCTCGTCGTACGTCAGCTGATCGAACTTCCGCGCGCCGGCGTGCTTGTTCGGATCAGCGTCGTACACACCATCCGCCCCGTTCTTGGCGACCAGCAGGGCGTCCGCGCCCAACTCGACCGCCCGCTGCACCGACGGATAGTCGGTCGTCGTGAACGGCTGCCCGTTGCCGCAGGCAAGCAGCACGATCGACCCCTTCTCCAGGTGCCGCAGCGCCCGCAGCCGGATGTACGGCTCGGCCAGGTTGTTGATCGGGACCGCCGTCATCAGCCGTACGCCGTGCGCGCCCAGCGCAGCCAACCGGCCGCGCAGCAGCACCGCGTTGATCACCGTGCCGAGCATCCCGATGTTGTCCGCCTCGACGCGGTCGATACCCCACTCCTGGGCCCGGTTCCCGCGGAACACGTTCCCGCCACCGATCATCACCGCGACCTGCACCCCGGTCGCACGCAAGGCGATCACCTCGGTCGCCAGGTGCGTCAGCCGGTCACTACGGAACCCGAACTCGTCGGAGCCGGCAACTGCCTGCCCGGACAGCTTGAGCATGAGCCTGCGGTACATGCAGCTCCGATCGATCAGAAGGCGGTGATGGTCGCCGGGGCGCGTTCGGCACGCGACAGCGCCCGGATCACGGCTGCCGGACCATGGCGCCGTACCGACAACCGTGTCAGCAGATCTATCACGTTGCCGGTCACCCCGGCAGGGAAGTCGGGTGTCGGACAGCCGGTGCTGACCGCCAGGTCGTCGCTGTGCACAACCAACTCCATCGTCCGGGTCAGCAGCATGTCGTCGAGAGTGAGCGACCACGGCCCCCAGAAGGCGATGCGGACCGCGCGGTTCGGCGTACTGGCCAAAGACGTCCGGAGTACGCCGATCACGTCGTCGACCTTGTCGGCGAGCAAGCCGGGCCCGTCCACCGCGACCTGCTCACCGCCGGCGCGGATGCGCACGCTGATCTCGTCGTCGAGCGCTGCGTCGACCCACGCGACGCGGGCGTAGTGCTCGAGGACCGGCACCGTCTCTTCGGTCGGCAGCGGTGCGGCGAGGATCTCCGGAATCGGGAGCACCTGGAACGCGAGGTGCCCGGCCAGCCCGGCGACACTGAACTCGGGCAGCGCGCTCGGACGGTCCCAGTGGCTTTCGACGGGCGGGTCGCGGAGCAGTTGCGCTGCGACTTCGGCGGCGGCGATGAAATCCTCCCGGACTCTCATGTGCGCCATTCTCTCGCGGTGGGAGTTCTGCGAGGCTGGCCGCGTGCGTGAGTTCAAGCAGGAGAATCTGGCGGGGGCGCGATTCGAGGAGTCGACGCTGCGGGACGCGGTGTTCCACGACGTCGATCTGGCGGGGGCGCGGTTCGACAACGTGAACCTGACCGGGGCAACGATTCGCGGCGCATTGCTCGCGGACGTGAGCCTGGACGGTGACATCCGGAATCTGACGGTTTGGGGCATCGACGTCGTACCGCTGGTGGACGCCGAGCTGAACCGCCTGCACCCAGGTCGCGAGCGGATGCGGCCGACCGACGCCGCCGGGTACCGCGAGGCTTGGGACCTGCTCGAGCAACTGTGGGCCGAGACGGTCACGAAGGCCCGTCGGCTGCCGCCCGAGCTGTTGCACGAGTCCGTCGACGGGGAGTGGTCCTTCATCGAGACCCTCCGCCATCTGGTGTTCGCAACCGATGCCTGGGTACGTCGTTCCGTCCTGGGAGACCCTGATCCGTGGCACCCGCTGGATCTCCCGCACGACGAGATGCACGACGTCGAGCCGGTCCCACGAGACCGCACCGCGCGCCCGTCGCTCGACGAGATCCTCGCGGTGCGGGCCGACCGGGTGGCGACCGTACGCAAACTCATCGCCGGCCTCACCGACGAGCGTCTGGCCGAGCACACCACGCCCGTCCCGGCGCCGGGCTACCCCGACGCCGGCAGCTACCTCGTCAGCGACTGTCTGAGCACGATCCTCAGCGAGGAGTTCGAGCATCGCCGGTACGCCGAACGCGACCTGGCCGTGCTCGACGCGCGAACTGTCGGCGGCGGGTCCTAGCCTCGTGGGCATGGACGGTGATGTCGGCTTGGTCGACTGGCGAAAGCTGTTGCAGGCCTGGCATGCGCGGTTTCTGGTCGGCTCGTTCGCCGATGGTGCGCGCTTCGTCAGCGCCATCGCGTCGGCGGACGGGGACGCGCCGGAGGTGCGGCTGAGCAACACCTTCGCGGACGTCATGACTGCGGACCCGGACCTGGCGCGGCGGATCAGCGGAGTCGCCCAAGCGCACGGGCTGAAGGCTGACCCGGCGGCTGTCGCGCTGATGGAGGTCGCGCTGGACACGGCCGACATGGCCGCGATCGCGCCGTTCTGGGCGGCGGTGCTGACCGGAAGCACGGAAGCGTTCCAGGGCAATGACGTTCGCGACCCGACGGGTCGCATCGCGAACCTCTGGTTCCAGTCGACGAACTCGCACGAGACGCCGCGGCAACGGTTCCACCTGGATCTCTGGCTCGCGCCCGAGGTGGTGCCGGAGCGGATCGAGGCGGCGCTCGCGGCCGGAGGGACCGTCGCGTACGACGCCGAGGCGCCCGCCTTCACAGTGTTGGCGGATCCGCAGGGCAACAAGGTCTGCCTCTGCACGTCGCTGGGTCGCTAAAAGGAGGCGCGGCGTACGGCGTCATTCTGTTAGCGTGTCGCTGACTCGAGGAGGTGTGTGATGGCTTGCATGGTTATCCGGTTGCGCGCCAATCCCTCCTCGTCGGCTGTCTGCTGACAGCTCCTCATCCGGACCGGTTGGTGCGTCGCGGCGTTTGGCCGCGGGTCACGTGCGCCTCGAGCGCACTCCGTGCCGACCGAACCGGAGCTTCCTCATGTCCTCCGTGGACACACAACTGCATGCTGCCCTCTCACAGGCCCTTGCCGGCGTCGCTCACGACGAGTTGCGCCGACGGGTCAGTGATCTCTCGGACCGCTACCGCGGCGAGCGCGTCGACGACGCCTCGCCGGCACTGAACGACGCCTTGGATTATCTGGCGTACGCCGTGGTCCGCATGCCGGCGACCTTCCGCGCCCTCCACGCCGCCCTACTGGCGGCAGATCGTCACGTCCTCACCTCCTTCGCCACGCATCTTGATCTGGGTGGGGGGACCGGCGCCGCCGCGTGGGCTGCCGCGTCCATTTGGCCGAGCATCAGCACCGAAGTAGTCGAACGCCGGCCCGCAGCCGTCGAACTCGGCCGACAACTTGCCGGTAGCAACAATCTGTCAGCGGTACGGCGATGGACGCTTGCTGACCTCAGGCGGTGGGTGCCCCAAGATCCTGTCGACCTGGTCACGATCGGATATGTGCTGAACGAGTTGTCCGACCGTTCGCGTCACGACCTCATCGACATCGCGGCGCGATCGGCCGGCACGATCGTCATCGTCGAACCCGGCACGTCTCGCGGACACCGCCGTATCCTCGACGCCCGGGACCAACTGATCGCTCGGGGCTTCGCGATCGCTGCTCCGTGCCCACATGCGCTGGCCTGTCCGGTGCTTCCCGCCGACTGGTGTCACTTCGCCGTACGGCTCCCGCGGACAGAGCTCCATCGCGCGCTGAAGGACGGCAAGCGGAACTTCGAGGACGAGAAGTTCACCTACCTCGTCGCGACTCGGCGTCCGACCCGGCCCGCAGACTCGCGGGTCATCGGGCGGCCGAGCCGGCCGAAGGGACAGGTCGTCCTGGACCTCTGCACATCCAGCGGCGAGCGGGCGCGGGCGGTGATCCCGAAGTCGTCTCCGACGTACCGAAACGCCCGCAAGCTCGGCTGGGGAGATGAACTGGAATCGCCGTGAAGGCCTTGCGAAAGGTTGGGCGGAAGGTTGGGCGGTCAGGCGTCGAGGAAGGTGGTGACGACGTCGTGGACGAGGGCGGTTCGGGCGAGGCCGTTGAAGTGGGTGGTGCCGGGGAAGACGGCTAGTTGAGAGGTGGGGACGCCGACGAAGTCGCCGTTGACGTCTCCACCGCGGAGCTGCAGGAAGCGGACGGCATGCTCGAGTTTCACCGCGTCGCAGTCGCCGACCGTGAACAGGGTGGGGGCGGCGATCCCGCGGATCTCGTCGTCGGTCCAACCCGTCGTACCCCGGTCGTAGCTGCCCAGCTTGTCGAGGAGCGTCTGCAGGTGCTCGAGGTCGGGATGCGGCGACTTGGCGAGGTACTCGGCTTCCATCGGCGTGCCGGCGAGCATGTCGACCTTCATCGAGCCGACCGCTCCGGAGTTCTCCGCGCGGTCGCCGGACGGGCCGAACGACACCGACGAAATGATTGCCTTGCGCACCAACTCCGGATGCTTGATCGTCAGGTACAGCGCGACCGCACCGCCGACGCTGAACCCGAAGAGATCAACCTGAGGTACGCCGAGCTGCTCCAGCAGACCCACCACGTCGGAAGCCAGCGCAACCGTACCCAACGGACGGTCGACGTCGGTCGTGTAGCCATGTCCCTGAAAATCGGTCGCGATCACCTGGCGGCCCTCGGCCAGCCCGGGCAGCAGCGCCCCGAACTGCAGGTCGATGTTGAACAGCCCACCGTGCAACAGCAGCAACGGCGTCCCGCCCGAGCCGTGGATCTCGTAGTACATCCGCACGCCGTTGACGTCGGCGTACCCGGTTTGCTTGCTCACACGACCCCCACAAGTAGACAGAACGGATGCCCGGCCGGATCGGCCAGGACATAGAGCGGCTCGGAGCCCTCGGCGGTTCGATCCAGCAACAGCGTGGCGCCGAGATCCTCCGCACGTTTGCGATGCCGGTGCAGTTCGTCGAGCGAGGGGACCGCGTAGTCGATGTGCAGCTGCATCGGCACGTCGGGCGACGGCCACGTCGACCGCGGCAGTTCATCGACCTCCTGGAACGCGAGCTGACGGTTGCCGTCCTCGTCGACAAGGACGAGCCAGTCTGCGTCATCCGCCGTACCATCCGAGGGCGGCTCGTCTCCTGGCCGGTACCGCAGTCCGAGCAACTCCCGGTAGAACTCCGCCAGCCCCCGCGCATCCGTCGCGTCCAACGCGGTGTGCATCCGCCGCGGATAGGTTGACATCTCATCCTCCCCAGGTGTCCTCGAGTGCCCTATTCGACTACGCCTCGATGCCGAGGGCAACCCGCGAGGACATCGCTACCTGGCAGCGACCTGCGGGGTGGCGCGGAAGGTTCGGCGGTATGCGTCGGGTGGGACTCCCACTACTCGTTTGAACTGACGGCGGAGAGTGGTCGCCGTGCCCAGGCCGGTAGCGGTGGCGATTCGGTCGATGTTGTGGTCGGTGGCCTCGAGGAGTTCCTGGGCGTGCCGGACTCGTTGGGTGAGCAGCCATTGGAGTGGAGTTTGACCGGTCGCCGCGTTGAACAGCCGGGTCAGGTGGCGCGTACTCGTGTTCGCCTGGCGCGCCAGGTCGGCGACGGTGAGCGGCTGGTCCAGGCGCTGCTGGGTCCATGCGAGCAGCTGCGCCAGCGTGTGGTCCCCGCTGACCGGCACGGGCGTCGCGACGAACTGTGCCTGACCGCCGGCCCGATGGGGTGGTACGACGAGACGCCGCGCGACCGTGTTGGCGATCGTCGCGCCGTGGTCGAGGTGAACGAGGTGCAGGCACAGGTCGACCGCGGCTGCCTTCCCCGCAGCCGTCAGCACGTTCCCGTTGTCGGTGTAGAGCACATCGGGATCGACGATCGCCCGCGGGTAGCGCTCCTGCAGCTCAGCAGCATGCCCCCAGTGCGTGGTCGCCTGCCGGCCGTCCAGCAATCCCGCCTCGCCGAGCACGAACGCGCCCGTGCAGAGCGACGCGATCCGCGCGCCCGCGTCGTACGCCGCCCGGACCGCGTCGACGAGGTCACCCGGTGGCGGCTCGTCCACATCGGCCCAGGCCGGCACGATCACGGTGTCTGCCCGCGCGAGCCGGTCCAGGCCGGCGTCCGGCTCCACGGTGAACGGCCCGACGCGCACGGGAGCAGGTCCGCAGAGCATCACGTCGTACCACTCCTGCGAGCCGGGCGGCGGGTTCCCGAAGATCTCGTACGCGATGCCGAACTCGAAGTGCATCAGGTTGCCCGCGGCCGCGAAGGCGATCGTGTGCATGTCCGAAAGTGTACGGATGGTGTCGTTCCGGACTCTCACCCCCGGGCTCTCAGCCCGGCCACACTCGAGAGGTGAACTCAGTAGTCGTGTACGGCGCAACCGGTCACACCGGGCGCTTCGTGGTCGAGGAACTCCTCCGCCGCGCCATCCCCACATCCATCTCGGGCCGCAGCGTCGCGACCCTCGAATCCCTGGCCGCCGGGTGGGACACCGTTGACGTCCGACCGGCGTCGGTGGACGACCCTAGGGCCCTCGACAAAGCGCTGCTCAACGCCGCAGCCGTGATCAACTGCGCCGGTCCGTTCGCCCATACCGGTGCCCAGCTGATCGACGCTGCGACTCGCGCCCGCATCCCTTATGTGGATGTGGCCGCCGAGATCGAAGCCAATCAGTCCACGCTCCGGCGGCAGACGGCCGTGCCGGTGGTGCCCGCGATGGCGTTCTACGGCGGGCTCGGTGATCTCCTGGCCACCGCGGCGCTGGGAGACCATCCGAAGGCGGAACGCATCGACGTCGCCTACGGACTCAGCAGTTGGCACCCCACGCCGGGCACCCGACGGGCCGGGGAGGTCTCGCAGCAACGCCGCGGAGGCAGGCGAGTGCGATTCGCCGACGGTGAGCTCCGGTACCACGACGACAAGCCAACCCAGCAGGACTGGGAGTTTCCGGATCCGCTCGGCCGGCAACGGGTGATCGCGGAGTTCAGCATGGCGGACATCGTGACCATCCCGAGCCACCTCGAGGTGCCCGAGGTCCGGACCTTGATGGCCGTCGCGGCCGCCGGTGATCTAGCGGACGCCGACACTCCGCCACCGGCCGCGGTCGACGAGCTGGGGCGGTCCGATCAGACGTTCGTCGTCGACGTACGTGTCCAGCTCGACGGGACCGAGCGACGGGCGACGGCGCACGGTCAGGACATCTACGCGATCTCTGCCCCGCTCGCGGTCGAGGCCGTGCAACGGATCCTCGCAGGCGAGACCCGCACGAGCGGTGTCGCGACGGCCGGAGCCATGTTCGACGCAGCCGACTTCCTGAACACCCTGCCGCTCACCGTCGACTTGCCGTAGCCGGCCGCGGGGACTTGCAGACGACCGATGGCCGGCAGTGCGGACTGAGTACGATGGGTGAGGTGACCGGGCAGGGTGACGAGCGGTCGTGGCGGTCGGCTGACTCAGCCGGCGCCATCTACGGCACCGTTGCGGCGATGGCGGTGATCGCAGGAAGTGCCCGCAAGACCGGTACGCGCGAAGTGCTCGTACTGACCGTGGGGACACTGTTCGTGTTCTGGGTGACCCACGTGTACGCCGACGCGCTCGAGCATCACCTGCGCCATGCCCGCCGCCTGGATCACCGGGCCATCCGAGCGGCGATGGGCGCGGAGTGGCCGTTGATCACCGGGCCGGCCCCCAGCCTGGTCTGCCTGGCGCTGGGTGCCCTCGGTCTGTTCAAGCACGAGTTGACGATCAGGCTCGCGCTGTGGGTCGGCGTGACGCAGCTGTTCTGTTGGGGCATCGCCTTCGCTCGTCGGCAACGCTGGAACTGGCCGGTCGCACTGACCGCCGGCGTCGCGAACGCTCTGTGTGGGGTGGCAATCGTGCTGCTCGAGCTCCTTGTCCACTGACCCCGCGACGTCCGCTGACCTCGGGAGCTATGACTCTGTTGCCCCGGCATGGCACGATTTCGGGGTGAGCAGTGCGACGGAGGCGCAGCGCCTGGGCGATCTGGCGCGGTTGCGGCGTGTGAAGGACCGGATCGTTCGGGAGTACGCCCAGCCGCTCGACGTGGACGCGCTGGCGCGTGGTGCGCACATGTCGTCCGGGCACCTGAGTCGCGAGTTCAAGCGGGCGTACGGCGAATCGCCGTACGGGTATCTGATGACCCGCCGGATCGAGCGCGCGATGATGCTGCTGCGCCGCGGCGACCAGAGCGTGACCGACGTGTGCTTCGCCGTCGGCTGCCAGTCGCTCGGCACGTTCAGCACCCGGTTCACCGAGCTGGTGGGCATGCCGCCGAGCGTCTACAAGGAGCGTGCGGGCGACGCGACCATCGGGATCCCGTCCTGTGTCGCAAAGCAGGTGACCCGACCGATCAGGAATCGAGAAGCATCCCCGACGTCCAGCACGTAGCGTGACGCCATGGAGATCAAGATTCACGCCAGCTTCCTGCCGCACACCGACCCCGAGGAGTCTCTCGAGTTCTACCGCGACATCCTCGGCTTCGAGGTCCGCACCGACGTCGGGTACGGCGGCATGCGCTGGATCACCGTCGGTCCGGTCGGGCAGCCCGACACGTCGATCGTGCTGGCCCCGCCGGACGCCGATCCCGGGCTGACCGAGGAGGAGCGGCGGACGATCGCCGAGATGATGGCCAAGGGCACGTACGCGACGCTGGTGCTCCAGACCGACGACCTCGACACTTTGTTCGAGCGGTTGCAGGCGACCGACGCCGAGGTCATCCAGGAGCCGGTCGACCAGCCGTACGGCATCCGCGACTGCGCCTTCCGGGACCCGGCCGGCAACCACATCCGGATCAACCAGGCCTCCTGACCCGACCAGCAGCAGGGGCCGGACGCAGTCATGGCTCCGCCCGACACGATGGAGACACCGATGAGCAAGCCCGCCCAGGCGCCCCGGCCTAACGCTGCCACCCAGCATGCGAACGAGGACAGGTACGAGCACGTTGCCGACAGCCACGACCTGATCCGGGTCACCGGCGCGCGCGTGAACAACCTGAAGGACGTCAGCATCGAGATCCCGAAGCGCCGGCTGACGGCCTTCACCGGGGTGTCCGGCTCGGGCAAGAGCTCGCTGGTCTTCGGCACCATCGCGTCGGAGTCGCAGCGGCTGATCAACGAGACCTACAGCGCGTTCGTCCAGGGCTTCATGCCGAACCTGGCCCGCCCGGAGGTCGACGTACTCGACGGCCTCACCACCGCGATCATCGTCGACCAGGAGCGGATGGGCGCCAACCCCCGCTCCACGGTCGGTACGGCGACCGACGCCAACGCGATGCTGCGGATCCTGTTCAGCCGGATCGCGAAGCCGCACATCGGGCCGCCGACGGCGTACTCCTTCAACGTCCCGAAGCGCACGGCGACCGGCTCGATGACCGCCGACAAGGGCGCCGGTGAGCGCAAGGTCGTCCGCGAGGCCGTCTACGCCGGTGGCATGTGCCCGCGCTGCGAGGGCATGGGCGCGGTCACCGACTTCGACCTGACCGCGCTGTACGACGCCGAGAAGTCGCTGAACGAGGGTGCGCTGACGATCCCCGGCTACAGCATGGAGGGTTGGTACGGGCGGATCTTCCGCGGCTCCGGATTCTTCAACCCGGACAAGCCGATCAAGAAGTACACCAAGAAGGAACTGCACGACCTGCTCTACCGGGAGCCCACGAAGATCAAGGTCGAGGGCATCAACCTCACCTACACCGGACTCATCCCGGCGATCCAGAGGTCGTTCCTGTCCAAGGACGTCGAGGCGATGCAGCCGCACATCCGGGCGTTCGTCGAGCGTGCGGTCACGTTCACGACCTGTCCGGACTGCGACGGGACGCGACTCAGCCAGGAGGCGCTGTCGTCGAA
>Ga0136846_1221669_pt1 | contig 18028 bp, 13 predicted proteins | sample HopSoiMetagenom2_FD_96841 | JGI IMG/M metagenome (GOLD analysis project Ga0136846, IMG submission 96841) | Grasslands soil microbial communities from Hopland, California, USA - 2 Assembly 2016 (version 4) | ecosystem: Environmental > Terrestrial > Soil > Grasslands | place: USA: Hopland...
GAACAAATCGGCCCCGTACAGTTCCGCGATCTCCAGGAGATCGCGGACGTGGCTGTCCCAACCGTAGGAACCGGGTGGGGTGATGTCGCTGCGGCCGCGACCACGCAAATCCATGGTGACGACGTGGTGACCCGCCTCGGCCAACACCGGCACGAATCGATCGAACGACCGGCAATTGGCCGATAGGCCATGCACGCATAGGACCAGACGCCCGAGCGGATCGCCATTCGATTCCACGTGCAGGGCGCCGGATGTGAGCTGGATCCGCTTGGTAGAGGCCATCTCTGGTTCGGGGAGCTCGCGCCAGCCGACTAGAGGCTCATTGGAAAGGGCGTGACGAGCATGTCGAGCAGATTACCCAACTCCGTCTGCTCCTGTTCCCAGCCGATTAACATCGACGAGATCGATAAGGCATCGGCAGGCAGGGCATGCGTTGGGGTACCGATCGGTTACATCCGCCGATGGGACCCGGTTGCGGGCGTGGAGCAACGAGGGCCGCGGCGTTCCCGTGCTGATCTCCAACGGGCTTGGCACGCCGCACGATGCCTGGCCGACGATCAACGAGCAGACCGACACCTATCGGGTCGTGACGTGGGACCAGCGTGGTCTCGGCGGGTCTGATCGCCCCGCCGACGAGTCGCGGATCACCATCTCCGACCACACCGACGATCTTTTCGCGGTGATGGATTCCTACGGCATCGATCGAGCGGTGGTCATCGGCTGGTCGGCCGGCGTCAACATCGCTTTTGAGGCCGCACTGCGCGATCAACGACGGATCGCCGGCGTGCTCGCCGTCGGCGGCGTCCCGGGAGCAACGTTCGAAGCGTTGCTTCACCCCCTTCCACGATTCCTGCGCCCGCGGGCCGGACGGGTGGGGTCACATCTGATGCGGTACCTCGGGCCAGTTCTCAATCGACTGGGCGACGGATTGCCAGGTTCGCCCGAGCATGGGTTTGACCCAAGGGGACTAAGTACGTTCGGGCTCGACGTGATTCACGGACAAACCCTGATCCGAGTGCTGCGACGATTCGCTGATCATGATTGGCCCTGGTATTCCCGCCTCGCCCGGGCAGTCGGCGACCACCCCGAGATAGACCTGAGCGAGATCGACATGCCAGTCACCTATATCGCCGGGACCTGGGATTCGATCACATCGGCCGAACGAATTCGGGCGGCCAGCGCACGTACACCAGGGAGTCGATACGTCGAACTGCCTGCCACGCATTTCGTGCCGCTGCAACTTCCAGACCGGATGTCAGCGGAGCTCAGCAGCCTCGTTGGTCGCAGTCGCCTCTAGCCCGACGAAAGTCAGATATCCGCCGAATCGTCCGCTGTCCCATAGCCATTCGCTGCGAGATAGCTGCGGTACACACTGAGCATCGCACGCTTCTGCTGCTCGTTGAGTCGGGTGTCCATGCGCAATGCGGTTTCCGTTGCATTGTCGTCGGAGTGGTTCGACTCCGTCATCAGGCCAGCCTGGGCGAACAGGGCTTCGGCCGAAATGTTGAGTGCCTCGGCGATCGACTTGAGCACGCGGGCCGAGGGCTCGGACAATCCGCGCTCGATCTGGCTGAGATACGGGTTGGACACCGCAGTCATTGCGGACAGCTCGCGCAGCGACAGATTTGCCATCTGTCGCTGCGCGCGGATGAACGAACCCAGAAGATTGCTACTGTTCGCTGACTCTTCCGCCATCGCCGTTCTTCCTCGCTGTACGCGATATCTAAAGCTGATTATTACTCAGCAGTCTTTTCCGGAGTGAACGTGCTCGCCAGCGTCACAGCGAAATCCTTCTGCGCGGCAAGCAGTTCGGCGGCGAGATCGAAGCTGTAGGCCGTGACCGCCTGCACGTCGGGCAGCGCAGCGAAACCGCGGGTCTCGGGAAGGCCTGAAGGCAACGCGCCCGCGAAAGCACGAGCGGCGTCCAAAGCCAGGCTCTGAGTCTGCTTGACCGTCGAAACCAGCTGCTCACCGAACTTCTGGGTAGCGTCGAGCACGTCGACGGTGGGCTTTGAGGTGTCAGTCATTTTTCTCCTAAACTTGTGGGGCAAACCGACGCTGCTAACTATACCAAGCAGGCGCTAGATCTGCCAAACAGCTGACTTCTCGGGCGTCTATTCCGGTCGGAATAGAGGCGCCGATTTGAAATTTTGGCGCCGGTAGGACACATAGACTGAACCCGTGATTGACCCGTTGAGCATCAGGTTTCCCAGACGAATCGCAGTGGTCAATCGAGGTGAGGCCGCGGTGCGCCTGATTCGGGCGGTGCGCGAACTGAATGCCGAGCACGGTTGCGGCATAACGACTATCGCCCTTCACACCGACGCGGAGCGCCGGGCCATGTTCGTTCGTCAGGCCGACGAAGCCGTGACGCTCCGCAAGACATCGGGCATTGTCTACCTCGACCACGCCGAGCTGGAACGAGCCCTGCTGGAGGCCAAGGCCGACGCGGTCTGGGTGGGTTGGGGTTTCGTTGCAGAAGACATCGCCTTCGCGGAACTCTGTGCTCGCCTGGAGCTTACGTTCATCGGTCCGCCACCGACCGCCATGCGCACACTGGGCGACAAGGTGGAGGCCAAGATCCTCGCCGAGAAGGTTGGCGTTCCACTCGCACCGTGGAGTGGAGGCCCCGTCGAGACCCTCGGGGACGCGCGCCGCCACGCCGAGTCCATCGGCTACCCACTAATCGTCAAGGCCCGCAGTGGTGGCGGCGGCCGCGGCATCCGCAAGGTCTATTCCCCCGACGAGCTGGAACTCGCAATCGAGCGCACGCAGGGTGAAGCCGAGCGCTCGTTCGGCGACCCGGTCGTCTTCCTCGAACGCCTGGTCACCGACGCCCGCCATGTCGAGGTCCAGGTGATCGCCGACAACTACGGCAATGTCTGGGCGCCGGGAGTGCGAGACTGCTCGATCCAGCGCCGCAACCAGAAGGTGATCGAGGAATCCAGCTCACCGCTACTCACCAAGGAGCAGGCCGACCACCTGCGTAGCGTATCGGCCGACCTTGTCCGCGCAGCGGGATACCGCGGCGCCGGCACTGTCGAGTACCTGTACCAGCCGGATCAGAAGACCTTCACATTCCTCGAGGTCAACACACGGCTACAGGTCGAGCATCCGATCACCGAGGCCACGACCGGACTCGACTTGGTAAAGCTCCAGATTTCCGTCGCCGGCGGCGGTGCGCTCGAGGGCGAATGCCCCCCGGAGTTCGGGCACGCCGTCGAGGCCCGGCTCAACGCGGAGGACGCCGACAACGGGTTCGCGCCCGCGCCGGGCACCGTACGCCTGCTGAGGTTCCCTCTCGGCCCGGGTATCCGGGTCGATACCGGCATTGCGCAAGGCGACGTCATCCCGCCCGACTACGACTCCATGGTCGCCAAGGTCATCGCGTGGGGCCGCGACCGCAACGAAGCACTGGCACGGCTGCGTACCGCCCTGCTCGAGACCACCGTCGTCATCGACGGAGGCACCACCAACAAGTCATTCCTTCTAGACCTCCTCGACCGTGACGAGGTGGTGTCAGCCACGGCCGACACCGGATGGCTCGACCGCACCGGCGCTGGAACGGCGACCGGGCCTACTCCAATGGCCGACATCGCGCTCATGGCTGCCGCGGTCGACGCGTACGAAGCCGAAGAAAGCCGCGAACGATCCGCCTTCTTGGCATCGGCGCGCGGTGGCCGACCGCGTGCCACCCACGCCATCGGCCGGAAGGTGGAACTCAACTACCAGGGCCAGGCCTACAGCCTCATCGTCGGACAGATCGGTCCGCGCGGCTACCGAGTCGTTGGAGACAACGGCGAACTGGTCGTCGACGTCGAACGGCTCGGTGTATACGAGAGTCGACTCACCCTTGGCGACCAGCGCTTCCATATCGTCGCGGTCGCTGGTCCCACAGGGTTCCTCGTTGAGGTGGACGGCATAAGCCACCGCATCAGCCAGGACGAGGCCGGCCTCGTCCGTGCCGCGGCTCCGGCGGTGGTTGTCGCCATGCCTGTGTCCGTGGGCGACCAGGTAGAGGCCGGTGCCACCCTGGTGGTCCTGGAAAGCATGAAGATGGAAACCGCTCTGCGGGCACCAGCCGCAGGCCGCGTTCGGGAAATCTTCGCCACGGTCAACAGCCAGGTCGACGCAGGCGCGGCACTGCTGCGCTTCGACCAGGCCGGTGAAGTCGTGGCGGCCGAAGCAACGCCGCGGGTTCAGTTTCGGACCCAGCCGAGAACCGGCGACACCAATCCGCGCGCCGAAGCGCTCGCGCGGCTGGCCGAACTTCGCGCACTGATCCTCGGTTACGACGTGAGCGCCGACCGCGCACGCATACTGCTCGCGGAGTACGACGCCTTGCGTGGCAGCCTGCCCTTTGACGACCCAGAACTGGTCCAGGCCGAACTCGGACTGCTGGACACCTTTGCCGATATCTGCGAGATCTCCCGAAACCGTCCCGCACCGGACGAAGAGGACACCGACGAGGGCGTGCACAGCCCGCGCGAACATTTCCACTCCTTCCTGCACTCCGTCGACGCCGAGGTGGAGGGCCTGCCGTCGACGTTTCGCACCAAGCTCGCCCGTGCGCTGCGCGACTACGAAGTCTCTGCCCTTGAGCCCGGTCCCGAGCTGGAAGACGCGGTCTACCGGCTGTTCCTCGCATTGCAGCGCATGGAGAACCAAGTCCCTGTGATCACCGCGCTGCTCGGGCGCTGGCTCACCGCCGACGAAGTCCCGTCCGCTTCTACCGGTGGACTGGGCGAGGTACTGGACCGGCTGATCGTTGCCACGCAGGTGCGCTACCCAGTTATCGGCGACATCGCCCGTAACCTGCGGTTCCGCTTGTTCGATGAGCCGCAGATCCGCAAGGCACGCGAACAGATCTACGACACCGTGCGGGAGAGCTTGCAATACCTCGCCGACAATCCCGGCGCGCCGGACTATGCGGCGCGCATCGACGAGCTTGTCGCAACGCCGGAGCTTTTGATCGACCTTCTGGCGCAACGCATTTCCAATCCGGGACCGCTGCTCGAGGTTGTCACGCGTCAGTACTACGAGATCCGCGCGCTCGAAGACGTCAAGACCTTCGAGCAGGCGGGTGGCCAGTTCGTCACCGGCAGTTATGAATTGGCCGGAGACCGGCTGCATCTGGTATCGACCGTGACAGATCGCGAGCGGTTGTCGGCAACGCTGCACGCCGTCGACGCCATCGGCGGACCCAAGGCGGACAACCTCGTCGTCGACATCTATCTGTCATGGCCGGGTGCTCCTACCGACGGCGACGAACTATCCGCTGAGTTGCGTGACGTCATCGACGCGCACCCCGCCGCGACCGATTGGCGCCGCGTGACCGTGACGGTGGTGGCCCGCGAATTGCATCAGCTGACCTTCCGCGCCTCACAAGACGGCGGCGTGGCGGAGGACCTGACAATCCGAGACATGCACCCGCTCACCGGGCAACGCCTCGACTTGTGGCGGCTGAAGAACTTCGACGGCACGCGCCTGCCCGCTGCGGAAGGCACGTACCTCTTCCACGTGGTGGCCAAGGAGAATCCGTCCGACGAGCGGCTCATCGCGCTGGCCGAAGTGCGCGATGTGACGCCTCACCGGAACGAGGCCGGCGAGATGATCGGAATCCCGGCCATGGAGCGCACCCTTGCAGCGTGTCTCGACGGCATCAGGCGGGTGCAGACACAGCGGGGCAAGAAGCGGCTGGACAACAACCGCGTCGCGCTTTACGTGTGGCCTGTGCTCGACATCACCGCAGCCCGTGCCCCTGAGATGGTGCGACGCATGGCACCACTGGCGATCAACGCCGGGCTGGAGGAAATCACCATCCTGGCAAGCGTCACCGACGAGGCGACTCGACAACCACGGCGAGTGGCGATCCGCTTCTCGTACACACCGGGTGCCGGTGTCGCCGCCAACGTCACGGAACCCCCGACCGAGCCACTGCGTCCCCTCGACGAGTACGCACAGAAGGTGCAGCGTTCACAAGCCCGCGGCCTGGTGTACCCGTACGAGCTGATCCCGACTCTCACCGGCAGCGAGGGCAAGTTCGTCGAATACGACTTCGACGAGTCGGGCGAATTCGTGCCCGTGGACCGGCCGTATGGACGCAACACCGCCGGGCTCATTGTCGGCTTGGTGACGCGGCGCACGCCTCTTTACCCCGAAGGCATGACGCGCGTGGCCATGTTCGGTGATCCGACGAAGGCGCTTGGGACGGTGGCCGAAGCGGAATGCGCGCGGGTGGTCGCGGCGCTCGATCTCGCCGAGAAGCTGTCTGTGCCTGTCGAGTGGTTTGCCTTGTCCTCCGGTGCCACCATTTCGATGGCGAGCGGCACCGAGAACATGGACTGGGTGTCGCGTGCGCTGCGCCGGATCATCACGTTTACCCAGAATGGCGGTGAGATCAACGTCATCGTCGCTGGGATCAAAGTGGGCGCGCAGCCGTACTGGAATGCCGAAGCGACGATGCTGATGCACACCAAGGGCATTCTGGTCATGACGCCGGAGAGCGCGATGGTCCTCACGGGCAAGCAATCCCTCGATTACTCCGGCGGTGTTTCGGCTGAGGACAATTTCGGCATCGGCGGTTATGACCGAGTAATGGGACCCAACGGCCAGGCTCAATACTGGGCGCCCAACCTTCAGGCGGCGTGCGACATTTTGTTCACCCACTACGACCATGCATATGTCGCTCAGGGAGAGCGTTTCCCGCGCCGGGCGGAGACTTCCGACCCGGTGCACCGCGACGTACGCGGCTACCCGCACCAACACCCCTCGAGCGAGTTCACGACCGTCGGCGACATCTTCTCCGACGGCACCAACAAGGACCGCAAGAAGCCGTTCGACGTTCGGACAGTGATGCGTTCGGTAGTGGACCAGGACCACCCGGTGCTCGAGCGGTGGGCCGACATGGCCGATGCCGACACCTCCGTGGTGTTCGACGCTCACATCGGCGGACTCCCCGTGTCCGTCATCGGCATCGAATCGCGGGTCATACCGCGTAAGGGCTGGTGCCCCGCCGACGGGCCGGACCAGTGGACGTCGGGAACCCTCTTCCCGCAGTCTTCCAAGAAGACCGCTCGCGCGATCAACGCCGCAAGCGGAAACCGACCCCTTGTGGTGCTGGCAAACCTTTCGGGTTTCGACGGTTCACCCGAGTCACTCCGGAATATCCAGCTCGAGAACGGAGCTGAAATCGGCCGGGCCATAGTCAATTTCGACGGGCCCATTGTGTTCGCCGTGATCTCGCGATATCACGGCGGAGCTTTTGTGGTCTTCTCCAACGCGCTGAACGAGAACATGGAAGTGCTCGCCGTCGAGGGATCGTTCTCCTCGGTAATCGGCGGCGCACCCGCCGCAGCCGTTGTGTTCACGCGAGACGTGAACGCACGTACCGCCGCAGACCCGGCCGTGCGCGAGCTTGAAGCGCAGCTTGCCGCTTCCACGGACGACTCAGCCAGTGCCAGATTGCGGGTCAAGCTGGCAGCCACCCGGGCTGCCGTACGTTCGGACAAGCTCGGCGAGGTGGCAGCGGAGTTTGAAGCCGTGCACAACGTGGAGCGCGCGCGCCAGGTGGGTTCGGTGCACTCGATCATTCCGGCGGCTGAGTTGCGCTCGAGCATCGTGGCGGCCGTGGAGCGTGGGATGGCTCGAACACGGGAGGCAATTGCCCACTGACCGGGACTGGCCCCCTCGACTTCGATCAGCAGTCCTTCAGTTGCCCTGTCTCGCAGAGCATCCGGGTTTCCACATGGTGTCGAGAATCCTTTGCCAGCGTTGTCGTGACTCGACCGACGATTGAGACTCTCGTACTTCGTCTAGTTCGAGACGGTGGCCCGCAGCTGCAGCAACTCGCTGCGCCAGGAGATGCGTGCGACGGCAGAACGGGTGCCGGCCGGGGTCTGACTAGGGCGACACCCGCCCTTGGCATGCCGAAATTCGGCGCACAACACCGAAACGCAGTCCGCAGATCGCATAGGCTTTCGCGGTGGCCGCCAACGATCTGGGCTGGCTCGATGCGGTTGCCTTGCGTGATCTGGTTGCCGACGCCGAGGTCACGTCCGCCGAGGTGGTGGAGGGCGCGATTGCGCGCATCGAGGCCGCAAACCCCGAGCTCAACGCCGTCGTGGTGCCGCTGCCGGACATCGGGCGCGCGAACGCCGCCGATCCCGCGTTGCCGCGGGGGCCGTTTTATTGAGTGCCGTTTCTACTCAAGGACGCCGGCGCATGCTTGGCCGGCCTGCCGCTTTACATGGGCAATGGGCTGCTGCGGTCGCTGGACTGGCGGGCGCCGTCCGACACCATTCTGGGCGACCGCTTCCGCGCCGCCGGCCTCGTCACCATCGGCAAGACGGCGCTGCCCGAGTTCGGCTGCCAGCCGACCACCCAGCCGATTGCCTTCGGCGCGTGCCGAAACCCGTGGGACACCAAGCGCTCCACCGCGGGATCAAGCGGCGGTGCGGCCGCCGCCGTCGCGGCGGGGCTGGTGCCGGCGGCGCACGCCAGCGATATCGGCGGCTCGATCCGGCTGCCCGCGGCGTGGTGCGGGGTCGTGAGGCTCAAGCCGTCCCGCGGGCGCACGTCGAGCCTGCCGATCACCGATCCCAATCTCGTTGAGCACGTGATTACCCGCAGCGTGCGCGACACCGCTGCGTTTCTCGACGCCGTGGGCGGTGCCGATCCGGCCGACGCCTACCGCTTGCCGCCGCCGACTGTGCCGTACGCGACGACGATGTCAGATGCACCGGGCCCCCTGCGCATCGGCTACGTCGAGTCGGTCGAGGCGACTGGGTGACGGTCGCTCGCGACTGTGTCGCCGCGGTCACCGAGGCGGCTGGGCTTCTTGAAGCGCTGGGCCACCACGTCGAACCGCGCCAACCGCAGCGCCTGTTTGACGAGGAGTTCGCAACGCACCACCTGCGAGCGGTTGGCTGGGAGGTTCAGCACATGCTGGATGGGCTCGCCGCCGCGATCGGACGGCCTCTGACAGCGGCCGATGTCGAGCCCTATTCGTGGGCGCTCGCGAGCGTGGGCGCCAGCCTGACCGACGCTTCTTATTCTGCCAGCCAAACCTGGCAGCGCGCGTACACGGCTGAGGTGTCGGCTTGGTGGGCAGGCGACTTCGACCTGCTTCTGACGCCCGCTGCCGGCGAGCCGCCCGCCCTTCTCGACGAGCTCCTGCCGCCACCTGCTGACCCGCTGTCGATCCTGCCGCGGTTCGAACGCATCTGGTGCTTCGCGGCGCCGTTCAGCGTCACCGGCCAGCCGGCCATCAGCCTCCCGATTGGGCTGACGGTAAGCGGACTGCCGGTCGGCGTCCAGCTCGTCGCGGCGCTCGGGCGCGAGGATTTGCTGCTGCGCGTGGCGGCACAGCTTGAGGCGGCTGCGCCGTGGAGGCATCGCCGTCCGCCGGTGCTCTGAAACCGATTCGCGCATGCTCGGAGCCCTCGTAGACCTGAGCTGGCTCGACCTGGCGTTCACCGTGCCTCTACTGGACTGCTCCCGACCACGCGGCGAACTCGGCTGGGATCCGAAATGGTCCTCGACGGACGCCTTGGCAGATCTCCTGGATGGCGTCGAGCACCGAATTCACGGCGACAGTTCACCTTTGCGGCGACGCTCGATGCTTGACCTTCTCCGACGCGACGTGACCGAGGGGTTGATCTCATCGCGCCGGCTGCCCTGAGTGCCATTACCGCTGCACCGACCGTCTCAGTGGGTCGCCTTGCGAATTTGATCGGCGGGCATGTAGGCACCGCGGTCGAGAACGTCAGCGCGACAGCAAGTTCGAGGATCGTCTGCGGATAGTCGACGGGGTCGCCTCGCCGTCTAGGAGCTAGAGGGTATGGCTCAGGGACCACCTCGCCAATGTTCGATGCGGTGATGGTCGGGAGTGAAGCCGTGGTTCACACCCCACAGCACAGCCTGGGTCCGGCTGCCGACTCCGATCTTGCGGTAGATCGTGCGGATGTATGACTTCACAGTGTTGGGGCTGAGATATGTCAGCGTCGCGACCTCGGCATTGCTCCTGCCCTGGGTAATGAGAGCCAGGATCTCCGACTCTCGATCGCTGAGGCCTTCGCCTCGGCCGGGCCAGTCGAGCCCTACGGCGCTGCGCGCCCGCGGCGGAACATCACTGATGACCCGCTCTCCAGCGTGTACTGCCTCCAATGCGGCTACCAGCTCTCGGGCAGGCAACGTTTTTGATAGGTAGCCGTGCGCTCCCTGTTGCTGGGCACTGCGGATGAGGTCCGGGTGAAAGTTCCAGGTGTACACCACGACTCGGCGCGCGCGCGGATTGGCCACCAGAACGGCGATCTCTTCGTGATCCGATTCGGGTTGAGCGAACGAGTCATACAAAGCGATGTCGACGACGTCCTCGACAGCCTCATTGGAGTCGAGTTCGGCGACAACCACGCGGTCGCGGTACTGGTCGAACATTTTGGCCACGCCCATCACCACAACGTCATAGTCGTCCACCAGTGCCACGGTGATCGGACTGTCCCCGCGGGCGGTCATGCACCTTAAAGTACCTCCCTAGGGGTGTAATCACATCCTCCTTAGGGGTGTTGACTGGGATCAGCTCAACTACGGCTCGACCGGCCGGCTTCCACGCACATGGCGGTGGGACTCGGAACCGCCTACAGCCATGATCGCTCCTTGGAATGATCGAAAAGGGGGTCCACCATGGTCGATCACGTCACCGAATCAACCCATTCCGCCGCATCCGCACACCAACACGGTTTCGAAGTGCGGAAAAGGTGGAGCAACCGGGTCGTGGTGCTGTCGGTTCGTGAAGCGGTCGACATACTCGGCGCACCACAACTCTCCGAGGCGATCTGTGAGGCGCTCGGCCAGGCGCCAACCGGACTCATTGTCGACCTCACGGACGTCGACTTCCTTGCCTCGGTCGGAATGAGCGTTCTGGTGTCAGCTCACCACGTGGCTGATGCGATGTCAGTGCGATTCGGGATCGTCGCCGACGGGGCCGCCACCAGCAGACCGATCCGGCTGCTCGGAATCAACCGCATCCTGGCGCTCTATCCCACACTCGACGACGCATTGCGCGAATTTCGCGGAGGGACCAGCGGTCAAGGCATCAGACTTCTGGATGGCGAATAAACAATCGGCCAGTCACCTTTAGTGCGTTCCAATCCGCCGGCCACTCAAGTCGAAGTCGGAGCGTATCTCCACCAGTTGCGAATGACGGTGGTCAGTGAATCCATCGAGAAGTCCCCTTGGCAGCGGGCGCCGCATCGGTTCGAACCGGAGAGCGGCGCATCTAATGTGCATCGCTCAGCAATCCAGAACGCCACCTTCCTAGGTCGCGGCCGTTGTGGTTGGACCGGCGGTGCATCGGGTATCGACCGGTATGGCTAGTGCTCACACCGACGCCGAAACTTGTGCGCCCGACCCGGACGATCCGCGTAAACCTGATTCGCCCACCGATCTCACCGGATCGTCACGGTTGTATGTGCTTCGCAAGACGGCCCGCGAGTTCACTCAGGACCAGTGCATGGACCTGGCCGCGGCGCTCACCTACTACGCGGTGATGTCGCTGTTTCCCGCTCTTCTCGTGGTGGTGTCTTTGCTTGGGGTCTTCGGGCGGGGCCGCAGCACCACCGAGGCGGTGCTCGGCATCGCGGATGATCTGTTGCCCGCGCAGGTGGTCGACACGCTGCGCGAGCCGATCGGCCAACTTGTCCAATCGCCAACGGCGGGTTTGGCTCTGATGGTCGGCGTGGCAGGGGCATTGTGGTCGGCATCGGGATACGTCGGCGCGTTCGGGCGGGCGATGAACCGAATCTATGAGATCAACGAGGGCCGGCCGGTGTGGAAACTGCGTCCGGTCCAACTGTTGCTGACCCTGGCCGGCCTGGTGACGGTCGCGGCCGCCGCCGTGATGCTCGCGGTAAGCGGTCCGGTGGCCACGGCGGTCGGCGACGCCCTCGGGGTCGGCGAAGCTTTGGTCACTGCGTGGACGATCGCTCGGTGGCCGGTGATTCTGGCGCTGGTCATCCTCGCTGTCGCGGTGCTGTATTACGTGACGCCGAACGTCAAGCAGCCGAGGTTCCGCTGGATCAGCATCGGCGCCGCGGTCGCGATCCTGGCGTGGATGGTCGCGTCGGTGCTGTTTGGCGTATATGTGGCCAATTTCAGTAGTTACAACAAGACTTACGGCACGCTCGGCGGGGTCATCGTGTTCTTGCTGTGGCTGTGGATCATCAACTTGGCGCTGCTCTTTGGCGCCGAATTAGACGCCGAGCTAGAGCGCGCTCGCCAGCTGCAAGCCGGGATACCCGCCGAGGAGGATATTCGGCTACCTCTCAAGGACACCCGGGTCGTCGACAAGAACGTCGCTGCCGAGGATAAGGATGTCGAACGCGGGCATGCGCTGAGGCAATCAGGGGGTCGTAGCGACTGACGCCAAATTCCCGCCGAGCATGAAACTGTGGTCGGTGATTTGGCCGGTTTGCTTCGAAACCAAAAACTTTACGAATGAATACGGCGCTGCGGCTCACTGACCGACCGCGCGCTATGACCCAGGTGCAGATCGATATGTACCAGGCGACCGTCGTCTTCGACTCGCAGGGCATCAGCTACGAGGCCGCGCACCGACCGTGAGCGAACTGGCCAGTCATCTCGGATTGCCCCGCGACGACGTGGTTGAAGCCACTCTCGCCGGGCGCGCCTATTCGGCGTTGTCGTTGCACAGGCCACAAGACGACAAGACCGGTGGCGATCCCGTTCCGTTCGCGGCAACGGTTGGTGCTCTCGACGGCAATTTCGCTCTGATCGAGAATCGCCAGTGTGTTCGGCCACTTATCGAAGCACTGTCGCCCCGCCTACGTGCAGTACTTGTGATTCGCTTTTTCGAGTCGCTGACCCAGAGCCAGATCGCCACCCGGATCGGGGTGTCACAAATGCATGTCTCGCGTCTGCTCGCCCAGGCGCTCGCGCAGCTGCGCGATGGGCTCACCGACGGATAACGAACCTCGAGGTGTGAGCGCAAGTCGTCCACACCCTCCGCAGGTACCGCCCTCGTGAAGTACACGCCCCAGTCCAAGAACGAGGTTTCTGCTGGTTGGCAAGGTCCGCGCCGGGGTATTCATTCAATGCGACCATCATGGTGCCGCGCGGTAACACGACGAGTAGGAGGTCGGACGCGCGTGAGCTCTCGTGACGACCAACACCAACAGAACGCCGATGGCGGCAGCGGGCAAGACACTTCGGCTTTTCCCTTCGACCTGGACGACGAGCTCGAAACTCCGTCCGGTGCGGCCGAGCCCGAGATGGCGACTGAGGAGCTACCCACCGGCTCGGCACTGCTTGTCGTCCAACGCGGACGCAACGCTGGTGCCCGCTTCTTGTTGAATCGACCCGTCACAACCGCCGGGCGACTTCCGGGCAGCGACATCCTCCTCGACGACATAACCGTCAGCCGACGACACGCCGAGTTTCGAATCGAAGACAGACAACACCGGGTCGTGGACACCGGCAGCCTCAACAAAACCTATGTCAACCGTCGACCTGTCGAATCAGCGATCCTGGCCTACGGCGACGAGATACAAATCGGCAGATTCCGTTTGGTGTTCTTGAGCGCTGCCCCGACCAGTTGACCCTATGGCACCGTGGCGCCGCCCAGCATAAAAATATCGGCTTCGCGGTCGAGCGGCACGACAAGCGCGACTAATCGTCGACGGCGGTGAGGGTTTCGTTCAGGCCGTCGGGTTGAGTATTAAGCGATTCCAATGACACGGGTAAGCATCACGATGAGTTCGACGGGATCCCAGATCTACTACGGGTCGATCACGGTTGCGAGTGGTCGCGTGCTGTGGAAAAGCGAACCCAGTGATTAGCTACACCATGGCGGCATGGGCAATGCTTCAGAAGTGCGGCACGACACGCTAACGGTGCCGGCTGGCGTGAGCCCTGTTGAGGTGAAGGCACTAGCGGAGCGAAAGGCTCAATCACAAATTAGTAGCGGTGAGCGGATCTCGTTCGTGCATCTCCACGGATCGCGACCCGCCCCCGGCTCGTCTGGCTCCGAAATGGAATGGCGCTACAGCTATCACGTCATACCTTCCGCTGGAACAGCCGAGGAATAAGGCCCACGTTGAAGCCGCCCGCCATCGGGAACACTTATCCCCTAGCCTTCGGATACTCGTCAACCGGGCGTCGAGCTCCGGCGGAATCGAGATCCCGCACAGCCGGTTGGTTCTAGCAGTATCGCCGCCCCGACACCCGGCGACCTTATCCACAACCGAAACCCCTGTGAACAAACGCTTCCCAAAGCCGCGCAACGTCCGTGCCTTCCGCTACAGGACGACCTCACCGTGGGCACCCGCGGCGTGGAATGACCGACGACAGAAGTCAATTCGTTTGACGTCGCACGTGAAAAAGCTTGACCTCGTCCGTAACGCCCTTCAGGCGTCGTACGCCGGCCGGCGACCACTCGAAGCGTGATGCGCCACCGACCGCGTCACGGGCGGACTCTGCGACGAGCACCGTTCCGGGGCGTGCGGCGCTTGTCACGCGGCTTGCCAAGTTGACGGGACTGCCGAACCAGTCACCCGCACGGCTGACCGCCAATCCGGACGCGACGCCAATCCTCAAGCGGGGCAAGCCATGCGCATCGCCACGCGCAGCGAGGTCCAGCACGGCATCCAGGAGGGGGCAGCGTCGGCGCCGACGAACATCACCGCGTCGCCGATCGACTTGATGAACCGCACGGGCCCCCCGGCCACGTCGTGGGCAAGTTCGGTGAGCCGGCTGGCAACGTTCTCGAGTTCCTCGGGCGGCGATGCCTCTCCCAGTCTGGTGAATCCGGCGACGTCGGCGAACGCGACCGTCACCTGGCGGGCCCCAGGAAGCGTCCCAGCGGCGCGTTCGGCGGCAGTCACCGCTTCGGTTTGGAACGAATGCCGAATCTCAAGCAGCAGTAGGTCTTCCATCAGCGGCCCAACCATCGGCGCCGCCCTACGCGCCAGTGCCTCCGACGATTGAGCCAGCTCGATCTCGGTGGCGCCGGGCCGAAGCAGGGTTTTCAGGGCAGCCTCACGCATGATCGCGGCGGCGTGGCTCAGACCCTCCACTACCACCCGCATGACTGCGACCGCGTCGTCCGGATCGATGCCCAAATCCAGAAAGAACTTGGCGCGCGCCGCGGCCTGAGCGTCAGCTCGCAGCAGAACGGCCGCGTCGGGATCGTCGACCCTCGGAAGCCCCATCGCGTGCTGGATGCGCTCCAGCAACTCCAGTTCGATTCCCGTCGATTCGCACAGATCGCGCGCCGACACGTAAGTTCCGTCGTCGCCGAACACTCGGTGCGCGGGCAGCAACAACGGTGCGGCAGGCGACCCGCTGATCTGCTCGATCGTAAAGCCGCGGTCGAGCAGCCACGCGATCAGGTCAGCGCGTTCTCGGCGCGCGTCACCCTCGAGGCCGTGAAGCAGACCCAACGCCTCGATATCGACGTCTGCCACCACAATACAAACGTACTATTCACAATTCGCCGCGCGGGCGCGGTACAGCCTCACCTCTCCCTTGACGCCCTTGAGGTGCCGCGCACCCGCGAACGACCAGGTGAAGACGGCAGCGGAACCGATTGCATCACGGGCGGATTCGGCAACCAGCACCGCGCCGGCCCGCGCCACCGCCGTCACCCGGCTGGCTACGTGTGGGAGAACGATTAGCGCACCGGGCGGGTGGGTCGGCCGCCCAAGGGCAACACCCCGCAGCCGCTACGCGGGCATGTGGCGTCGGCCCGCGCCAGGGAAGCCGTCGGCCACCACAGCCGCGAGATCGATTAACGCATCCCGTGTCTGCCGATTCAGCTCATCGAGGCTGATCTCCGCCCCTGTCTCCAGATGAGAATCGAACGGCATAAGCCGGACGGCCCGGCACCGCCCCTCGAAGTGGCCGACGATTTTCTCTATGTCAACCTTGCCGGAGGGCGGGCGGACCGCGTTTATAACGGCAATCGAATTGCGGACCATGTCCTCGTGTCCGTGCGCGTCCAGCCAGTCCAGCGTCGCCGCCGCGCTGCGCGCACCGTCGACCGATCCTGAGGAGATCACGACCAGCACGTCGGACTTGGCCAGAACCGCCGACATGGCCGAGTGCATCAGCCCCGTACCGCAGTCGGTGAGCACCAGGGTGTAGAAGCGCTGCAGGATGTCAAGGGTGCGGGTGTAGTCCTCGGCGCCGAACGCTTGGGAGACCGCCGGATCGTTCTCGGAACCCAGCACTTCCAATCGGCTCGATCCCTGCGAGGTATAGCGCCGCATGTCCATGTAGCGCTCGATGCGGTCGCCGTCGCGCAGCAGGTGGCGCACGGTCGCAGGAGTTTCCGCCGGCACCTTCGCGCTCAGCGTGCCGCGATCGGGGTTGGCATCGACGGCCACCACCCGATCGCCGCGAATCGAGGCGAACGTACCGCCCAGTGTGGCGGTAACGGTTGTCTTGCCTACACCGCCCTTGAGCGATAGCAGCGCGATGCGGTAGCAACCCGCCAGCGGCCGGTTGACACGCGCGGCAAGACTGTTGCGGTGGGCCACCCGTGGGCTGTCACCGACATTGATCAGCCTGAATGAGGCGAGATACAGCCACTTCCGCCAGCCTGATGACGGCGGCGGCTTGGTCGGGCGCAACACTTCTGCGGCGGATAGGTCGTCCGACGTGCGCGGCGCGCGGTGCGCGGCCACCGACTCCGGATCCATCTGCTCCTGGTTCACAGGCTGCGGGAACTCGGCTGGCGGGGTGGCCGTGGTCGGCTCCAGCGGCGCTGCGGCATGTCTGCCGGTGTATGTACCCGGGTCGCTGGGCTGCGGCCTAACAGGGCTACTTCGATTGCCCTGCTCCGGCCCCGCGTCGGGGCGCTCTGGCACCCCAGTGGGTCGCTCTGGCACCCCAGTTGGTTCGGTAGAGCGCTGCTGCGCGCGAAAGTCGCCGGTGTCGACGCCATCAGACACCCGTTCACCCCCTTGGTCGCTTGCTTCTCACAGAAGACGCTAGCGCGGCGGCTAGATGCGACTCTTCCCCCTTCTGAAACTGCATCCGAACCCCCTGCTGAATTGCCTGATAATAACGGCGTGTCGGTGGGTGCAAGCAGCGCATCTGCACGACCCAGCGCCTGTCCCACCTGCTGAACCAGTTATTCGGCGCAGTGGTTTGGCGGAGCCAACAACCTGCGCTTCGTGCCAGCCGAAAATGCATACGAGCCTTCGATGTCAATTCGGCGTGGAACGCTGAAAACGTCGGCACAGCAATGAAAAACGGTAGAACCTGTGGCGGCGGCCAGCCAGATCGAGGTAGGTCGGCGTATGCGGTGGCTCAGGGGGCGCAGGTGTGGCCAAAGCGAAGAAGTTCAACTCCGCTGACATCTACCAGTCGTTCGTCTACGCCGGGGCCGACCGGCAAACCTATGACGTGTGAGCCGGAATGTCAGAACAGGAGTTGGACGAGTTGTCGCGATTTCTGTAGGTGATCGCGCATCGCTTGCTCCGCCTTTACTGGATCGTGGTCCGCAAGCGCGGCCAACAGCTCGGCGTGGGAGAGCATCGCCTCGGTCTTTGGCGGCAGGTTTTTCCAATAGAGTCGCCAGAATCGCAGCGTATGGAGCAGGAGCTGGTCGGCGGCATACTGAAGCAGCGGATTCCGGATCATGTGCACCAGAAACGTGTGCACCGCGTGGTCGTCTTTGAGGAATTGTTCGGAGTCGGCAGTGACCCGCGCCTGGTCCACGGTCTCGACGAGCGTTCGAAGAGCACGGAGATCTTCGTTGCTTGCCCGAGTGGCCGCAATGTAGGCGACACCGCACTCGATGGCTTCCCGCGCCTCGAACATGTCTAGCACGTCATCCAAGGTCAGGGTGGTGACGAGGATTCCCCGTCGGGGAACGATGGTGATGAACCGATCCTTTGCGAGCCGGGCCAGCGCCTCTCGCACGGGCATTCGCCCAAGACCCAGCTCGTCGGCGAGTGACTGCTCGTTGACGAAAGTGCCCGGCGCCAGGCTCAGGTCGAGAACC
>Ga0136846_1218384_pt1 | contig 18019 bp, 14 predicted proteins | sample HopSoiMetagenom2_FD_96841 | JGI IMG/M metagenome (GOLD analysis project Ga0136846, IMG submission 96841) | Grasslands soil microbial communities from Hopland, California, USA - 2 Assembly 2016 (version 4) | ecosystem: Environmental > Terrestrial > Soil > Grasslands | place: USA: Hopland...
AGGATAAAAAATTTACCTGTCCTCAGTTCTATCAGTTACTATTATACGCTGCTGCAAATTCAGCCGCAAAATGTTCAAGCTTTTTTCTGCTGAGTTGGGGACGATGTTGCCAATAATCAGCGCTCATTTCGCCTGTCTTCAATGCATGTCCCATTTCACTATAACTTTTCGCAAATGGTTCGGGCAAACCTGCCTGCACCATTCCACCAAATGCTTCTTCGTCCGTGAATTCAATCCATTTCAGATCAGGTTTTCCAATCGCAGATCCAAGCACACGTGCAATATCATCAACAGACCTTTCATCGCTGGCAATATACTTTACGCTTTTGCCTGTAAAATCCAGTTTGAGCAGTGCATCTGCCGCCACTTCCGCGATATCGGCCGGGTCGGTCATGACGAGCTTTTCATTGCTTCCAAAATTGCTGCCGATGATGTTCATCTGTTTTGCCATCGCCGCCTGGCCAAGGAAATTATAATAGAAGTATGCAGGTCGAAGATGCAGAACATTTGTATCTGTCAGTTTGTTTAGCGATTCTTCAACCAAATGCAATCCACTAACGGGCCCCGCACCTTCTGGCATGTGCGCCCCCATGCTACTTAGATTAACCACGTATTTTATTTTGCTCGCCTTCAAAGCCGCTGCATACTTTTTTGCAAATGAGGAAAAATAACCATTGAGGTCAGTTATCGCAAAATTGTTGGGGACCATCGTGTATACTGCATCGGCACCACTAAATGCTTTTGTAAGGAAGGCCTCATCTTCCAACGATCCGATTTCAGCTTTTGCACCTTTCGCAACAAGATCCTTCAGATGGTCCTGGTTTCTTCCAATCACAGTCACGTTGTGACCGGCGGCTAATAACTTTTCCGTAAGAGGCTTTGATATGTGGCCTGCGCCACCAGTGATTACGTATTTCATCTGTGTATTTTTTATTGTTATTTGATTTGATCAATTTATACGGAATGCCTACCCACTGAGTTCTTTTCTATCCTTCCAATTCCCCTGTTTGCTCCTGTCACAACAATTACTTACCCTTTCATGCTCTTTATTGTATATACAAATATTCGAAAAAATTAATTTGCCAGCCTATCTGCAATGCGAGTCATGTTCTTTACCAGTTTTTCACTCTCCTCCTTTCCCAGGATGTCAGAATACTTCTGGTAGAATTCGTGGAGGCAGGCTTTTAAAGTAGGGTGGAGTTCTTTGCCCTTTGGACTCGGATATACATTGGTCAATTTTCCATCGCTTGTGCGAACCACCAACTTTTTTTGCTCCAGCTTTTCTATCAAACGGGTAATGGTTGAGGGCGTCAGGTGCAGTTCTTTGCTGAGATCCGTTGGCTGAACGCCCGGCTCTTCAATTACCATCATCAACAGGTAAGCATGACTGGGCGAAAGCCCAACCTTCTTCCAGCTTTCGGTGGCTAACTTTTCAATTTTCCGCGAGAGAGCGCCAGAAACAAAATACATGCACTTGCAATACCGGCTTTCCGAAGTTTTCATCGGGGGCGAAGGTAAAAACAATTTATTTGTATATACAAATATGTGCAGATTTTTTTTCTTGCCCGTTGAAATGGCTTTTATTTAGTTTTACAGCGATGTCAAATGAAAATCTGAATACGGATAAAGCGCGGCTTAGTTCCGCCGACAAGGAGTTTGAAAACACGATTCGTCCTTCCGTGATCAGTGAGTTTGCCGGCCAGCAGCAAATCATTGACAACCTCAAGATCTTTATCCAGGCCGCTAAAATGCGCGGGGAAGCGCTGGATCATATTCTCTTTCACGGACCTCCGGGTCTTGGTAAGACAACGCTCAGCCGGATTGTGGCAAATGAACTTGGGGTTAATATAAGGGAAACTTCCGGCCCGGTGGTTGAGAAGGCGGGTGACCTTGCTGGATTGCTAACCAACCTGGAAGCAAATGACGTTTTATTCATTGATGAGATACATCGCTTGAGCACAGTTGTGGAGGAATATTTGTATGCGGCAATGGAGGATTATCGCATCGATATTATGATAGATACCGGTCCGAGCGCCAGGAGCATTCAGTTGAATTTAAATCCATTCACCCTTATTGGTGCCACCACGCGCAGCGGTTTGCTTAGCGCTCCTCTGTTATCTCGTTTTGGAATAAAATCAAGATTAGAATATTACCAATCCGAAACGCTGAATTATATTATTCTCAGGTCGGCAAAAATCCTGGGAACAAAAATCACTTCCGACGCTGCTGCGGAAATTGCCAGGCGAAGCAGGGGAACGCCGCGGATTGCCAACAGCTTACTAAGAAGAGTCCGCGACTTTGCGCAGGTGTTAAGTAATGGCGTAATTGATCTGGCCATTACACAACATTCATTAAAAGCCCTGAACGTGGATGAACATGGCCTTGATGAAATGGATAACAAAATTCTTGTGACCATCGTCGAAAAATTCAAGGGGGGACCCGTAGGCATTACGACAATTGCCACCGCAGTTGCTGAGGAACCGGGAACACTTGAAGAAGTATATGAGCCATTCCTGATACAAGAAGGTTTCCTTAAACGAACTCCCCGCGGTAGAGAAGCAACAGAAAAAGCCTACTCACATCTTGGGAAAAAGATGTCTGACAAATCGGGAGGCAACCTGTTATTCGACTAAAATTCCTTCAGCGGCTAACCAATTTTTTTTGATTGACTAAAAATATTTACCAATCGTTTTTAACTCAGTACTATTTCGAATTCACATGATTCGCGGTACGCGTGTATAAAAGTGAAGGCATAAAAAAAAGCACATCCATTGGATGTGCCTTCAAAAAAGTGTAAATATTAAGCGGCAGGAGTAGGGACTACCAACCGGAAACCATTTCCATGAATATTCACAATCTCAATATTTGAATCATCTCTCAGGTACTTTCTCAATTTAGCGATGTACACGTCCATGCTTCGTCCATTGAAATAAGTATCGCTGCCCCATATTTTTTTCAGTGCTTTGTCCCTTGGCAACAGATCATTCATGTGTTCGCTCAGCATTTTCAAGAGTTCATTTTCTTTAGGTGAAAGCGTTTGCATTTTACCCCCATGGCTGAGTTCTCTGAGCTTGGGATTAAAATGATAACTGGCCAGGTCGAACTCACGGTTTTCCGACTCTTTGTTCAGCTCTTCATTTCGCTTAAGGATTGCTTTGATTTTGAGCAGCAATACTTCGCTATCAAACGGTTTTGTGATATAATCGTCTGCTCCAAGCTTATATCCCTGGATAATATCTTCCTTCATCGTTTTTGCGCTCAGAAAAAATAACGGAATGTCAGGATCAACATCCCTGATCTCTTCGGCAAGGGTGAAACCATCCATATTAGGCATCATGATGTCCAGGAGACAAAGATCAAATCGCTCTCTTTGAAACGCAGCAAGCCCAAGCCTTCCGTCACGTTCGAGGGTAACGTCATAGTCGTTCAGCTCAAGGTAATTTTTCAATACCATTCCAAGATTCTGATCGTCCTCGCATAATAGAATTTTCGCTTTTTTACCTTCCATAGTTTTGCATTTAAAGGTTGAGGTTCTACGTTAGACGTACAAATAAAATTAAATCATTTGCGAGACTTCAGCGCAGCCGGCCAATATTTTGTTAACCTTTACCTTTTCCAGCAAAGATTCGGCCATGGAGGGGTAGAAGACAAGTCCGCAGGATAGGCCCGCAGGACAAGGCAGGAGTAAGACGCAGGAACATACAAGTCACACGGGTAAGAGAGGCCACCGAAGGCAAGACATAAAGACTGAATCCGAGATTCAGAATTTCGAATTCATCAATTAAAAAAAAACCGTTTGCCGACAGTTCCGCTCGCAGGGTTACTTTCGAATTATAACTTCTTCCTCTCTTAACAGCCTGATGATCTCATGCAATGATTCTTTCATCGCGCTCATTGAAAGGTAATTCTGATAGTTGATATTAGCGTTCACCCAGCGCAGATAAACTCCTTCATGTTCGTCAGCATTTAAACCAGTTTCCTTATTAAATTGTTCAGATGTGAATGGTTTGAATTCTTGCTTCATGAGCAGTCCGTGTTTGATACCACAATACAAAAGTATTATTGCTGTGGTTGCTGGGCAAGTCAATTTTTATTTTGATACATGGAATTCTTTAGGCGCCTGCTGTGCTTGTTGTTCAGATATGTGTTATCGCCATCAAAGTGCACCGGCATGTCCATGATTCAACATTAGCTCGCGAAAAGAGTTTCATCTTCTTGCTCTTCCTTCTCTTACAGCACTTGCCGGTAAGCGAGTCAAATACGTGATGATCAGGCGCTTTAAATTGAGATCCGTTCTTTCTGTCGGCATCCAATAAGCTTCAACACGCCTTTACCACGCTGTATAGATAGCTTATGTACGGCTTTGATACGAAGTATCTATGAATTGTACCCTGTTCGCGCAGGGCGCGTACATGACTCGTACTGGGAGTAACATCTGGTCAAGGTCTCGTCAAGGTCTGGTCAAGGTCTCGTGAAGGTTAGGCCCCTGATGAGCCTTTTTTTGGATATCGGGGGAAGAGTGTTGTAGCTTTATTTGCAAAATTCCCATACTTCAATTTACGAAAATTTAGAGCTGGTAGCAAAAGTAAAAGAGACAATGGTCGGTTTCACGGAACAATTGGAGATGGCGTTTTCATCCACAGCAAAACCTAGTGTGCTGATTGCAGCAGCCATCCAAGGCAGGACAGTAAGAAGGACCAACCTGCGTTTAAAGACGTTTATGCGCGCACTAAATATTCGAATATCCTCTGCCCCGATATTAGCCAGATTATCCACGCGAAGGAAGGGTAGACCCCTTAAATCGGATTAAACCCTGAGCATGGTTTACTTTGTATTGAAGTTTTTCAAGGAGGCAACTACATCGGTATATAAGCACCTCAATTTTTATTTGAATATCTTCCATAAAAATTGAGGATGGCAGCCAGGGAGACTTTTATCGAGCTAATAAATAAAGGATATGGCTTCAAAGGTGAATCATTCCAGATTGGCAAGGCCGTTCTGGATGGCGATGTCATCCAGCAAGCGCCCATCCTTCTCCCTCTCAAAACGATGAACCGGCACGGCCTCATCGCAGGAGCTACTGGTACCGGGAAAACTAAAACATTACAACTAATAAGCGAAGGGTTGAGTGCAGCGAGCGTTCCCGTATTACTGATGGATATTAAGGGTGATCTGAGTGGTATTGCTGCCCCAGGAAAGGCTGGAGACAAAATAATCGAAAGGTGTAAGCAGCTCGGAATTTCGTTTAAGCCATCGTCATTTCCGGTTGAATTTGTCACTATCAGTAACGAGAAAGGAACCAGGATGAGAGCAACTGTCAGCGAATTCGGTCCTGTGCTCTTGAGTAAGATACTCGGGTTAAATGATACGCAGGGCGGAGTAGTGGCCGTGATTTTTAAATACAGTGATGATAACAAAATGCCCCTGCTCGATCTGAAGGATTTTATCAAGATGCTTCAATATATCTCCAACGAAGGAAAGGCTGAGATCGAAAAGCAGTATGGAAAAATTTCAACCACCTCAACAGGAACAATTCTCAGAAAAGTTATTGAGTTGCAACAACAAGGCGCCGATGTGTTTTTTGGGGAGAAAAGTTTTGAGGTTGATGACCTCATGCGAATAAGCGATGATGGACGGGGCATGATTTCCATTTTGAGAGTTACTGACTTGCAAGACCGGCCAAAATTATTTTCAACCTTTATGTTGCAGCTACTGGCGGAATTATATGCCAGTTGCCCCGAAGAAGGGGACCTCGATAAACCCAAGCTGGTCATATTTATTGACGAAGCGCACCTCATTTTCCAGGAGGCCAGTGATGCCTTATTGCAACAGATAGAGACGGTGGTAAAATTGATTCGCTCAAAAGGAATAGGGCTGTTCTTTTGTACGCAAAATCCAATGGATGTTCCCGCATCCGTGCTGGCCCAATTGGGAATGAAAGTGCAGCATGCATTAAGAGCATTTACTGCGGCCGATCGGAAATCAATCAAACAGACCGCAGACAATTATCCTGAAACAAAATTTTATAAGACGGATGAATTGATCACGCAGTTGGGGATTGGTGAAGCACTCATTACGATGCTTGATGAAAAAGGGATACCTACACCGCTTGTTCATACAATGTTAGTTCCGCCTTCCAGCCGGATGGATATTCTTAGTCCCACCGAAATTGATTCAGTGGTTGAAAAATCAAAGTTGGTAAAAAAGTATAGCGAGGCGATAGACAGCCAGAGCGCGTACGAAATGTTGACGGCGAAATTAGAAGTTGCAGCCAGTAAAAGCGCAGAGGGCGGGGACGATCGCCGGGCCAATAAAAAGACGAAAGAAGAGGAAAGCATTTTTGACAATCCGATCATGAAGCAAGCCGGAAGAACCGCTGCCAGTATCATTACACGAAGTTTGCTGGGGGCACTGGGTGTTAGCAGCTCGTCAAGACGCAGGAAGAGTTCAAGCTGGTTCTAGTTACAAATTTCATTAGTGATGATAATTGAAATATGATGGTTAACAAATCATCAGTCAGTCAACAAATCAACGAAACACCTACCTTAGCCCAACCGCACTCTGATAACCTTCCCTATACTTCATTTCTTAACCACCTCAAAGCAAGTAACAATGAAACGCATTTTCTTTTTTATTATCGCTGCCGCTTTCTCGCTGGTAGCCTGTAACAACAAGTCTGAATCAACGGTAAGCAGCGATGCCAAGGATACTGCAAAAACCGCCGTGGATGATAAGGAAACGAAAGAAATCAGGAACCGAAAAATCGTGATGGAAAGTATTGAAGCATTCAATGCACATGATGTGGATGCTGTTATGAAAGAGGCAGATCCAAACACCATGGAGTATGGTGATGGGAGCATGACGCCAATTAAAGGGATCGATAGTGTAAAGGCTGGTATGAAAATGTGGTTCGCTGCAATTCCGGATGTGAAAGGTGAAGACTTCAAAGTTGTTGCAGATGGCGATTGGGTGATGGTCTATGGAAAATGGACAGGCACCTGGAAAAATGAGTTTATGGGCCAAAAGGCCACCGGTAAATCGTTCAAGATTTATGACGTTGACATTTTCAAGTTAAATGAAGACGGAAAAATAATGGAACATCACAATGTTCAGTCTCCCCAAACCACGGCCTACCAAATTGGGATGAAGATGCCAAAGTGATTATTTGCAGAAGTCAATATCATTCAAACTAATTCAAAATGAAAAGGTCTTTAATCATCATAATACTGCCAGCTCTGTTATGGACTGCGTGCAGTAACAACACGGATACTGCAATATCTAGTGATAAGAAAGCAATTAAGGATTCAGCCGCTCTGGCGCACATTGCGAAGGAAGAACGAAATAAGAGAATTGTCCAGCAATCGCTGGAAGCATTTAATAAACATGACGTGGATGGATTTCTAAAAGATGCAAGCGAAGATTTCATCGACTATTTTGATGGATTGGGCCCTCCTGTAAAAACTAAGGATAGTGCAAAAAAAGCCTATCAATATGGATTCGATATGTTTGGTGATGTCAAGGGCGAAGATTTAAAATACTCTGCAGAAGGGGATTGGGTAGCGGTTTGGGGAAAATGGAGTGGTAAATGGATAAAGGACGTAAATGGGCAAAAAGCAACCGGGAAGCGGTATCTATTCAACGATGTTGACCTTTTCAAGATAAGTGAAGACGGAAAGATCATTGAACATCGCGGAACGCAGGCTGGAATTACTGTTTCGCTACAGGTAGGTTATAAATTGAAATGAACTTCTTTTAAAAATGAAACGAATTATTTGCCTGTTTGCTGTTGCTATATTCGTCACTGAAGCTTGTAAGAATACTTCTTCTAACCTTGTAAGTGGTGAAAAGAAAGACTCTGCTTCATTAGTATTAGAAGCGTCGGAAAGAAGAGAAACTACCATTACCCTGGCGGTTGCCGATATCGTTGATGCTTATAATACGCAGCACTTCATCGCGGCTTTTAAGGACTATAGCCCGGATGTTATTGATTATGGCGATGGAACCGGAAGGCCAATAAAAGGAATTGACTCGGTGCGAAAATTAAACCTGGAATTTTTTGGTTCTTTCACCAACTTTAAAGGCGAAGATGTACATATCGCAGTGGATGGCGACCTGGCGATGGTTTGGGCAAAATGGTCTGCCACCTGGAGCAAGGATTTCTCAGGTCAAAAAGCAACCGGAAAAAGCTTTCATGTACAGGATGTGGACGTTTTTAAGTTTAATAAAAGTGGGAAAATTATCGAGCACCATTCAACCCAACCCTTATCAAGCGTAGCCTCGCAGGTTGGAATGAAATTTTGAGTCATTGCTGAACTCTTTTGATCCAGCCATTCGCGTCTACTTCAATTTTATTTTCCGATTGCAGGTGATCGATCACTTTCCACGCCTTCTCTTTCCGGATACCTTTTAGCTGTTTAATAATATCGTTGGAATGGAGTGGGCGTTGCAATAGTTTTAGAAGCCGCATGTGAATGTCTACAAATTCTGTTTCATTTAGTGAAACAGGTTTTTGATGCAGGCAATTATCGCAAATTCCGCAGGGTTTTACATTGTCGTCTCCAAAATATTTCGCGATAAAGCTGCTCCTGCACGCACGATGCTCCAGGATATATTTTTCCATTGCAATAATCCGGTCCGTGTATGCCTGCTTTCTTTTTTCCAGGTTCTGAAGATTCAGGTGAAGGTGTTCAGTACGCACTCTATCTGCATAGCAATAAATCTGTGGCTTTTCCTTTTGTGGCGAGTATTCTAATATTTTCATTCCGTTAAGATGAGCAAGTTGTTCTTTCACGAATTGTTCGTCTGTTTTAAGCGTGCTTGCAACAAACCGTTCATTAATTGAGGTGGGAAAATCATAAATACCTTCGTACGTCCGTAATAACGTTTTCACTACGCTATCATAAGCCGGATGCGAGACCTCAAATTCTTGTAGCCGGCTCCTGGATGCGGTGAACTGCACGGTTGAAGGCAAGAACACCTGTTCGTTCAGGCCGATAATCTCTTCCTGTTCTAATACGCGGAGCGTATTAATCACTAGTTGAATGTCGAAAGAAAATTTCCCGACAAAGTCCTTCAAGTCGAATTCATAATAATTTTCCTTTCCCGAACCTGCCGGTAGTTGCAGGTAATTCATCAATGCCTGGTAAACCTCCCTGGTCTTTTCCAAAGACGGGTAATGGATATCGGGTAACGCATTCAGTTCTGCGAGTTCCTGCATGTGAAAAAGAAGAACTGCATATGACCGGTTTCCATCGCGACCCGCCCTTCCTGCCTCCTGGTAATAATATTCAAGAGAATCGGGTAGGTCGATATGCACAACAGTCCTGACATTTGGCTTATCTATGCCCATTCCAAATGCATTGGTGCAAACCATCACTCTGACCTGATCGTTAATCCATCGCTGTTGCCGTTCATTTCGCTCCGCGCTTGTTAGTCCCGCATGGTAATGGTCAGCAACGATTCCATGTAATTTCAATAGCCCTGCAATTTCTTTTGTATGCTTTCGGCTCCTGCAATAAACTATGCTACTGCCGGGAACATTATTCAGTATTTCAAGCAGCTTATTCACTTTCGAGTCCACTTCGAAAATCGAATAGGAAAGATTGGGACGTTCAAACGACTGACGGAATATGGAAGGGGAGTTGAATTCTAATTTTTCACAGATGTCTTTTTGAACTTGCGGCGTGGCCGAAGCAGTTAGCGCAAGAATGGGTACATCCGGCAGTTCCTTTCTTAATTCTGCGATCCGCAGATAGGGCGGCCTGAAATCATAACCCCATTGTGAAATACAATGCGCTTCATCAACGGCAATGAGTTGAACATTCAAGCCAGGCAGATATTCTTTGAATAGGGAAGTCTGCAACCTTTCAGGAGAAACGTACAGGAATTTGCAGTTGCTGTCCGAAGCAATCTTTAAGGTAGTGATCACTTCCTTTCTGCTTAATCCGCTGTGAAGTGAGAGGGCAGTAATGCCTTTCCGTCGCAGGTTTTCCACCTGGTCCTTCATTAATGCAATCAATGGACTAATGACCAGGCATAAGCCATCCATCGCAAGAGCAGGCACCTGGAAACAAACAGATTTACCTCCTCCGGTGGGCAACAATGCAAGCGTATCTTTTTTTGCAAGGACCGATTCAATGATCTCGTTTTGTAAAGGACGAAACGCATCAAATTTCCAGTAAGCACGCAGTATTGAAAGCGGAGTCTTCATCAAAGGCCAAAGGTACTTGTTCGTTGAATAGTTGAATGGCTGAAGCGTTTAGTTCCTTAGATGCAGAACAAAAAGTTTGAACGGCATTCGGGACAGGAGATTCAAAGAGATCGGATCTTTTCTCATTTCTTTTTTCTTTCAATCAGGTTTTCATCAATGAAATATGCCCCAACATATTTAAGGACTGGTCTTCCATTTATTGAATGACTTCTTATCGTTACCATATTCGCATTAATTGCCGGGAATGTAATTATTCTTTTTCGCCCAACGGTAGTAAATGATAGAGTTTGCTGTATGTTTTTAGAGTTTGCCAGTGAGTCAATTAATTCAAGTGTTATCGTTTCGTCATGAATGTGTTGCCCTTGTTCTAAATTTTCCATCAACACTATACAATTGATCTTACCCGGCTCACGCATTCGGTAATAAGATATAAAGTCCGCACCAGTCCGTTTTGCGAGGTTCGTATCTTGTTTCAAGGGTAACAGGTTTTTCGAAAAGGCCTGCTGACGCAAGTTTTTGAATCTTATTAATGACAACGAATCGTGGCTGTCTATCAATCCATTTCTGTTTGGTGGAACATTCAACAAGAGATTTGCACCTCTTCCCACTGATTTCAAATACAGGTCAAATAGTTCTTCCGGAGATTTTACTGCATCATCTTCTTTAGGATGATAAAACCAGCCCGGCCTGATGCTGACATCGCATTCCGCGGGTATCCAATTCTTTCCATTTACATTTCCCTGGTTCAACGTATCAGTAGGAGGAGCTCCTTCCCCGCGCTTAAAGCCGGCTGTGTCCAATAAATTCCAATTAGTTTCTCCTGCAATTCCCTTTTCGTTTCCCACCCAACGGATGTCAGGACCAATATCACTAAAGATTACGGTGGCGGGAGAAAGTTGACGTACTGTTTTTTCGAATCGTTTCCAATCGTACACCTGTTTTTTTCCGTTTGGCCCTTCGCCGTTAGCGCCATCCCACCAGAGTTCCCAAATGGGACCGTAGTTTTGAAAGATCTCCTTCATCATGTTTATGAAAACATCATTATAGGCGGCCGTTCCATATTTCGGATGATTCCTGTCCCAGGGGGAAATATAAACGCCGAATTTCAAGCCGTGCCGTTTGCAGGCAGCAGATAATTCTTTCAGCACGTCACCTTTACCATTCTTCCACTTTGATTCACGAACAGTATGCGTTGAAAATTTACTAGGCCACAAACAAAATCCATCGTGGTGTTTTGCGGTTATGATTATGCCTTTAGCACCTGCCGCTTTGGCAATCCTGCACCACTGATCGCAATCCAACTTAGCAGGGTTGAAGACATCCTCAGGCTCATCACCTAACCCCCATTCCTTATCGGTGAAGGTATTTGGACCAAAATGTGCAAAGAGATAGAATTCCATTTCATGCCATTGTAATTGTTGCCGGGAAGGGACTGCAACTGGCAATTTCTTTTGTTGTGAATACAAGACAGATGTGGCAATAACGAGCAAGAAACAACTGAAGGTTCTTTTCATCTTACTGCGAATTACACGAATTAGCGTCAATTATAGATTTCTATGATCGAAAATAATTTTTGCGGCCTGTAATTCGTGGGCAAATGACGAGGCACCTTGCTGTAGGCAAGTAAATGATGCCATGCATAAATACTTACTGCTCCCGCCAATATCTTTGCACAAACGACGAAAAAATGGAATATAGGACTGAGAAAGATACTATGGGCGAGGTGAAGGTTCCCATCGATGCCTATTATGGCGCGCAGACCCAACGCAGTATAGAAAATTTTAAGATCTGCCAGGAGACCGACAAGATGCCAAAAGAAATCATTCGTGCATTTGCGTACTTGAAAAAGGCTGCAGCAATCGTCAACGAGGAAGCGGGTATCCTGCCAAAAGAAAAGGCTGATCTTATTGGCCAGGTTTGCGATGAAATTCTTGAAGGCAAGCTGGATGTATATTTTCCATTAGTCGTGTGGCAAACTGGAAGCGGAACGCAATCAAATATGAACGTGAATGAGGTGATTGCTTATCGTGGACATGTTTTAAAAGGTGGCAGGCTGACCGACAAAGAAAAATTTCTTCATCCAAATGATGATGTCAATAAATCGCAATCGTCCAATGATACGTTCCCCACGGCTATGCACATAGCAGGATATAAGATGCTGGTGGAGTCTACAATTCCCGGGATTGAAAAATTAAGAGACACGTTACAGTTGAAGAGTAAGGAATTCATGCGTGTGGTAAAAATTGGACGTACGCATTTTATGGACGCAACACCGCTCACGGTTGGACAAGAGTTTAGTGGATATACGTCGCAATTAAATCACGGTCTCAAGGCAATCAGGAACTCACTCGAACATTTGTCCGAGCTGGCACTTGGAGGAACGGCAGTAGGAACAGGCATCAATACTCCTCCAAATTTTTCGCAGAATGTTGCAAAGGTCATTGCAAAGCTGACAGGACTTCCATTTGTGACAGCAGAAAATAAATTTGAAGCATTGGCCGCGCATGATGCCATTGTTGAATCACACGGCTCATTGAAGACAGTTGCAGTGAGTCTTATGAAAATCGCCAACGACATTCGAATGTTGTCATCCGGGCCGAGGAGCGGAATCGGCGAAATCTTCATACCCGATAATGAACCGGGTTCCTCCATCATGCCTGGGAAAGTAAATCCAACGCAATGCGAAGCGCTGACCATGATCTGTGCTCAGGTAATGGGAGCTGACGTGAGCATCAACATAGGTGGATCGAATGGGCATTTTGAACTGAATGTATTTAAGCCTGTCATCATCTATAATTTCCTCCATAGCGGCAGACTAATCGGCGAGGGTTGTGTCAGCTTCAACGATAAATGCGCGGTAGGCATTAAGCCTATTGAAGAAAACATCAGGAAGCATGTAAACAATTCTCTCATGCTTGTGACTGCGCTCAACACAAAGATTGGCTATTATAAGGCCGCGGAAATCGCTCAGAAGGCCCATAAAGAAGGAACCACATTGAAAGAAATGGCGGTCAAATTAGGTTACGTAACGCCTGAGCAGTTTGATGAGTGGGTTGATCCAGGCCAAATGGTGGGGGACGTAGTTGACTAGTTAATAATTTGATTTGTTGAATGCTGGTTCCTATTAACCTACCCAGGTTATTTCTTCACCACCTTCTCTGTAGTCACCAAAGCATCGTTGGCGTCATATAATTTCAACACATACATGCCACTCATGAATGGACTAATGTCGATGCTGAAATTGTCTTTTGAAGTTGTTTGTTCAGTGATCATTCTTCCAAGCTCGTCATAGAGCTGCATGCGTATTGGCTTCCGCAAACCTTTCATCGTTTCTACAAATAACATTTTGCTTGTAGGATTCGGAAACACACTCACAAAAGTCCGGTTATTGACTGGATTAGTGGGCGTATAATCCTTCAGATCCAATTGCATTGCGAAAATTGCGCGAAGGATCTTTCCACCTCCATCAGTGAGATTGCTATTTCCACTGCCGTTAAATCCGCCCGTAGGCCCAGAAGTATTACCGGTACTGTCGATAATGAAGAAGAGTGTATCACCAGTAGGTGCAACTGCCACATCGCGAATTCTGAAGCCATGAAAATAAGGTATGGTATCAACACCACTGGTTGTGCTTGTAGGATCAATACCTGTTCCCGTGGAATTTAGTTTCAACCTATACAGACCGTATTTGAGTGAGGTAACGAGCAATGAATTATGCCATCCGGGAATATAATTCCCCCCATAAAACTCAATGCTGGAAGGAGCAACTGTGTACCATGTATAAATGTTTCCGGAATTTTCTCCATTGATTTGAGATGGAGTTGCATTCAATAATTGAAAAATTGGTTCTTTCACGTTGTGGCTTGTGCAAAAAGTATCTTCTCTACCTACGTTTTGTCCAGCCAATTGGTCGTTTGTACCAAATCCATCGAATGTGTTGTAGTTATTATCACATTTACCGGCCACTTTCGGCCAGCCATAATTTCTTCCGGCTTCAATGATGTTCACTTCATCGTCAGATTTATCTCCGTGTTCCGAACTGTATAATATGTCGGTGCCTGCAACATTTCCCCACGCGAGGCCCTGCGCATTCCGGTGACCATAGGAATAGGTTGCGAGTACGTAACCGGTGACGGAATGTGTAAATGGATTATCGTTCGGTATCCATTCATTGAACGGATCGGATGGATCATTTGGATCACCATCCGGTTCAGTATTTAGTCGAAGAACTTTTCCTTCATATTCGTCAGGGTCTTGCGCATTATTAGTTCGGTTTAGATTATTGAATTGCCCTGCACCCATATCTCCAACCGTGTAATACAACTTGAGATCAGGACCAATTTTTAATCTGCCGCTGTTATGGTCATTGCTACCAGAAATATCATCCAACACAATTACAGGCGACCCAAGAGTTTTATTGACGAGGTTATAGGTATATCGTACAATTTTTGTTTTATAGAAACATGGATGATTTCCTGTTGTCCCACTACACAAACTATTATTGGGTGAACCAGTGTTGCCATACTTAAAATATACAAAGGCTACATATACGTACGGCTTTCCGGTCAAAAGATCCGGATGCAACGCCATTCCCATCAAACCACCTTGCGGCCATTGGGAAGAAGGATTTGCAAAATTACGTTGACTGCTTAGGTTAAGAATTGTTCTCTTGCCATAGTTACCCGGATGCATTTTTGTAATGAGATAATTTCTCGCTTCGGTGATCCAAAGCGAATCGTCGGGTCCATATATGATTTGCCAGGGATAGCTCATTCGCGGAGAAGAAGTGTCCATGATGAATACCTGACCATTCCAGGTTTGGGTGAATTGGGCGGGCGCAGTGACCACTGCTAGAATGAAGACAATCGTCAAAGATTGGAGGCGAACTAATTTCATAGATCCTGGATATTGGACTAGTTTAAAAATACCCTTTAGTTTGTGCATTTACAAGGTCACTTCGACCGGCTAAGGGTTTCCCTAATTGCTTGACAATTAAACGTATACCACCACCCGATATTGTTGGTTTAAGTCCTTAGTAATCAGTTTTTTTTATATGTAATTCAAGGGCATTTCCTATTGCATTTACGGCTATTATTAGATAGATTTGAAGACGTAGAAATCCAATCTGTGAAAGCAAAAGGTCCTATCTATGAAAAGATGTATACCCTTTAGTGCATTGCTTCTTTTTCTTTCCTTTTCGGCAAACCTGGCCTTCAGCCAGAATTTCGATTATGGCAAGACTTATATAAACGTTTCGAAGGGCGCAAATGGCGGTACAGTGGAGACTGGTGATACCCTCGAGATTCGTACAACATTCGTAGTCCGTGCTTCTTTTTATGATAGCTGCGCTTATTATGATACGATCCGTGCAGGTACCGTTTATATTCCCGGAACACTAAAGATCCTTACAAACGAAGGGAAAGTTTACAAATCTTTTCTTGATGCAGTTCTTGGTGACTGTGGTTACGCATTAACTGTTGGCCCGAATACCTTCATAAGAATGAACCTCGGCTTCAATCCTGCAGATGCGCCTGCAACCCAATTTGTACGCGGAAGAATTCGCAACACACATAAGCCATCATTTTTTACCAACACCTGTATCATGGTTGCCGCATTCAGAGTGCGTGTGACTGCAGCGATAGGTTCTACGATCAATACGGGTGGTGGTGCTATTTCATATAAGCCTGGTGGAGCCCCTGCTCTCCTTGCTCCGAGTATCATCAACTTCGCCACTAATAACGTGGCCGTATATACGAATTATGGAACCTGCCCGAATAGCGTAGGTGCAAATTCCCTCGGAACAGAATTCAATGGAACTTTTGGTTCGGGACCAACGCGTAACCGCGGCACTTCTGCAAACGTGCCTCCCGGATACACATACAACGTATTTACTCCGAACCAGCCAAATGACTATTTCTATGGCGTTGCCAATAATACAAGTACTAATGGCGCCTATACCACATTGGATAATTGGGCGAAGCCGGATCCTGACCCTGATGGAGCAGGTCCGCTGATGACGCATCGCGTCTTCCAGGTATGGGATATTATCGGTGACCATACTGGCGCGGCGAGTCCTACATTGGGCAATCCACCTGCTGACACGGTTGCGAATCCGAATGGGGGTTACATGCTGGTCATTAACTCGAGTTATAAAACCGACTCTGCATTTAAACATACGGTATCAGGATTGTGTCCGAATACTTATTACGAACTTTCGTTCTGGGTGCGAAACATTTGTTCGAAATGTGGTTGCGATTCAAACGGAAAGGGCGCAAGTAATGGTGCAGGTCCTGTGTTTTATATTCCTTCCGGTCCCGGAGATTCATCGGGTGTAAATCCAAATATGACATTTGGAATCGATGGAAGTGACTATTACTCTACCGGGAATATTCCTTATTCAGGTAAATGGGTAAAAAAAGCTTTCACTTACCGCACTGGCCCCGCTCAAACTTCTTTGACCATGAGTATCCGCAACTACGCACCTGGCGGTGGCGGAAACGACTGGGCATTGGATGATATCTCAGTAGCTACATGTACACCCAATCTTGCTATGTTGCCTTCACCAACGGCCAATGTTTGTATCGGCAACCAGGTGGATATATGGTGTAGAGTGCGTTGCTTCTTTCCAAATTATATTTATTGGACATGGGAAAAGAGTACGGATAATGGTGTTACGTGGACAAATACAGGCGCCAGTGGAACAGGTTCACCCATGATGATTGGTGGAAACTGGGAATACACGGCTACCTACCCATCGTTCCTTGCTGATAGTGCTTCACATTTAAACAGGTACAGGATAAGAATTGCTTCCACCCCCGGCAATCTAACCGATCCGAATTGTTCGTTCCTCGCATTAACAACAATCGTTGTATGGGTGAATAATTGTTCGGTTGTATTACCAACGATTTTCAAATCATTCACTGCACAACCGCAAAACGGTTACGCCCGCCTTCAGTGGGATGTGACAAACGAAACCGGCAATGTCAGTTATGAAATAGAGAGGAGTGAGGATATGAACAGTTTTAATAAGATTGGTTCTATCCCGGGCAATGCAGGTTCCGGAGGCTCGGCCACCTATTCATTCAATGATCCGACTCTAGTAGGTGATCAAACTTATTACCGGATCAAATTGACTGATGGTACGGCGAGCAAATACAGTAAAATCATTTTCCTAAGCAATGGCAAATTGGATTATTCAATTAAGTCACTTGTTAATCCATTCGCAGATGTTTTATCATTCGATCTTATTGCGCCCGAAACAGGCGTAGCCAGGATCAGCCTGATGGATGCGTTCGGACGTACAGTGAGACAAAGTTCAATTAGCTATAGCGGAGGATTGAATCCAATGAAACTATATGACGTGGCATCACTTCCAAAAGGTGCTTATCTGCTACGTATCTATGCCGGAGACAAACTTTTCACGAAAGGTGTCATCAAAACGAATTAAACGCTGTAACAGGTTGCCCTAAGAATAGAATAGCCCTCCCATCGTGGAGGGCTTTCTATTTATTGCAATTGAGCCCGGCCAAATGTCGTCGGAGTGATCGTAGATTGCGTATGATTCCAATAGAAGTATTATAGTTCCGAACGGTTAATTGTAAATATGAAGTAAAGTACTTGCATTTACAGGACCTGCGCTGTGTCGTTCACAGGAGTATTTGTTCATACGGTTGCGTGCGATGCCTCCTCAGGCTGTTTCTGGAAAAACCGTTTTTGAAATAGCAGTATAGCGATTACCCCAATTGATATGGAAGCGTCGGCAAGATTAAAAATCGGGGAAAAGAATGTAAAGGGTTTATCGCCCCAGAT
>Ga0136846_1238582_pt1 | contig 18015 bp, 10 predicted proteins | sample HopSoiMetagenom2_FD_96841 | JGI IMG/M metagenome (GOLD analysis project Ga0136846, IMG submission 96841) | Grasslands soil microbial communities from Hopland, California, USA - 2 Assembly 2016 (version 4) | ecosystem: Environmental > Terrestrial > Soil > Grasslands | place: USA: Hopland...
CAAATGCTCGCCATAGCCAAGCTATGGCTGCGCTTTGCGCCTAGATCAGGCGCCTTTTGACGTGCTGCTCGGACACGTTCGAAATACTCCCAGCCTCTCAGCCCCCAAATACCCGGCGGGTGCAAAGCCCACCGTAAATTTTTCCGACCTTTTGATACCGGTTATGTACGTGGGGCCGGTGTACTCGGGTTCGACCCCTCGCCCATGCCCTGCATTTCGCTGGCGTGGTACTGACACCGATGCAGGTGGCACGGCGCGTGCTCTTGGCCTCTTTGTGCAATGACCTTCGGGTCGGTCGTCGATTGGCTGTGCGTGGCCGGCTGCAGCGCAGCGATGTGAATCACGCATTTGATGTCTTCGTTCGCTCGCTCTCAGGTTGCGAGACCGCGCGACACCAACGGGAGCACACGATGATTGCCTACGACGAATCGACGCTCCTGGCTCCCGCCGAGGAACTGTCGGCGTTGCTTGCCGCGCTGACTTCATTGCGCAAGGGCGATGCCAGCGTGCGCCTGCCGGCCTACTGGACGGGACTGGCCGGCAGGGTGGCAGATGTCTTCAACGAGGTGGTCGAACTCAACGCCAACATGGCGGCCGAGCTGTCGCGTCTGCGGCAGGTGGTCGGCAAGGAAGGCAAGCTCAAGCAGCGTGCCTCGCTGCCCGAAGCGCGAGGCTTCTGGCGCGAGCAGGTCGGTTGCATCAATGCGCTGATCGACGACCTCGTTCACCCGACCTCTGAAGTGGCTCGCGTGATCGGTGCGGTGGCCCAGGGCGACTTGTCGAAGTCGATGGCGCTGGAGGTCGAAGGCCGTGAACTCGAAGGCGAGTTCCTGCGGACGGCCAAGACCATCAACAAGATGGTGGACCAGCTCGGCAACTTCTCAGCCGAAGTGACGCGGGTAGCTCGCGAGGTGGGCACCGAAGGCAAGCTGGGCGGACAGGCCAAGGTGAAGGGCGTGGCGGGCACCTGGAAGGACCTGACTGACTCGGTGAACTCCATGGCTGGCAATCTGACCGACCAGGTGCGCAACATCGCCGACGTGACTACCGCGGTGGCCAAGGGTGACTTGTCAAAAAAGATCGACGTGGACGTGAAGGGCGAGTTCCTCACGTTGAGGAACACGATCAACACCATGGTGGACCAGCTGCGGTCCTTTGCGTCGGAGGTGACGCGGGTGGCGCGGGAAGTGGGCACCGAGGGGTCGCTGGGCGGCCAAGCCCGGGTGGAGGGGGTGTCGGGGACGTGGAAGGACTTGACGGACTCGGTGAACTCGATGGCGGGCAACTTGACATCCCAGGTGCGGAACATCGCAGACGTGACCAAGGCCGTGGCCGCAGGCGACTTGTCCAAGAAGATCACGGTCGACGTGAAGGGAGAAATCCTGGAGCTGAAGAACACAGTGAACACCATGGTGGACCAGTTGCGCTCCTTCGCTGCCGAGGTAACGCGCGTGGCTCGCGAGGTCGGCACGGAGGGCAAGCTCGGTGGCCAGGCTGACGTGCAAGGCGTGGCCGGTACCTGGAAGGACTTGACCGAGTCGGTCAATTTCATGGCCGGCAACCTCACATCGCAGGTGCGGAACATCGCCGAAGTGACGACGGCCGTGGCGGCTGGAGACTTGTCCAAGAAGATCACGGTGGATGTGAAAGGCGAGATCTCGGAGCTGAAGAACACCATCAACACCATGGTGGACCAGCTCCGAAGTTTTGCCGCGGAAGTGACCCGCGTGGCTCGCGAAGTGGGCACCGAAGGCAAGCTGGGCGGCCAGGCCGACGTGCAAGGCGTGGCCGGCACCTGGAAGGATTTGACCGACTCCGTGAACTCGATGGCGTCCAACCTCACGTCTCAGGTGCGCAACATCGCCGATGTGACCAAGGCCGTGCAGGCGGGTGACTTGTCCAAGAAGATCACCGTGGAAGTGAAGGGCGAGATTCTCGAACTGAAAGCCACGATCAATACGATGGTGGACCAGCTCTCGTCCTTCGCCGCGGAAGTGACGCGGGTGGCGCGCGAAGTGGGTACCGAAGGGCGACTCGGCGGCCAGGCCGAGGTGGGGGGCGTATCAGGCACCTGGAAGGACTTGACGGACTCAGTGAACTCGATGGCGGGCAACTTGACGTCCCAGGTGCGGAACATCGCGGACGTGACCAAGGCCGTGGCCGCAGGCGACTTGTCCAAGAAGATCACGGTGGACGTGAAGGGAGAAATCCTGGAACTGAAGAACACCATCAACACGATGGTGGACCAGCTTCGATCCTTTGCCGCGGAAGTGACCCGCGTGGCCCGTGAGGTGGGAACTGAAGGCAAGCTCGGCGGCCAGGCTGACGTTCAAGGCGTGGCCGGTACCTGGAAGGACTTGACCGAGTCGGTGAACTTCATGGCCGGCAACCTGACGTCGCAGGTGCGGAACATCGCGGAAGTGACGACGGCCGTGGCGGCGGGGGACTTGTCGAAGAAGATCACGGTGGACGTGAAGGGCGAGATCTCCGAGCTGAAGAACACCATCAACACCATGGTGGACCAGTTGTCTTCCTTTGCAGCGGAGGTGACCCGTGTCGCGCGTGAAGTGGGCAGCGAAGGCAAGCTGGGCGGTCAGGCCGACGTGCAGGGCGTGGCCGGCACCTGGAAGGACTTGACCGAGTCGGTCAACTCGATGGCGTCGAACCTCACGTCGCAAGTGCGGAACATCGCAGACGTGACGAAGGCTGTGGCGGCGGGCGACTTGTCCAAGAAGATCACTGTGGACGTGAAGGGAGAAATTCTGGAGCTGAAGAACACCGTGAACACCATGGTGGACCAGCTCCGAAGTTTTGCCGCGGAAGTGACTCGCGTGGCCCGTGAAGTGGGTACCGAAGGCATCTTGGGCGGTCAGGCCGACGTGCAAGGCGTGGCCGGTACGTGGAAGGACTTGACCGAGTCGGTGAACTTCATGGCCGGCAACCTCACGTCGCAGGTGCGGAACATCGCCGAAGTGACGACGGCCGTGGCCAAGGGCGACTTGTCGAAGAAGATCACGGTGGACGTGAAGGGCGAGATCTCCGAGCTGAAGAACACCATCAACACCATGGTGGACCAGCTCAGAAGCTTCGCCGCGGAAGTGACCCGTGTGGCTCGCGAAGTGGGCACCGAAGGCAAGCTGGGCGGCCAAGCCGACGTTCAAGGCGTGGCTGGCACCTGGAAGGACTTGACCGACTCCGTGAACTTCATGGCGTCGAACCTCACGTCGCAAGTGCGGAACATCGCCGACGTGACCAAGGCCGTGCAGGCCGGTGACCTGTCCAAGAAGATCACTGTGGACGTGAAGGGAGAGATTCTGGAGTTGAAGGCCACCATCAACACCATGGTGGACCAGCTGTCTTCCTTCGCCGCGGAAGTGACGCGGGTGGCGCGTGAAGTGGGCACAGAAGGGCGACTCGGCGGACAGGCCCAGGTGCGCGGCGTGTCAGGCACCTGGAAGGACCTGACCGATAACGTGAACTTCATGGCGGGCAACCTCACGTCGCAGGTGCGCGGCATTGCGAAAGTGGTGACGGCCGTGGCCGATGGCGACCTGAAGCAGAAGTTGACGGTGGAAGCCAAGGGCGAAATCGCTGCGCTGGCCGACACCATCAACAGCATGACCGACACGCTCGCGATCTTCGCTGACCAGGTGACAACCGTCGCGCGCGAAGTGGGCGTGGAAGGCAAGCTCGGTGGCCAGGCCAAGGTGCCGGGTGCGGCAGGTACCTGGAAGGGTCTGACGGAAAACGTGAACAACCTCGCGGCCAACCTCACGACCCAGGTTCGAGCGATTGCCGAGGTGGCAACGGCGGTGACGCAAGGCGATTTGACGCGATCGATCACGGTGGAGGCGCAGGGTGAAGTGGCTGCGCTGAAGGACACCATCAACGAGATGATCCGCAACCTCAAGGACACGACCCAGAAGAACACTGAGCAGGACTGGCTGAAGACCAACCTCGCGAAGTTCTCGCGAATGCTGCAAGGCCAGAAGGACCTGGTCACGGTGGGGCAGTTGATCCTGTCCGAACTGGCGCCGGTGGTGGGTGCGCAGCAGGCCGAGTTCTATGTGCTGTCCACGGTCGACAGCACGCCGAAGCTGAAGCTCTTCGCAAGCTACGCCTCGGGCGGACAACACTCGCACGGCAAGGAGATCGAACTCGGCCAGGGGCTTGTCGGCCAATGTGCGATCGAGAAAGAAAAGATTCTGCTCACCAACGTGCCCAGCAGTGCCTTCCGCGTGGCCACGGGCCTGTCGCAGACCGCGGCGCTCGACGTGCTCGTGCTGCCTGTGATCTTCGAAGGCGAGGTTCGCGGCGTGCTGGAGCTGGCATCTCTCGAGCGCTTCAACCCCGCGCACCAAGCCTTCCTCGATCAGTTGACCGAGTCCATCGGCATCGTGATCAACACCATCGCAGCGAACATGCGCACGGAAGACCTGCTGATGCAGTCCCAGTCGCTTGCGCAAGAGCTGCAAAGCCGGCAACAGGAACTGCAGCAGACCAACGAAGAGCTTCAGGAGAAGGCTCGCCTGCTCGCCCACCAGAACCAGGAGGTGGAACGAAAGAACCAGGAGGTGGAGCAAGCCCGCCAGGCCTTGGAAGAAAAAGCCGAGCAGCTTGCCCTCACGTCGAAGTACAAGTCCGAATTCCTCGCGAACATGTCGCACGAGTTGCGCACACCGCTCAACTCCCTGCTGATCCTGTCGGACCAGTTGTGCAAGAACGTCGAAGGCAACCTCCTGCCCAAGCAGGTGGAGTTTGCCAAGACCATTCACATCTCGGGCAACGACTTGCTGATGCTCATCAATGACATCCTCGACCTGTCGAAGATCGAGTCGGGAACGGTGGCGGTGGATGTGAGCGAACTGCGCCTGGACGACCTGCAGCGCTCGGTCGATCGCAGCTTCCGCCACGTGGCCGAGTCCAAGCACGTGGACTTCGTCATCAACGCGGCGCAGCCGCTGCCGAAGTCGGTGGTGACGGACGTGAAGCGCCTGCAGCAGATCATGAAGAACCTGTTGTCCAACGCCTTCAAGTTCACGCATGAGGGGCAGGTCACGCTTTCGGTGGCCATGGTCGAGAGTGGCTGGACGCGCGACAACGAAGAGCTCAACCGTGCGGGCCAGGTGCTGGCATTTTCCGTGTCGGACACCGGCATCGGCATTTCGCCGGACAAGCAACAGATCATTTTCGAGGCCTTCCAGCAGGCCGGCGGATCGACCTCGCGCAAGTACGGCGGCACGGGCCTGGGGCTTGCCATCAGCCGCGAACTGTCCCGCTTGCTGGGCGGCGAGATCCGACTTGTGAGCTCGCCCTCGGAAGGCAGCACCTTCACGCTGTACCTGCCGCAAAGCTATAACCCGGCGCGCAGCGCAAGGCATGGCCGCTCGTCTCATGAAGTCGAGGCCAAGGCGCATGCCGAACGTCAACGCGACAGCGAGCGCGAAGAGGCTGCACGCAAGGTGCCGGCATGGAAGCCGACCGACGTGGCGCTGCTGGAGACGGCCGTCCCCGAAGCGGCCGAGCCGCCGCTGCTCAATACCAACGTGGCCGATGACGATCGCAGTGACATCATGAGCGGCGACAAAGTGCTCTTGATCGTCGAGAACGACCTGGGCTTTGCGAAGGTGCTGCTCGAGGCCGCACGCAAGAACGGCTTCAAGGGGCTCGTGAGCACCACCGGTGCTGCGGCGCTGGCAATGACGCGTGAGTACCATCCTTCGGTGATCACGCTCGACGTCTTCCTGCCCGACATGGAAGGTTGGCGGATCCTCGAGCGCTTGAAGGGCGACCTCGCAACCCGGCACATTCCGATATGCGTCGTGTCTACAGACGACTCGCGGCAACGCGCGTTGAACTCGGGCGCCATTGGTTTCCTGACCAAGCCCTTGCAATCGGTCGACGTGGTGAACGAGGCGCTCGCGCATCTCTACCAATTCGCGGATCGTGCGGCCAAGCGACTGCTGGTGCTGATGACCGAATCTCCGCTGCGCACGGAATACCTTGCATGCCTGGACGGCGACACGCAGATCGAATTGGCCGATTCGGCCAAGGTCGCGCGCGCCTTGTTGTCGGGAGGCGGCATCGACTGCCTCATGACCGACGGGAAGGTGCCCGACTTCGGGCCGGAGGACGTGATCGAGACGCAAGAAGGCCGGCCGCTCTTCAGGCAATTGCCTATCGTGTTGTATTGCGAGGAGGGCGCCGAGATCGGCGCGCAGTGGAAGCGAGGCCACAGTGCGTTTGCGCTGCGCGAGGCGCATTCGCTCGAGCGGCTTCTCGACGCGACGGCGTTCTTCCTGCACCGCGGCACGGCGGCGATGTCGGAGCAGGAGCGTCTATCCGTGCAGGCGCTGTACGACTCGCAGCGCGTGCTGGAAGGCAAGAAGGCGCTGATCGTCGACGACGACATGCGCAACATCTTTGCACTTGCGACCGTGCTCGACGACCAGGGCATGGTGATCGTGTCGGCCGACAGCGGCCGCGATGCAATTCGTCTGGTACAGGAAGACCCTGGTATCGACATTGTGCTGATGGACATCATGATGCCGGTGATGGACGGTATTGCCACCATGAAGGAGATCCGCAAGCTGCAGCGCGGCAAGAACCTGCCAATCGTGGCGGTGACGGCCAAGGCGATGAAGGGCGACCGCGAAAAATGCATCGAGGCGGGCGCGTGGGACTACCTGTCCAAACCTGTTGACATCGCACACATGCTGGTGGTGCTTCGGAGCTGGTTGTGCAGGTAAACCGGCCGATCGGCGCCAGCGCTGCCACGGGCAACGACGACCTGGATCATTGGGACGAAAAGTCCAACGTCCTGGTGGTCGACGACCTGCCGGAGAAGCTGCTCGTCATCGGCACTGTGCTCGAAGACCTGGGCCAGAACCTGGTGTTCGTGAGTTCAGGCGGCGAGGCCTTGCGTGAAGTGCTCCAGCGCGAGTTCGCGGTGATCCTTCTTGACGTCAACATGCCCGACATCGACGGGTTCGAGACGGCGGCGTTGATCCGAAATTACAAGCGCTCGGCGCACACGCCAATCATCTTCATTACCGCGTACGCGGATGAAATGCAGACCGCCAAAGGATATTCGCTGGGTGCGGTGGACTACATCTTGTCGCCCGTTGTGCCCGACGTGTTGCGCAGCAAGGTGAAAGTCTTTGTCGAACTGCACCAGATGCACAGGCGCGTGCGCCGGCAGGCTGACGAACGTGTTGCGTTGGTGGCGGCGGAGTCTGCACGGCGGGCGGCGGAAGAGAATGAACGGCGCTCCAAGTTCCTGTCGCACGCGAGCCGGGTTTTGAGCGCCTCCTTGGACGTGACCGTGGGCGCCCGCTTGTTGCTCGAGCTCGCCGTCCCTGAGGTGGCCGCGCTGGCCGTCTTGCAATTGACCGACGACGGTGTTCCTTTGTCGCAGGTGATGGTGGCTGCGCAGTGCGGGTCTGACCCGCTCGTCATGACGAACGCTGCGTCCGACGATCTGCCCCAGCCCGTGAAAGACGCGTTGGAAGAGGCGCGGCAACTCAAGCAGCGCGTGACTTTGCAGGCCACGACCTTGCGTCGCATGAGCAGCGAGGCTTTTGGCCTGTCGGGGCAGCTGGCGCTGCGCTCGGCCGTGGCGGTCCCGTTGATGAGCGGCGACCGCGTGCTGGGCATGCTGCTTGTGGGTGCGCAGCAGGCCGAACCGGGGCATACGGCGCGCGACTGGGCGGCGCTTGAAGAACTTGCGAGCCGCGCGGCGATTGCTCTCGAAAATGCGCACCTGTACAGGAGCCTGCAATCCGAGATCGTCGAGCGCCGCACAGCCGAGGCTGAATTGCAGGAGGCGAATCATCGCAAGGACGAGTTCCTGGCCATGCTGTCGCACGAGCTGCGCAACCCGCTGGCGCCGATCCGCAATGCACTCGAAGTGATACGACGCATTGCGCCACCGGATCCGAAGTTCACCTGGGCCGGCGACGTGATGGACAGGCAGGTGCGGCACCTCACGCGCCTCGTCGAAGAATTGCTCGATGTCGCAAGAATCAGCCAGGGCAAGATCCAGCTCAATCGTGAGCCCATCGACCTGCGGGCCGTGATTGCGCAAGGTGTCGAGACGGCGCAACCCTTCATTGATGCCCGCAGTCACACCTTGGCTGTGAAGCTGCCTGAGACGCCGATGTGGATGCAGGGTGACTTTGCGCGACTGGCGCAGGTCGTGTCGAATCTTTTGCACAACGCCGCGAAATACAGCGAGGACGGCGGACGCATCGAGTTGGAACTGGACGTGGCCGACGGCGAGGCGGTGATCGTGGTTCGCGACAACGGCATCGGCATCGACGAAGCGCTTTTGCCGCGCATCTTCGATCTGTTCGCTCAGGGCACGCGATCCCTCGACCGCATGCAAGGTGGCCTCGGTGTCGGCCTCACGCTGGCGAGGCGACTTGTCGAATTGCATGGAGGGCGCCTGGAGGCGCGCAGCGAGGGCGCCAAGAAGGGCGCGGAGTTCCGCGTCTTCATTCCCTGTGTGAGCGTGGTGCGCGGCGGCGGTGACGACGATGAGCACCATCTGCCTGATGCAGGCGCGCATGGCAGGCGCATCCTCATCGTCGACGACAACCAGGATGCAGCTGAGAGCATCGCGCAGTACTTGCAACTCGAAGGCCACGAGGTGAAGACCGTGGGAGATGGCATGCAGGCCCTGGCTTGCGTGTCGGTGTTCGCGCCGCAGATCGTGGTGCTGGACATCGGCCTGCCGGTATTGAGCGGCTACGAAGTCGCAAAGCGGATGCGCGCGATGCCGGTGACCAAAAATGCCTTGCTGGTGGCCTTGACAGGCTACGGGCAGAAGGAAGATCAAGTGCGCGCGATGGACTCGGGATTTGACCGGCACTTCATCAAACCGGCCGATCCGCGCGTCCTTGTGGACTTGATCGCGCAGTGGCCTTGGCACAAGCTTGAAGACAAGGATCAGCAGATTGAGGCCGGCGAGAGTTCACACGCCGGTTGATACCACCGGGCTCCGCCCGGGCCAGGTTGCGAGCACCACGCCGGCGAGTGCGAGGCTGTAGGCCGCGGCCTGAACGACGCTGAAGTGCTCGCCCAAAAGCAGAACACCCACTGCGGCAGCGCTCACCGGTAGCAAGACCGTGAAGACGCCGGCTGACGACGCGGGCACATGCTTGAGCCCCGTCATCCAGAGCCACACCGTCGCCATGCTCGCGGCGAGTGAATAGAAGAGCAGCAGGCCCCACGAGCTGATCGACACTTTGGAGAAGTCGTACTGAAGGGCTTGCCAGATGCCGAAGGGCGTGACGAGCACGAGGCCCCACAGGTTGACGAGGGCACTGATCCGCTTGGCCGAGACATTGCCGGTGAGGCGCTTGCCGATGACGACGTAGCTCGCTTCGCAGATCACGGAGCCCACGAGCAGCAAGTTGCCCAGCAGCGAGCCCGCGCTGGCGTCACCTTCGTGTCGCACGATCGATACCAGCGCAATGCCACCGATGGCGCAGGCAATGCCAAGGGCGACGCGCATTCCGATGCGTTCGCGAAGGAACACCGCCGATAAGATGGCGACTACGCCAGGAATCGCCGCCATGATCACCCCGGCTGCAAGCGCAGAGGTCATCGCGACACCAAAGAGCATGCAGATCGAGAACAGGAAGTTGCCGAGGAACGATTCGAGAAACAGCAACCTGCGGTCGTGCGGACTGAGCGGCGATTCAGTTGGTGTCGGCTTGATCCACGAGGCCATCGCGACGGCGGCAATGCCGAATCGCAGCCAGGCGAGAAGGAAGATGGGGAAGACGACGACGAGCAGCTTTGAGAACCCTACGTAGCATCCGACGAGCGCCATGGCGCAGGCGAGGCACAGGTAGGAGAGCGAGACGTGATGGGGACGGTGGGACGTCATGCGGGCAGTGGTGGGCGAGCGAAGGGTTCGATCATGCCGCAGCGAGCATCTTGACGGCCCCAAGCGTGAGATTCACGAACAGACTTTCAACTCGCGTGAGGCGGCTTCCCCTTCATCAAGGTCATTGCGGTTGCGATCAATGCCGACACCTCGCTCATGTTCCCCGGCACGATCATCGTATTGTTCTTCTGGGCGAGGTGCGAATATGCCTCCACCGCCCGCTCTGCGACCTTCAACTGAACCGCTTGCTCACCACCTGGTGAGCGGATCGCTTCTGCAATCTTGCGGATGGCCTCGGCGGTTGCGTCGGCCACCGCCACGATGGCCGCAGCTTCGCCCTGGGCCTTGTTGATCTCCGCCTGCTTCTCGCCTTCTGATCTTGCGATGAAGGCTTCGCGCTCGCCGGTGGCAATATTGATCTGCTCCTGGCGGCGCCCTTCGGATGCCGCAATCAACGCACGCTTTTCCCGCTCGGCCGTGATCTGCGCCTGCATCGAGCGCAGGATTTCGGCGGGCGGCGTGAGGTCCTTGATTTCGTAGCGCAGCACCTTCACGCCCCAATTCACGGCAGCGTCGTCGAGCGCGTTCACGACCGACGCGTTGATCGCATCTCGTTCCTCGAATGTCTTGTCGAGCTCCATCTTGCCGATGACCGAGCGCAGCAGCGTTTGTGCCAACTGTGTGATTGCGAAGATGTAGTTGCTCGAACCATAGCTCGCGCGCATCGGATCCGTGATCTGGAAATAGATGATGCCGTCGACCTGAAGCTGGGTGTTGTCCCGGGTGATGCAGACCTGGCTGGGCACGTCGAGCGGCACCTCTTTCAGCGAATGCTTGTAGGCAACCCGTTCGATGAAAGGCAAGACGAATCGCAGGCCCGGCGCGAGCGTGCGGTCGTACTTGCCGAGCTTTTCGACCACCCAAGCGTGTTGCTGCGGAACGATCTTGAAGGTGCGGACGATGAAGAGGAAAGCGATGGCCGCAAGGACGAGCGGTATGAATGTGGAAGTTCCCATGGTCTCTTTCAGTTCAAGTTCAGCATTCGATGTTCAATGTGATGCCGGTGCCAGCACGAGCCAGTTGCCCTCGACCGCCGCGACGCGGTGCGGCCCGGGCGCCGCGACTGCGCCCGGCTGGAGGCGCGCCGCCCAGGTGCTGCCGCGGTAGATGACGCGGGCCGTTCCGTCGGCCGCCCACGTGGTGACTTGCACACGTTCACCGATGTCGAGATTGACGTCACGATTTTCCTCAACGGGAGCGGACTTCGGATCCCTCGAGCGCTTCCAGTGCCACAAGGCCGTCGCTCCTGCGCCGACCACGGCCGCGGTGACGATCTGGAGTGCGGGCGGAAGGCCGATGTGCGCCGCGATGGCTGCTGCCGCGAGGCCCAGGGCTACCATCAGCAGGTAGAAGGTGCCTGTCGTGAGCTCGGCGGCGACCGCGACGCCTGCGAGGATCCACCACAGGGTCGAAACGCTCATGTCCATTCAGTCTCCCATCGTCAGATCGGTGCAGTGTAGGGTGGGTGTGCACATTCCGATCGTGCCGACCGTGTCGTGGTCGAACAGCCCTACACTTCGCGCTTTCCAAACCGCCCATCGCGAGTTCGACCATGCAGCGTTTTCGATTTCCCATCGTGATCATCGACGAGGACTTCCGTTCGGAAAACACCTCGGGGCTAGGTATTCGTGCATTGGCTGACGCCATTCAGAAGGAAGGCTTCGAGGTCCTGGGGGCAACGAGTTACGGTGACCTTTCTCAGTTCGCGCAGCAGCAAAGCCGTGCGGGAGCCTTCATCCTGTCGATCGACGATGAAGAGTTCACTGCCGGACCGGACATCGACCCAGCGGTGCTGAATCTTCGCAAGTTCATCAAGGAAATCCGCTTCAAGAACGCCGAGATTCCGATCTATCTCTACGGCGAGACGCGCACCTCGCAGCACATTCCAAACGACATTCTTCGCGAGCTGCACGGCTTCATCCACATGTTCGAGGACACGCCCGAGTTCGTGGCGCGTCACATCATCCGCGAAGCGCGCAGTTACCTCGACTCGCTTGCGCCGCCGTTCTTCCGCGCGCTGATGGACTACGCGCAAGACGGCTCCTATTCATGGCACTGTCCAGGGCACTCGGGTGGCGTGGCATTCTTGAAGAGCCCCGTGGGCCAGATGTTCCACCAGTTCTTCGGCGAGAACATGCTGCGCGCCGACGTTTGCAACGCGGTGGAAGAACTCGGCCAGTTGCTCGATCACACCGGCCCGGTGGCGGCCAGCGAGCGCAACGCGGCGCGCATCTTCAACGCCGACCATTGCTTCTTTGTCACCAACGGCACGAGCACCTCGAACAAGATGGTGTGGCATCACTCGGTGGCGCCGGGAGACGTGGTGGTGGTGGACCGCAACTGCCACGTGTCCATCCTGCACTCGATCATCATGACGGGTGCAGTGCCTGTGTTCCTCACACCGACGCGCAATCACTACGGCATCATCGGCCCGATTCCAAAGACTGAGTTCTCGCGCGAAACCATCGAGCGCAAGATCGCGGCGAACCCGCTACTGGCTGGCGTGGACCCGAAGAAGGTCAAGCCGCGCATCCTGACCATCACGCAGAGCACCTACGACGGCGTGCTCTACAACACCGAGACCATCAAGCACACGCTGGACGGCTACATCAACACGCTGCACTTCGACGAAGCGTGGTTGCCGCACGCGGCCTTCCATACTTTCTACGGCGAGTACCACGCCATGGGTCGGTCGCGCCCGCGTCCGAAAGACCAGATCGTGTTCGCAACCCAGTCCACGCACAAACTGCTTGCCGGCATCAGCCAGGCGTCGCAGGTGCTGGTGCAAGATGGCCAGAACAAGAAGCTCGACAGGCATCTCTTCAACGAGGCCTACCTGATGCACACATCGACGAGCCCGCAGTACGCGATCATCGCGTCGTGCGATGTCGCCGCGGCCATGATGGAGGCACCTGGCGGTCCCGCGCTGGTGGAAGAAAGCATTCTCGAATCGCTGGATTTCCGCCGCGCGATGCGCAAGGTCGACAGGGAGTTCGGCAAAGACTGGTGGTTCAAGGTCTGGGGGCCGGACAAGTTCTCCGTCGATGGCATCGGCAAGAGCTCCGACTGGGTATTGAAGGCCGGCGACAAGTGGCACGGATTTGGCGACTTGGCAGAAGGCTTCAATCTTCTCGACCCCATCAAGAGCACGATCATCACGCCGGGGCTGGACGTGAGCGGCAAGTTCGCGAAGACCGGCATTCCGGCGAGCATCGTCACGAAGTACCTGGCCGAACACGGCGTGGTGGTGGAGAAGACCGGGCTGTACTCATTCTTCATCATGTTCACCATCGGCATCACCAAAGGCCGCTGGAACACGCTGCTGACTGCTCTTCAGCAGTTCAAGGACGACTACGACCGCAACGCCTTGATCGGCCGCGTTTTACCTGAATTCGCCGCAGCCTTCCCGCGTTACGAGCGCATGGGCCTGAAAGACCTTTGTCAGGGCATCCACACCATGTACGCCAAGGGCGACATCGCACGACTGACCACAGAGATGTACCTGTCCGACCTGCAGCCGGCGATGAAGCCGACCGATGCGTTTTCGTACATCGCGCATCGCAAGACAGAGCGAGTGCCCATCGACAACCTCGAAGGGCGCATCACAACGTCGCTGCTGACGCCGTACCCACCGGGCATTCCGCTCTTGATTCCAGGCGAGCGATTCAATCGCAAGATCGTCGACTTCCTGCGCTTCACGCGACAGTTCAACGCGACCTTTCCGGGTTTCGACACGGATGTGCACGGGCTTGTGGAAGAGGAGACCGAGACGGGCAGGGCGTATTTCGTGGATTGCGTGCGCGACTGAGTCTGTAGCCCGGATAAAGCGTTCGACCGGTTCAGCCGGCTCGCGCGCATTGGCCTTTCTGTGCTGTGCGTGTCGGCCGTCCTCCTTGGGATCGATGGCCTTGAGCAAACCTTGCAGCGCTTCCTCGTCGCTTTGGTCGTGGCTGTGAGCTTGAGCGCGCCTTGCGGATTGGCTGCATCGCTCAGACCCGACTTTGACAGTTCATAGCTACGCGGACCTGGCAGGTCGCCAGCTCTCCTAAACCCGCCTCCTAGATACACGGCCGTTTTGCTACCGGCCAAATTCCCCTTGCCTGACAGCTCAGCGCTGAGCGTTCAAGGCAAGGTGATCGTGACGTTCGCGGCTTGTGGAGCCATCTTGATCACGTCTTGAAATCTCGAGAGCTGCTGTTGAGTGCTGCGTCCAAGTTGCCAGTTGAGGCCGGTAAACGCCAGTACTCCCAGGAACGCGAAGACAGATCCGATGACCCACAGAGGCACGTCGTTCTTGAGGCGATGGACCACACGGTCAGGGGCGAGGGCATGGGGTGCGAACCCTGCCCGAGAGCCTTTGAGATGCGCGATCTCGTCCCCGAGGCGCGCCGTGAGATAGTTCAGTTTTTCACTGCCCTCGATGATGTACTTGCCCTGAAATCCCATTAGCAAGCACATGTGAAACACCTCCAGAATCTGGATGCGTTCAGCTCCCTCGCTTCGCAACTTTTCGAGCCTCTCAAAAAAGCGCTCACCTGCCAGTTGTTCACCGAACAATTGAAGCTGCAGCGGCTGCAACTGCCAAGCTTCGCGCGCTCTGAATTGCGACATGAGGATGACTTCATCCACAGTGGCACAAAACGCATATTTGCACAGGTGGATGTCTTTGGTCGAGGTGCCGAGCTTGGTGGCATCCCGTTCAACACCTGTCAGGAAATCATTGATCTGGCCGCGAAAGGCCTCAGCATCGCTCGGACCTTGTTTGGCGCGTAGCAAGAAGAGCAGATAGAACCCGTCGTACATCAGGTCCATCAACGTACGAGCCTCGCGGGAGGCGCTGCTGCTTGCAGGGGTCGGCATCCGACCGCTGCCACCCTGGAACAATGATGGAGGGGCAAGCACGTCGTTCATGAATTGATGGCAATCAGCTCGAGTTTGAGGTCGGCAAGCCCGTTGGGCACGTAGATCGAGACGGTCTGACCCTGCATCATGCGTTCATAGAGAGAACCGCGCGGTTCGAGCGAGAAATAGTAGCTTCCGGGTCGGACAGGAATAGCAGCCGGCACTTGCGGTGCGTGCACGAGTTGTACGCCAGCCATGGCGGAGAGAACGAGTTTTTCCACGTCCTCAGGTGCTCCGACTTTGAAGCGCATTGGCACGGCCTGAATCAGCTCGGCCGGCTGCATCGAAGCGTTCACGCCGAGGTAGAGGCAGGTCGAAGCGCTGATCTGCTGCGCATCGAGGCGTCCATGGTGGAACGATGGTCTCACCTCCGAGAGCGCGATAGCGAAATAGCGGGTCGAGATGACGGTTTCGAGCAACTCACGAATGATGTGGTCGAGCTTGAAAAAACCTGGACCCGGATTGGCGTGCTCGTAGGCGGGCAGGTCCGCCAGGGTAAATTCCTTCGAGAACGTCATCAGGGCGCCCGCAAGCTCAAGCAATTGCTGGAACATCCGTTCGGGATGAAGTCCTGGATGGCGCATCAGGTGCGACAGCGAGGCATAGGCGCTGCTGGCGGTATGAAGCAACCAGAACGAAGCAACGTCTCCAGATCGAAACTCGATGATGTTCTTCGAGGGCTCGCGGTGGAATCCGTACAGTGCATCGACCTTGGCTTGCAGTACATCCAATAGGCGACGCAGGTGCAAAAAAATCACCGGTGACGATTGAATGGTGATCGACGGAGGCACATACCGCGCGTCGATCTCATAGCCGCCTGTGGCATTGCGGCGCACGCGCAGTACCGGCATGGTGACCAGGTGACCTCGAGGCTCATGCTCTGATAGGAGTTTGACGGATTTACCCAGCATGCTGAGTTGTGCCGATGCTGCGTCGGTGAACAGATCTCCAATCTGCGCTTGGCTTTGGTAGTAGCGCACGGCCGTGTCGGCCTCTGCGCGTGTTGCGGCGAAGTTGCTTCCATTCGTGCGCAGCGGCGCCACTGCGGCATAGATGACGACCTCATGGCTTTGTCCAAGCGCTGCGTCCAGGTCGACGGGCTGAGGCAAATCGTCTTCGACTGGGGCGTTGTAGAACTCGCCGTCACTGAGCGCCATTTGCAATTCGAGCAATCGCAAACGCCCCGCTTGAAGCGCGTCTGCATCCACCTTGACGCTGCGAACGCCCCAAGCGTACGGATGCACGTTGCGCATGGCCTGAACAAGGCGCCATTCATGGTAGGCGTCCTGCTGTTGAAAGTGCTGTGGCCTGATAAAAAGGCCTTCGCCCCACAGGACCTTCGAGGTCGGATTCACTATTTGCCTTCCGAAATTTGAGTCTGGTTTGTCGGTTCCGCGGGTACGGTTTGCCGAATGCTGCATTCGCTTGGAATTTTCCTGAGGGCCGAACCCACACCGACAGGTGTGCCGGAAGCGACGCTCAAACTGCAGGCATGCGCACCAAGGACGATTCCATCGCCTTGTTGAAAGGTCTCAACTTCAAATGCATAGCGCCAGCGCTGTTCGGCTGGCGCCCGAAAAAGGGCCACCACCCCGAGATGAGTAGCTTCCCGGGCCCATCGCTCGTTAAGTTGATTGTCCTGTCCTGGCAGCAACACGATCTCACGGCTCTCGATCAACTCGTCCGCCAAGACTTCCTTCTCCTTGTTCGAGTTGCCGAATATTTCATATGGCGCGTTCAAGAAGGCAGTGGGGGTGCGGAGCTTGTATACCCGGACCAGCAAGGACAAAGAATTCCCTTTGGGGTCGACGTTCAATGACTCGCTGGCGGCAAGGCGCAGCTTCATCTTTCGCGCCGGCTTGGCGGCTTCGGGAATCTCGGGGGCGACGGGCCGCTCCGGCTTCTTGAAGCCGATGACCTCCAGCGCTTTGTCTCCCATGTTGCCGAAGCCTTCGCCCAACTTCGGGACGGAGTCACAGGCCGACAGCGTGCATGTCGCCAGTAGTAGAACGAAGACCTTCGCCCAACGGGTTTTGGTTTTTGTTGTGATCATTTGTATCCATGGCCGTGGGGTTGGCCCACCCGTACGCAGGGCTCAGAGGCTGAAGAGGCTGAAGAGGCGGAAGTCTAAATGGGCGCGCCACCGATTTGAACCGCCCCCTTAAGGGGGGGGGGCGACGGCCTAGGGCGGCAGGTACCATCCGCCGCTTGCTGTGGGCTTGAGCCCTAAAGTCATGTGTCCGGGGCTTTGATGATCCGCTGATGACAGGTGCAATTTGCCTGTAGACATTGATCTGTGCGTACAAAAAAGGTGTGGTGAGTGAAATTTTCGATCGAGATGTGTGGTCGTCTGGGGGTATCGGCAGTTGCCGCAGTAGTTCTGATGACGATGACAGCCTGTGCCACGCGGCCGGCAGAAATCAAAATAGTGGAGCCACCTTCCTATAGCGCCCTCATGGCGTCGGCTGATGAGGCCGGGAAAAACGGCAGCAGTGCGGATTCGCTTACTTTTCTGGAACAAGCCGCGAAAGCAGAGCCCGCAAAAAAGCAACCCTGGTTGCGAATCGCACAGATCCACTTTGATGCCCATGTCTATGGGGCGGCCATCACGGCGGCGCAAGAAGTCCTGCAGCGCGATAACGCTGACGTCACAGCCAAGAGTATCTTGGCTGCGAGCGGTTTGCGTGTTTCCGCCAATGCGTTGGAGCAACTCCGCGCAGTCGGTGCATTGGGGGGCGGGACGCGTGACGAAGCGCAGGCGCTTGCGCGAATCATGCGCGATGCGCTTGGCGAATCGATTTTGCCGACCCCGGTGACGAGCCCGCCTGCCCCGCCCAAGGTAGCCCATACGCGAAAACAGGCAGTGCGTGCGACGCCAGTCGAGCCGACCTCGCCTTCGGCGTCTTCTGCACCGCCAGCAATCGTCGCACCCGCGAAGACCCCGCCTGCTGTGGCAAAACCAACCGACGCGCCCGAGTCAAAGCGCAATCCGTTCACCGCCCTGAAGGGCTGAGAGGCTGAGAGTATTTCGATCATGCCCCTCATCACGTCAAAAGTCCCCTGCTCGTCGTTGCAAATGCTCGCCATAGCCCGGGCTATGGCTGCGCTTTGCGCCTAGATCAGGTGCCTTTTGACGCGCTGCTCGGGCACGCTCGAAA